>VAPA010341007.1_pt1 | contig 52555 bp, 44 predicted proteins | sample 3395041 | NCBI WGS metagenome assembly VAPA01 (sample SAMN08290432, study PRJNA428436) | hydrothermal vent metagenome | isolation source: Deep-sea hydrothermal vent chimney | place: Indian Ocean: Southwest Indian Ridge | depth 1973 m m
ACCCATTAGCTGTTAGTATGGGTCTGGGCGACAAAGGTTCAAACCCTGCAATCAATGATTGGTTCCCTGGTGTTAACGAACTCGGAGATGGAATTGGTCAGAAGTTTATCTTGGGCGGTGTCGAAGGATTCGAAAGCAGGAATGAGGGAAAATACTGGGTACAAGCCCACCAAGATAATACCGAGGTCTATGTTTGGGATGTCGGTGAAAGCCCTGATACAGGTTGGAGCTTCTACAATGGTACTGCTGTTTCATCTTGGCCTGCGGTAATACAGGCGGGTGAATATATTGCCAAGCGTGATGTGGTCTATACTACGTACATGATTGTGAATTCCACAAAACCTGTTTCAATTCGAGCTGGTGACTCAGATGCAACATATTCTCGTGACATAGGTGGATTCTTCCCAGACATGAACGGCGCTCTTGTTGGTGAGGAATTCTACACTATAGATATGGGAAACGGAAATGATGATACTCGAGTCACTAATATTGGTGATTCACCTGTCACTGTTGAGTGGTGGAGAAACACTGGATCTGGGTGGGTAAAAGGCACAAACCTGACCAATATCCCTGTGAACAGTTCAGCCAATATCCCTCCAGGAACTGCTAGTTCCTCAAACCCTGAAGACATACTTCACATTAAAGCAGCTGCAGGATCAAAAATATTCGTTGAAGGTATCTACAATGCTCCAAGTGTTACAGATCATGGTGATTGGAATCCAACCATGACTGGAGACCGTTTTGGCCTCGATTATAGAATATGGGGCGGCCGAGGTCAGAAAATCTTCATCTATGCAATGGAGAATGCAAAGATAGACATCTCAAGCTATAGCGGTACTGCCCAACTTGAGTTAGCTGCTGGAGCAGCTGGCTTCTTCATGCCAGTTTCATCTACTCAGTCACTTCACGATCTACACTCTAACGCAACAATTAGTATTGTTGTGTGTGGCAGATTCTCTACGTCAAATCCATACTATCCAAGCGGTGACCAAGGTTATGGCTGGATGGTACCTTCTTATGCTCCCGAGAATGACCAAGCTGGTATCTCTATTGATGCAAGCGATGAAGTAAAGCTCTATGAGTTTGATATCACAATTGTAGACATGGATAATGTTCCAGTAGCTGGAGCTAGCGTTGAGCTCCTCAACACTAATGACAGTGTTTGGATTGATGACAACGGACTCGGTAGATCAGGAATGACCGATGCTAACGGACTTATTGTCTTTGAAGGTCTCAGTAATCAGACATTCAGAATTGCCACCGAAATCGATGCGGCTGCTTGGTTAAGCACATCATACTCTAATATCTGGATCCAGGACACCACAGATCAAACTGTAGATGGATCTGTGACTCATATTGAGATAGAGCTTAAGATGGCAAGTATAGACATCTATCTAGAGGACTTAATGGACAATGCGATGATTGATAATGATAATGAGGATACAAATCTCAGACTGAACAATCAGACAGGTAATTATGAAAATTATACTGCACAAGGGCAGACTAACACTTCAGGGTGGGTACATTTCTTCAGAATACCTCAAGATGATTATGATGTCTTTGCACGATACGCTGGATCTCTCGGTTGGTCATACACCTATGATAACATAGCAGACTTTTCAACATGGACAATCGATGCAACTGATTTTGATGGTGGAAGCTTCACCAGAGATTGGGATTTGCCTCTCATCACACTTGACATTCATGTGACCTCTTGGGATCAACTTGACGTTATTGGTGCAACAATCAAGATCAATAACTCAGTTGACATGAACCAGTACTCAATAACAAAGACAAGTGATGTAAATGGTGACTATTCTTTCTACAGGATTGTTAATGGTACGTGGAACCTAGGTGTGTGGAAAGCTGATGACTATGTAAATACCCCGTTTGCTAGGAACTTTACAGTATCACTTCCCACTTTGCAAGGTAGTACATCAAAAACTGTTCAGCTACCGCTATCACGCCTCGTGGTGAGAGTTCAAACCGGGCTTACAACTTATGTCGAGGGTGCACAGGTTAATGTTACCATGAGAGGTGTTGGTCTTGTAGCTCAGGGTACAACAAACAGCACCGGACATGTGACATTTCTGAATATTCATGCGAATCTCACAAGTCCTTACACTGTAGGTTACAACCTGACGGTCACTTCTGGTCAATCACAGAATGGTACGTTCATAGAGCTACTTGCGAAGTGTGACTATGATTTCTGGTACATCAATAAAGTGTTCATCAGCCCACCAACATATCTTCCGGGATACACCGAGCTCAACGCAACCACCTACTTCACTTCTGTGCGATGGGGTCAGAATGCATCTCTCACAGTGGGTTGGTTTGGGCGCACTGGTGGGGGCGATGCGTTTACAATCACATACGATGGCACCTCTTGGTTGAATTACACCATATACTTTGATGGTTCACCTGTTGGTTGGGGTACTTGGAACATCTCTGATTCTGAATGGATTGTAGGTTTAGGGGGAATCAACTTCTTGGTCACAATTGATACCAACTTTTGGCCGTTGGATGTTTCTGAATCCGCCTATCAAGTGGTCTTCAATGCATATACGAATGAAATGCTAACTCCTGCACCAATAATCGTCTATGTTACAGTCTTGCCAGCTCAGACATCTCAAGGAGTTGGGACCGCTGATATCAATGAAGCCTTTGGTACAAATGGAGCGCACCTCTATTGGCTCTATGACACGACCAACAGCGATTATGTGTCTGGGCTTAATGTGTACACGTTCAGCCTGAGAGAGGGAACATCCGAATTGAATTTCGGTCCCTTGGTGAATGAAGGGAATGGTACTTACTCTTTACCCATGACTGCACTTAGTGGTGTTGATGTTGGTAGTTATCTCATTTATATCACTCTTGAGAAACTGAATTACATTAACCAGACAATCACAGTCGGTGTGACGATCTACGATTTACCAATGGTTACTGTGATAACCTCAGCACCGGATTACGAATGGTCACTGAATTCTGGATCTATTGTGTTCCAATACACTATCAATTGGAACTTAACGACAACTGATTTGACTGGTGTGTCAGTGAACATAGAGTGGTTAACATACCCTGGTGGGGTATCGTTCCTGAATCTCAGTCGTGTCTTGGATGCTAGTTCAGGAAACCTGACATACTTGTTCACACATGACGTTGTTTCAGTCGGAAACTGGACTGTCAGAATCACCTGCATCTTTGATAACTACGGAATGGGCATAGGAACTTTCGAGCCAATAGAAGTCACAGAGGCTTTGACCACGATTGTTGTCACTCCGGTGACTGTGCAACCTGTTAACTGGACCCAGCTTGCTACTTTCTTTGTTGACTACAAAAGAGGGGTCACAGGTCTTGAAAATGCATATGTTGCAACCAACTGGAGCAGCACGGTGATTATAGAATATGTTGGCAATGGTCGCTACTCTGTGAGTTTCGATACAACAATTCCAGCTGACTCTTACACTGTTACAATCATCATGTCATTGGCCAACCATCAGACGCAGACTGATACTGCAGGTATTACAATCAATGTACCAGTTTCGATAGAAACTGAGTTTGGTTCTGAAGAAACCCCGCTCGTGGCTTATTGGACTCGAACATTTGATGTTGTTGTTAGGTTGATGGATACATCCCGTGAAAACACTTCAATCATAGGAGCAACAATTGACTTTGATTGGTTCTATTATGATAATATGGGTTCCCCCATCTCAGTCTATAATGGCGTGCTTGATGTACTCAGTCCTGGTTTCTACAATGTAACTCTATTGGGAAGCCAAGCCAATCCTTTGTTTGATAAGTATCAGATTATATTGACTGTATCTTTTGGTCCCTCCGCAGCTGTCACTACCATCTTCCTGATTATTCAGAATGTACCAAACGAGATAACCTTGGAAACAGGTGGATTTGTACCATTCTATGGAGATAATATGACAGTCTGGTTCTATTGGAATAACACCTTTGACAATGAACCGATTATTCTTCCAAGTTCGACATCATTTGTTGTTGAGCCAATTGGAGTGCCTATAAGCGGACTAACAAACTATGGAAATGGTAGTTACAGTTTTGTTGTGGATACAAAGAATCTTGGAATGAATGTTGACGACTATAGTGGGTTCTACAGAATCCGGATCTCTATGCTCGCTGATGGTTTTGACTATGTGGAAGATGTTTTTGCATTCTTCCTTATGCGAGAGAGTCCCACTGAGATGCAATTGGTTGAATCAGCTGACACGGTGTGGTCTGAACTTATGACAGTGAAAGTTGATCTGAGAGATTCGCTTCATGACGTTCTTGTGTGGACTGGTGCTACTGTGGAGATTGCTTACGGAACCTTCGTGATACCTATGACTTCCTTCGGTAATGGTACATTCTGGGCTGAATTCGACTCTGCAAGTTACTTTGCAGCGATCAATCCGGCAGATGATCCATACGAAGTAACTGTGCGGTACAGTATACCTAACTATGTTGATGGTGAGATCATAATTGATGTCAGAGTCAATCCAATACTCTGTGAAATCAACATAGTCACTGCTGAATTGATAGATGGCATTTACGAGGATGGTTTATGGACAGACACTGTTGAGGTTCAGTACTGGGTTTTCTTTGCTGGTGAGTCAACTCATCCCGCAGAGGGAATAGGATCTTACTATTGGGTAGGTTACGAATCCGTTGGTGGTATATTCAGCTACGCTGGATTCATCTATACATTGACCATTAACACAACTGAGGTTCCTGCGGGAACTCAGACACTTCGATTGCTTATGACGCTCCAGAATCACACTGTGACACCTTATGACCTTACGATTGAGCTGAACCCTCTAGTGGCTGGTCTAGACCCAGATCAAACTTCACTAAGTGTTGTCTATGCATCTATTAGTGGCATATCACTATCTTTCGATCTGAGCTATGGTGGGTCACCACTCAGTGGTGCGACATTGAGTTTTGTTTTGGGTGGTACAACTTACCAACACACAACTGAATCATCAGGAACCTACGTGTTTGCGATTCCAACCCTAGTTTCTGGCTTGGATGCTCCAATGACATATGTACTGAACTTCTCAATGGTATTGCAGAACTACACCATTGATGAAACAACTGTGGACTTGACCTTGCTAGCTCCGACCACCTTGACATTTGACTCGGAAATTGCTATAGAATATGGTGAAACCATTACTGTATACTTTACATATTGGGACACACACAACCTACGATCCGTGCCCCTAGCTACTGTCACTGCAGAATTACCAGATGGTACTGATTTACTGGTTGAGGAGTACAACACAACACACTACGTAGTTGTGATAACTGCTGCAGATGTGGGCGAGATTGCAACTACTCCATATCTTATTCAATTCACAGCTACTGCATCTGGGTATCAATCCTATACAGGTAGTAGTACGTTCAGCCTAGATGTATACGTGAGTGAGCCCACTTATGACCTAGGTCCCCTTGGTCGCCCTCCAAGAACAACCGTCAATGCTATGCTCTTCATGACGCTCGTGTTCGGAATCATTGCGGGAAGTGTAGTCGGCGTCAGACGGATGAGGATTCCTTACCAGATCAAACAGATTGACAAGGCTTTGAATCAGATTGAGAAGGGCAAGACTGCTAAGGTCGAGAAAATCAAGACTATGGGCATGGTTGTGTCCGAACTCTTGGCATCTGGACTCGCAGAACTTGATATAGGCGCACCTGTCATAGAAACTGGACCCGTAGACGATATTCATGTTATTATTGACGATGAAGCTGAAGAATTACTCGGGGAGCTCGATGCACTCGATGACCTCGGGCTAGAAGAAGAACCAGTTTCAGAGGAAACTGACTTCGAGGCTGAACTGGAAGCAGAGCTTGAGGCGATAGATACCGAGGTAGATGAACCTGAGGTTGATGTTGAACCTGAGGTCACTGAAGACTCAGTCGAAGAAGCACCTGAAGAAATCGAAAAACATGAACCAGAAGTTGAGATTGAACCCGAAGTTGTTGAGGATACAGAACCAGAAACCCCTGAAGTAGAACCAGAAGAAGAGGGCGAAACAGACGTCGAGCTTGAGGAAACCGATCTCGCGCCTATGGATGAAGAGGTTGAAGCCGATTCTACGAAACGTCTGAGCAAACAGGAGATGATTGATCTTTTACCCTCTGAAATTCTTGAGAAATACTCAGAGGAGGATCTCAGAAAGTTCAGCAAGAAGGAACTCCAAGAACTTCTTGACATAACAGAAGAAACCTAATAGGACTCGTGCAACATGTATCAATGTCAATTGAAAGTGGGGGAAATCCTCGCTTTCCATTCCTCTTTTGCAAAGGTGATAGAGCAATGATTCGAGAGATACATATCTTCAAGGAAGGTCATACCCTTTACGAAGACGTCATTGTTGGGAACAAAGACCTAGACACGTCCTCAGTTATGATGCTTGTAGCAACATCAGCAAAGAAGCTCCAAGAATGGAAAATAGACAGCATGGAGATTGAACGGTTTCGGTACGTCTACATGAATTCTCATGATACTCAGTTTATCGTCACGATGGATCGTCAATCTTCTATTCAGAAAGTGAATGAAGCTATGATGAGTCTGGTTTCTAAATTCATGACGGTCTTTGAGAGTTCTCTAGAAACCAATGAGTGGAAATCTACTGATTTCTCTCCATTTGGAGTTGGGTTTAGGAAGATTGTAGGAAAGATTCCAGTAAAACTGTGCCTTGCAGGACACGGCGGAACGGGAAAAACAACTCTACTAGAGTTGGCAACACTTCCATCTCGTGGCCCTCCACAAGAATACATCCCGACATTCTTTGGCGACAAGGCTCTACTCAAAGCAGATTTTGACCCCTATATTTTCAGCATATTTGACTTGGGAGGTCAAGATCGCTTCGTTCAAGAATGGAGTAAGATAATCCGCTCAGGGAGCTTGGTCGTTATTGTCACAGATTCCACAAAGGATAATATGGCTTGGACCAAGCGCGTTGCCTACCCGGTTTTAAAGACTGAACTTCCTTACGCACGAGCAATTGCAATTGCAAACAAACAAGACCTGAAAGGAGCGCTCTCTCCCGAGGAAGTAGGCAAACGATTAGGAGTTCCCGCATATGGAATGCAAGCCAATCAACGAGATTTCAGAGAACGTTGGTTGAAACTTCTGAGGGCTCTAGCATTTGAAGAAATTGACTTCACAGTCGTTGGTGAAATAGCGGAGTTGGAATAAAATGTCAGATGATTTTACAAAGAGCGTTATAACTGAAGAAGAACGGAAACGTTTGATCAGTGAAATTAGTAAGATCAAAGAAGTTCTTGACAGTTTCAAGTATGGCTTAAATTTTGAAGAATTTGCAGACGAGCTGTTCAAGACAGTTAACCGACAGACACTATCAATCAAAGCACTTGATGAAAAGATGAGTGAGATTGTCGAGAAGATGGATCAATTAGAAAAGAGATTCAAAAAAGGTATCAAAGCGACTATTTCAGGTGCTTTTGATGCAGGGACTGAAGTCCGTGAAGTGATTGTGGAGGATCCTTCAGCAAAGAAAGACGTTCCTAGTGAAGAACCAAAAAATGATGAATCTCTTGAAAAGTTGAAGAAAGAAATTCAAGATATCAAGACCAAGATTGCTAGACTTTTCGAGAAGGAGAACGAGCTAGAAGAGATGGTAATGAATGACCCTGCTGGGGCTGATGAATACGAGGAGAAAGCAAAGGTCGCTCGTGAAATGAGAACTGGACTTGAAGTACAACTAAAGGAGATGGAAGAACGACTAAACTAGAAGGTGAATTGACTAATGGGATTATTCGACAGCTGGCGACGAAAAAAACAAAAACGCAAAGAGTTTGAAAGACGTCGTGAAACGAAGAAAGTTGTTTCTGAGGTGGCGACAGATGGGTCTGTAATATCTGATGAGCCTGAAACTATCGATTCTCTTCTTGGTAAGTATTACAGCTTGGTTGAAAGGCGAGAAGCTCTTTCAGTTGAGCGTAAAGACCTTACAACGAAACTAGAGGAAGGTAAGCTTAAAGCGACCGAGTTTCGTAAGGAGCTCATGGCGCGAATCCAAGAAGCTGCTCAGGTCTCTGAGACTCTAAGAGAAATGACTGCTAGGCTTTCTCAACTTGGATACCGTGGTACTCTACAATGAGATGAATACCCGTGTCGGACAGAGATAATTCAGAGGGTAATGGACTTGATTCTTCTGACATGGAGTTAGAAACCAAAAGGCTCATGGATGAAGCCATGAGTAAGGATACTTCTGATAGTTCTTCAGATCCTTCTACTGAGGCTACAGAAACAGCTAATACGATTGACGTGATCTTTCAGAGATTGCACGGACGGATGGATGATCTTCTTTCAACGATTGAAGACGAGTTAAATTCAATCGAACCAGATCTTGCTACAAAGGTCGAAGATGTTGTATCTTCTATCGCAAAACAGTTAGCAACGGCAGGATTGGGTGTGTTTGGAACACGAGCTACCAAGCTAATGAAGGATGAACTCGAATCTAGCTTTTCAGTCGATGGACTGTTTTCACAGGTATTTGAGGCGATTGAGAATAGTCGAGCAACCGTTTCAGATGTCATGGAGAAGACTGGAAAAGGTGCAGTTCGCAACGTGGGACAATCGACAGGTGATTTACAGGCAAAGCTACTGCAGATGTACGCCCGGTTGAGCGAGATGGATAAACAGCTCGAAGCCACTCGTGGAGAGGTAAGAAAGTGGCGAGGACGGTCAAATGAGCAAGAAGAGCGTATGAAACAGCGAGAGGATTTAATGGCAACCTCGAGTGAAGAGATGCTTCGCATGCAATCCTCTATCAAGGAACTCACTGACCTGATCCAAGAACGCGACTCTGTAATATCTATTATGAAAGGAGAATTGAGCCAAGCACAATCACAAGCCGCGCAACAGATTGAGCTGATGAAAGCACTTGATTCTGCTGAACAACTAACATCCGATTATGATGCAAAAATACTGGAGCTATCACAAGTTCAAGGTCAACTAGCACAGCAATCTGAACAACTAAGTCAAAAAGAATCAGAAGTCACCACACTAAAAGATGAGATAGAACTGCTGAACCAAGAGAAGGTTTCAGCTGAGTCACGGGTCAGTACAATGGTTGATGAACTTGCTTCACTCAAAGGATCCGAACGCGACTTTGAAGCAGAGCTTGCTGAGATGTCAAATAAAGTTGTTGAACTGAAAGCACGATGGGACACATTATATCGAGTCGCTGAAGATGATCCAACCTTCAAGGCGTATTTCTTGGTTGCAGATAAAACACAGTGGTTCCAGCTGTCACATCTCTCATCCGCGTTGGGGATACCAACAGTCCTACTCAAACGTAATCTTCAGAAATTCGTTGATGCCGGTCTGCTAGAAATCGAAGATGACAAAGTCCGACCACGAAGTTTATCAGAATTAGCAGATGATGTCACCAAATCTGAGGAAAAGATGCTGGAGGATGCACGAGCTGAATCTAATGGAAGTGCAGCAGAATCTCTAGATCCCAAGGATATGGTCATGTCAACTCCAGAATACCTTGGTCCTGAAGACGGTGACGAATACGAACAGGAAGGAAGATAGATTGGTTAAGCCCCTAGAAGAAGTTATGCGATTTCTTGAGAATTACACACTCGCCTGGCATCATTGGTTGATGCTATTGTCATTACTGAAGCTTGGTGGGAGTGGCAATAAAGCTCAAATTCTTCCGGTCTATAAGAAAGAGGGATTCTCTTCTCATGCCATCGATCAAGTCTTTCAAACAGACTTAGTGGATCTCGGAGAAGCAGTTGAGGTCGAGGGAGGTATTGAAAATCTCACAGATCGATCCACAATCTTCTTGACAGAAGATCCGAAGTTTAGGAAGTTTCTCAAAAAGCACCTCAAACCCGTTGTTAATACTTTCAAAACTAGAAAACCCAAATAGTTCGCTACCTTTTGACAAAAACCTTTTCATTCAATAATATAGTCCTGACTTGTGATGTTGAATTGAAGTTTCAAGCCTCTCGCTGCAAGCAGTGTGAAAGAACAATTATTCCACCACGAGAGACCTGTCCCTATTGCGGGAAAAAGGCAGGAATCATGGATCCTTTGGAACTCGATAATCAGGCAACAGTAATCAGTCATACTACTCTTCAAATCCCCCCAGAAGGATTTGAGCCTCCTCTAACAATGGCACTTGTGGAACTCGAGTACGGAGCAATAGCTTTGTGCTTGGCGAAAGATCAGAATGAGTCAAGAGTCAATATTGGTGATCGAGTTAACCTTTCATTGGATTCGGAAGAAAGAGTTCGATTTTCTGTTCTTGCATGAAGTTCAAATGCAACGCTAGCTAGTGATTTAAGCAGGCTATCTAATACTAACGACGGGGTTTCTAAGATGGTAGACTATCTTACAAATGTACTCTGGACTGATGATGAAATAGCTTTCAGAAAAGAAGTGCAGGAGTTCTGTACTAAGGAGATTGCACCCTTTGCGGATGAGATAGACAAGGGTCCGTTTCCAAGGGAGCTCCTGAAAAAAATTGGACGGGTCGGTTTCATGGGTGTCCACCATGACAAATCTGTTGGAGGAACAGAACGGGGTCTCTCCTATGAGATTATAGTAGCTGAGGAAATCTCAGCTGTCAATGGTGGTCTTGATATGGCTCGAATGGCATCAACCACCCTTTTTGGCAAGCCTGTGGCACGCTTCGGCACGTATGAACAGCAGCAGAAGTATCTGAAACCAGTGGTATCTGGAGACAAAATAGGTTGCATCGGGATTACAGAACCGGATGTCGGAAGTGACACAAGTGGAATGAAGACGACTGCAGAGAAGGATGGTGATGATTGGATTCTCAATGGTGAGAAACGATTCATTACGAACGGCAGCCAAGCTGACTACATGTGTACTTTTGCCATAACGGACTCAACTATCAAGTCAAAGGATGGCATGTCAGCATTCATTGTCGATACCACGACCGAAGGATTTAGTGTTGTACAGGATCATGATCTACTTGGTATGCGCTCAGCCCGTGTATCTTGGTTGAAGCTTGAGGATGTTCGAGTCCCTGGAGATGTGCTTCTTGGAAAACTTGGAGAGGGTTTCCATATTTTGATGGACGAACTTGACAGCGAAAGGACAGCTATTGCAGGGGAGGCGATTGGATATGCTCGAACTCCCTATGAGATTGCTGTGAAGTATGCAAATGAGCGCCATCAATTCGGTCGACCCATTCGAGCATTTGAAGGAGTCAGCTTCAAGATATCTGATATGTATATGAAACTGGAAGCTGGACGAGCACTCACTCTCACTGCAGCACGATTGTATGACCGTGGTGAGAAGATAACAAAACAAGCCTCGATTGCCAAGCTCTATACAACTGAGGCTGCAATCCAAATCACCAACGATGCAATACAGATACTTGGTGGAATGGGTTATACTACAGATTATCCAGTTGAGAGGTTCATGAGAGACGCTCGTCTGATGACAATCGGTGGAGGAACTGCAGAGATTCTACGGTTCTTGATCCAAAGAGAAGTTTTCAAAGACTTCTTCCCGAAGTGACTTCATTCTGAAGGAAAAAAGAGACGGAAGGGGATTCCCCCTTCCCTCATCTAATTCTTGACAATGGCTATGATTCTATACATGTTGTCAACAATCTGGACGATAGCTGTGAAATTATCGCCAACTCCAATATCGTTGAGCAGTGTGTACCAGTCTGTCAAGTTCATCCAATCACGAGCGCCTTCAATGAATGGATATGTGGTATTATCTGTCTTGAGTACAATATGAGTATCACCAGAGTCGACATAAGATGTCTTGTTCAACACCGTTGCTGTCAGATTGAAGGTTCCTGATGGTTCGGGCTCAATTGTACCTCCAAAGAGTTCAACGTAATCTGAACGAACAGAGTAGACCAACTCTTCTCCAGAGATTGTACCCCCAAGTGGTTGCCACACAAACCTGTCGATATTTGATGCATCTACAAGACCTAGCGCATGAAGTCGCATATTCGTGGCCGTATAGGTATCAAGATCAGAATCGTAGACGTAGTCTGCCCAGTATATAGGAGCGTACCATGTCCATTTCGTCAATGTGGAGTTAATCACGACTGGATATAGGAGCGGCATAGCTCCATAGTATACTCCACTTGCAGGAGCACCGATATCAGCAACTATGTTGGCTGCAGCGGTGTCCCCACTGACATAACCCTCTCCACTCAGATCATAGTAATAGACGGCATCTTTTGTTGCTCTGAACATACCTGCGAGAGTCCTTGTTGCAGTCACGGGATTGACTGCAATGAATGCCTCTACATTGTTAGTATCTGGGTTAATGATGTATCGAGTATCCTCATGGATCTCCAATCGATTGTTTGATGGAGGAATGAACCAGAGTAGACCTCCCGCAAAGAGGTCGAAGCCCTCTCCACGTCTATAGCCTCCCCATCTTGAGATTTGGCGTTCCAAGTATTCTTCTCCATAAGCTTGAGTGACCCAATCGGGTGTTTCTTCGATTGTAGCATAGCTGTATACAGATCCATTCTCAGCATAAATTATCGGACCACTAGCTCTCTCAACAAAATCGAATCCGAGAGGAGTCCTTGTCTGAACATATACTAGATTTCCATCTGGATCCCATGTGGGATATGCGTACTGATAGCTGGCTGTCATATCATTCAAGTAATTACCGAACTGTATGTTGCGGTCCCAGAACAAGCCTTCTCCCACTGGAATGGAAGTACCCTGAATTAGCTCAGGAGTTTCAGACTGTGGGTCGTTCGCGTTAACTACGATGAAACCTTTGATGAAATTCTCAGCCAGAACGTTTGTCGACACAATCGTACACACCCATACCAGCGTTCCGTTCCTAGTTGTGATATGCGCGGCTGCAACACGCACATTTGATCCGAAAGGTGAGAGGTGTTGTCGTGCTACATAAATCGCATATTCTTCTGTGACGAGGCGTACACTTGCATCAGCAATAGTGTTATTGAACAGATCCTGGTCAGTTTCGATGATTTTGCTGTCAAAATATTCTGCATTAGCGACGTCAGCAGTCCAGCTGATAAAACCCGAGAACGCTGGAATTACAATAAGGATGAGCATTCCAATACAAGTCAGAGGAACTCTGACCCCTTGAAGTATGTCCTCAATGTCACCTCCGCGAAAACCACTCGAAAAGACCAACAATGCTCCAAAACTGATTACAAGTGTGAGCAATGCCCACGGTAGTGTTGAAACCAGTACAAGACAGATTATTGCCCATGCTCCAGTTCCCCATATGAGTCGCATCGGGAGCCATTTGATGAGATTGTTCGGTCTCAACATTTCGCCCCTAAAGGGAATTGGTATCGCATGAAGAATCAAGCTAATTAATAGAAAGATGATTACGTTCATCTAATTTCCTCACTATGAAGATATCTGAACCGTCCACGGAGTGACTCCTTTTAGTGTTTTCCTACTAGTGAGATATTCTCCAACTCAGGATTGTTGCTTAAACCAGGGAACCGCTCCCCCTGCCTTGAGAATTTCCATCATTCTTTCTGGTAATGGTTTGCCGTGGAGGACGTCACCTTCTCCCTTGATTGTCAGCGTACCTTCCCAAAGTTTGACAGTTACGCTTTTTCCGTCCTCGACCAATTTTCCAATGTTCAGAACTATCATCAGGGGTAATCCAACATTGAATGAGTTTCTATAGAATATTCGTGCAAATGACTCAGCAACTACACAACCTACACCACTGTGCAAGAGAACCTTAGGAGCTTCTTCTCGTGACGAACCTCCACCGAAGTTTCGACCTGCTATGACAATATCATTCACTTTGACCTTTGATACAAAGACAGGTCTAGGAATTTCGAAGGTATGCTTTGCCATCTCCTTATAGTCGAGGAGGGTGAGGTACTGCCCTTGGATTATTTGGTCAGTATTGACATTGTTCCCAAAAACCCAGGCACGACCACTGATGGTTCTAAAATCCTTTACCATGGTCACACACTCCTTGGGTCGGTTATTACGCCTTTGAGCGCACTCGCAACCACGGTTGCAGGAGATGCAAGATAGATGCGTGAGTCAGGATGCCCCATTCGTCCTCTGAAATTACGATTTGTACTTGATATGCACACTTCACCTGCTCCCAGTACTCCTAGATGACCACCCACACAAGCTCCACATGTTGAGTTTGTGACGATTCCTCCAGCTTCCATCAGGATTTTTATGATGCCTTGCTCCAAAGCTTCCATGTATGTAGCTTTGCTGGCTGGAGTTATGATGAGTCGAACGCCCTCGTGTATTTTTCGACCTTTAAGAATTTCTGCAGCGATTATCAAATCACCTATCCGTCCGTTGGTACATGAGCCAAGAAATGCCTGGTCAATCGGAACTCCTGCAACCTCTCCTACTGGCTTTCCATTTGTAGGAAGATCAGGAGGAGCAACTACAGGCTCCAAGGGCTCATCAGTAAGATTATAGTGTCGCTCATCGATATACTCTGCATCTGTGTCGATTGTGACCTCTTTCCATTTTTTCTTTGGAGCATAATCCTCCATCCAGAACCTGACATCTTGATTGATGGGCATTGGAGAACATTTGGCTCCCGCCTCGACTGTCATATTACACATGGTCATTCTCTCACCAACACCCATGGTATCGATGGTTGAACCATGAAACTCAATGGATTGGTAGTTTGCACCATCTGGTCCCAGGTCGCTGATTATCTTGAGTATCAAATCCTTGCTCATAACCCGATCCGAAAGATCACCATTAACAACGATCTTTTGAGTTTCTGGAACTCTGAACCAGGTTTCTCCAGTAGGCAAAATCAATGCCGCGTCTGTAGCAGCGAGTCCTGTTGAGAAGGCATTGAATGCTCCATACGTGGTAGAATGAGAATCGCTACCAACAATGATTGCTCCCGGTTCAACCAGACCCATTTCCGGTAAAACCTGATGTGATATACCACAGTCCACATCGCAAAAATTCGTGATGCCTTGTTCTCTTACGAAGTTCCTATTTCTTCTATGTATCTCTGCACTGTTGATGTCTGATGCAGGAGCCCAATGGTCGTTGACAACAAGAACTTTGTTTGGATTCCACACTTTTTTGAAACCCATCTCATCAAGAATGGGTATTATCCTAGAACCCAGGACCTCATGTACCATTAGAAGATCCACTCGTGCTTCAACAATTTCACCAGCATTTGCCTTTCCATCATTCGTATGACTGGCAAGTATCTTCTCTGCTAGAGTCTTCCCCACACTCTCACATCCTCTTGATGATTGCCTCAGTTACCTCTGTGGTAGAAGCAGGTTTTACTTTTTCCCAACTTCCGAGGCACAGATCTGCTGTGCGAATTTGTCCATCACGTAACACCTCTTCAATTGATTTTCTGATTAATTTTGCTGCTTCGATAGGACCCTGGTCATTGGCTCTAGGACCCAGCCATTCCAACATCATCGCAACTGAGAGTATTGCAGCAATAGGATTCGCTTGTTCTGTTCCTGCAATATCGGGTGCTGAACCATGTACGGGTTCAAACATGGCCTGTTTTTTTCCAATATTTCCTGACGGTGCAACACCTAGACCCCCTTGTATTGCTCCTCCCAAATCACTGATTATATCACCGAATGCATTTGGTGCTACCACAACATCATAGAATTCAGGTTTTCTGAGAGCGAATAGAGTCCATGCGTCTACGTAAGCATAATCCTTTGATATATCTTTGAATTCTGAACCAACTTTGTCAAAAGATTCCCGAAACAGCTTACAGCCTGAAAGGATGTTGCTCTTGTCGACACATGTCACGCGTTTTGTGCCATCGACAGGAGCACCTTCGCGTTTCATCGCCAGCTCGAATGCATATCTTGCAACCCGTTCTGAACCTTTTGCAGTGATTAATCGCAGGTCAAATGCAAGATTCCTATCATGTTCTGAGATTCTACCCCGTGCTGGATAATAGAGCCCCTCGGTGTTCTCCCTCACGATTACAATGTTAATATCACTTGGGCTCTTGTTAGCTAGTGGAGTAGGAACACCTTCGTACAACTTTACGGGTCTAACATTGGCATAAAGTTCGAGTTCTCTCCTTAACCCAATCACTACGCTGTATCCAGCAAGGTTTCCATCAGGTAATCTTACAACATTGCCTGAAGAGTCCAACGCTCCAATTGCCCCAAGTAGTGATGCATCAGCTTCATTCTTCGTGAAAGTTTCTGCCTCTTCAGACCATTCTCTATCATTCTTGAGGTAATATTGTCCCCCACACTCAAATTCATGTATCTCAAGATTTAGACCGGTGATTTCAGATGCAGCCTCGTTCATCACCTTCACTGCTTCAGGAATAACTTCTCTCCCGATTCCATCTCCTGGAAGAACTGCAATTTTGTACTTGCGGACCACGTTGATTCACCTAATAGCTTCCTAACCAACCAAGATTCTTTCCTGTATCGTCTATCAAATTCACTCTTGTATCTATTCTTTCTCCTTCATGGAAGCGTACAATGCATTGTATAGTGAACTGCCTGTTGCATTTTGTGCATTCAACTATCCAGTTTTCCTCGACCTCTTCAGTTCCTTTACCATCGACTAGGTCTTTGTGAACTTTAATGAGTTTCAATTCATTGCCATCACAATCATAGGTGCATTCCTTTAGTAGTATTCCTTCCATTCCTCTTCTACCAAGAGCAACAAATACTCGATCGGGCAATTCATCCAACGTAGGGTCATCAGCCAATGGCTACACCAGAGTTCCATTTAACACCAGTACGAATAAATGAGTTGGTATACCTTCTCATATCATGCGACTTGTTACATATTCTAGGATGGGCGTACCATCAATTGGCGTAGAACTCGATGGTGGGATTCTCGACATACCCGATGCCGCCTCTCATTTTGGCAGGAAGTATCATGTTAGAGGTCAAAGTTTTCCTGCGACGATGCTTGATTTACTTCAATGGCCCTCAGGGATTGATGTTGTCTGCCAGATTATTGAGAGGTACGAAAGCACACCAGAAGGAGAACGTCTGATGACTCATCCTACTGATTCTGTAACACTTGAAGCCCCAATTCCTCGTCCTGGAAAAATTGTCGCTCTAGGCAAGAACTATCTGGATCATGTTGAGGAAACAGGGTCTGACGTTCCTGAATTTCCTGTTATCTTTGCCAAGTTTCCTTCTAGTGTAATCGGTCCTGATGATTCAATAGTGATACCAAAAGTGTCCTCCGAGATTGATTGGGAAGTTGAACTTGGTGTCGTGATTGGTAAGAGTTGTAAAGATATCACTGAAGAACAGTCGCTTGATTATATCGCTGGCTATACCGTGATTAACGATGTATCAGCACGAGACCTTCAGATGAATGATGGACAATGGATTCGAGGAAAATCCCTAGACACTTTCTGCCCTATGGGTCCCTGTATTGTGACTCAGGATGAACTAGGGGATGCATCAGGTCTGAAGATGCATACAAAGGTGAATGGTGTCATCAAGCAAGAATCATCCACATCAAATTTGATGTATAATGTCAAACAGATTATTTCACTTCTCTCAAAATCATTCGTTCTAGAACCTGGTGATATCATTGCAACTGGTACGCCCTCAGGAGTAGGTTTTGTAAGGGAACCACCTGAGTTCTTGAAGCCCAGTGACCAAGTCGAGTTATTCATTGAAAAGATAGGGTATCTCAGAAACACAGTGACAAAGTAACTTGTTTGGGAGTACTTGTGTGGACTCATCCGCATCAGATGACCGAAATTGTATTGAATTTTGGATACAATAGATTCACCCGCAACTGATTCATGATTTGTGTGGGTTTCACTTATTGGTTACTTGACGGAATAAAGACAGCAGTTAGAGCTCATTTGCTCTTTCCAAAGCATCGTGCGCTTCATTATACTCGAAGAGTCTCCTGTGAGCTCGATTCAGCATTTCCCATACCTCTTTGTCTTTGGGTTTCATATCCAAGTAAGCCTTACAGAATATCTTCATATTCTCCCAATCGTTCAATTCTTCATAGCATAGAGCTCCATAGTATAGAGCCCGCTTGTGGTCTAATTTAGGTCCTGCAAGTGTTTTGAATATCTCAAGCGCGTAATCCCACTCTTCTTGATCAAAACGCAACTTGCCCTCTTCGAACCTTATCTCCATATCTCCATATTCAGGTACTCTCTGGGCAAAGGATCCAATCATGAGAGTGGAACTGCAACATACGATGGCAGTTGCTAGAAGAATGCTCATACCTATTGCCATTCCTGGGTCAATCGGTAGATACCCCTGTCCTCCTAACCAAGCTGCAATGATTCCGCCAACGATAATGACTACTGACGCCGCTCCGATATACTTGGGCCCAGGCATGCTCATTCGAGATTCTGCCTGATCCGGATCAATGGGCATCATAACAAAACTGGCACTCCGATTCCTTTTAGGTGTGGCGAATCAATCAATCGTTTTGACTCTGCTGTCTTCGTTTGTGTTCTTCATCATCTCTCTTGGATGCTATTCTATTCTTTGCCACATTTATCCACTGACCAACCCTCTTTGTTAGAGATGGGTCAAGTCGTATCGCATGCTCTCCGTACGTGATAGCCTTCTCATCTTCTTCTTCGATGAAATGTGCATTGGCTTTATTGTAAAATCCCTCTGCATACTCCGGGTTCAGAGCAACCGCGCGAGTGTATGCCTCAATCGCGGCCCTCCCATCTGCAAGTCTGGAATGGCAGTTGCCGATGTTGTTCCATGCTTCCGAATCATCAGGATTGATCTCTAATGCTTCCTCGTAGCAATCTCTTGCATTCTCATAATCACTTATTGCATAGAGAGCATTTCCTTTGTTGAACCAGATCTCAAAAATGAAGTTATCAATAGCAAGAGCTTCGTCGTATGCTTTGATTGCCTCTTCGAATTTTTCTGCCAGGGTTAGGGCATAGCCCAAATTATACCACACCTCAATTCTGTCTGGATTTTCTTTAACTAACTCTTTGAGGACTTTAATGGCGTCTGCTTTCATCCCTGCCTCTAGAAGCTGGATTGCTTCTTGCAATCTTTCCGTTCCGTTCTCAGACAATGTGACCTCGCCTATGTTTGATTCTGTTGGAATAAGGATTCCGCAATGTGACTAATCTGTACTTACGATAGAAATTACTAAGATTGACAGGATTAACTCCAAACCGAGGGTCTCCTATTCCTGAATATAGAGGGTCCTTGAAACCCTGTTCGTTCGATGATGTCAAGGGCTTCATTAATTCCTTTTCCAACCTCGTTAGGTGTATGAGCATCAGAACCAACAGTGACAGTTTCTACACCTTCCAACTTCAGGGCATGTATAATACGTTCTTCTGGCATCGGTTCGGTCATTCCCCTTCGCAAAGATGAAGTGTTGATTTCAAAACCTACTCGTCGGCGTTTCATCTTGCTGGCTAATTCTTTGAGGTGTGGTTTCCATAGATCGTGAATGGCATCACCGTAAAATGATTCACCATATCGGCGATACAAGTCTATATGAGCAAGAATGTCGAAAATTCCTAAATCAATAGAATCAAGCATTATTGAGAAGTACATCTCACCTAGATCCTCTATGGAGCATTTTCGGAAAACTTCTTCAGCTCTATCTCCGGCAGAAATTGCGATATGATCAATCAGATGAACTGACCCTAGAATGATGTCGAAATCAGTAGAGAAGAATCTCTCAGGAAGAGCAGTTTCTACATTTGGAAAACAATCAACCTCTATTCCCAACAATATTTGAAGTCCGGAATCTGAAAAATGGTCCCCAGCATTGCGAATTGTTAACTCATAGTCTTCAAACCATTCGCTGGAGGAAACATCCACACTCTTGCCTTTCACATTGACATAACAATCTTCAGTTACACGATCTGTGTCGAGATGAGTTGTAAAAGCGATTTCCTTTAGCCCTGCATTTAGTGCAGCCCTACAGAACTCCTCTACTTCTCCCTCAGCATCGATTGAGTAGTTGGGGTGGATATGGTAGTCAAACATCAAAATATCTCCCTGCTCTCTACTATATCAGATTGCCTGAAGGGAAACAATATCCTACTCAATTGACCTCGGAAAATTACGATCCTACTGGACTTGGTATTTCCGACAGAAAACTAACCCGTCTATGCCATATTTATGATTCTGAAGAAAAAACAACTATTCTTACTAGTATTCGCACCAAAGCCAATTTATACTCGTTTCTTCCTCATTTTCTTCGAACATCAAATGATGGATGATAAAGGTGGGTATCCAAAGGAATTCTATGCTCTGATTCTATCGTCCGTCACAATTTTTCTTGCCTCTGAAACAGCTCGCCCAATCCTGCCACTCCATGTTACAGGAATGGGAGCTACCCTGATCGAACTTGGATTGATAACAGGAATAATGTCTCTTTCCTTGATCGCGACCAAGATTCCCCTCGGCATATTTGCGGATAGAGTGAATGCTCGCTCCATCATTGTAGGATCGGCGCTTGCCCAAAGTGCTACTCAGTTGTTCTATTCTCTTGCACCAGCATTGGTATGGTTCTATCCCGTCCGCATTCTCCATGCAATCTCAATCGCACCAATTGTACCCCTTGCCATAGGACGGGCTCAGGAATTTGCTCCTGCAGGAAAGACTGGAGAAACCTTGGGAACGTTCCTGACATCTTATGGAATCGCAATAACATTTGGTCCTTTTCTTTGTTCAACGCTTCTGACTCAGTTCAGTTACGGGCAAGTGTTCCAATTCATCTCAATCATTCCGATTCTTGGAATTCTCCCATTCTTCATGAGAATGAAATTCACTGGTCTTGAAGGGAATACCGGTGACGCTCCAAGTGTTGGTTTTGCGTTTTCACACATTTTCCATTCAAGGAATCTAATTCTGCTGACTGTACTACGTCTGCTATTTGCCCTGGGTTATGGCTTCTTTATCACTTACTTCATTCTATATGCGAAAGAAACATTACTACTTGCACCATTTTTGATAGCATTCCTACTTGGGATTAGAGGTGCAACTGACATGGGTCTACGAATTCCTGTGGGACGACTCGTAGACAAAGTAGACACCAAGTACTTCATTTTCTCTGGCTTTGGTATACTTGCAGTTGTATATTATCTCCTTTCAGAATTGACAGATTTCTGGTTTCTGGTAATTTTGATGGTGTTCTATGGAGTTGCTCTTGGTTTTCGTGTTGTAGCAGAATGGACAATGGTTGCTAATAATTCTCCAGATGGCTGTCGAAGTGTCATTGCTTCGTACCTCTCGACCATGTTCAATATCGGGTCGGGGATTGGTGCGATTCTTGGTGGAGTCCTAGCAACATATATGGTGATTCCAGACTTGTTCAGGATATCATCTGTGCTCATGATAATCGGCGTATTCATTACGCTTCTGATTCGGAAGAGGGAAATTCCTTCAATTGCTGTAGAGGCGTATGCAGATGATTCAAGTTAGGTGAAGTAAATGAGTTGGGTAGAAAAGATTGACAAATACATCGCTGAGAACATTGAAAGGCATATCAGCAGACTGCGTGAATTAGTTAAACAACCGAGCATTGGAGTCGAAGGTTTTGGTACACGCGAGTGTGCTGGAATGATTCGTGATTGGATGCTTGAACTCAACTTTGATCGTGTCGATCTTTATGCAGAAGATGCCAACCCAATCGTGTTTGGAGAAATAAAACGCCGTGATTCTAATGCTAGCAAAACGTTACTACTTTATGGTGCCTATGACTCGAATCCGGTTGAAGAGGAGCACTGGAGCTATCCTCCGTTTGAGGGAACATTAATCGAGAAGGAAAACGTAGGTACATGCTTGGTGGGCCGGGGCGTCAACAATAAGATGAAGATCTCTGGAATGTTAAATGCTATCGAAACTGTAAAAGGTGCACTTGGCGATTTACCAGTGAATCTTCTTGTAGTTTTAGATGGCGAGGAAGAGATGTTCAGTCCAAGCCTCACCAAATTCGTCGTTGATAAAGAGGAGTGGCTACAGAGGGCCGATGCGCTGTATATGCCTTTCTCATCACAGAACTCTCAAGGTGTTTCTCGAGTGCAATTGGGTTACAAGGGAATTTTGTACCTAGAGTTACACGCATCTGGAAAAGATTGGAAAAGAGGTCCGAGCGAGCATGAGATCCATAGCATGCATAGACCCGTTGTAGACAATCTAATTTCACGTTTAATCAGCGCATTGAGTTCCTTGACAGGAGAGAATGGTAACAATGTCACCATCGAAGGATTTCATGATGATATCCAGGAGTCGAGCAAAGAGTTCCTAGACATAATGAATCGTCTGGCTGGTGAGTTCAATGTTGAAGGTTACAAGAAAGGTCTACGAGTTAGCAATCTTATAGATAATACTGAAGCACCTCTTGAGGTCCTTAAACTTCTATTCTCCACATCTCAGATTAATATTGATGGGATTTGGGGTGGTTATACTGGTAAGGGTGTAGAGGCTGTTATTCCTCCTGAAGCCACTGCGAAAATTGAGGTGCGACTGATTCCTAATCAGACATCAAAGAAAATATACAAGAACATCAAAGACCACCTTCACAAGCGAGGCTTTTCAGATATCATAGTGACCCAGCTGGCAGCTGTAGAGTCCTGTCAGACTAGCATCAATGAGGATGTTGCGAAGGCACTGATACGAGCATATGATGCAAATGGGGTCACCTATCAAGTCTGGCCTAGCTCCATAGCAACTATTCCTATCTGCCTGTTCAATCAATCTCCACTAAACATTCCCTTTGCCACAGGTTGTGTTGGGATGGGAGGACACAGCCATGGACCAGATGAGTACGCAGTGATTAGAGGTAAGGGTAAAATTGCGGGTCTTGCTGAATATGAGAAACTCATTGCCACTCTAATAGTCGAGTATGGAAAGTGAGAACCCTCAGACCATTATTGGGTAATTGGATTCTCATTTATCACATCTAGACGTAGGTTCCTTCTTTTAGAAGCGTGATGTATCTACCTGACCCTCTGGTTATCTTCTGAGTATGTGGTACACCCTTTGGCACAAATACTGTGGTCGGTGACTTGATTTGATACACTTCATCTTCGAAGATGAATTCAACTTCTAGTGACTCCTCATCATCAGGAGTTCCTAGAAAGATGAATACCTGATCGACCTCATGAGTATGAAGATCTACATAATCACCAGGATCCTCAGTTACTCCTTTAACTTCCCTTGTAGTTATTCGGACTCCAGCTCCAGAAAAGCTCATGTCATCCAAGAGAACTATATTTTTTCCAATTTTGTCCATCTCGGTGCTGTCGTGATGAGGTATGTCTTCACTTACTCGAGGTTTGACGAAATTCTTCTCGTATTTCACAGAGAACACTCCTCTAGATTTCAAGCTCTTTGGTCAGATTTGGGGTAAGTATTTCTACACCATCAGAATGTACTCTTACTACATCCTCCGCATTGAATCCTCCAACACCCGTCCAATAATATGGCACTTCAACACAAAGGACCATGTTCTCTTCTACGAGTGTGTCATTCTTTGGACTAATCAATGGTTCTTCTTCAGTGATCAATCCAAGTCCATGGCCGAAGTGTTTTCTTTCAAAATCTGGATATCCGCTCTCTTGTACAGTCTTCAGACCCATCTTGAACAGATCAGAGAACTTCACCCCGGGTTTGATCATATCAATGATATTCAACTCAGCTTTTACCAAGGCATTGTAGACCTTCTTCACCTTTTCTTCAGCTTTTCCTAAGACATGGGTTCTTGCGAAATCACAACGATAGCCCTTGAAAATAGCTCCACCATCAAAACGCATGATGTCGCCCTTCTTCAGTTTCAAATCTAAAGGTTCCCCTCTCCTTACTGTGGCTGAGTGAACTCCTATAGTGAAATTCTGATGAAGAATTCCCTTGGGAATATATCCGATTTCGTCCAAGACCGACTGTTGAAATGCTCCAAGAATCTCTGCCTCGGATGTCCCCACTTTGCATATTGAGAAGGCAGCATCGAAAGCTTTCTCAGAAACCTCACATGCTCTTCTAATTCTATCAATTTCTTCTTGTAGCTTCACTGCTCTAATGTCGAGGAGCGTTTTCGAAGCATCAATGAAATCAGCTTCTGGGAGGCTCTTTGTAATATTTCTAAAATCAACGATGGGAAGTGTCTTTTCTTCAATTCCGATTTTTCCTTTATCCAATCCCTTCTCTCTTAGAATATCTGTCAATGACTCGACAGGGTTTTCATAGACCTCGATTTCATGCGCCCCATCTCTCTGGAAATACGCCCATGTTCTTGTGAATCTCACGTCCTTTATTGGGGAGGTGAGCTTAGCTAGGTCTGCATCTAAAGCTGTTGTAGACACCACCACGTCACCTTCACGCGGTATCAACGCAAAGGCTCCAAGTCCACTCAAGAATCCCCTAAATCGATCAATGAATGGGATATATAGATCGCTTGCGTAGAAGAAATTCTCAGGAGATGATGCAAGTATGGCATCAAGGCCCTTCTTATTCATTATCTGTTGAGCTCTTTCTAAGTTAATTGGCACTTTTCTAACACCTTCCGATTATACTACATACTTGTCATTGGGGTATTCATCCATGTAACGGTCCCTTCTATCAACGATAACCGTGACAATGTTTTGCCCCTCATCCATTCTCTCAGCAACTTTCAATGCTGAGTATACATTGGCGCCAGATGACATCCCACAGTATATTCCTTCCTCTTGACATAGTCTATTGGCCATATTTCTGGCATCATCTTGGGTGACTCCAAACCATTCATGAGGGTATCCTGCCTTGTATACCTTCTCAACTAGGGAGTCTTCGGTAATCCATTTGTCAAGACCAAGCATCTCACAAATCTTCATTCTAAGAGGTGGTCGCCCCATAGTTTCGCTATTCATAATACCTGTACTGATATCTACCAAGCTGGTTCCTTCATCCGGAACTACTCCGAATGTGTAAGGTTCGACACCGTGTCCCTTCAGTGCCTTTGCCACTCCGAGGAAAGTTGCGCCAGACCCTATTGATGCACCCCATGCATCAATCTTTCCATCAAGTTGTTTGTAAATCTCCTCTCCCATACTCAGATGACCCTTCCAATTTGCGTCATTGTATATCTGGTCTACCCAGACAACATTAGGGTCATTCAACTCCATTTGATACATGTGATTCTTTCCACCGATTATGACAGCAAATCTTCTCTCCTTTTCATCCTCAAATTGATCCAGAATACTGTCGTCTGGTGAAGGGCAGGGGTAGTGATTTGCTCCAAAAGCAGAGCTGATCTTTAGCCTTGCACTCTTTTGTTTATCATCAGCACTGAGAAAGTGGGGGTAAGTACACAGTCTGATTTCGTAACCCTTCATGGCGCAGACAAACGCAAGTGCGGGTGCAGTATTTCCCGCAGAGGCGTCACAGACTATACCTCCAGGATTTAATTTCTTGCCATTCCAAGTTTCGCCTCTCTCAGCTGCTTCGATCATGGAAAGAGCCATTCTATCTTTATAGCTCCCACTTGGGTTGAGATGTTCAAGTTTTACAAAGACATTGGCTTTGACGTCCTTGCCAACTTTGTTGAGTTTGAGCAAGGGAGTATTTCCAATTACCTCCAGCATGCTATTTGCGTAATCCATGAAATTTCACCGTTCATTTCGTGGAAACTTCTATTTTTCCATCAAAATATTCGATAGACCCCTAATTATATCATAGAGTATATAAAGGTGGAGTTTCGCTCCAACAATTATGCCAGCTCTCCACAAATTTAGGGTATATCAGAACCTGCAGAAGAATGCTCTAAACATATTCTCAGAGCTCAAGAAACAAGCAGAGCCCCTTGGGTTGACAGCGGAGCTCAAAAACAATATTGGTTTAGGAGGCGGCTCTGGTACACCACCGACCGTTCCTAGGCATGTTGTGGAAGCAATAGTTGATGCTTCCAAAAAGATAATTTCTCTCGCTCCTCTCGTAGATAATCTTCGAGACATGGTAAAAGACGTCTATGGGGACGAGTATGATGCTGCACCTGTTAGTACTGCAGAGGGGGCATGTTGGATTTCAATGGAATCCCTTGTGACTCCTCCAATTCAAGGTAGAGGTGATCTCTATCGGTCAGCCTATATTGCACCCTATGAGCGACATCTTCACCATCAAGGTGGATATGGAAGACCATTTCCTCCCCGGTACAAGGATCTCTTTGCTGACAGAGGTGTGACTGCTGGTGAATATGGGATTCAAGGGAAGAGATTGACAAACTTAGAAACAATTTTTGTTCCACTCGAAGGAGCTCGATACGAAGCACATGGAATCAAATATGGTGTGATTCCGATGCTGACAAAGGTCGATCCCGAAGCATCAATCAAACGAATCCGTAGAGTGGCAGAGATCCACGCTGATAGACTATCTGCTATCACATCGATCGGTTATGATACAGTGGGATATGGTTATGATGTGAAAGACAAAGATGGCACACCTTTGCTCCAAAAGAGAATTGGAGAGTTTGCAAAGGAATTCAATATCCCCTATATTTGCGATAATGCAAGAGGTCTACCATTTGTTGGTACGGATCCTCGGAAGAATCATGCTGACGTCATGTTCTATAGTATGGACAAAGCAGCAGAAGGTCCCACAAGCGGCTTAGTAATTGGAAAAGAAGATGCTATGATACCAGTCCGACGAGCATTGGGAATGCACGGTGCAAGACAAGGGACAGTCTCATCATTTGGAAAAACTGCATACGTGATGGTTGATGTAGGTAAAGAGGCATTGGTTGGTCAGATAGCTTCATTGACAAGGTTGAAAGAAAAACCAAATGAAATGGTTCAGAAGATTGGCAAGGTCTATGACATAGTGAAAGAGGAGTTTGCTAGATCTGAATCTCTTCCCAAGGAAGGTCTCCGGATAACAAAATCTGTAAACTGCGCTGCAGTTGAAGTCAACTATATTGACACCTGGAGAGATGGCGAAATAGGAATTCCCATTTTCAGCATCGAGGATATGTACGCAGGGAGTAATCTCATCCAAGTAGGCATGGGACAAATGGGAATCAGACCACCTTTAAGTTATGATGGAAATCTTATGATTGTCTTGGGACAAGGGAATTTGGATTACGAAGGTGACCTCATCCCCGAGAATATGAGACTCGCAGTTAGCGGCTTGGTGAGAACCCTTGAAATCATTACCAAGTGGAGCAGAACAGCATGAGTGAAATCAAAGATTTAGATACATTTCTTGAAAAACGTGGGACAAGACAATCTGGATGGTTACCGGTTTCAACGAGGTCAGATGGCACCCCATTCGGTATTCCTGTCAATGCTGTAATAGGGAAAAAGAAGGGTCCAACTTTAGTTATTGAAGCATGTATTCATGGAGATGAAACTGAGGGAACCATGGCTGCTCTTACAATTTTAGATGAACTGGATCCTGACACACTGAAAGGAACGGTCATCTCAATTCCAGTTCTAAACATCCGAGCATATGAAACTGGCACCAGGGGGAATCCGGATGAGCGTTATAATTATGATATGAATCGATTATTTCCAGGAAATCCAAATGGATCAGTTTCCCAAAGATTTGTGCATGTCTACTTCACCCAAATTGTGAAACGTGCTAATACCGTTATTGCACTCCACGGTGGTGGTGGTCTTTTCTATCTGAAAAATAGGGTCATGATTAGCAAAGATCCAAAATGTATTGATCTTGCAAAGGCAATGGGACCTGAGTGGCCTTTATTGCACGAGAGTCATCATCCCGGAACTCTTCTGGTAGAGTGTGAGAAGGAAGGGATTTCTGGAGTCATTGCCGAGTTGGGAGGATCTAGCAACAGACTCCCAGGTCCGCTCATGGAGAATGTTGATTGCTTCAAGCGGATGTTGAAGAATGTGATGCGCCACCTAGGCATGATAAGTGGTGAAGTCATTCAAGCAAAAGAGTGGGGCGTTCTAAAAGGGACTAATGTCAAATGCCAATATGGAGGTCTCATAATCCCTACTGAAAAATGTAGAATTGATGCTGAGGTCACGGAAGGCGATCATATAGTTTCCATTGTCGATCTATTCGGAAATGTTTTGATCAAGGTTCTCGCGCCGCAAGACGGGACAGTACTTGGAGTACCAGCTTCCCCTGTGGCATACCCTGGCAATAATATCTTGACAATTGCCAAGGTGGTAAGGAAAATAACTTAGTTTCAGATCAGGAGTTGGAAGATTATTGAAAGCGCAAATAACATTGACCGTCCCTGAAGCCAAGAGAATCATTGCGAAGTCGATTGTCAATCGAGAGGACGTCAAAGCAGCATTCCAAAAAGGTAAAATCTTGCTGAAAGGAGGAACAACCGTTTCAGCAATAGCGGAAGAATTAGTTGGAGAAAAACTGAGGATAGGAGGGCGAATCTCTCCCAGAGGTGCGATGAATTCTCTCAAGAAATATGACCAGCATCACTCAGCTCTAGTTGAGAATGGAACTTCTATAGGAATAGACAAGACCATTGAAGAAGTAACAGGTTCACTTGGAAAAGACGATGTGATCATCGTAAGTGCAAATGCGTTAGATGGTCATGGCGATGCAGCAATGATGGCTGCAGCACCTCTTGGACACAACCCAGGGAAAGCGATGGCTGGATTCTCATCTCAGGGGTCCAAAGTGATAATCTCAGTTGGGCTGGAAAAACTAATCCCTGGTACAATACGAGATGCCATTCAGTCATGTGGCCGTGTAACCATTGACAAGGCGATGGGCACCGCAATAGGCCTCATTCCTCTCATTGGGGAAATTGTTACTGAGAAAGAAGCACTAGAAGGATTGGCTGACGTTTCAGCGACTGTGATTGGGGCAGGGGGAATTCATGGTGCTGAAGGATCAACCACTCTTGTGATTGACGGTGCAGAATCTGAGCTCGAGAGAATCTTTGGGATTGTCATGGAGATTAAGGGAACAGAAACGAGCGGCACTCCTGAAAGTCTAATCGAGTGTGAGGCAGGTTGCCCGCAGTGTGTAAGACATCTTGTGTGTATCTACAAAAACGGAGGGGATGTGACCCCCAAACAAAAGTAAAGTTGAATGAGGAACTAACAATGAGGATAATAGAGAAACCACATTTCAAAATTAACAATGTAATTGCTAGAGTCAAGTCAGTTCATGGTTTGAAAGGAGAAGACACAGCTGGGAAAGGTCCTTGCAGATACTACAGACCCGGAGACAAAATCGTCTACAAGGAAGGAGAGATAGAGGGCGTCATCTGTTACAGTGCCCTTGCCACTATGATGCACAAGGTACTACCAATGAGAACTGGATTTGACTTCCCTTGGAACAAGAATAACATCGTAGAGCATGCCTGTCCAGACGCAGCACGTCCTGTTGTGTTCGAGATGTTCAGGGAAGAAATTGATGAGGAAGAAACCGATTAGAGAGATGATAATCCTGCCAACTGTGAGTGAGCAACTAGCTGAATGGGCTGGAGATCTAGAATACAATGACATTCCATCAGAGCTAATCGAAACCGCAAGAGAAAACATACTTGACATAATTGGATGTGGCTTATTCGGATCCACCCTGCCCTGGGTCAGAACTGTGTGCGACATGGTTATTGATTGGGGCGGGAAGGCAGAAGCTACTCTCTGGGGCCGCAACACAAAGGTTCCAAGTGTGAATGCGGTTTTCGCTAATACAAATGCCGCAAATTCGTTCGAATTCGATGACACCTACTTTCCGACTGGAATCCATCCTGGAGCTCTAGTGGTTTCCTCCGCTCTAGCAACTTCAGAATACAAAGGCGGTGCCACCGGAAAGGAGCTAATATCTGCAGTGGTTGCAGGTCATGAAGTTTCAGCTAGAATTCGAAGTGGACTTGGTTGGTCAGTACTTCATGGCTGGAACGGCACTGCAATCTGTTCCACATTTGGATCCGCAGTAGCATCAGCAAAGATAATGGGCTTACCTCCAGCACAAATAGCTGATGCGATTGGAATAGCTGGACCGTATGTAGGCGGACTATTGACATATGGATTCAAGGCTGGTGCAAAGAGAGTAGTAAATGCACGTTCAGGTCAAGGCGGTATGCTCGCAGCTTTACTTGCTGAGAAGGGTGTCACAGGATACAAAGATTTCATAGAGTCTAAGCAGGGCGGTTTCATTTCTGCTCACTCTTCTGATCCAACAACAGAGAAGGTTATAGAAAATCTTGGTACAGAATACCTGTTCAAGAACATGGCTTTGAAGAAATATCCGAATTGTACTAGTTTCCACGCAGTTCTCGACGCATTGTATGAGATTACAGGAACTAATCCAGTTGATGTTGATTCTCTGGATCGAATTGTTGTCAATACAACAACCGGTGCACAGAAGAATGACGTCGGGAACACTTATGATAATGTTCACTCTGCACAGATGAGTATGCCTTATGCAGTCGCCGCAAAGATAGCTGACGGTGTCGTCGGAGTGGAACAATTCTCTGAAGACAAAATCCAAGATGAACGGATTAGAAGAATTGCAGAGAAAGTGGAGATTCTCGTTGATACTGATTTGGACAGTCGGGGCTTAGACCATCGCTTAGCTGCAAGAGTGGAATTATTCATGAAATCTGGTGACAAACTAGAAAGCAGCGTTATCAGAAATCCTCGACGAATGACAAACGATGAAGTGCGTGCGAAATTCTACAATTTATCAACGAGGGTAGTTGGGCAGAGTCGAGCTGATGAAATTGTGAGTTTCACAGAAACATTGGAGTCCCAGGATAACATCAACACTCTTGCTGAAATGCTCAAAGTATGAAAATGAATTGAAATGGTGATGAGATGAATCCGAAAGATGGAAACGCAGAATTCACTGTGTTGGCACATACTGACTATCTAGTTGATGTGTCTGAAAGAAGGAGTCGCGGAGAAAGAAAGGTTCTCGAAAAGTTTCATTTGCCCGCACTCCGCCAAGGTGGTGTCAACATCATCTGCGACCACGTAGGTGGGGAAACGAGAATGTTCACTACGTTTCCTCTCAAGAAGATGCTCGATTGTGCTGACCATCTAGAACGAGCACTGGATGGTATTGATTATATGAGGCAAGAAGCAAATGAAAGTAGCACTGAGATTCTCATTGTCACAAGTATGGATGATATAGAGCGTGCCAGGAACGAAAACAAGCTCGGTATAATTCTTGCCCTTCAAGGAGGCAATCCTATCAAAGAGGACCTTGCTCTTCTTAGAACATTTTACAGACTAGGCATCCGTTTAATGAACCTTACAGCTAATATTAGAAATCAAATTTCTGACAGTTGCATGGGCCGAACTAATGGAGGACTATCACATTTTGGTGTTTCCGTTGTAGAAGAGATGAATCAGCTAGGAATGGTGATAGACATCTCCCAATTATCGCAGCAGGGAAGTAAAGATGTACTTGAATTATCCACACAACCAGTTATTGCATCAAATTCGAATGCCCTAAGTCTATGCAGTCACCCGCGTAATCTTGATGACCATGTGATTAAACTTCTTGGGGAGAATGGAGGTGTGATGGGGATCCATTGTCTTCCAGCGTTTCTCAAGAATGATTCGCAAGCCACCCTAGAGGACATGATTAAGCATATTGACCATGTAGTAAATCTCACTAGCATAGATAATGTAGGACTCGGTCCCGACTTGCTTGAAGACTGGCCAAAAGACAAGTACGACAGTATTTGGGGTGAGGGACAGAATTTAGGCGATCAGAAAATCACATTTGATTATCCTAAGGGATTTGAGAGCATAGCAAATGTTCCTGACTTAGTCCAAGCGATGCTTGATAACGGTTACTCGAAGATTGATGTAGAGAAATTTCTTGGTGGGAATTTCTTACGAGTATTCAAACAAGTCTGGAAATAATGCAGTTACTTAAATTAAATTCAAAGCTTAAAGCAAGTGTACTCTCCTTTACAGGGTGTTCCTGGATAAATCCAGAATTCTTTGTCTTTTGGAACCGAAATTAGACTAGTCATAGTTTCCCTTTCCGCTCCGTGTCTACAGATTGATCTATCACTTTCCGGTGGTGAGTCCCCATACCTGTGGTCACTCATTATTCTCATGGTGACCTCCTTGTCAATTATCCCATAGTTGTCCCTTAGTAACTCAATCATCCGGTTGTATCTTGCGAAGGATGATGGGTATGCTTCCTCATTCTGAGGACCAAAGTGTCGCATCTCATAATTATGATAATGATTTGCTGAAGCTACAAAATGATCTTTTGTTTGTACAGTAAGTACTCTTCTGGTGGAGAAGCTTATCCGAGCCATATTCCCATCACTATCCACCACATCAACATTCTCACCTGCGTGAGACCACTCAGGAATACTACGTACGAGCGAAACGAACTCGTCGACGGTGCTGCATCTCTCTAGACCAATTCGGGTAGCAATTAGTGCCGGAAATCCAAATCCCGCGCCTTGTGTTTGATGAATACCCGAGCCAACAAAACTAAGACCCTTTTCATTGAAACCGATGACAGATGTCCTTCCCAAATTTCCCGCCAAACCTCTGCCAATAAATTTGAAACCACTCTTAACGTTGACATGAAAGACTTGACCGATATTCTTACCTTTCATATACATTGGCCAGTCAGAGTTTTGGGCCGCAATCGGATTCCCATTGGTTGTAGCATCTCCTGCCGCTACAAATGAGGTACATTCATGAGAAACATGCCCGACAGTATCGCGAACTTCCCAGAATAATAACATGAGCAGAGCAGTCTGATATTCAATACCCGCTCCATCCGCGAGACCTCTGGTTTCTTCAATAACCTCTGGAAAGAGGTTTTCAATCAGGTCCTCATACTTACTTGTGATTCTCTCTCCATCACTTGCGGTTATGTTTCGGTCCTTCATGTCATCCTTGACAAAAGGTATAATAGACGTCTTTATGATACCGGAGAGTTTTTCTCCGTGTTGGAACCCAATCTCATAATGAGTTCCCGCGAACGATACCATCTCTAATCCCATCTTTCATCTCTTCCCGTATCTAATACTCTTTTCCAAAGACCACTTCATCTTCGAGTTTGAATTTCAACTCCGTGATAGTTGAGTCTTTGGAAGGTTCGACGTAATCTGACGAAAATTCCTTTGTTCCTGAAACCATGATGTTCAAATGATTGGGACAATGGATGTCACTGAATCCTGAAACAGTACCTATTATCTTGCCCTTAATTTTCACAGGGTCTCCCAAAACGATTATTCCCCCCTGAGAAACCTCAAAAAAGCCAACATACAATACCGAGTTCACCTGACTGCCTGGTTCTATACCCTCTTCATCTGTGACAGTAAGTTCAAGGACCGCAGATTTAGGACAACACCTTGTCTGCGGATGAATCAGCCATGTACCCCTCTTAGTCAACCTGAGGCCAGATAAAGCAACAATGTTTCCAATTACTTGCCTCTTTGGTGATGTGTTCCAGTGATACGGGATTTTCTTAGCTTTGTACGGTTCGGTCATTTTTCTTATTCCTCCTACTTCTCCTTAAATTCAGGATGTAGCCAGTCACCAACTGCATGGCATGCAACCTCTCTGTCTGCAATATGTCTTAGTTCAGGTTCATCTACCTTGCACATGTCCTTTGCATAGATACACCTTGGATGAAATCTACACCCCTCGGGAATGGCTATCGGATTTGCCACTTCTCCTTCTGTGGGAAGATCATCGTGATGGTGTTTTGTCCGCGGATCCAGAGTAGGCAGAGCTGCCTTCAGGAGCATCGTATAAGGGTGGTATGGATATGCCAAGGTTTCACGGCCAAGACCTTTCTCAACAATCTTCCCGACATACATGATGGCAATTCTGTCGCACATATACTGAGCAGATGCTAGGTCGTGAGTGATGAGCAATACAGTGAGGTTGTATTCTTCCTTAAGAGCCCTGATAAGATTTAGAATCTCAGCTCGAACAGAGAGATCGAGCATTGACACAGGTTCATCTGCTACAATGAACTTTGGCTTCAATGCAATTGACCTAGCAATGCTTAATCTTTGCCTCTGACCGCCACTCAATGCGTTTGGATGTTTTTCCAAGTATACATCGACTGGTACAAGTCCTACCTGTTCCAACAACCTAGTCGCCTCTTTGAGTACTTCATCTTTTCCTGATACCAACTTGTGAATCTTAAACGGCTCTGCGAGAATCTCACTAGCTTTGAATCTCACTGGGAGACTAGAGAAGGGGTCTTGGTAGATAATCTGCATTTCCCTTCTTAGTTTCCTCATTTTCTTCAACGAGTAATGTGTAATATCTTCTCCTAGGAACTTCAACACACCATCCGTTGGTTCGAGAAGCCGGATGAGAAGTTTGCCAAGAGTGGTCTTCCCACAACCGCTCTCCCCGACGATACCTAATATCTCACCATCCCTGATTCTAATATCAACTCCATCTACTGCTCGCACATACCTTTCATGTTTTGCAATTCCAATCGACGCACTAAGTCCTTTCCTGAGTGAAAACCACTTCTTTAAGTTTGTTGCTTCGATTATCAAACGAGGCTGGTCGGATGTTGTCATTTTTTCAGAGGTCCCTCCAATGATGACACTCAATTTGTGAATCCTTTCTCCCATCGATCTCCTCAATCGGTGGTCTTTCTTTTGAGCAGATGTCAGTGGCATGGTCGCAACGTGGATGGAATGCACATCCTGGTGGGGGGGAGATCAAATCTGGAGGACTACCCGGAATTGATTTTAAATCCTTATCCAAATCATCTATTGTTGGAAACGAACCGAGAAGACCTTTGGTGTAGGGATGTTTGGGATCTAAGACAAGATCTACTGAATGACCTGTTTCCATAATTCGTCCCGCATACATGATTGCAATGCGGTCACACATCTCAGAAAGTACGGCCAAGTCATGAGTTATCCATATGACCGAGAGTCCTAGTTTGTTCTTGATATCTTCAATGAGTTTCAGAATCATATGCTGCACAACTACATCCAATGCAGTGGTTGGTTCATCCAATACGATGATTTCTGGTTCCATCATCAGAGATAATGCGATGAGAACACGTTGCTTCATTCCTCCACTGAACTCATGCGGATAATTGTTGATTCTATTTCCATCAATGCCAACCAATTCAAGCAGTTCCATTGCTCGCTTCTCAGCATTCTCCTTAGTGTCCTGCTTCTTTATCATGACTGGTTCAATCATCTGCTCGTTGATTCGTAACATTGGGTTCAGTGCGTGCATCGACTGCTGAAGCACGAGCGCGATATCATCCCATCTGTATTTGAGAAACTCCTCCTCAGTTATACTAAGAAGATCAACGCCTTTGTACATCACTGAACCCTTTACAATTTTATGTGGAGGTTGAATTAGCCTCAGCAACGAGAGGGCAAACGTAGTTTTACCGCATCCTGATTCACCAGCAATTCCAAGAGTTTCTCCTCTGTTCAATACAATACTGCAATCGTCTACAGCCTGAACGACCCCCGATCCAGTGAAATACTGGGTGCGAATGTTACGCACTGTAAGAATCTCTGGCATTTTTCTAGATTTCCTCCAACGCTGATCCGAATATTTTGTTCAGTCCTTCTCCAACAAGGTTGAATCCAAAGACCGTGAGGAAGATGAATGTAGCAGGGACCATAGTTGTCCACCAAACTCCGGAGAGAATGTTTACTCGCCCCGAATTAAGATCTGTACCCCATTCAGGAATTGGAGCTGGCACACCTAAGCCTAGAAATCCTAGGCCTGCAATGCTGAGGATTGAAGTAGCAATACTAACTGTGAATACAACCATTAGAACCGATATGCAAAGTGGGTATATGTGTTTAAACACAATGTAAAGACTCCCTGCACCAAGAGACACCTCCGCCTCAATAAACTCCTCTTCCTTCAATGCAATTGATGCACTTCTGATAGTCCTATAGAACTTGGGAAGTAATCCGATAGCTACAGCAATTGATGTATAGACCACTCCCCCACCCAAAGTTGTCACTATCAAGAGGGCTGTGAGGAATGCAGGGAAAGAGTATAATGCATCCATTGGTAGAGTTATCAATCGGTCAATGGTTCCACCAAAATACCCTGTCAACACCCCTAGAGTGGCTCCTACGACTGTAGCGACGATAACCGCAAACAGACCCACAAGTAATGACACTCGTGCGCCATGCATAACCCTACTCAGTACATCTCTTCCTATAGCGTCAGTTCCAAGAATATATGGGTAGCTACCTGGTGGGACGTGGACAGCATCTCCATGAATCTCAAATGGATCAAAAGGAGCTAGAAAATCTGCGAAGGCGGCAAAGCTTAAAATTACTATAATGATTCCTAAACCAATGAAGAATGAGATCTGCTCACCTTTGGGCAAGTCCCAAATTTTGCTACACCTTATACGGGTTCTTAGAGAATCGATAATGGCATTCATCCTTTCCATGCTCATACCCCCTAGTACCTCAATCGTGGATCAAGATAGTAGTATGAAATGTCTATTATCATACCTACAATTGAAGTTATGAGTACAAAGATTGTAATTACACCTTGGATCAAGATGAAGTCTCTAGCCGAAGCAGCTACCCACAGAAGGTCTCCCAACCCTCTTAAAGAGAAAACTGTTTCAACAAGAATGGATCCAGTGAGGAGTGTCCCTGCTTGAAGCCCAATAAGTGTAACAACTGGAAGGAGTGCATTTCTGAATGCATGTTTGTTTACTATCTCTTTGGAATCCAAACCTTTTGCTTGTGCTAACAAACAGAATGATCTTTTCATAGCCTTGAGTGTTTCAGATCTAGTCAACCTCACTGCGACTGCCATATAGTATGCTGACAAGCATAAGACTGGAAGAATAAAGTGTGCTCCAGCATCAAGAAATCCGGAGAGATCCCCAGCTAGAAGGGTGTCGATTAATATCATTCCTGTAACAGTTGGTGGTCTCACGCTAGGACTCTTGGTTCCAAACACAGGTAGTATTCCCAACCAGAGACCAAATACGATTTGAGACATTATGCCAAGCACATAGACTGGCACAGCATAGAGGAAAAGAGTGATTCCCCGTAACGCATGATCTTGAGCCTTTCCTGCTTTACGAGCAGAGTATTTTCCAAGAGATATTCCTAGAGCAGAGGAGAAAATCCAGGAAAGAACTGCTAGTTGGATTGTAACACCAGCGCGCGATACAATAATAGAATTGACAGTTGTGCTATAGATAATAGAATATCCAAAACTACCGGAGAAGACTCCAACAATATAGTCAATATATTGAAGATATATTGGTTTATCTAAACCAAGTCGAGCGCGAATTGCATCTATGGTTTCTTGAGATGCGCCTTCTCCAACCATAGATTCCACCGGATCCCCGGGAATGATATGGATTGCAAAGAAGATGAATGTAAGCAGGATCAAAATCACTGCCAACATTGTTGCTAGTCGAAAAATGACGTATCGTCGGAATTCCATTTTTTAGTCTCCCAGGACATTCAACAAACAACACATCGTAGATATAAATTCTTGGTGAATTCTACAAGCTTCTTCAAAATATAGTCGTTTATTTCCTCTTTTTTATAAATAAAGTGTTGTCTTTTCACAGACTTTACGATATCCTTTTATAGCTCAAGTCTACCGGAACTTGATTCACGGGAGCTACCCAATATGGAAAGAAATACTATTATTGCCGTAGTCCTCATTGCTGTTATCGTGGGTGCTGGTGCAGGATATCTCCTGCTTTCAACACCACCCGCCGCGGCTGATACCTCTATTACTGTAGGTACTACCTTCGAAATTGGAAGGGTGCCTCATCCACTAACAGTTCATGGAGGAGATGACCCAATTGTCGTTAACATCTTTGAAGGATTAGTAGGCTATGTAGATGACACACTTGTCATGGAACCAATTCTTGCTGCTGCATTACCAACGGTATCAGCAGACGGATTAGAATACACGTTTAATCTACGTGAGAATGTCTTGTTCCACGATGGGACTGAATTCAACGCATCTGCTGTGAATTACTATTTTGATTTAATCTTCACAAATGGTGCTGGAATCACATATATCTACACTGAAGGCTTGGTTAATCACACTGAAGTCGTAAGTGAATTCGTCATCAAGTTCTACTTGAATGATCCGAACTCTGACTTCCTTCATACTCTCTGCAATATAGCAGGAATGATTCCAAGTCCATCTGCTATTGAAAAATATGGCGTTGAAAATGTCAACGACCATCCAATCGGAACGGGACCCCTCAAGTTTGTCAGCAAAATTATTGACACTGAAGTAGTGCTGGAATCCTTCGATGAATGGTGGCAAATAGCAGAAGGAAAAGAGATTACTGTGTCAGAAGTTATCTTCGTGCAGGTTGCTGACCCAGCAACACTCAAGCTATCCATTGAAAGTGGAGAGATTGATTTGACTGACGGTAGATTCAATATTGCAGACTATGCCAGTCTTCTTGCAAACACTGATCTTACTTCATATGACACAAGTGCAAGCACATCTCGCCGCTGGTTGACATTCAACATGAATGACACCCTGTGGGATGTCTTCGACAATAAAACCATGAGACAGGCATTTGCCTATGCAATCCCATACGATGAAATCATCAGTATCGGATTAGGTGGTCTTGGTGAGAGGCAGTACAGCTTCCTACCACCGGAATACCTCGGTTACAAGAACGTTTTCGACTATGACTACAATGTCACCAAGTCAAATGAACTCATTGTTGAAGCTGGACACACTGCTCCTGTTGCAGTCACCCTACACATTACTCCAACTCACTATGGAACAACAGAACCTGATATTGCTGCGTTGATTAAATCACGTGCACTACCTGCAGGATTTGACGTTACCATTGTTCAGGAGGAGTATGCTGCATACAAGACATCATACAAGACAACTGGTACTCAAGAGATGAACCTCTGGGCATGGTCTGCTAACTATCCATCAACTGATGATTGGGCAACTACGTTCATGGCCTCCGACGGTTGGGGACCTGGACACTCTATGGGTATTGCTGGTGATATGGCAGTACTCTATCCATACGTAGATGACCTCATCATCGAAGCAGCTGGTACAACTAACGAAACCAGAAAGGTTGAGATCCTGCATGAACTTCAAGATCTCTGGGCCGAGTGGGTTCCGAATCTCTTCCCCTGGCGAGAGGTTAGATATCAGTTCAGCAGAACCAATATCCAAGGTCTAGTCTATGGTGCCTTAGCGTGGGACTTCCACCTTCACAACCTTGTGAAGACTTGAGCCTACTCTTAGCAGCCTTCTGCGTGTTGATTTCTCTCGCAGAAGGCTCCCCCCTTTCTTTAGCAATTGATTAACTTTTACTCCGAATCTATGAGGCTTGACAATTATGTCCGATGATAGAGAATCTTGGGTCAAAAGAAACAATTTGTCTCTTGCAAAAAATTACAGATTTCCATTTTTGATGGTAAAGGAAGCAGATGGAGTTTTTCTCAGAAACGAGGATGGAAAAGAATACCTTGATTTTACCTCTGGAGGTCAGACATCTAATTTGGGTCACAAGCATCCAGCAATCCTCTCAGCTGTGAAAAATCAACTCGAGCGTACAGGTCTGGCCTCTCTAGGCTGGGTTCTAAACGATATTCGGATTGAGCTTGCTGAGGAATTGAAGAAAATCGTGCCTGGACAATCACGAGGTAAAGTAGGTTACTGCAACACCGGATCGGATGCAACTGAATTATCATGGAGATTAGCACAGGATTATACTAAGAAACCAATGGTAATCTGCCATTTCGGATGCTATCACGGGCAGCCCTCTATGGGTGCCCTAGCACTTAATACAAGTCCACATGGAAGAAAATATGGAGTCCCTCAAATTCCAGGAATATTCTACGTCCCCTTTCCTTATTGCTATAGATGTCTCTTCAAGCAAGTTTATCCTGAGTGTAATTTCACTTGCCTTGATTTTGTTGAATATCAATTTGAAACCAAAGTCATACCCGACGAGAAAGTGGCTGCATTCTTTTTCGAGCCGGTCCAGGTTCATGGTGGAGTGATACCCCTCCCGGATGGCTATTTACAAAAACTAGCTAGAATCTGTCAATCTAGAGGAATACTACTTGTGGCAGATGAAGTGACAACAGGATTTGGAAGAACTGGGGAGATGTTTGGAATTGAGCATTGGGATGCTAATATTGACATTGTATACTTCGCCAAGTCCATTGCGAGTGGAATGTCTCTGGGCGCAATCATCGCAAATGAAGAGATCATGTCACACTTCCATGGTGGCGGCACATTCTCTGGAAATCCTGTTGCTTGCGCAGCGAGCTTGGCAAATATCAGAACGATTAAGGAACAGGATTTACTAAAACACAGTCGGGAAATGGGTATATATCTTCGGAAGCTGCTTGCTGAGATTTCTCCATCGAATTGTACAATTGGGGATATCCGGGGACTTGGCCTCCTTACTGGAGTAGAGCTTGTCCATTCAGATAACCAACCCGCGAAAGAAGAAACAAAGATGATCATAGATAGAGCAGCGCAGGAAGGGCTTCTCATGTTCCCCGCAGGGGTTCATCAGAATATCCTCCGTTTGTGTCCCCCTCTGATTATTCAGAAGGGCGATATCGATCGCGCAATTGGCATTATCGAACATGCCTTCAAGGAATGACAAACAGAAAATGAAATGATACACGAGGATTAAGAAGATGAAGAAAATTGGTTTGATAGGATTTGGCAGAATTGGATCTTATCTATTTAATAAGATCTCGAGCAACGAAGAACTGGTTGTAGACTTTGTTTACGAACCTATGACTGAAAAGACTGATGATATTGACAGTTCAATAGTGATGAGGGACATGGATATGGTGCTTGAAAGAGATGTCGACTTCGTAGTTGAAGCTGCAGATTTCCGAGTTGTGAAAGACTTTGCTCCTCAGATATTAAAAAAGACCGACATGATGATCTTATCAGTCACAGCACTAGCTGATACAAAATTGGAATCCACCCTAAAGAGCATCTGCAACAAGAACGGGACTCGAATAGGGATTCCACATGGAGCTCTCTTAGGTATGGATGGAATATATGATGCTCGAGATACGTTAACGGATGTTCAAGTAATCACAACAAAGAATCCACGAAATATTGACTTTGACTTCACCGATGAATTCCAAGCCGCTGATATTACAGAGGAAACTGTACTATATGATGGTCCAACCAGAGGAATTTGTTCTATGTTCCCAAGGAACGTAAACGCACATGCTGTTGTGGCTCTGTCCGGTCTTGGTTTTGATCGGACTAGATCGAAATTGATTACAGATCCTAACTCAGATGATGCATTACAACATGTCATTGCAGAGGGCGGAGGAACTCTGTTAGAAATTAAGCGGTCTTCTGTGATTAAGGGAGTAACTGGCGATTTCACACTCATCTCATTATATGGATCTGTGGTTAGAGCACTCAGTAGTCCTCCTGGCATCAGTGTCCTCTAATGACAAAAAGGAAGTGAAGCATATTGACCACATTAATAGAAACTCTTGGGGATTTTGTGTACAATCTCAAGTATGATGATTTGAGTCCTGAGGTTGTGAACATTACCAAATTGTCAGTCCTCCATCATCTTTACACTGGGTTCAGTGGAATAAAGGAAATTGACTCACAAATATCTCTATCTCTCGTAAGAGATGATCTCCGAGGAATTGGGAAATCCACAATTCTAGGGCAAAAGGAAAAGACATCCGCTCACAGTGCTACTTTTGCAAATGCTGTGTTTATGCACAGTGTTCAACAAGAAGACACTCTAGGAGGTCTCCATCCTGGCCCTCACACAATATCAACAGCGCTGGCTCTTGGTGAACAGGAAGGCAAGCATGGTAAAGATTTCGTGACATCAATAGTTGCAGGATACGAAGTCAATCTGAAAGTTGGTGAAATCTGCGCTCAATATTCAAGTCAAAGAGGGTGGAGGGGAACCACCATCTATGGTGTGCTCGGTTCAACGGCAACTGCGGCAAAAATATTAGGACTAGACAAAGATCAAACAATGGATGCTATTGCAATGTCCACAAATCTAGCATCAGGCTTGATGCAGTGTTGGTTGACTGGAACTCCTGAGTGGCTTTTCACAAGTGGTCTCGCGGCTCAGAACGGAGTAACGTCAGCACTATTAGCAAAGAAAGGTAGTAAAGGAGCTAAAGAATCCTTTGAGGGCGATAGAGGGTACTACAAAGCGTACTGTGGAATCCATCCAGAGGCTGCAGATGAGATTGCGAGGACAATTGGCAAGGAATTCAGCATGCTGAACATTATATTTAAGCCCTATAGTGTAATAACCACTATTTTGCCTGTCATTAACAACATCGTTGTCCTTGCCATAGAGAAGGATATTGATTATGCAGATATAGATGAAGTTCGAGTTACTGCTGGAACGAGAGTGACCGAGGGACCGCTAAGCTCGAGTATTCTCGATAGTGGGCCTTTTCTGAACAAGACACAAGCATACAAATCACTACCATGCGCAATTGGTATCGGACTCAGATTCCGAGAGGTTACGCCTATGTCTGTTGAGAACTATCAGGATCATTCTATTTCAGAGATTGCTAAGAAAGTACGCATTGAAACAGACAGAGCCGCGAAAGGTTTCTTCAGCAGTGTCAGTATAGTACTGAAAAACGGTACTAAACATACAATTGAAGGCGACAACTTTCCTACGTTAGGTCTAGATGAAGTTCAGAGGAATTTCATCCGAGCTGCATCAGAATATCTATCTCAACAGAGAGCAGAGCAATTGGCTGAATCTATTCTAAATGTTGATCAACTATCAATAGGCGAGTTGGCAAGACTATTTGCTTGAAGATTCTTTTATCTTTGAAAGAAATTTGTGAAAATGTTTAAGTGAAACATACTATTGGACTTCTTGATTAAAGCAAAGAAATGAAATGGAACGTGTACATAGTTATGGTAAAACTGGATGAATTGGACTACAAAATTCTTCGCGAGCTTCAGAGAGATTGTAGGATTCTGCAGGAAATTGCTGATAATGTTGGTGCTCCAGTTTCTACAATCCATTACAGGGTCAAGCGACTAGAAAAGGATTGTGTGATTAAAGGATACTCAGCAAGGCTGGACGCCACCAAGCTTGACATGGATTTTCATACCATTATACAGGTCTACGCTAAGCATGGTCCTTCCTTTGATGACTTAGGGCAATTGATCAGTGAAATCAAAGGTGTTTCGGATGTGTATTGGGCTTATGGCGAGGTTGACTTTTTCGTTATTGCTCGCGCACACAACCGATCCGAGTACAATAATATAATCAGAAGAATCATGAATATTGATGGTGTTGATCGAACAAGTTCGCATGTCATTGCTAATGTCGTCAAAGAAGACGCTCTACTTGAAATCTAGTTGACAGCATCACTTTGGTACAAAGAAAGGGTCCAAAGAAATTGTTGCTTCTGTTTTCTTCTGAGTCTTCTCAGTCAGCAATAAAGAGATGACAGTTGCTAGAGTAGTAGTGATGGCAAGATATACGATTGACAAAGACAAACCATAGTTATCACCTATTATACCGAATATAATTGGTGAAAGCGCTCCCGGAATAGCACCGACAGAGAAGAGAAGTCCAAATGCAAGCCCCTGTGATTGCCTTGGAGTAACTTCAGTTTCATAGGCTGTATTTGGTGGAACTCCAAGGAAGAAGAAGAATCCAATCCCGATGAGAACTATTAGGAGTAAAGCTTGACTCAGAGAAGTGTTGATTAACAACACAAGAGGTGTTGTTGCACCAGTGGAAATGACTATGTACGGGAGTCGTTTGCCCATTTTGTCAGAAAGTGGTGCTGCTACGATCTCTCCAATCAATCCTGCAATAAGCATGATTGTAGTAAATGCTCCTGCGAGAATAGGATCGAAAGCATACGAGCTCTCCACAAGATAAAGCGGCATGAGTAGCGTAAGGCTTCTGAAGAACATTCCACGAAAACTTGTTAGTACGATGAGAAGTGCGAAGTTACGTGTCCACTTATCCTCTCCGTCATCGTCGCTTCGCTCTTCTTGAAGCAGTTTCTGTCTTTTTGTCGCATATCTCATGATTATAGTAATAGGAAAGAACATTGCAAATCCGACAAACCCTATCAAGACGAATGACTCGCGCCATCCACCCAATAATACGAGAAGTGACACTCCTATGAATGGAATTAATGCCATTCCCACAAGACCACCCATCGCTTGAATTCCAGTGGCTTTTGCCCTATCGGACTTTGGAAAAGACTTCGTAATGGCTGGAAAGACACTTGGATGATAACCTGAAGCTCCTACACCAAGGAGTAACATCGAAACTGTGAGGAATAGAAATGATGTTGCGAAGCTAGTAAATAATATTATTATTGCACCCAGAACGACGCTTGTAGAAATGAACACGTCGCGCCACCCTCTATCTCCCAAATACCCTACCAATAGGTGAGAGGTTGTCATGGTGATAATTGCAGCACTTGAAACAATACCTGCTTCAGTATAGGATAGAGCAAGCTCATTCTGTATGATTGGTAGAAAGGGAGAGAGAATTCCTGTGTAAATATGATTCAACGCGTGACTAAAGGTGCAAGCAATGAGAAATGCGTAGGATGCTTTCGTGACTCTCGACATCTTCTATCTCACCATCCTCATGTATCGACATTGGGCAAATCGACCCGTAGTTAAGTATAGCTATTGTGAACTCCCAAATGTTGTCTAGAATCTATTGAACATTTCTTCTCTATGAAGCGCGATAGAGAGGTTTATCTTTGTATTTCAAATTGAATGGTTTGATGACTCCTAGACTTGATTATGATCACATCAATACGCTTTGGCCAACACTTGCATCTATGAGCTATCTCAATACAGCTTCAACTGGCATACCGTCAAAGCCCGTATTGGACGGGATGAACCTCTATCTAGAACGGAGAACTGCAGCAACTTGGAAATCCGAGGATACTGCGGATTTATTTTATCAAGTGAAGATAAACCTCTCACGATTACTCGGTGGAGCCGCTTCAGAATATGCTTTTGTTCCAAGCACATCCGCGGGACTTAGTGGTTTTGGAAATTCGATAGACTATCCTAAGGGGTCAAATATTGTGCTGTGTGATATGGAGTTCCCCTCCAATTATATTCCGTGGCAAATCATTAGTAAACTCAAAGGACCGGAACTAAGGGTAGTAAGGTCAAAAGAAGGAACTGCTACGACCAAGGCTTTTGCTGAACTCATAGACGAGAACACAAGGGTCGTTGCCGTGAGTCATGTTCAATTCGGGACTGGATTTAGAAGTGATTTGAAGAAGCTGGCCGAACTTGTCCATGCTCATAACGGGTTTCTCGTTGCTGATATCATTCAGTCCGCAGGGTGGGAAGAGATTGCTTTACACAGACTAGGAGTTGATTTTGCAGCAGGTCAATCAACAAAATGGCTCGCAGGGCCAATAGGTGCTGGCTTTGCATATGTGAATAAGGAAATCATGAGTCAGCTGAAACCAACATACGGTGGATGGCGTAGTGTAAAGGACCATCGAAATTTTGGATACTTTGAAAGAGAGATAAAAGAAGATGCCAGCATGTTCGAAAGTGGATCTCCAGCTCTTGTTGTATACGCTGGTTTGAACGAAGCTCTTAAGATTCTGCTATCAATGTCCAGTAACTTTTATAGATTCAAATCAATGGACAATGCTTCGTATCTTAGGAAACGTCTTGATGAGAAAGGCATTTCTTACTATGATTTTGGAGATAATCATAATTCTCCTATCGTTTCATGTGTGCCAAGGGATACAGAAACACTGGAAACCTCATTACTCAATGATAGAATCATTACCTCGGTGAGACAAGGTCGTCTAAGAGTGTCACCACACTTCTATAACACATACGAAGAGATAGATCGACTGGTCGACAGACTTCAATCATGAACATTTCAAACGTTGACAATAGATGAAATGAGAATTAGCTGCGTCATCTCCCATAGTCCACAGAAGAAATTATTCCTGTCGTTGGTTAGCTGGCGACTCGAGATAATCTCATGTCACCAGCATGTTCCGACTTCGACTCGGAAAGGTTGTTAGTATCCTAACCTGCCCATTGTTGTATATAAAGAATCAATATTCAGGCAATCATAGTGTGTCAAGATACACTTTGGAGCTAGAATAGCAACCCAGCAGTCCAAAGGACGATTCTTAGCGCAATCAACGCATCATCACCTGGACCGTACTCTCCTAAGAAAGCATAGTTGTCAAGTAGATAGTTACTGCCTGTGATAACAATTTTCCCTCCTCCAACACTTTTTTTGTAAGCCATAATTGGCATACTCCCGAATTGTGCAAGACGATGTCCATCGTTTGGAATTTGGATTGTAGCACCCAAATAATGGAAACCGCTCACTCCTGATGTGATGATGTGCGCGTCGAGATTATCGATGAATAATGGATCTGATCCAGAGGCCACTTCTGTATTTGTAAGTGAGAAACCAGTCCAATTTAGGAACTCATTCACTTGTGTTATATTAGTCGCTGAGGCTGAAAGAGCCGCTACAAAAACACCTCCACCTAAATTGAAGTAGTCTTCATACGCTTGTTTTTCAACTGTGGAGAAAGGTAGAGAGTAGGGAGAAGGAGCCGTTGGAATGGTTTCGTTGACATCATACACACACGGGTCAAGGATGACCACTGAATCAAATTCTTGCAACAAAGATAATGTTGTGGCCGAACTGTTTCGTATCTCAGTCACAGATATGTCATTGGCAGTTAATTCCTTGTAAAACTCTCGAAATTGCCCAAAGTATGAATCAATCGACCAATCTGTATGACTGATATCAAAGGCGATCCTAGCAATCGGTTCTGAGACCTCGAATAAGACCACAAGCTCAGTATTGCCATAATCAATTGAAGAGAATAATAATGTGGCATTGATAAGAGAGGGTCCGGATACCGGGATGTCAACAGTCACAGGAAACACTAGTGTCTGATTTACGTCAATAGTTGATGGAACGTCAAAGATCTCAGGGGCATCACTCTCAATGTTAATGTCAAAGGTCGTGTATCCTGATGTTAGTAATCTAACATTGAAAACATAGGTATCTCCCAAGAAGAGTTTCTCAAAATCAATTGGAAGTGTGCCAGGGAATGCAAGACTGATTGATGGAAGTTCACCCTCATCTGTGTTCTCGATTATTAGATTAAGTGAGCTCTGGACATTTAGCATTCCTGTTCCAACAACATAACTCGGAAAATCACTCATTGGAGTGGCTCCTTTCATGATTGCAGTCATAATGGTTCCCGGCGTGTATGTGATGTTGTAAGCTTCACAATACCCGATGAGATCTGCGGCTGCTCCAGCAACTCTAGGAGAAGCGAAACTCGTTCCATAATAACGACTTCCTCCAGTAGAGGCCCACCCATCTGCAATGATATCTGGTTTCATGTATCTGTCATATGTTGGACCAGTTGATGAGAATTCTGTTGGTTCTCCATTTTCATACGCAGCAGCAACAGAAATACACCGTTCAAAGACACTCGGTGATGAGATACTTGTCCCAGCGAGTCCACTCTCCCCCACGTTTCCTGCAGATGACACGACGACGACACCTTTCGAAAACGCCCAGTTAATAACAGCTTCAAGAGGATCTCCCAGGACTGGTCCTGAACCAAGACTCATGGTGATAACACTGCAATTCTGCTCCACCGCCCACTCTATAGCTGCCACAAGAGCCATTGACGAAGCAAATCCGTCCTGACTGAGGACTTTAGCATTTACAATTAGTGTGTTTGGAGTTTCAGATACAATTTTAGCAACCATGGTGCCATGGGGTACACCTTCTGGTCGTGAATCAGTGACAGTTGTATCAGCGATTTCATATCCGTATTGAGTTTCAATAAAGCTCTTCTGTTCTACAACTCTTCCCTGAAGTGCGAGATCAATGTCTATTCCAGAATCCAGTACTGCAACTTTGACTTGACTTCTACTTCCATTCCCTCCAAGGGGTCCTACTTGTAGAACATAAACGAGTCCTGTGGATATTACAACTATCAAGATGATAATGGCCGCAATAATCTTTCTTCCTTCAGATTTCGATTTGGGGGTTGAGGTGGGTTGCCAGTAATAGTCCATTATCTGCACCAGTTTGGTTCTTCCACGTGCGGCCTGTCACCACCCTCACAACTCTAGATGAACCTATCGACGACAGTAATACAGATTGAAGGATAAATGAGCTAGAACCCTAAACTGAAAAGCTTCAAAAGGTGTTTCGGCTTAATGCGCAGTTGTCGGACTTGAGTGTATGACCATTCGAGTTTGATTTATCTGTAGTCTTTCTACAGCAATAATATCCCCTGAGAGGTAGCAGCTTTGTCGGAAGAAGACGCCATCACACAAGATAGTTCTATTCTACCTTACCATTCTATGCCTCTCAAGGAAGTGTATGAGGCTTTTCAGACAGACCCAAAGAAAGGGCTGTCTAAAGATGAAGTAAAATCGAGAGTCGATGAATATGGTGAGAACACCATACCAAAAATCCGTGGACCATTCTGGAAGATCTACATTGCACCCATTATGAACTGGTTGATCACAATCTACATTCTAAGCTCGCTTGGGCTAATTGTGATTGCACAGATACTTATCAGAATCTCAGTGGTTCCTGGTCAGAACGAGATGGGTCAAGCGCTAGTATGGTTGGGCATTGTTACAGTCAATGCTCTTGTAGCTATCTTTCAACAGTTTCGAGCTCAAAAGAAGCTAGAGGCACTTGAGAAACTCTCTGCTGGCGAAACTCGTGTCATCCGTCAGGGTTCAGAGCAGAGTATTCCTCCATTTGAGATAGTTCCTGGCGATATTGTTAAATTAGACCAAGGTGACAGAATTCCCGCTGATGCTAGGATAATCAATTCATCAAATCTTACTATTAATGAAGCCTCCTTGACCGGTGAGAGTGTGCCGGCAGCAAAGGATGAAGCCGGCAATATTGCTCCCGATGTGTCACTCACTGATATGAGAAACATGGTGTTCTTTGGTACCTATGTTTCAACTGGGATGGCAACCGTCATCACAACCGCTACAGGTGGTCGAACTGAAATTGGGAAGATTCAGGGCACTCTTGAAGAGCTGAACACTGGTGACATTCCTCTTAGAAGGAAAGTCAATCTTCTAGCAAAGTATCTAGGAATTGCTGCTGTTATTCTCATGGTGGTTTCTGTACTATGGCAAGTTGTCATTTATGACTGGCTCAACAATCTACCAATCGATCTTGGATTTGAAAACATACTCAGACAGACACAGAGTGCAATCACTCGAGCAATGACAATCATGCCAATCAACATTCCATTGCTTACGACAATTGTTCTGTTGACTGGTGTCTTGGCTATGGCTAAGAAAGGCGTGATCATCAGAGACCTCTCTGCAGTAGAGAGTCTTGGACGTGTCAGCGTAATTTGCAGCGATAAAACTGGAACTATGACTCGGAATCAAATGACTGTAAAATACTGTTGGGATACGCACAATCTGTACTCTATCAAGGGTGACGGGTATGACCCAGTCGGTGGAATCTACCTCATGAAGGGTGCCGATGACGCAGTTACCCTAGAGGTCAAGGAAGAAGAGGTAAGCGACATTTTCACATGGAAGGGTCTCTATCGTCTTGTCATATGTGGAGGTATCAACAACGACTCTGAGATTATCAAGGAAGAGATTCCAGACCAAGGTGAGATTTGGAAACCCCTTGGTGACCCCACTGATGCTGCTTTACTGACAATGTTCCGTAAGAGCGGAATTGATGAGGCCGCAATTAAAAAGAAGTATAAAATTGTTGAAGAGTTTCCATTCGAGTCTGAACTGAAACGCATGTCAAAAATCTGCAAGGATGGTAAGAAGTTTGTTGCTTTTGTCAAGGGTGCAACTGAAATCTTGCTGCCAAAGTGTACAATGGTGAATGGGAAAGACATTCCCTCAAAGATTTCTCCTGATTTGGCTGATCGGGTCAGGAAACTCACCACAGAGTTTGCATCCAAAGGTTATCGCGTTATCTCTTTTGCATATCGACATTTAGACAAAATTCCTACAGGCAAAGGTGCACGAGCTGAAACTGAGACTGACCTTATCTATCTTGGATTCGCGTGCATTGTAGACCCACCAAGAGAAGGTGTGAAAGAAGCTGTCGCCGATTGTCACAGTGCTGGAATCAATGTAATCATGATTACAGGTGACGCCGCTGCTACCGCAAAGACCATTGCTGAAGGTCTAGGCATTTTTGAGAAAAACTCCCTGGTTGTCGAGGGTAATCAGGTCAATACTATTTCTGATGAAGACTTTGTACGCACGAACGTCTTTGCTAGAGTAAATCCTGACCATAAACAAGTCATCGTTGAGCGCTATCAGGACCAAAATCGTGTTGTCGCTATGACTGGAGACGGAGTTAATGACGCTTTAGCTCTTGCAATGAGTGATGCTGGTATTGCAATGGGAATCACAGGGACAGATGTGGCTAAAGAGGCTGCAGATCTTGTGATAACCGATGATAGTTTTGCATCTATTGTGACAGGTGTGCATCAGGGTAGAGGTCTCTTCAACAAGATACGCATGATGATCTACTTCTATGTGGCCATCAACTTGTTTGAGAGCATGATCTTCTTCGGTGCGCTATTCTTCTTACCTGGTGGCGGAGATATGCTAACCCAGTGGCAGAGTCTATACTTGGTGGTGACGACACACTCATTCCCAGGATTAGCACTTGTCTTTGATCGAACATCGAAGCACGCAATGGAAGACAAACCTCGTGACAGTCAAGCACTCATAACACGAAATCTTGGCAAGTTTATGGCTTTGAATGTCATTCTCATGACCATTGGAGCTGCCGCAGTCTACATGCTTACACTCACTGGTTGGGGTGGCATCGTTGAGGTCTATCCAGAGAACCTTGCTGGATTTTATTCGACACCCGAATCATTCACTGTTCCCATTGAGGCCGCCAAGGCCACGGTGATGCTTCTTTCTGTGATTCTCTTAGTTGAGAGTACAATAGTCCTAAGCATCCGTAGAATAAATATGCCCATCCAGAGAAGTCTTAGAGAGTCTGGAACTTTCATCTTCGTTGCCCTATTAGGTCTAATCTATCTGGCTCATTTCTTACTGATGTACGTACCCTTAGCCCAAGAGATACTATCACCATTTGGTCTTGATTTCTACTTCACACCTCTGACCATCTATGACTGGTTTATTGTGATTCTAGCATCACTACCATCAATTGTTGGTGTCGAGTTGTACAAGTGGCGCTTCAGGAAGAGGGATATCGACCTGTAAGAACTATCGGCCCTGAGAATACACAAATTCAAAATGTATATACATTATATAGGGCATTCAGAATGTATTTACACCATTTATTAGAAGGGCATCCCATCCTTTATAGAACGGAGATAGCGACTTGGTGAGAAAGACCACGCATAAAATTCGGCTTATGAAGAAGAAAGGCAAGAAGATAGTCATGCTTACTGCCTACGATGCACCAACTGCTGCAATCCTTAGCGAGGTTGGTGTGGACATGATTCTCATTGGTGACTCGGTAGGTAACTCATTGCTCGGATATGAAAGCACAATCCCTGTAACACTTGAAGATGTTATACACCATAGTGCTGCCGTTGCTCGAGCCCGTCCTGATTGCCTCATCATCGGTGATATGCCATTCATGTCATACAAAGTCAGTGCCGAGCAGGCTCTAGAGAACTGCGGACTGATGCTCCAAGAGGGTGGCGCAGAAGCAGTGAAAATCGAAGGAGGAACAGACCCTGTTGTTGACATAGTACGATCTGTTGTAGATGCTGGTATTCCAGTCATGGGTCATATAGGCCTAACTCCTCAATCGATTTTCCAGTTGGGCGGATATCGTATTCAGGGTCGTACCGCTGAAATGGCTGAGATGTTAGTCAAACAAGCTATAAAACTGGAAGAGGCTGGTGCCTTCTCAATGGTTATCGAGCTTGTTCCTTCGGAGACCGCCAAGCTCATCACTGAGTCCGTTAGCATACCCACGATTGGGATTGGAGCTGGGCCTAGCTGTGATGGTCAAGTGCTTGTGCTCTGGGACATGCTAGGTCTCTTTGAAGATTTCAAACCCAAGTTCGTCAAGAAATACGCGAATGTTCGAGAATTGATCAAGAATGCTGTTTCAGAGTATTCAGAAGAAGTGCGGAATGGAACATTCCCTGATCCAGATCATAGTTTTGAGATGTCAGAGGAAGAAACTGGACGATTGTATGGGCGCATAAAATCTCGACAGGAATAGATAGTGATAATAAATCAGAATCAAGCCCCCTGAGAAGAGGGCTTGTCAGTAAGAGGAGTAAGTCACTCCTTGGTTTCAATTTCTTCGTTTATGGCTTTGATGAGAGCTTCAGGATCGACACCATGTGCTTGTGCACCTTGCTCGATGGTTTCATACCTAGCAGCTGCACAGCCGTAACAATGCAATCCATGTTGCATGAATATTCCAGCTGCCTCAGGCCACTTCATAACTACTTCACCAATGCTCATTTCTTTCGTCACTGCTGCCAATGTGTTCACCTTATTAACAATAATTAATTATTGTTTCTAAGCTCTGATGTGCAATCTGCAAATATATACTTTTCTTTAGATACGGCTCTGTAGAAAAAGTCACCTCCCTGCACACTCCAGGTAGTTGAGTCGTTCAATATTATGAAGGACCACCTTGATCAACAGCTCTCTCCGACGTTGTCT
>VAPA010692874.1_pt1 | contig 51027 bp, 72 predicted proteins | sample 3395041 | NCBI WGS metagenome assembly VAPA01 (sample SAMN08290432, study PRJNA428436) | hydrothermal vent metagenome | isolation source: Deep-sea hydrothermal vent chimney | place: Indian Ocean: Southwest Indian Ridge | depth 1973 m m
CCAAATCCTAAACCTTCAGCAGCACCACTAACAGTTCCACCAATTTTACTCCAAATACCTGGTGCTGCTTTTGTTGCACCTTGAATAGCACCAGCACCTACCTTAGATATTCCTTGCCCTGCCAGGTTACTCAATGTTCTTCCTGCAAAAGCCTTCATAGCTTCACCAGTATCTTTTGTATAGGCATAGCGACCTATGGCATCCATCATTCCTCCGCCAATAGCACCATATTTACCACTTCCCCCCATAGCACCACCAATCATGGCTAAAGGAATACCATAAGCTTTATTACCAGTTATACCTGTTCCTTGAGATTCTCTATAACCTTCATAAGCACCACCAGCTAAAGCACCAAGTACAGGTGATTTACCTAATATAGATGTAGCTAAACCCGCGATAGTAGGACCCCATTTTTTATATCTTATCCCATCCGTATCTTCATGTTCAGAATACTTATTAACCAATTCATCAAGCTCATGGTCAGTAACATAAGCGTCTAACGGCTTTATTCCTGTCTTTCTTACGTAAGCTACTCCAGCCTTTTTGTCAGCGCATCCTAAAGCATCTTTAACGTGCTTATAGGGCAAGCTGTCAAACTCCACATCATTCATTACTTTTAGCGTAAACATAAGTCTTAACCCTCCCTTTGTGTGCCCACTTGATGCACCGCACCTGTGGAAAACTCTCCATAAAATATTTTCTTATCCATTTCCAACCTTCTAATGTCAACTTTATCCCAGCTTTCTTTTTGCTCAAAAACTGGTCTAAATAACAAATATTACCTGTTTCGTCATCCTCTAACACCGTCCAGGGATTATTGCGTATATACTTTGAATCATCATTACCGATATAAAAAGTAAAGAGAGCAACCAAATTGCCATCACTATCATACACGGGTATAAGACGATTTCTGTCACGCATTTTGTGATAGTAAGCAACTTGTTTTTCATTCATATCCTATGTCGTTCCATTGAAGGTAGTGAATCGCCAACCTGAATCCAGCCAAAAATAAGTATAAGCCATAAATGTTCCTGCCCCTAAAACATAAGCTAACACGCTTTCACCTTCGCGACCATCCCAAGTAGGAGTTGAAGCAGCGTTATAAAGAACTTGGCTCGCATATTTTCCAAAGTTTAGAAGATTAGTAACTTCATCCTTAAAATCAATTACTTCCTCTGGTACTTGGTAGAAATCATATCCACTAATTCTTGCCATTATGGCTTTCCTATCCCCAATACAGTGTTTGCATAATCAAACTTGTTTAACTGCCAAGGCTCTGCTGTACTTGCGCTCGAATGAACCTTATATTGATAAGTCTTGGCAATCGTGGGCAAGTCTATAGCCTGGGAAGTTCCTACTGCGCTTATGGTAGACACTAATTCAAAACTTTTCCTCAAATTCCAAACGTTACTATAATCGGTTCTATCCTCAAAATACATCATGCCGGTTGAATCTACATTCCAGTAAGTATAAGCCTTTTGTGCTTTATGAGCTTGAGCCGGACTTTGAGGAATTATAAGATGTGATGCGTAATGCTCGTCTATAGCAGTCCCACCATCAGTATTGCCGGAATCTATATGATGAATTCGCCCGCTATAATCACAAGCCATCATATGGAGTCCACCAGCTGTATCTTGGGCTGAAACTCCAAATTGAAATGTTCTATTTTCATTGGGATAAAAAGCATTGGTGCGATAGTTATAAACTAATTCCTTGCTAATGCTATCCGAAGCCCCATAGACCAAAAATAATCTGTAAAGCCTTTCTAACTTGTCATCTTCGCCCCAGGCAAACTTTAAGTTATTGTTATTTAGATTATTCATATAGAAAGGAGTTTCGCCATTGTCTTGCTCTATATCAGTTGAGACAATTTCATCTTCAAAACCGTTGAACAACCTCAAATTTCTTTCCCAATCAAGCCCTATAACAACTTCTCCTACACCTGGTATCTGAACCTTCTTGTATGTTTCAGGCACAAAACCCCAGTTCTTAACCTCCTTATAAGTCCAGTCTGGATTACCGCCTATATAACTTACACGATATAGCTTAAACTTAGACGATACATAAAGTTTGTCACGTAACACAAATCCACCAGTCAATTCATCATTCTTTTCTGTCGGAAATTCAAAGTTGCTCCAACTATCTTTGGTAAATAACTCACTTTCATCAACATAATAGAATTGACGTTTTAGGGTTTTTTCGTTTAACAATATTGCAAAGCCCTGGTAAGACAGCGAGTATTTGCAGAGCGGTGCTGAGTCAGTTGCCACAGGTGCAAAATAAGTATCACCTGAACCAGCCCAATAATGAGGAGCTTGATAATCGTCATTTGTGTTTATAAAAAAACTTTTAATAAATGAAAAGTGGTTCATAGCTTGTGTGCGCGAAGTTTGAGTCACAACCCAAGTTCTACCTAAATCACTAGAATAGTAAATGCCAGTTCCAGAAGAACAAATTAACCTACGAGCTTGGATATCCTCGGCTTGGTATTCTTCGGTAGGAACACTAAAATCTGCACTCCAACGAACAACATCACTAATTCTTATTTCTTCCATCCAACCACTAATTGCATTTACATATTGTTGGTCATTCTTACCAGCACCTATAACTAGGTTATCAGTCGAATTATATAAAGCTCCATCAAGCAAACTATCGCTTCCTATTTGAGTTCCGTCTATAAAAGCTCTCATTGTTGTGTCATTACGAGCCAATGCTACATGATACCAAGTATCTACTACGGGAGCCCAAGAAGAGGAAATTATGCTATATGCACCTGAGCCACCAAGACTATAAAGAAACTCAAGATGCGGAGCACTAAGCTGTATTGCCCAAGATTTATCCGAAGTAGCGGCCAAAACATCACCGTGTGTAAAGAATATACAATCGGATATACTATTAAAACGAGCCCAGTAATCTACTGTAAAGTTTCCGCTGAACGACCAATCGCTATCGTCATCTGCTGTTAAACGCGGATAATAAGGCGTAACAGGTGCAGTAAAATTTTCTGTCCACCGTGCTATGTTAGATATTCTCGGCTCATCCATCCAGCCATTAACACCTCTGTCGGCAGCAATGTGTATCATATGACCTATGCGAATACCAGCAGTCAATCCTGTAATATTGGCTGAATCAACTTTAACAGCATCTATACTAGTCCCATCAACAAAACACATTAAGTTAGTTCCACTTCTAACCAAAGCAATGTGATACCAAACACCATTTTCAAGATTACTACCTGTAAAGTTTACCTGGCGATTTTTTATAAAAGTTTCCAGTCTATCATTGGCGCTTGAATGATAAAACATAATTCCTGTATCATATCGTGAAATATCAAATAAACATTGGTCACCATTAGGAGAAGCTGCATCATTCCAACGAACCCAGGTATCAAGTGTAAAATCACCAGTTCCAAAATCCCAATCGGAACTATCTCCGCTTGAAAGAAAATCTCCATTACCATCAAGTAACATACTGGTAACTCCAAATTTCTTTTGTGCGGTATCTTTTTGAGTTTGACCATTGGCAGTAACAGTTTTACCGGTTACGTCAGTAAAGGTAGTTTGGGCATCTGCACCTTCACAATGAACTAATAGCTTGGTAGATGTATCGTGTAGAAACATAAACATAGAACCTGTGCCGAATTTCTTCTGGTCAGTATCAACTTCAGCTCCGTCTACGGCTGTAAGTGATACACCTTTTGCCGAACTATCAGTAATATCGGTAGACTGGTCAACACCATTAGCGTGAATCAGTAGCTTAGTTGCAGTATCTAGTCCAGTAACAGTCACTCCACCATCAAACATTCCCCAACCGCCAGTTCCTTGTAAGGCAGTAGTATTCATAGTAGAAGTGCCTAATCGCTTGCTAACTGAATCATCAATGTTAAATTGGACGTTTATACAGTCAGGTGATTGTCCTTCTTTTAATTTAAAAAGATTAGCATAGGTAGTTAATCCTTTCTTAAACTGTTCGGTAGATGTAATGGTTACTTTCTTTAACATTCTATCTCCTCAACGCCGATAATTATAGTCCTCGGCTATTAGTTCAACATCGTCCTTAGTTTTACGGTTCAAAATCAATACTTTGTTATCGCTCAAAACCTGTGCAAACTGTGAATGATAAAACAGATAGTTAGGGTCATTCTGGTCGGGCAGTAAATCTTCCATTACGCCTGGTATGATAGCTTCCTGCAACCTATATGGATACTTGGGTACAGAACTAATAGTGTATTCTGAAGTTGTGGCTGAACTATCCGAACGAAAAGCCGGACTGATAGTCGCGGTAGTATCATTAGTTATAACATCCAACCTATGCCAAGTTGAATCAGGTCCGACTCCAAAGCTATCTATCCTAATATAATCCCCTGTTTCCATTTGGCTGAATCTAGTTCCAGTTCCGGTCACAGCAGTCCCACTGGAAGTAATATCCACCGTTCCATCAGTCAGCATTTTCATCTTAGCCAAGGCTTTGAAATATTCATTGCCTAGAACTGTAGCAGCTGAAGGCGGTGGCATAATTTCAACTTCGCGATTACCTGCAGTGTCATAGGCTAATAGCCGACATCTATCCGGATTAGCTGATACTGAGGCTGTAAAGTCATAGTAGTAATCGTCATCGTCTGTTTCGGGAAGCGGGGTGGTTTGACCGCCGGAATAGAATAGCAATCCTCCGTTAATCGGAAACCTGTCAAAATCAGCCGGTAATGAATAAACTGATTTGTATATAGAGTAGGTTTGCATTGAGACATTAGTGGCTAAAGAAAGACTAGGTGCGATAGTTCCACCAGTCCCGTCAGTAAAGGTAAAGTCATAGACATTGCTGTTATTAGTAAACTTGATTTTACGCCCCGTCATAGCCGAGGTAATAGTAGCACCTGAGAAAGTAACAACATTGTCTTGGGTGGTGGTATTAAGCACAAAGCCAGAGTCATACTCGGCTACTAAGTCTAGTGAAGTAAGCACCTTCAAGAAAGTCCAGTCAAACTCGCGTGGTATATAATTGACGTATTTGCGGTTGACTAGACCTCTAATTCGCTTTTTGTCATCTGTGTCGCTGCGACTTAAATCCTGTATTGTCTCTACTAATTCTGCAAAAGGAATATCTTTAATGTTACTCATTGCTACCCCTGGTTAAGTTTAAAGAAATGTTTTTCTAATTTTTTCATTCTTAATTTTATTCGTTTTATCTTTTTTAAATCTTTCTCATGTAACAGTTGACGAGACAGAAGAATAAAATCTTCCGCCTTATCAACCGCCTTTCTGAGCCTTCTTACGTGACGAGTCTTTTGTAATAAAGTCAAATAGCGTATCCCGCCATCTACCAACTTTAATACATCTTTAATCATTCTTCTTTCTTCTGTAGTCCTATAGCTCTGATTATTTTTACAATCCAACCGATTGCTTTATCATCCCAAGTCCAAGGTGTAATTTTTGCTATCGCTGCTGATGCTCCAATTATAATCAGAAAATTCTTTAACAACTCGCCCCAATCAATACTAGCCAAAAATCCCATTTCTACCTCCTCTTTTTCTTCCTCTTTACCCCAACCTTTTTGGGTTTACGAATGGAAGAATTCTTCGTCTTTTTACTCTTTCTCGGCTTACCCTTTCTCGCACTCATTATGCGCCTTTAATCCATAGACCTAAAACTATGCCGCTAAGTATAACGCCTCCGAGTAAATATCTATGGAATAACATTTCGCCCCTTATACCTTTCACACTATCAATAGATTTAAAAATCCCTTCTATATGCTTTTCTAATCTATCTGCCCGCCGAGCGTGGTTAGTCCAGCGTTCAGTCATAATACCTTTGAACACTTCTAGGTCTGTGTGCAATTTGTTATAGAGTTCGTTTAGCTCTCCATTCATTTTCCATTTTCCTGCTTAGCAATTTGAGAGTTAACTGTCTTTATCTTCTCAACAATAATATTAGCTTTCGCTTGTAATTCTCCTAGTTGCTTTCCTAAATCATACGCTTTTACTTTCAACTCGTTGACTGACTCTGGCATAAAACCTCCTTATACTGTTTCTACTACACTGTCATCTTCCGCAACCCTTGCAGAAAGATTAGCTTTCATTTGTAAGCCTCTGCGGATATCTCTGACAACTAATCGTCTGATTTTCTCAGTAACCCATTCCTTAATCGTATACTTCTCTATCTGTGGAGCTTCACTTCCATCTCCAGGGTCTATCCAGGCAGGGTCAGGGATAGTTTCGCTGTTAGGATAGATTGTTGAGAAGCCTTCTACCGCTATGGGTATTTTTGCCTCTGGTATCTTTAAACTAATTGTTTGGTCTGCCATAATTCCTCCTTTACCACGATGCTAAAGTGCGCCAAGCACTATCTACATACATTTTTATTACATTGTCAATCGTATTCCAATAAATCATTCCTTCCTTTCCAGCAGGGTCACCAGTAGTAGTTTTTCCTGTGTTAAGAACTACATAATGTCCTGCTGCTGCTTCCTGTGGGTCTATTACAAAATCTGCATTATCCCAGTATGCTGAAGCGTCCTGGCCTTCACCCCATATTATCTTTTGGCTATCACCGTCTAAAACCCAATCTGCACCTGAAGCATCCCATATTCCATAATTACTATCAGCTCCAGATACAGTAGTAATATAAAGACCATAGTTTGTTGCAGTTCCCACGGCATTACTGAGTACGTTTATACGAACACCATAATTAGTATGTGTGAGTGAACCGCTTGTAAGAGTGGGGTTGCTATCAACATCCGCATCTACCCCTATATTAAACAGTCTATTTATCGCAAGAGAACCATTATCGTCAAACGAACCGTCAAAATCACACACCGCAAGAATAGCCTGATTAGTGCTAGTTATTCTACCTGAGCTTGTAGAGCTAAAAGTTGCGTTGTTATCTGCCTCACTCCTTACCCCTATAAAAGTTGATGTTCTATTCGTTACGCTATCGTTAGACCAAGTAGATGTATCAACAATAACAAGATTAGCTGCTCTACTGTTTTTATTATTATTGTTAAGCTGAGCTTCAGTATGTTTCAAACTACAAGTAAGAGTTAAAGCTGTTAAGTTAGTCGGTTCACCTGTTCCCACATTTGCATCCCTGGCAAAATTCATAGCAACAGTAGAAACATCACCAGACCCCGTAAAATCATTTGCTGTGCCATCAACATTGATTCCTCTTGTATCAGTTGCACTCAGTAGAATATCAAGTAAAAAGCCTGCATTAGGAGTTTTACCAACTCCGACACTACCGCCATTAGGTTGTAGAATTAAATCATCAGTTGAGGTTACGTCATTAGCACAGATGTTAAGAGAGTTTCCGTCAAATCCTATAAAAGCATCTTTAGCAGCACCATAGTAAGTATATTTGCTATCATTAAGAATCTGTAAATCTCCTGTTGTAATATGCACATCACCTGAAGTTGCTTTTAACTTTATACCCGCAGCAACGCTTTCTCCAGCGTTAAATTCCAAATCACTTAGCCCTGCAGCACTACTTCCGATTCGTGTGAGATTACCAGAAGTTATCTGCAAAATTGTTCTTGAAGTTCCGCCATTATCTTTTATTGCCAAAGCTTTGACATTGTCAATCGTGATACTTCCATTTTGTACCTGTAACGCATTTTCTATAAATGTAGAACTTGAACCAGTTGTGGTGATAAAGAATGAACCTCCTGATTTAACTTGGAAATCTACAAACTTGGTGGCGTCATAAGATATTCTAAGTTGAGCATCAGCTACCGTTTCAAATATTTCTACTCTTTTGGCTGGTGTTGTCGTTCCGAAGCCTCCATTGCCCCCAGTAAAAACAAAATCCCCTGCACTTATAGTATGCACTGCATCACTACCGTCCCACTCTATGGAATAATCATTAGCAGCACCCCAATAGTCTTTATGGGAATCTATACGAGTTAAATATCCATTATTGTCAACTATTAACTTATCTTCTACATTTAGATAACCTACCGTTCCACCCGTAGAATTTAAAACTTGACTTTCCAACTTCAACAAATACCCATCAGCGGTATAAGTTGAGGTCATATCTATATCACGTTTGATTGTTACATAATCAAAACTGATATTCTTAGCTGGACTATCCTGGGTGAATATAGAACCATCTTGACCGAATGTCCATCTACCTCTTTCAATATTGGTTGCTTGGTAAGTGAATGCTTTGACTCCATTATTAGCACTACTAAACATTGATACATCTGCTGTTGGGCCTGCAATTCCTAGTGTTCCTAAAGTAAGCCCTCCTGAGAAATAACCATCACCGTCATTATCAACATAGAATTTATCAACCCCTAATGTTTGGGCACTCATCAAGTATCTGTTTCCATCACTAGCTAGATGATTAACATTAAAGAGAGCATTAGTTGCATCTGTTTCGTGAGAATATCCCTCAATTAAAACTTGTTCTGTCCTTGTGCGACTAGCTGAACCTGGAATGGTAACTGTAAGAACACCACCAGTTATAGTCAGTCCACCAGTCATAGTATCACCGGCAACTTGAACGTAGCGAGCGTCAAAATACCCCGTAGCCATCAGCGCTACATCTACGCCTTCATCTTCGTGAAATGGATTGAATATAAATTTGCCCATTATTTATAAGTTAGAGTTTTGTAGTCATCAGCTTTGTTATCAAAATATTGGTTGCCATCTGCCCATTTAATCATCGTCCTATTCCCTGAATCCTGGTCTACCATTTTTATCTGCCACCAGGACGAGTTAGTAGTTGCATAACTTGGCGCTTTAAGTATATAAGTGTTACTACCGCTTTCATAAATACGGGTTTGTAATGTAGCCCCACCTGTCTTAGGCGTCCTAGCTTTGTTCATCTTCCCTGCTCTGTATTATCCAGTTAATAAGGTCGAGGTAGTTTTGGTATTTATCCAATTCGCCATTACTATCCTTCTTCTTTATTTCCTCGTGATACTTGACTCGAAACTCTTCACGCTTAAGCATAACCTCTTTTAAAGGTCGGAACTTAAAACTTTGCTTAACCTGTCTAGTCAATCTCATCTCTGTAATCGGTTTTGTAAGAATACGTTTAAATCTAATCCAAGTCATTATTCCCTCACTGCTAAAAATACATCATACTTTTGGTCACTCGACCCGTTCGTTACCTTAATAGTATAGACACCCTGCATAATTAATGAAGTTTCGTCCATTAAAAAGTGAGTGCTATAGTCATACTCGCGCACTACCCGTGAACCGTCATCAGTAATTGTAACTTGGAAGTTTGTAGAATCGGTAGCGCCTTTGATGTAGATTTGCTCGCATATACCACCGATAATGTTATGTGTGTTTACCGATACAGTCCCACCTACAGATACCATAGAGGTTTCAAACTTGTATATCTGCATTAGGGCTTAGTTGATTGACATATTATTGCGTTCTGGTCAGCGTGCGGATAACAATAAGTTACTTCACCATCAGCATTACGCATTTTGATAAAAGTAATGTCAGTGTCAGATGCTCCGTTTCCTAACTCTATATCTACGTTAGCCGACCACTCAATTTCAAATCTCTCGTCAGGCGTTGTTGTTCCAAACCCTACTGACTCATCATCACGCAAAACAAAAATTGGAGTGCTAGCTATCTCAAATCTCAAACTACCCAAAGCGTCATTCTCGCTAATAATATCCCACCTATTACCATTAGTGTCCGTACTCTCAATAGATAATGCTTTACCGCTAGTGCCGGATATATGTATATCCTTTTGCGGATTTGAAGTTCCTACTCCCATCCTGCTATTATCAAAATACACATTCACGCTTCTCATAAAATTCCGCATTGCTCCAAAAGCGCCACTGCCAAATTGAGCTTCGGCTACACTACAATAAAAGTTAAGCACAATAGGAATTAATGGTAATATAAGAAGTGAAAGAAAAATCTTCTTTAATGTTTTTTTCATTACTACCTCCTATTTGTTATCCTCTTGGAAAATTAACTGAGCTGTAATAGTTGAAGTTGAGTTTCCTGTAAACACAAAGCGTGTAAACGGTGCTAGTTGTGGGCTGAATGAAATCCAACGGTCAGCAGCCGCAGAAGAAGCCAAACTGCTTACATCTGTATTACTTGCATCTACCGGCGAATAGAAAGTTGTTCCATCAAAAGAAACTTCTTGAACTGCTGTAATAGTCCCAGCAATAAGTAACAATAAAGAAGAAAATCCTGTAGACCTTTCAGTATTAATGGTGTTGGTTCTGATGACAGCACCACTAGCTACTGAATAGGAATCTATAAGAGTTCCTCCAGTATCATTCAATAGTTGATTATGTATAATCCTTGACATCTATCTCTCCTGTTTTAATCAGCAAAGTCAGGAACATCAGGCGCGTGTTCTACGCTGTAACGATTAGCCCTAACATCTGTAGGGCTAGCATCACCCTCGCCACCTAAGTTTTCATCTGAGGGCGGAGGCGCATCCCATTCATCAGGATGAACAAGAAATGCCCCCTGCCTTATCAGATTAATTCTAAAGTGTTTAAAACCTGACCTGTCTGAGTTTTTAAGTAAAAACCTCCGCTTATTTCGCGGAACTCTTCTACGTGTTGGCATTACAACAATCCTAAGTCTCTTACTGCTGAGGTAACATACCAAACACCGTTATAACTTACTAACTTTGCAGTTGCGCTTGCCTCGACAGCTAAATCGCCACCTGAAGCTCCAACTACTAGCTTAGTAACATCATCGGTTAATGTTACAGTACCCGCACCAACGTTAAGTAAAGTAATCTGTTGACCTTCGTGTGCATCATCAAAGTCGGTAATCGTGTCAGCACCAGAACTGTTAGCAATAACAATACTAGCACCTTTAACACTTGGAGTAGCATCGCCAAGAGCGGCGATAGTAGCTACTTCCTGTCCAACTACTGAACGTGAAATTTCATACCAAGATGAGTTGTGGTTGATAAAAGTGATGTTATCGCCTGCGTTCCATAAGCCTGCTGAATTTGCTACTTTCATCTGAGTGCCGCTGAACAAACATTGTTCGTCAGCGTTGTTAATAACGTGTACAAGTTGTCCTTCCGTACCATCATCAAAATAGCTGATAGTATTTGTTGAGCTATTATAGAGTAAACTATAAATGTCAACTGAAGGTGTAGTGTCTGCGGCGCCAATTAGCCCGTCAGTTCTTGCGGTAAAGTTAAGCTCCTTACCAAGAGCCAAACTGTGAAATCTTGTTTTGTTTGAAGTTCTTGCCATTTAATCCTCCATTAATTGAAAGTGGGAATAAGAGGCGAGCCGAAACCCGCCTCAAATTCTTTTCGCAATTCAATTAAAATTAAGCTCCGGCTGAATGATAAAAATTGTTGGCTTTTGCAGATTCTACTGAGAACCTGAAAGTGCCTTTAAACTTGCTGTCGCCGGTCTCAAAATCGCCATCTTTAGCGAAGGTAACCCTACGCCGTGAGAAAGCAACTATCCCATACATTCTGTTTGCAGGTTGAGTCATAAGAGTCCACGCATCAGTATCAGTCAAATAAGGAGAAACTATCAAAGATAGATTTCTTTCCTTAATCGTGTTTACTGAATTGTTTGCACTCTCAGGGTCAAATGCTGAATTGAGAAGTTCTTTAGCCTTCCAAGCGTTGTTGGGATGGACTAAAATACTTCCTGCTTTCAATATTTGATAACGGCCTGCTTCGTCCTTAGTTGTTTCAAAGTTGTCAATAGCTGTTTGAAGTGCTGTGGCTGATAAGTCAGCAGCCGGAGTAAGCAAGTTACTCCAGGTTCCTCCAGCTAAAAAACTGTGGGTATTCAAGAATAACGCATCACCATTGGCATCTTTGTGATTAGTGCCAGTAGGACCATCATTAATCATATCCCAAGTTAATATAGCTAGTGTCTCGGCTGCGCTTCTACCAAGCTCTTCTACGAGTTGTCTCATTTCTGTCGGAACCTCTTTATAAAGAGAATCCTCAATTAATTCTTCTGTGATTTTCACACCTAACCCATAGGTTTTGTGTGTCCATCTCTTAGTTGGCCCTTGAACGAATTCATCATAAGTGATGGCTTCGCCTTCTGGTTTGTGAGCCCATTGCCCTAAACCAGCCGCATATACGGCCTCTTCATATGCTCTTTTCGAGCCCCTAGTTGCTCCGCCATTAAGAATCTTCTTCCATTGTTCTTTAGAAGCCAGATTCTTATAACCATCCATCATATAAGCGAAGAGACCAGGAACAACTGCTTTGTTAAATGTAGTTCTATTCATCTGTTCTCCCCCTTATGTTAAGATAGTCGTGCCACTAGTTTGCTGGCCATTCTGATGTCTAATAATTTTTACTACCCATTTGGCCCAATCGCCATAGGCATTGTCCGGTTTGTCCCAAAGTTTAATTAACTTTAAATTTAAGTCTGTACCTGTTCCTACCGTTGACCTGTCCAAAACTGCGTTTGAATAACCGCTACTTGTATTTGCTGTCGTTGCTGTATAAATCCAAGAGCAAGCGTTGTTAATAGCGGAAACTGTCAAAGCACTTCCACCAGTATCTTCTTCAATTAGAAAATACTGACTTGGGTCGTCTGCAACTAATACATTAATCAAACCATTTGTGTCTACGTTAGACGGATTTGTTGCAACATAGCCTTGAGCATTATCTATCGGTCCCCATTCGCCGTCAAGATAACCCACTGCTACACCACATAAATCATTTAAAACTCCTGGAGTCGCTTCTGCAACATACCCACTGTTATTTTGAACCAGTGGCATATTTTTGTACATAGCTTGTCCAGTCTGAGCTTTGTAATAGTTAACGCGAACACTACCGTAAGGTTGGTCAATAGGGCGTATACCCTGAATTCTACTTGTGTTTGCCATGTTCTGTTCTCCTTACTAAAAATCTCTACCTTGTTTTACCGCCATAGGAGTATCTTCGCCTGAAGTTGTATCCTTTGGCTTATAAAAACCTGCACGGCCTTTCTCTACATCGGGAAGGTCATTTTTCAACATGGGAGTGCTGGTACGAAGTTTTTTAGCTTTGAGAGCATTGCTGGCATGATATGCTTTCTGTAGTTCTTTTGAATAGAACATAAGAATTACATCACCCTTTTCAATACCGCCAGAGCTTGCAAAAAGATGTTCGGGGATATCTTTGAATAAGGCACGATTAACTATAACCCAACTTTTGAGGTCAATAGCTTCATCAAGGGCACGTTTTTTCTTGTTAACCCAGCGAAATGCAAACCTATTCTCATATTGATTTAGTTCTTCCGGTAAAGAAAGCCTATGCTTACCCAGAGCATATTGCTTGGGCTTGAGCATAGCAACATCATCAATAGTTTTAGGTTGCGATTTCATTCGGTCAAGAATATACGCATCACCTTCAGAAACTAACTTCAAAGTTTGGGGTGTTTGAGAAGTATCAACCTTAGCGACAGATTGTATATCTGGCTCAGGCTTAGGTTCCTCAACTACGTTAATCGGTTTCTCTACTGTATCTGAATCACCATCAAATTGTATATCTGGTAAATCTACAGTAGGTTTTTCTTCTGTCTCGAAATCTTTCTTATTTTTCATACTACAACTTCTCCTCCTGCTTTAAGCGCTCTAGCATAAGACTCATAGCTCATGCCGTTTTCATCACAAAATTCACGTTGTTCTTTTGTTAAGGTAATTTTGCCAGAGGCTGTAACAGTGCTTGAAGAAGGCAGTCCAGTTTTAGTCACTCGCCCAAGGCGGTTTTTCTCCTCTTCAATCTTTTTGTCAACGATACCGTCAACACTGTAACCTCTTTGCCTTAACGTATCTTCCATTTCCCTCATAACAAATAAAGGACCATCAGGATAATTTCTCCAGCTTGGATGTTTTTCAAGAATACTATACCAAATTTCTGATTTCTCGGAATTTCCGTCATTCAATTCCGGGTGGCGTTCAACAGCAAGTTGAGAATTTTTGTCTATCTCATTGCGTGTAGTTTGATGTTGAGTTTGCTCTTCAATCTTCTTCCTCTCTTCGGCTAGTAATCTCGTTGTCTCGCTTTGAGCCAATTTCTTAATTGCACCTTCAGGGTCTTTTTGTAAAATGTCCATAAAAGTGCCCGGCTCTACTGGCGGTGTTTCAGGTTGAGGCGCTGGTTGATTTTTAAGTTCCTCAATCTCCCTTGCTTGTTGGGCAAGTTTGCGTTCAAGATAACCAATCTGATTCCTCGTCTTGGTATATTCTTGCTTTGGAGCTTTGTCTTTTTCCTCTACCTGTTCCTGTGGAGTTTCAACAGCAGCTTCCTGTGGTTGTTCTTCTTCTAGATTCACCTCGATTCCACCATCGGGGGTCTCTGTAGTCTCAGGAACTTTAGGTTCTGTTTCCTGTTCCTGGGTTTTTTCTAGGGGCATAAATCCTCCTGTATTGAAAGTTAATATTGTATGTGTTCCTCCTGACTCTCCTGGTCAGGGTTAAGAATATCTTTCATATAGTTTTCAACGAAAACTTCAAATTCTTCAAATCCGTCTACGGAGCCTTGAAATAACAATGCTTTATTGAATTCCCCCCGCCGGAGAAAATGAACTCCGTCCTTCTTTTTGGCGTTTATCCACTTCTCGCGTAGGTCCTGCAAGACTTTCCAGCCCGGCATTTGGATTACCGCCTTGAGCTGGTGAACCTTGATTCTGTCCTCCTCCATTCAATCCTCCTTTGCCCGTCATAGCGAGCATTTGGCTTAACATCATCATGTGTTCCTGGATGTGCTGTTGAGCAAAAGCCAGTATTCCCTGTGCCATTTCCGGGTTTTGCATATTCAGCACATATGGGGAACTTTGGATTGTCTGATGTATGGCTATATGTTCAACGTGATTTTCGGTAAACATAGCACGGACTTTTGAAAAGTCGCCTTGTATGATTAGAGTGTTTTCGTCTTCTGGGCTGTCGAAGTCTAGCTCGTCCGGCTCTGGACCCAGGAATATTTCAGGTTCTACGTCAAACGATTTTAATAATTTAGCTGTGGTGCGATAAATTTTAACAGGGTCAGTAGCGACTATTGGGTTGCCAAGTAATATTTGATATAGTGAGCTCATTAGGTCACGCTCTAGTTGCTTAGAACCCATAGCAGGGTCACTTAGTATGTAGGCGTCAAATTCGCCCGATATACCTTGGCGAGTCAGTTCGTTGTCACCGAATACAGGCTCGCCATCTTCACCCAATACGCGTGACTCTAAGCCGGGTGGTAAGTTCTTTTGCACTAAGTCGAGGACAATGTTTAATACGCGACTAGCACCTTCTTTAAGGCGTGTTGCCGGCAAAGAGAAACGTTGTTCGGCAGCGGCTACAATGGCTTGGGTTCGAGTAGCTGTGCCTGAACCTCCTACAATCTCGGATTCCTTGCCCATAATATAACTTGAAGCACCAGTCAACCGTTCTATAAACTCCAACACCATTCGGATAGCAGCAATTAACCGCTCAGTGGCTATCTGGAAGTCAGGGAAGAATATATTACGGCTAGGGTCAGAAACCGGGATTAACTTGTTAGGCGCTATAGTCATAGTCTGTGGACGAAGATTGCCTGTTGGGTCATAAAACCCCGGACGCAGGACTGACAACGTGTGGCTATCAGTCATCTGGTTGAATATGGCATCTATTTCGTCTGACAGTGGCTTAACAATTTCTAGTATTCCCATTCCGTCTAATTCCTCAACCCTATCTATATAATCGTTATACTTAGTAAAACTTAATGGTCGTTTTCCACTTTCAGTCAAGTCGCGGACTAATACGCCACCTAGATAAATACGCTTGTCAGGGTCGACTAAGACTCTAACGTCCTCTGGAAACCCGTCCCTATCTATATCAATCCGCATATATTGTTTGAGGATTTCAACAGGAGTTTTGCGCAACTTTACTTCCATCATAATGTCGCGCTCTTTCTGCTCTATTCCCTGAAACTCATTTTCCATTCCAGTTATAAGCTCAGTCTTTAAAATGTTTTGGACGTTAGTGGCTTTACCTTCCGCCTCCATTTGCTCGAGGTCGGAATAAAACAGCTTCATTTTGATTATGACCGGTTCGTCCTGTAAACTCCTCTGTCCTTCCTGGAGATAAAGGTTTTCCTTGGGAATTATATTAACTTTAGTTTTCTCTTTTATATCTAAAACTTTACTGCGATTTACAGCAGGAGTGCCATCTTTCTCAAATACCTGTGCACCAAGCTCGTCTACTATCGGTTGCTCGTCCTGCTTCCCACTATCAGTGAACTTGATATCCCAAGCACCTTCAACAGCTACATCACCCATACCGGTCACAATCTTTACCCAGCCGTCAAAAAAACCGCGCATCTTAGTTCGAACCATAACCCACCATTTCATAAAGAGAGTGAGCCGTTCAACCTTTGCTATGTCGTTCTTCTCGCCAGGCTTCCAGCGAATCAAATCCTCGTTCCACACAACCCCCATCATACGCGCGTGCATCATTTCAAGAATAGCCGTGCCTATCTTCATACTCTTGTTAGAACAAAAGCGCCAAGGAACATTCTTGGGAATTCTGCGCCCATACCACATATCGCGAAGGTCTTTAAGGCGCTTATCAAAGTCAACAGTCTCACCCTTATCGGTTATCCCATAGTCCAGCTTTTTCCTTGCTTCTTCTGAACCATGTAGGTCTTGGATAGCAGTTTCTACAATGAGCTTTTCCATTGACTCATCGATGTTAATTTGAATCGGGTTAGGCATTATTTCTCCTTGTATTTCTTTTTCTAAAAATCTTTTTTCTTTCTAACTGCTCTCTTTCAAATTCTTCTCTTCCTGGAGTAACCTTAAACCCAGGTACAACCGTTTTATATCTTGCTCCTTTTGTAGCTTTACTTTCGTAAAAATCTTTTGCACTTCTGCTAGGCATCGCTTTCTACCTCCACTACTTTTGGTAATTTAATATTCTTAATCCTACTTAGGATTTTCTTCTGCTCTTTAATCAACTGTTCATCGGTCATCTCGCTGAATATATTGTTTTGTTGGAAGTTGAGAAAGGTATCACCGAGCTTAGTTTTACCTTCCATTTCTTCCTGGCTGCGGGCTAAGCACCTCAGCCTAATATCAATCCTCGACTTAACATTCTCTATCTTGCTTGCTTCCTCGTATTGCTTGTCAGCCCGCTCTAACCTAATACGCTTCTGGGCTATCGGTATCTCCATTAAATCCTGGAGATATAAAGCCCTAGTTTTGTTGATTAGGTCTAAATCTTTCTTCTTTATCCGAGCTATCTGTTGAGGCCAGATAGTCATTTTATATTTGGTCTTGAATAACTTCTCAATCTCACTTGGTGCTTTATATTCAGCTATAAGGCTGCAAATATAATCCTTGTGATATGGTTTTAAAACATTAGCCATTAGTAATAAGCCTCCTGAACGTTGGGTTGATAGGGTACGGGAATAGAATAAGTAGGCTCCGACATACACAGGTAGCGAATACAATTTCCCGTCAATAGCGTTTTATTATTATTTCTTATTACCAAAGTATGATTAGGCACTGTGGCACAATAAACCATTCCATCATATTTTTCGTAACTTATTTTGCTATTACCGTTAGAATCTCTTACCACAGCAAATTTGTTAAAATTCGGATAAATATGGTATTGTTTTACTGTATTATTACCAAACCTATTTTTGATGCAATAGGATTTTGCTTCTCTAGTCGTAATACTAGACGCCATACCTAATTTTAATAATAACTCCTGTATATCATCAGCTAATTTTTTAGAAACTGTTGCATAACAAACATTTTCTTTTCTATTACCTTTTTTATTAGTTATCCAACCATCTCCGTCTACCAAAGATTTCCATAATATTTTTAAACAATTAACATCTAAATTCATTACATCTCTTGGAATTCTTTTGTTATACGAATTACCAAGATAATACAATTTGTTCCATAATTGTTTATTTGATATAATAAAATTTCTATCATTATTTAATTTCCATTTCCAAGGAAGTCTGTCTAATAAATTAGCAATTTTATCTTGATTTTTTTTGATGGTTTGTGAAATTATAACTTGATAACCTCTACCAGGAATTTGTATTTTTCCATTTTTCGTTCCAGTAGCAGAACCTTCAGATACATACCAACCTATAAAATCAGCCCATACTTCGCTAGATATATGACGTTCATTTTCCCATTTTCTATTATCTTCTGTCCATATAGGTGGTATAGTTATCGTTCCATTAAATTGAGTTTTAAAAGAATCGGAAACTCTTGGTATTCTGTGTGTCGTTTTTAAATCTCCAGCTTTACAAAAACTAATATTTCCTTTTCTACTTCTATCAACCAACATATTATGATTAGGAGTTACTAACAAATCTATATGCGGAGAATTTATTCTGACCATATCTCCTGAATGTTTATAAGATATAACATCTGAACAGGGTTGATATTCTCCTGTAGAAGTCATAAGCAAATTATTGATAGACAATTCAGAAAAGTCTTTCCAACCTTTGTCTGTTAATACTTCTGTTCCAGCAGCAAAACAATCCGGCCCGTGTGTATCTTTCTGCTTAACATCTTCCTTGGCGTCTCTGTCCGCACCTTTCCATTCGTCATACTGGTAGTTGCGCATAGCGCGTATGGTCAACGGCACTCTGTCTCTAACGAAGTAGAGCTTGGGGCGGTTGTTTAAGTCGACAGGCTTGTTTCTATTATAATGCAGGTAGCTCTTGACTTTCATACGGCCGGTGTCCTTGTGGTCATTAGCTTCCGTGAAGGAAACGTTATAACCAGCTAAGTCTTGAATCACTGTCCGGCCGTTAGTTATTAATCTCTTCATTCCAAAGTTGGGGTCTATTAGCCGTTTAGTTATATTCCAGTGGAAATATTTCTCGGTAGTAAGTATATGCGCTGCTAGCTGTCTGACCGTGCCGTCATAAGCACTCTCGTGAATAATGGTTATGTCGTCACAGCGGTCTATCATGGCCCAAATAAGCCAGTGTGGTTGTCTGTCGTGCGGGTCTAGGACACAGTAGACCGGGTATAGTGGTTCATATTTGAAGTCGTTAAGTAAGTGAACGTCACCGAACTCCTTGTAAACCTGTCCTTTAAGATGAAAGAACTTTCCTTCTATACGAGTCTTTCGTGTATCTTCATCCAGAGTCGCTTCAAAGCGGGCAATATCTTCTTCCGAAAGAATCGGATTACCCTTAATATCAAATTTATTATCCCTTGTATTTCCATAGAACACCTCTATGTTTTTACCGTCAGCCTTGTCCACGATATCCTCTTTCATCCACGGTTCTATCAGGGGGGTGAAGGTTAGGATAGTTTGGCCGCTACGGTCTATGAGTCCTCTGGCTGTAGCTATGTAGCGTATCTTCTCGACCGGTTCGTCTCCCCAGAAGAGGTCGAGGTCCTGTCCTTCAAAGGCCATGGAGTCCTGTTCCATCGTGAGGAACTCTATCGTTGTGCCGTCCTTGAATATTATCTTGGTGGCGTAGCCCTGGGGGCTTCTTCTAGTCCTTACAAAGTGGTCGTGGGGAATAAAGTCTTTAAGCTTGGGTTCTATTACGTTGTCTATCTTGGCGTACTTGTCAGTGGCTATTCTAATCTTTATAGCGCCTGTAAACTTTCTCTCCTCCGGATACCAAGGAGGATACTGCTTAGTAACGTGGAATGCTACCTCCATAGCTCCCCAAGTGCTGCCTCCCATTCTGTTCCCCTTTACTATCGCTATGGTCTTGGCTGTGCTCCTGTGGGCGTCGTATTGTATCCGGTTGGGAGTGTAAAAGTCCATACCTCTGAGCTTTATTCGCCCCTTAAGCTCTCTCTCTAGTGTCTGTAAGTCCTTGGTCAGCCCTCTAAGCTCGTCTATTGTAGTCTTTACTTTAGCCATAACTATTCAAATATAACATTACATTCAAAATTATTATCATTTAAGCTCTATTATTTTCATTATTTTTCCTTTCCTCCTCCTATTCCTCTTTATCCTACTGTATTACTATATATATCCTATATGTATAGTAATAGTATAAGTATCATATAAGACTAACAATAGTATAGACTATAGTATAGACTATAGTATAGATAGTCATATACAGTATAGTAGTCATTAGAGTCTAGTAGTCCATAGTTGTTAGATATAGTCATGTAGTATTATAGTAGTCATAGAATACAGTATTACAATAGTCATTGAATGTAGGCTTGTTATACTACTCTTTAGCCTACTCTATAGTAAGAGGGGGGGCTATATAATAAAGATACTAAGGAATCCCTTTAATCCATTACATTGGAATAAGGATAATGTTATTCCAATATTAACCATCATAATGGAATAAGGATTCATCATACTATTCAGTATAACAAGCTTACTCTATATAAGTGTCTATTGGGGATATATCATATTACACTATACCATCGCTATACAATCTAATAGGTACCCCTCTATAGCTATACTAGTATTACTAGCAGTATAACAAGCTAATAGACATAAGGGTTATTAGAAGATAAAGGTAACATAATAATTAATATAGGAAGTAGAGTATGTATAGTCAGTATGACAAGCTATATGTATAGTCTACTAAGTTAGTATTATATCCCATCTCTACTATCTATTACTCTATTCCTACTATGATATAGCTATTGGAGTCTTATTGGATAGTAAGACAAGAGCCTAACAAGAGGGATAACAAGCAGTATAACAAGAGTATAACATGTTATACACAGGTTATTCACAGGCTGTTAAAGAGTATAACAAGCAGGATAGACAAGCTATATAGAGGTATAACAAGATGTATATAATATATAATAGTAAAGAGTAGGATAAACAATAGGATTAAGAGTAGGATAGAGAGCCTAGAAAATAAGTAAAATAATACTTGACAAGAGGATAATAATGTTGTAGACTTGTATTGGAAGCATAAAGGAGGTATAGTCATGTTAAAGTATTATAAGTATACAGAAGAAGGGAGTAAGGTTGTAGCAGTATCTAAAGCACAGTCTACTAGTGATACTATTATAGCCTTTGTTATCTTTATAGTATTAGGGTTGTTTATAATAACATAGGAGTAGAAATGGAATTATATAAATGGAATATTGTTAATGCAGATAAAAAGGTTATTGATACAGTTATTACATCTACTAAGAATAGACATATAGCAGTAGAAAAAGCTTATCATAAATATGGAGCTAAGTTATACTTTTGTAAAGTAGAATATTCTGGAATACATAACTAGTATTAGTATGTTTATTATACTGTAGTGATAGAGTAGTGACTATAGTTAAAGGAGGATAGTATGCAATCAGATATAGAGATAAGACTGAGGGTGCAGAATTTAGTTTGGTGGTATTTTCACGGAGATAGTATCGAGGAGGTGAAACCCAATGTTAAACATAAGCATTAAAGAGCAATTAGTTATAGCTTGCCTTGTAGGCTTAATCCTGCTAGGCGTTGGCTGTGTTATGTTAGGAAGGAAGAGTGCCGGAGTTAGTGCAGGAGTTGATTTAGGAATGATGAGTGACAAGGAGTATGTTGAATGGCGCAAAGAAATGGAATAAATATCTTGACATTATAATATTTTCTGGTAGAATAAAATTACAAAATGGGAGTAAAAGAGAATGGTATATTTTCCGCAACATAACAGGCTTGGGAGGGCAGACCGAAAAACCATTCAATACCTTTCTAGGTATGAATCTCTTTTAGGCTTCCACTGCCCTCCCTGTTTTATCCGTTAATTGAACACCGGCATAGTGCCGGAAAGGTTTTCATTCGTGGTTTGGTTAGTCTTAACCTTATTTTTTTTAATCTCGCCTGTAAACGTTTACACAAAATCATATTCGGATAATCAAATTGCTAATGCTATATTCAAGGCTGAGAATAGTAAGCGCTATCCTTATGGAATTGTGAGCATAAATACTAAGGGCAATAAGAAATATGCTCGTAAGATATGCTTAAATACTATTCGCAATCAGAGGCGTAGGCATAAGGCGCATAAATGTAGTTATACTTATCTTGAGTGCCTGCAGAGGCGCTATGCACCGTTAAATGTGAGTAATGACCCAAGGGGATTGAATAAGAATTGGTTGAGGAATGTCAAATTCTTCCTAGTTAAAAATGACTGAAACAAGATTTCGTTTTATCTTAGACCAATTTCCTAATCTTGACAAAAGAGAAAAGGAAATACTTTTTTATAGGTTTTTTGGTAAAATGACATTTGATAAAACTGCAAAAGTTTTAAAAGTTACAAGAGAGAGAATTAGACAAATACAAATGAAAGCTCTTAGAAAGATTGGTTGGTATTTACATAATGATGGAAGAGAACTGCCTGTAAGAATAGATTCGCTAAGAAAAGTGCTTGTAGCTGGCCTTCATCCTAAAATGGTAAAATATTATAAATGAATGACTATCATATACCTCAATATGCCTATCAAGTAAGAGAATGGCTTAACAAGCATTATCCGGCGTTTAGCAAACAATGGCGCAAGATGAAGGCCAAGCAGTTGTTTGCGGTGTATAAAAAGAAAAGGGGTGGAGCGTGGACTACCGGATTAAAATAAGAGATTGTGAGTATGAGGAGCCTTATAAGGTTAAGAAGCGAAGGTTTGGCAGACGTCCTGTGCCGAATCGGTTGAAAGAATATGTTGAGCGAATGATAAAACTGGGATACTCCAAGAGAACTATCCTCTAATACCAACATTAGAAGGATTATTAGAGCGTGTATATTCTCTTGGGTATTCTGGTGCTAAAAAGGAGGCTGTATGAAAGTAAACGTGGGTGATGATGTATTGGTTAGGATGATTATCAAAAAAAAGATTGAGGATAGGAAAGGAATCCATTTTGTCGCAGAAGTATATCCAAGAGAACGAGCTCTTCCTCTTTTTTCTGATAATTTACTTATTGAGCCTGAAGATATCCATGAGAATATAAGCCAGACCTTAGAAGGAATGGCAAGGGAGTTTGAAGGGAAATGACGGAGTTTGAGCAGAAATTGATTAAGGTGTTGAGAGATATAGAGGCAGAGTTAATTAAAATAAGTGAGGCTATTCAAGATGGAACATCCCGTTGAATTATTTGACAAGTGGCTAGTCAACAAGCAAGTCAAGGACCAAGCCAAGCCTTATCACGGTAAGTGGCGGGCTTTTATGCTTGGTAAGTGTTACAGGGCGCAGTATTGGGTGAGGCAACATAAAGCGCCTAGTGATGCTATTCCTATTGAGGTTATGAGGATATTTGAGATAGGACATGTATTACACCGGGCAATGCAAGCTCCGTTAGTGCCCGAGCAATGTGAGCAGGAGTTTGAGTTTGATGATTTTGTATTCCATCCTGATTATTTTGATGACGAGTGTGTTTATGATTTTAAGTCTATTAAGGTTGGGTTTAAGACCAAGAAGTTTGCAACCGGGTTTAGTAAAATGAAGGTTGAGGGGTTTGATATCGCTAAGGAGTATCGCTACAATGTTCTTCAAGTAATGGCTGAAGCCTACTTTATGAAGAAGGTCAAGGGTGAGTTGATTTATGTTTGTAAGGATAACGGTCAGACTAATATTGATATTGGTAGGCATTTTGTGTTTAATACCTTTGATTGGGAAGCGGAGGTGTTGAAGGAGTTTGCTATATTGAGAGCTTGGTGGGGTAGTGAGAAGCTGCCGCCGGCATTACCTAGAATATACAATGGGGCTGAATGTAAGTATTGTATGTATAGAAGTAAGTGTAAAGAAGTTGAGTTTAATGGAGGGAATAATGGAGTTTAAGGTTGGAGACAAAGTAAAAATTATTGCTGCCCATAGTGCGAGTCGTCATCCAATAGGATATAGTGACTATATAACTGAGGTAAATATAAGAATGTGTAGAGTAGGAAAAGGATGGGGTAATTGATCTTATTCTAAAGATTTGTTGAAACTAGGAGGTACTATGTCAAAATATGAAGAGTTAAAGGAAAGAATTGAAGCGTTAGAAAATGGATGGGATAAAGAGGCGGATGATTTATTAAAAGAAATAATAGGTAAAGAACGTTGTGTTATTGAATTTCATAACAATAATAGAGTAATCGAGGTAGGATATTATAGAGACTTTCTAGGGGGAACTTTTAAATATACTTCTCAATGTGAAAAAATGTCTGCTTTTCGTAATATTTTGCTTTATTTATTAGACCATTCAGATATCAAAAAGAATTTAGTAGGACGAGAAGTAAAAGCTGAAATAGAAGGAAAGATATATCAAGTAAAAGTATTAAGCAAGGAATAATGGGCAAGAAAAGTAGACTGAACTGGAATATACCATTGTGTTTGAAGAGTTGTAAGTGTTTGTATTGTAAGAAAAGGGGGTGTGATGTTACCGACAACGAAAAGCAAGAGGGAATTCGAGAAAAAAATATAAATAAATGAGCTTAAATCAAAATAATTTCAATACTAATGTTATACTTGATATGACTATCGAAGAGAAGGCCTTTTTATTATATAAACAATTGCCCTTTTCGATGCGAAAAGAATACCTTCTTTTCGATAGTCCATCGAGGAGGGCTTTTTTATTGGAGGGTTATATGACTAGAAAATGTAGGTATTGTAAGGAAGAGAAACAGTTAAAAGACTTTTATAGGAACCGAACTTCTTATGATAGGATTTGTAAGAAATGTAAATGTGTTCGTTATCGTGTTAAATATTGGAAAAATCCTGATAAATTCAGAGAAAAATGTAAATTAGATAGAAAAAACAACAAAAAACAACATAAAATATACGACCAAAGAAATCATAACAAAAATAAATTTGGTGGTAATAGATTTAACACTTTAAAAAGAGACAATTATCATTGTCAAAAATGTGATATCGGAGGAGAAGATGATTTATTAGTTCATCATATAGATAGGAATAAAAAAAATAATAAATCGTTTAATCTATTAACGGTTTGTTTACCTTGTCATGCAAAAATACATAATAATTATAGAAAAAGAACAAAGGAGGGATGTTATGCTGCCAACTGAAAAAAGTAAAATTAATCTTAACTGGAAAGACTGCAAATTCGGGATGTTAGGAGCTAGTGGAATAGGAAAGAGTGAGTTCTGGGCACAGGATGATAAGGCTTTGTTTATTGAGGCTGAAGCTGGACTAAACTTTTTAGAGGTATACAAGGTGGCTGTAAGGTCTTGGGACGAAATTAGGGGCATCTATGGCGCATTAAAGGCTATTGTGGATAGCGGTCAAGCCTTTCCTTACTCGACTATTGTGCTTGATACGATTGATAGGGTGAAAGATTATGCTGAGGAGGAGATAATAGGAAGGGCTAAGGCATTCTATAAGAAAATGGAGATTAATACTATCGCGGATATACCTAATGGGGCTGGGTGGTTTAGGAGCAAAGAGTTAATTAATGCGCTGTTAAACAAGCTGGCCGAGTTGCCTTGTGCTGTGGCTTATATCAGTCACTTGTCTACTAAGCGGGTTAAAGAGATAGGGAATGAATATGACAAGCAGACTATATCTATCGGGGGGCAGATGGGAGAAGGATTATTGGCTTGGACTGACCATACCTTACACGTAGAAGCTGTTTTAAGGGGGGACAGACTAATTCGTACTGTATGGAGCATACCAACTCAAAGTCGTGAGGCAAAAAGCAGAGGTGGAATTGTGCCTAACGGTTGGCGTTGGACAGATGATATGAAGGAGAATTTTAGTAAACTCAGGGGGTTATTCAAGTGATAACTGATGAAGAGATTGACGAGATTGAAGAGGAGATTTTTCTGGAAGATATGTCGAATAAAAAGGAGGTTAAAGAAGTTATGGAACAGTTTGAATTAGCCGGGTATAAACCGGAATTGGTTACAGATGATGATGGATTTAAACCCATAGTTGGAAAGTATATATGTCGGATAGTAGACTTGGGAATTAAGAAGGGTACAAACAATGAAACTGGAGTACCCTATTCCTTTCCTTATCTAAAAGCACAGGTTGTTGAAACTGTTGAAGGGGATAAGGGAACTAACCGATATCTTGACAGGAGTTATTGGCCTAAAGAAGACAAAACAGCCCTACAAGCTTTCGTTGATGACTTACACACAGCTGGATTACCTTTTATCCAAGACACTGAAGACAATTTCTTTAATAGCTTACAGGCATTGAGAGATAAATCTGTAAATATTAGAGCTTGGAGTGCGCCTAAAATGACAAAAGGTGCTGGTGATAAATGGATACCAGCCGAAGGAGAAGAAAAGGTTCAGAGAGCTAAAATTGTAAAAGAGTTTAAGAGCAAAAAGAAAACAGCAAAAGCACCATTCTAAATGATATTATTAATTGATAGCAGAGAGAAGAAACCTTTGGAGTTTAAACACCCTTGGATTACGGCTATTGAAGTAGCAAAGCTTGAGGTGGGGGATTATGCAGTTCGATTTAAGGACGGTTATAGTCCCCCTGTCTTTTTTGAGCGTAAGTCTATAGGTGACCTTTTTGGAACTATGGGGAAAGGGTATAAGAGGTTTAAGAGAGAGATTGGAAGGAGTCAAGAGTTAAATGCTGAACTCCATATTGTAATGGAGGGCAGTTATAGCAAGATATTGAAGGGGTATAGCCATTCGTTGCTAGAAGGTTTGAGCGTAATTAAGCAATTGTTGACACTGAGATATCGTTATAAGATAGAGCATCATTGGTTTAATAGCAGAGAGAATATGGCACATTATATTGTGCATAGTTTTATTACATTAGGGAAGGAACATACAAGGAGAAAACGTGAGTCGCTTCGGTAGTTATAGCGGAGATGAGTTATTAGAGTTAAAGCTGAAAACTAGAGATTGGCTTGTAGATAGGTTAATTAAGGAAAAGGATAGCGTGATGTTACTGGGACAACCGAAAGCCGGAAAGTCGTTGCTCAAGCAGCAGTTGATATTCTCGTTGACCTCTCAACATCCTTTCCTTGACAAATATGAGGTGTCTAAGGAATGTAGGGTCACGGATATACAGTTGGAGGGTGAATTGGAGGATACTCAGGATAGGTTTAAGCGGATGATGAACTCGGAAGTGGACTTTATTCCTAAGAACTACCAGCTAATCTTTGAGGCGCCGATGAGGTTGCACTCAACAAGCGAGATTAAAGGTCTTATTAAGCGAATTGATAACTTTCATATCCCTGAAACCCCTGATGTTATATTTATAGACCCGCTTTATCTAGCGTTTTCAGGGTCTTTGAGTGAAGATACGGTAGTAAGGCAGTTCTTAGGCAACTTGAGGATATTAAAAAACCACTTTGACTGCGCCATAGTGCTCATCCACCACACCCATAAGATTAGGATTAATCAGAAAACTGGTGAAATGATTGATGAGGGGGATGAGGCGCTATTTGGAAGCCAGTTTTTAAAGGCATACCCTGACCATATACTGTTGTTTAGCTATGATAAGCAGAATGAGATTAGGGTGTTGAGCTGCACTACTCAAAGAAGTGGGAATGTGGACGAAAAGACGGTATTAAAGCTCGTTCAGCCTATGCCTTTATACTTCGAGGAAATAGAGGGCGGTATAAGCAAAGAGAAGCAGCTCTATGACATTATTGTCCGGTCAGAGCACAAAGATGGAATCATTTCTGGAGAACTACAAAGGTTGTCAGGATTAGGCAAAACTACCTTTGCCAGAAGCATCAAAAAGCTTCTCATTAGGTTTCCAATAATAGGTTCCAAACGTGAAAATGATGCCAGACAAAAATGGTACCAATTAAGAGGCTAAAAAATAGGTTTCGGTACCACTTTAGGGGTATATAATATACACCCCTATGGAACCGAAACCGAAACCTATTTCTTGTTGAGAGATAGGTACCACAATTTAGGTTCCACTTAAAAAGAGGTGAAACCTATCTTGAAAAAGCTAATAGAATCAAGGGGTTCAAAATTGATTTTTTAAAAAGTAAGGACCAAAATTGGGAAATATTGTTTTTAAAGAAATTTAGGCAAAAATGTTGAAAATTGTCAATATAGGTTCCAAGTTTAAAATCCGTTGGAACCTATTATTTAAAAACATTGGAAATTTTTCATAACTCATTGGTGTGTATAGTTTTAAAAATAGAAAGGAGGTCAAAATGAGTGAATTAAAGGTAGTTGGAAAGGGTAGAAAAAGGGCAGTTTTATATGTTACGGTGTATCCGCTGGAGTTTGAAAGCCGTAGTGATGCGCGAGATATGAAGGGATATATTAAGGAAATGTTTAAGGATGAGTTTGGGTGGAAGAATAGCCAGTTTCAGATAGAGTTGAGGGTATTTTGATGCGAACGACTTTAATTTTAGGAGATACCCATATGCCTTTTGAGCATAAGCATTATCTATCATTCTGTAAGCGGATAGAGAAGGCATTTAAGTGTAATAACGTGGTGCATATAGGGGACTTGTGTGATAATAATGCTATTAGCTTTTGGGAGAAGGACCCGGACGGCTGGAGCCCGGCTGACGAGATGAAGCAGGCGGATAAGCATTTAAAGCCGTGGTTTAAAGCGTTTCCTAAAGTATCATTCTGCATAGGTAATCACGATAGGTTGCCGGACAGGAAGGGTAAGCACGTTGGATTGCCTAGGCGCTGTTTCAGGCCGTTCAGGGAAATGTGGAAGTTGCCCAAGGGTTGGATAGACGATTTTGCCTTCATATACGACAATGTGTGTTATCAGCATAGGGCTAGTGGGCAGTATGGGTATATTAAGGCGGCTATAGATAATCGTATGAGCACGGTGACTGGTCACTTGCATAGTCATGTGGGGGTTGGGTGGATTGCTAATGAGAGGGACTTAATCTTTGGGATGGGGGTTGGAAGCGGGATTAATCGAAGGAAGTATGCGTTCAACTATGGTAGGCAGTTTAGAAGGAAGCCAATAATTTCTTGCGCAGTTGTATCTGTCACAAAACAAGGAACTAATGCTCAAGTAATTCCAATGCAAATGAAATAAAGGAGAAATATGGCTAAACAACGACCAGATAAATTACAAGAAGCCTATGCTAGACTAAGAGAGTTAAATTCACCAATGTCTAATAAAAAAGGTAGATTAAATCCTGAATGGGATTTACCTATTATACCTGATTGTGAACACAAGGAGACAACTAATGGCAAAGATTAGACCAGACGAGCTATCAGGTAAGACTATAAGGGCTAGGACTGAGTGCGGGAGTTTGTTTCTCTTGCTTAATCCACACGAAGGGGAATTATTTGAAGTTGACATAACCCTAGGCAAGTCAGGTAATTGTGTAAGAGGGTTGCTTAACTATATCGCTAGAGATTTGTCTGATAAGCTCCAAAAAGAGGATAAAGAAACTGTAAAAAAGTTTATCCTTGAACATGCTGTTGAAGTCAGTTGTGGTTGTCCTTTTATACATAAAGGAGATAATTATAAGAGTTGCTTGGATTTTGTGGGAAAGAAGATAATTGAGGAGTTAGAGAAGGAGGGGGGATGAATTGGTTAATATATATTAGTGGAGGTTTTTTATTCGTATTTGGAATAGGTGGTTATATACAATCCTTAGGGGAAAATAAAGATAAGATTTGGTATATTTTCTTTGCGTTGTTATCAGTTTGGATATGGATATGTTGGAGGTTTATAGGATGATAACAGCTTATAAATGTTCCTGTGGTGCTAATCTTTCCTACTGGTATGGACCTTGTGATATTGAGGGGTATAGATGTGATAAGTGTGGCAGGAAGTATGATGTGTTGGAGGTAGAGAGTGAAGAAAGTAAAGACTCACAAGTTTAAGCTAGGTAAATATAAGATAGAGTTCGTTGACAAACTTTATGGTTATGCTGATGCACCACATACTTTTAAAGATGGCAAGCCTATCAATTATTGTTGGGAAGATATGTCTAAAGAAATGTGGATTATAGATACAGGTAATGACTATGAAGAACTAGATACACTTGTTCACGAGGCTTTACATGCGGAAGGCATACCTGATGAGTTTATACATGACAAGGAAGGTAACAGTGATACATATAGGTTATCTAAGTTCTTGTGGCGGTTAGGATATAGAAGAAAGAAATAAGAAAAATCTATGAAAATAAAATGCGATAAGTGTGTCTGGAGTGGCGAATGCCAATGGCAAGGGGTAGCTATATTTGTGGATTGTAGCAAGTGGGAGGAGGGGTTATGATAGACCAGTCCGTTGCCGAGGGTTGAGAAGGAGGGGAAGATGAAAGAGAGTGAGTTGAGAGAGATATTAGAAGAACTAAAATTTACTGACCCTCTGAGCAATTTAGACTACAAAATACGAGGAAACAAAATGATTGACCTAGCCATCACCCAAATCTTTGAGTTGTTTGAGGTGAGAGTGAGTGAGATTTGTCAACACGATTGGCAAGTAGATATGTGGGGAAAAACTTCTAGCGGTAGTGGACAGAAAATGAGATGTAGGAAATGTTTGGTAGTAACTTGGATTTTTGATTGACCAAATATGTTAATGGGAGGTGAGAAGATGAAGAAAAAGCATATATGGAAAATCAGACCCAGAGGTAGAAAATCAAAATATTATACTTGCAAACTTTGTGGCATTATTACTGTAGCAACTTCTTTAAAAATAGCAAATAAATTATGACCAAATTGTATAGAAGAAAGGAGCAAAGCTGATGAAGATTGAGGAAGGAGTAAAAAATGTATAATGAAGCGATAAAAAGATTAAGAGAGTTATTCTCAGAAAAGTTTATTTCAATATATTATCACGCTATTGCTTCCCAAGTTATCCTAGCCCTAAAAAGCCTTAGAGATGCTGGGAGTGAGTTGCCTGAGGAAAAAATCAAAGCTTTATGGGCTATGTGCCGTAAAAATGAATTATACACGATAGATATGTTTGTAGGGGATTTAAAGTCTATTTTAGAACCAATCCTAGCCAAAAAGGATAAGAGGATTGAAGAGTTGGAAGCAGAAGCAAGAATGATACGATTAAGTGCAGGAGATGATATTGAACGAAATTGTAGATAGGATAAATGAAATTTAGTTTCATAGTCACGGAGGCAGAAAATTTTGCTGTAATGCTATTTAGCCGGTTACTCAAAGACAAAGGACATTCTGTCCAGCTAGTCTTTGACCCAAGGCTGTTTAATACAGATGAAATTAGCAATGGACTTTTGGCACGGCTGTTTGACATTCGTAAACAAAACCTAGAGCTCATCCAACACTTCAACCCCGACTATGTATGCTTCAGCACCTATACCCAGGACTATCGTTGGAATATAGAAATGGCAAAGTTGGTTAAGGCTAAGGGTTATACTACTGTATTTGGTGGAATTCATTGTGTACTGTGTAGCGAGGAAGTAATGAAGGAAGATTGTGTTGATATAGTTTGTGTTGGGGAAGGGGAGAAAGGAATACTGGAGTTGGCTGACGGCAACATAACTTCTGTTAAAAACTTCTGGTTTAGAGGACAACCATTTCCCGTTATGGAGGCTTTGATTGACCTCGACTCTCTTCCTATCCCCGACCGTGATATATTTTATGAGCAACGACCTGTGTTTAAGGCAGGTTATACTATAGCGACCTGTTATGATGATAAAACAGAGCTTTTAACTAAAGATGGATGGAAATATTTTAAAGAATTAAAATATAAAGATGAAATAGCTACTCTTAATAAAAATGGATTTTTAGAATATCATAAACCTTCTAATATTATTTCTGAAGCTTATTCTGGGGAAATGTATCAAATAAAAAGCAGAAGTTTAAATCTTTTAATTACACCTAATCATAATGTTTATATTAAAAAACCCACTAATCATCTATTTCAAAAACAAAAAGATTTTGAATTATATAAAATATCTGAAGTTGCTCATCTCACACAAATATCTTTTAAAAGAAATATGAAATGGCAAGGAACAGATAAAAATTATTTTGTATTACCAAGTATGATAAAAGGAAATGGTTGGAGAAAAAATACTATTGAAAAAGAAAAAATAATTCCAATGGAATTATGGTTAGAATTTTTAGGTTATTTTTTATCGGAAGGATGTGCAGTCAAGAAGTCAAATAATAGATGGATAATAAAAATTGACCAATATCAAAAAGCTAATCCTATTAATTACAGAAAAATAAAAAATTGTTTAAAAAAGCTTGGCTACAATTTCTATTCTAATGAAAAATATTTTGAAATTTCCAATAAACAACTTTATTTATATTTAAAGAAATTTGGTAAATGTGATAAGAAATTTATTCCTAAAGATATTTTAAATTTACCTTCTTATAAATTAAAAATTTTATTAGATGCTTTAATTTTAGGTGATGGTTATAAAAAAAATGAAAATTTTTTTGTCTATATTACAACATCTTCCCAATTAAGAGATGATATACAAGAATTAGCATTAAAAATAGGGCTTGTTACTACTATTGCTACAAGAAAAAATAGAGAGTCTTACATAAAAGGTAGAAAAATTGAATCTTTCTTAACTTGTTATGATGTATATATATCTAATAATAATAAAACTCCTCTTATTAACCACAATGGAAACAAAAATATTGAAAAGAAAAATTATAAAGGTATGATTTATTGTTGTAAGGTTCCTAATAATATTGTTTATGTAAGAAGAAATGGAAAGTCTTGTTGGTCTGGTAATTCTCGTGGTTGCCCCTATGCCTGCTCGTTTTGTGCTTCAAGTGCCCTGAACAAACATTATTTAGAAAGCGGTCAAGGACGATATTTGCGCCAGCGCTCACCAGAGCACGTTATAGGTGAGCTTGTTTGGGCTGACGAACGGTATCGTCCAAAGACCGTGTATTTTGTGGATGACAACTTGACGCTGAATACTAAGTGGTTGGAGAGATTTAGTAAAGATTATAAGAAGTGGGTAGATATTCCATTCTATTGCACGGCTAATCCGGCTACTATTAAGGAAAGGGATATAGAGTTGTTGAAGGAGGCTGGCTGTCAGATGATTGGGTTTGGATTGCAGTCGGCTAGTGAAAAGATTAGGGTTGAGGTGTTAAATAGGAGGGGGAGTAATGAAAGGATTATCAAAAGCGCTACATATTGTCATAATAATACTATACAATTTTCTTTTGATTATATTACTGGCTTGCCTAGCAAATCAAATAATAATGTTTACGAGGCTTTCAAATTTTTTAATCGCACTAATCCTAGCATTATTAATACTTTCACCCTTGTTTATTTGCCTCATACTAGCATCACTAGCTATCTTTGCAAAAGATTAAGAGACGAAGTAAACAAAGGAACCCTACGAACTTCTATGCTCCGCCGAACCAACGACTGCTTTGTCAGCGTATGTTCTATCCTGCCTCTATTGCCTCGCTGGCTTATGAAGTGGTTGCTAGATACCAAGCTATATCGTTTTATCCGGTTACCTTATTGGTTGCGCATGATTTTCAAGAACCTGGGTAGGTTCAAGATAGGGAGGTATTCTGACATATTCTTTCCTATTCAATTATTAGCGGTGAATGTCAGAGAGAACCTAAAGATAAAAATGAGGAAAGTGTTGTGATTGATAAGGTAACCATTAAAAAAAGGAGGATTAATGGCTACTATTTATAAATGTGATAGATGTAAAAAAGAAATAAATGAGTTTGTTAAATTAGAATTACAATATTTTAAAACAACACAAACCAGAAGTTATGATTTATGTCGTCAATGTTGTGATGAATTTGTAATATTTTTAGGAGAAGGAGAACTCTACGAAAGCATAATGGGAGCAACGAAAACTTAATGGTCGGAGAAATAACAGCTATAATTTGCCATTATCGAGGCCAGATAATTAATAAATGTTTGAGAAAAATAGCCCATCACGGTATCCATATCATCGTGGCTTCGTCAGAAAGACAAACTAGGCTTGGGGTTAGTTGGTTGTATTTCAGGCGCAATGAGCCCACCTTTAAGCGCAACTATTCCAGTTATTATGCTAAGACTAAGTATATTGCGTTTCTGGATGATGATGTGTATTTAGATAGCCGATGTTTGAACCGTATGTGTAGCTACCTAGACGCTCATAGGAACGTAGGTATGGTGTATGCAGTGTTATATAGAACCGACAACCACCAAGTTGATACTGCTGGAAGCTGGCTTACCCCTACAGGCTTTCTGTTTGAGAGCTATGAGAAGCCGTTTAAGCCTGTTCGTGTGTTAGCCGCTAAAAGCGCGTGTTGTATGATACGCAAGAGTGTGTTTGATAAGGTTGGTAGGTTTGATGAAGACGCAGTTATCTACGGGGAAGAGACGGATTTGAGTTGGCGCGTGTGGCACGCTGGATATAAGGTTATGTTGTTACCTCACGCTTGGGGGTATCACGAAACTGGAAAGCGCAAAGATGCCAGTTACTACCAAAAGAAGTTTATTCACTACCACGGGTGTAAAAACTATATTAGTATGTTGATTAAGAACTTGAATACCAGTCGGCTTTATATCGCGGTTATTAACGCGTTTATTTGGTTTTGTGTGGCTGTTGTCTTTTTGTTTCGCAACCGCCAAGCTAGTCGTTGGATATTCCAGGGAATCTGGTATAATGTAGTGAATTTGCCGAGGATATGGAAAAAGAGGCAGGCTATAAAGAAAACTAAGAGAGAGGATTGTTTGATAGTTAATCCGGGGTGGAGATATTATAGAGATAGGTTAAAAGACTATTGGAATAACCAGCTACATCGTTCTACAATTTTTTGAGTTTCCACCACCTAACCCAACCATCCGTGTCTTTAGACCCCATAACTTTATAACTCCTCGTTTTAGCAATAGTCTTAATCATTCCAGCCGAGTAGGAAGTTATTTCGTGAGCCTCGTTACACAACAGTTTGTGGTTTTTGTCATAGAGATAGAAGAATACAGTGGCGCTGTGATGAAGGAATGAAATCCGAGTTATACCCTTGCGCGTGATAGTTTTCATCTCGGACTTCGGGTAGATTTTGTCATAGTCCCAGCAGTCAAAGATAAAGTAACCGCCCTTTTTGAGCGGTAAGTTTTCAAGTAGTTTTTCAAATTGGTAATAGTCGAGGTAACCGACTACGTTGAACATAGCGAAAGCTGCATCAAACACATTACTTTCAAACTTTATCCTAGTTATATCTCCTTTATAATAATTTACCTTAGGGTCTTTTTTCGCTAATTTTATCATAGCTTGAGATTTGTCAATACCAGTAATATATGTTATACGAGAATTTTTTAACCAACACTTTATATGTTGTCCAGTACCACAACCTATATCCAACACAATTTCAGGTCTACTAGCCCACTTATAAACCATATCGGCTTCACCCTTATAATCTTTATTCTCGTAAATTAAGTCGTAATACTTTGCATACTTTTTAAATTGTGGCATTTTGTTTCCCTTTTTTCGCATTGAGCTTCAACTAGCTTATAACACTTTGGACATTTTGCTTCCCATTTTCTACATTTTTCTTCTGCTTCATCATCAATCTTTTTATAATGAAGGAATACACCTCGGATAGTCTCTCCACAAAAAAGCTTTGCTTCTTTTTTCGTAAACCCTAACTCTATTGCAGCTTTTACGTATTTTGGATAAATTCTCATTAATACTACGAAAGCGTGTTGGAGAGAGCTTTGCATATATAATCAATCTCCTTTTCTTTTAAACTCAATCCACTCGGCAGATATAACCAATAGTCCCAAGCAAAGTCTGAGTTAGGTAATATTTGACCAGTAGCAAAATCCTTCTGACGATGAAGTGGATAGAAGAAGCGCCGGGTTTCTATTCCAATATTATACAGTTCTAGTTGAACATTCCTGGCAAACTTCGGTGTTTCTATCAACGTCATCCAGGGTATCTTGGCACTATAGTTTATTAGCCTGCACTTCAAGGGTAGTTTCTTTTGATACCACCTATGAACTTTTAGGCGAAGTTCTATAAAACGTTCTATTTGTTCTAGCTGGGCTAAGGCTACCGCACCCTGTAAATCGGTCATACGGAAGTTGTAGCCTATACCATCGTGAACAAAGCGGACTTGAGTGTGGCAAAGATTGCGATAGCCCTTCATTCGTTCATAAGCGCCTTTATCATTCGTTATAATTATACCACCCTCGCCACAAGTAATTAGTTTATTGGCATAGAGGGAATAACAAGCTGAAGTTTTGACAGGTTTCTTAGTCCAGTATTGTGAGCGGTCTTCTAAGGTAAACTTGGCATTTTTAGTCTTACACTCATTACCGAAGGAATGGACTTTTAAAATATCCATAGCAATGTTATTTTCTTTCATACAACCAGTAGTTAGTGATATGTCACGAAATACAGGAATAAAGCCACTGCGTTCTACGGCTATCGGACAGCTAATGATTGTGGAGGTAGACATAGCTAAGTAGCCAAGGGCATAAGCCTGTATCATAGTTTCTAGTGCCGCCGTTCCATTACAGACCGCCACCGCATACTTAGTGCCCATATAGCTTGCAAAGGCTTCCTCAAAGCGTCTAACGAACGGACCGCCTGATATCCAATTAGCGTCTATAGCCTGGGCTAAATACTTTTTTTCATTGCCCGCAAATAGTGGATTATATACTGCTATTTTGAACATAGTATTGGTCTTTTATGTAAGCAACTTTGTCATAGAATAGTTCAAGGAATGTTTCCGGTTCAACGTCTAGATTGTAGACTTCGGCTAGTCGCTTGATACCACCCTCCTCTATAAACTTCATATCGTCTAGGCTCTTGAAGTATATTTTACTGCGCCGGTAGATAGGCGACTTGCACATAACAAACAAGGCGCTGGAGCAGGTGTTGACTAATATGCGTTCGCCTATAGAGCGTAATATCCAGGCATAATGTTCTATATCTTCGTGTTTACCCATAAGTCGAATTTGTCGTGTTTAACCCACTTGGAGTCTTTAGGCTGTTGTCCTATATGATACTTAATACGATAGTTGTCTAATTCTTTGCCGTCCTCTTTCCAGTCAAACCAGTTATACTGCCCTATGCCGTCAATGGGGAGGTTAAGAAACTTACCTAGCGATTTTAAATGGTTGCCTCCAGTGTATCCACAAGTCATTATGTTGTTAGCATTGCCTCTATAGACTGGGTAAGGTAAGTTGTTAACTCGGTATGGTTGGCTACCTAAGAACTTGAGTAATGGAGTATCAAAGAACTCTGAGGGCTTTCTAGTCCATTGGGCAAAAGGATAGAGTGGTAGTAGTTTAGAGTTGTGGAGTAATAGAATGGCGGTTGCAAGGACAATTAAGGATAACTGTATCTGTCCAAGCTCGAAGCGTCTTAGCCCATCAACCGCTAATACAATAGCGCCCAGCATAGCAAAGTAACCCCAGACTTGAGGAAAGCGCATCATTAGCTTGTTGAAGGTTTTAAATAATTGTTTGCCCGTGGATAACAGTATTGCTACTGCTAGCAGTATCCAGCAATGACCTCTGCCAAATAGCATAAAGAACCCGGCAATAGGAGTAATATAGTAAGCCATTTCTTGATAGCCTACTCCGTCTATATAGTCTTGATAGCCTGTGGGGATAAACATTGTGAAGTAATACCATAGGGGAACTTTACCTATAGCGACTTTATTCTTATAAGTTCTACTAGCAGTCACACTTCCCCTACTATACCTCCATTGGCGATAGATATGGTAGCCAGATATTGCCAAGACAATTGGGATAGCCTCTAGTGGAAACCACCAGCGAACTAAAGCGAAGCCTAAACAGCAGTAGGTGAAGTAGATAGAGAAACGAGGATTGGCACATAGATAAAGCATACCTAGGCAAATGCCTACCATTATGCCACTCTGATATTCCATAGCCAGTATAGTCGCGGTTATCCAGGTAAAGCCCTGGACATACCATAGGTTCTGTTTAATGTGATAACCGGCAAAGCCCCAGACTAGCGCACCAAACAAGCCTATTAAACCTTGACCAAATAAGTAGTAGGCTAGTATTGCAGTTGCTAGGTTATGGAGTAATAGGTTGCTTACCTGTAATATCCAAGCCGCATTAAGGCTTATATAGGTAGTTATATAACTATATAATATGTTAAGGGGATAGAGTTGACCTATTACAACACCGAGGTAGTCCTTGAAGTGATAGGGGTCTTGGGGGAGTTTGCCTTTGCGCCAATACTTCCCGGAATGTATCATACAGGGAAAGTCATAGGTAAGGGCTTCTGATGAAGCAATGATATAAGGGTTGGCTATTATCTTGTGAAAAAATAGCAGCCAATAAGCAACGATAGCAATAATGTAATACATTTTATTATTAGTTTATATATTTGCAGTTTTGCAAAACCATTAAGCAAGTCATATATATCACTGTTATCAAGTTTAAGATGTTGACATTTGCCTAACAACTTATCAAGCTCCTCAATCGCGGGCTTGAGGACATTTAGAATGAAGGCTCCTATATGTCGTGTCATTTTAAAAATATATTAGGACGCACATTCCAGGCGTCACAATCCTTACACGGTATTTCACTCAAGTTAAACTTTCCTTCTCTATGTTCTTTATGGATTGACTTTACCATTTCGCAACCCCAAATATTCTCTAACGACCGATTTTTTATATTACCCATCATCAGACCCATTTGATAGTCGGCACAGCACAGGGTAATATCACCATCACTAGTTACCGCCAATGTATACCACAGCTTCCAGCAAGGATAACGCTTACTGGCTACTTTTATTTCACTCCAACTATTCAACTTGTCAGAAAAGTTATGAAGTTGGCGCTTTTCCATAGTAATACCTCTAATATTCTCATTATTGTATGTTCTAGCCACAAGTTTAGTCTTTTTGAATATCTTCTTTGCTTGTTTAATCCTCAATTTCAATCCCCAATCAAAAAAAGTCATACTCACAAAAACTTTATCTATTGCTGAAGCTTCTATCGCTTTACAAACGTCAGTGTCAAGTAACTCTCCGTTAGTAGTAAGATGAATAACATTAAACCTATTAGCCTTCTTTATTATCTTAACTGTTTCCTGCCACTGTGGGTGCATTAATGGCTCGCCAAACATATGGAGAGAATAGCCTGTTGGTCCATATTCAGCCGCCTCAGTAACTACTTTCTTAACTATATCTAAAGACATAAACTTATTTGTTCGTTTAATCTTGTCCATAGGACACCAAGGGCAAGTCAAATTACAAGCACTTGATATTTCCAGGAATATGTGAAGTGGGAATTGTTTATCAATGGATAGCTGGGATATAGCTTTGTAGAGCAATCCACCTTTAATGTTAGAAACATTTTTGTGCTTGACTAGTTGGGTTACTAGGAATCGTTTTAGCTTTTTAATATCTTTACCCCTGCCTTATAATACTTCTTCAGCCTGTTAAAACTTCTTACTTTAAGCAACCGATTAGCAATATAGCTTGGGCGTCCATAGAACCGCCTGTAAAAAGACTTAGATAGTTTCTCTAATTCATCATTAGCTATATCACCCCAGATAGGCGGAATAAAACCTTCAGTAGGATTAGAAGCAAAGCCTTGCCATACATCTTTCTGGTGTTTGTCTATCCACTCAGTGTAGCTTTCTGTTGCTGGAAATGGCGTGAACTTTGACACGACAATAAAGTCAGGATTGAGCTTCAATACAAACCTTATAGTCTCCTCAATATCATCCTTTGTCTCGCCTGGACATCCTATCATAACATAGCCGAAGTTTTCTATCTTGAGCTTATTACATAGTTTAAAAGCCTTAGTTATTTGCTCCAAGGTAATTCCTTTCCTAAGATTATTCAAGGTTTTTTGAACCCCACTTTCTATTCCCATCCTTATCTGCTTCATACCAGCCGTCTTCAACATCCTAAGTATTTCCTCGTCAATCTGGGTAACCCTGGTTCTAACATCAAAGCTTATCCGCATACCGCTATCTCTAATACGCTGGCATATCTCGATAGCCCGTTGTTTATCGGCAGTAAAAGTATCGTCATAGAATAGAAAGTTCTTTATGCCTCTTGATAAACAAGCCTCTAGTTCCTTGACTACATTGCCAGGGCTTCTAAACCTTATGCGCTTCCCCATTACCGGCCGATAACAGAACTTACAACCGAAGTGGCAACCTCGTGAAGTAATGATAGTGGTAGCCGGTCCGTTAGCAAATACCGATGAATACTTATCAATGTTGTTTCGCAAGGGAAATGGTATTTTGTCAAGCTCCTGCTCGTATCCTATATGCTTGTGAATATGCCCTGACAATTTATATACCTTATTTATAATATCCGGTAATACTTTCTCTGCTTCTCCTCTCACTACTATATCAACGCCAAGGTTAAGCATTTCCTTGGGATAGATAGTTGGATGTGTGCCGCCTACTATTATCTTGCTGCGCGGTGAATACTTCTTTATCCAGCCTATTATCTGCAAGGAGCTTAGTAAGGTATAGGTTAGTATACTGATGCCTACAACGTCATAGTTACCATAGCGTATTTTGTCTAACAAGCCATATTGAACTTGGCAATCAATGGTTTCGACAGAATGGGTAGACTCTTTTAGTAATGACGAAGCTAGGTATCCTATTCCTAATGGCGCGTTTTTACCTCTAATCTTTTCAACGAACGCGGGATTATTTGCTAGTAGAACTTTCTCATCTGGAGGGTGTATCAATAATATTTTCACCGCGTAATTTACTCCTTAAGTTTCGCGTCCGCAATCCTATAGTAATCTTAGCTATCTGATAGAGTGTTATTAGCCCGTGTCTTACTTCTCTAACATTGCTAAAACTGCCCTGGCGCGGATAGAAATTAGCGTCTACCCAACGAACCTTATAACCATCCAGTATCATCGCCATTGTAAGGCTGGTAGTAAAGCTAAACTCGTCACATAGTATACTGGCATAACTCTTGGCTATATGGCGCTTAAAGATTCTAATCCCGCTATTAAGGTCAGGGATATAGCGGCTACAGGCGATAGAGGCTACCGTCTTGATAAACAACCTGCCCCAGAAGCGCTTCCAACCACCTTGGTGGGTTATACGCCGTCCTATAACCATATCCTCACGGTCTAAGCTTTGCCACATAGCCTCTAGGTCAGTCAAGTCATATTGACCGTCTGCGTCTATAATTCCTATATACTTGGACTTGGTGTGGCGTAAGGCGTATTTAATAGCCGAGCCATAGCCTTTGTTCTTATTGAATCTAATGATAGTGCAATGACCTTCTTGCGACTTCTTAATCCCTTTGGGCGTGCTACCCCACATTCCGTCACATACTGGATAAAGCGAGCCATCGTCTATTACCATTGAAGGTATAGCCAGTTGGTTGAGTTGGTTGATTAAGCTATCAACTATTTTGTTATCTTCGTTATAAACTGGAACTACTATTGTTAAATTCTTTTTCATATTTTCCTTTGGAGGGTAGGGTCGGATTCGAACCGACGAATATCGGATTTGCAGCCCGATGCCTTGCCAACTCGGCTACCTACCCGACCTCTACTGCTAATATATCGTGCTCAGTCATTAAGAATAGTTCGTGGTCTAAACCATCAACCTCTATTATATGTTTAGCCCCGCTAAATTCACCATAGAGTATCCGCCGTCCTACCCAAAAGTTGTCCTTGTCCACCTTGGGTCCTACAGCCCAGATAGTTCCGGTGCAAGGACGCTTTTTAGTAAAGTCGCTTAACACAATACCGCCTGCGGTTTTATCTACTACCTCGTCAGGCTTGACAAATATACAATTATTCATTGGAGTTATGTTCATATCTTCTCCTTATCATATCAATAGACTTATCAATATTGGCAATAGCGCTTACCAATTGACCGCGTATGCTATAAAAATGGTCAAGAACATAATCAATTTCTTCCGGTTTTTTAAACATATCTGACACTATATCCACCTCATTCCTTTCAGCCAAAAGTAAGTCCATAAAAACCTTTTATACAGCCAGTGTTTGAAGCAGGGTTTAACCCAGCGCTTTGCAAAGCGAAGGTAGTTTGAATAGCGGGATTTAGTTTCTAATCGTTTATTATAGACTTTATCTCCTTTAGTTGGCATATGAGTAACTCTAACCTTTGGAGAATAGAATAATTTCTTCCCAGTATCTAGTTTAATTTTAAATCCCATATCTACATCACACCATTCAGCTACTCCTTTAAATCCACAATCAAATCCACCAATCGCTTCTACTGCCTCGCGTCTAAAAGCAAAATTGCTAGGTTCAAGAAAGTCTACCTCTTGGGCACAAGTAGAGTAGACATTAATATAGTTAGCTCCGTAAGTAGGCGCACCAGCTTTAGTAATTATGCCCGGGTAATAAGCTTTGCCGTCCATAAAAAGTTTGTTGTATAGCCACTTAATAAATCCTTTGCGAAAAATGTCACGGTTTTTAAGATATTCTGGCGGAACATAGGTCGGTCCTGTTAATCCTACTATCAAAGGATTTTTAAATTCCTTAATTATATTTTCTAACCACCTACTACTTACAACTACATCATCATCTATCCAGATTAGTATTTCACCTTTAGCCTGTTGCCAACCTTTCTGTTTTAACTCTACAAGATTACCTTCTTCCTGACACAATATTATCTCATAGTCCTGACAGCTACCTTCTTTGATAGAGCCCAAACATCTACGCAGTATCTTATCTCGTCCTAACGAGCAAATAATTATACTAGCCGTTACTTTATCTTTAGCCTTAACCACAACACTTCTTTTAGCGTGACAAGAACATTCCATAAGTTCACCGTGCTTTTTTCTGTTTTAATTATAACAACTGGAGCCTCTATCATCTTACGTCCACTTTGATAAGCTCTGACTAGAACCTCAACATCGTGCCCAAAACCTCTAACCTTCCATACATTCTCGGTTAATACTGCACGTTTGAAAATCTTTAATCCCGTCTGTGTGTCTTTAATGGGTAAATGAAATAGTAGTTGAACTATCCAACGACCGCAAACGCTTATAATCCACCTAGTAAAAGGATATACTACCGAAGAACATTCGTGAGCTTTAGAACCTACTACTACATCAGCCTCGTGCATTTTCATCAGGTTAAGCATACCTGGGATTTGACTGGGACTAACTTCCATATCCGCATCAAGCCAGCAAATAATATCACCCTTAGTCCGCTTAAAACCTTCTTGTAAAGTAAATCCTTTTCCATCACCGAATATATCATGCTGAACTATTACCTCGTGTTCAATATCACGAAGAAAGTATTTTAAATCCTTAGTGTTAGGTATAATTCCATAAGCCGGTATTATAACCGAAAGCATCTTTTCACCACCAGTAACCCATAGGTTATTATAGTTAGCATACATACAGGCCAGTGTAAAAACCAAGCCCAGTCGCGTTTAATCATATAGCCTCGGAAAGATTCCCATAGCCGAGGTATAACTATCAGAGTGCCTAGAACGAATTTAACCAACGGCCATATATCACTTTTAGTCACCATTTTCCACCGGCGCTTAGGCGTCATAAACTTATCAGCATACTTAAACCTTTTCCAGAAGGACTTGAATATGTTGCCACCAGTCCTGTGCCAAAGAGAAGTATTGACTAGGGCATATTGTGTATAGCCTAAGTTATGAAGGTCTTGAAATACATCTATATGATAGTAGTTGTCTATGTCAGCCTGACGTAATAAATTAAGTCTTACAAACGTTCCATTATCGCCAACTGTTCTAACTTGCTTACGGAACTTAACATCACATACTACATAATCTGTGTAGTAAGGAGCGTGTTCATAAAACCGTGATTTCCTATCAGCCTTATCAAGATAGTAGGGTATAACGTCGTTGACGCCCATTAGCGCGAAGTAACGGTTAAGTGGATTGTCATTATTAAAGTAGGAGTATTGGATTGGAAGTGAAAAGTCTATATTTGGGTCGTTGAATGGAAGTAAACACTTTTTGAGGAAATTAGGGTCATCAAGAAAGTTGTCACTAGCAAATATTCCTACTATCTTGCCTTTAGCTTTCTTTAACCCAATGGCTTTAGCTGACTCACTATCACCTTCAGTAACGGTTATAATCTCGTAATCAGTAAAGGTTTGTTGTTGGACGGATTGAATAAAGTCGCGATAGAGTTTATCATCTTTGTCTTTGGCTGTGACAATTATTGACAACTTCAAAATACATCTCCTCTCTCGATTCTTTCAATGTCCGATAAACACATTATACGAACAAGTTGCTTAAAGGTAGTTTTTGGAAACCACTTAATCACTCGTTGAGCCTTACGCGAACTAGATATTAGATAGTCAACTTCAGCAGGTCGCATAAACTTCGGATTCTGCTTTATATAGTCCTGCCAGTTAGGAATATTAACTACATTAAAAGCTTCTTGGACAAACTCTTTAACCGAGTGTTTTTCACCTGTGCCTAAAACTAAATCAACTGGTTCTTTTAGTTGTAGTATCCGCCACATAGCTTGTGTAAATTCCGGCGCGAATCCAAAGTCACGTTCAGATTCTAGGTTACCCAACTCTATAAAATTAGCCTTATCACAATGTATCATAGCTACGCCGTGGGCTACTTTGCGAGACAGGAATTCTAACCCGCGTCTATGGCTTTCGTGGTTAAAGCAGATACCGCAACTAATAAACATCTTGTAGCTCTCGCGATAGTTGATAGCCGTCCAGTGTGCCGCCACCTTACTAACCCCGTATATAGAGCGTGGATAGAAGGCAGTAAACTCGGTTTGAGGAGTTTGTCTAACCTTACCAAACTGCTCGCTACTACTAGCCTGATAAACCTTAGTATCTTTCTTTCCTACTAGCCTAACGGCTTCTAACAGCCTTACAAGTCCCATAGCATTAACATCAAAGGTAGCTTGAGGGCAATCCCAGCTTGCGCCTACAAAGGATTGAGCAGCTAGGTTATATACTTCATCCGGCTGTATTTTCATTATAGCCCTGTCCAATGAACTCTGGTCACTCATATCGCCAGTGATGATTTCAAGACGGTCTATGATTTTCCTAATCCGCCAAGTGGTATCTACCGAGCTACGGCGCTTTAGTCCATAAACTCGGTAGTTTTTCTCGAGTAGTTGTTCTGCTAAGAATGAACCGTCTTGGCTTGTAATACCAGTAATGAAAGCTATTTTGTTATCCATTCAAAGTAAGAGAAGCAGTACCGCAAGTAGAATCCCAAGTTGTTGTTGTGTTTTGTTCTTCTTCAATAATAATTTCAAGCTCTTCAGGCTTAAACTCTTTGATGTCTCTTCTAACTTTTTTGATATTAGCTTCCAAGTTTTTTATCTTATTCACTTTCTTAGCAAGCCAGAGTTCAATCTGCTTTTGTCTATACTCGTCAACTTTCTTCTCAATCTGTTCCACATTTGCCTCCTTATTCATATGTATCCTCCTTGTTATATGGTTCCGACAATACTTCCGCCAATATACTATCCTCTAACGCCACTATAGTATGATAATCAAACGGCTCAGTTTTGAAACAAGTGCCGGGCAAAAACACAGTGTTTAACTCGTTAACCCAAACTTTGCCTTTAATAACATAGAATATTTCCTCCTTTAACCGATGGTAATGACCGCCAAAAGAACTATTCTTTTTTATCTCTAGGATGTTTAACTGCTTGAATGTCTGTGATGTTACTTGGGTTAATGTTCCCCGGCTGTCCGTCCTTACATACTCCGGCGCTAGTATTTGCATTGACTACTCCTACTATTTTTTTAAACTCATCTCCAATCTTCTTTGTTTCGCTATCTCTTATTGCCACTAATCGCTTGGGCTCGATAGGCTTTTCCACAACTTCCTTATGTTTTTCTAGTTGTATTATCTTTTCCTTCAAGCTCTTTTCTTGCTGTTGCAATAGGACCACTTCCTGTTTGCGTTTCTTATCAAGCTCTATATGGAACTTCTGCAACTTTTCCATTTTTACTTTTAGTGCTTCGGCTTGAAGTCTCTTTGCTGGGTCTTTAAACAACTCTGTTATATTATTCCGCAAGGTAGTAGCATACTTAATATAATCCATTTCGTGTTCTAAGTCTTTTAGTTCTTCCATCCACTTATCCTTAAAATGACAAGTCTTACAGTTAACCGCGGCTTTAAGGTTCTTGTGGGCGTTGACAAAATCACCTCTTGATTTTAAGGTAGAGGAAATATTATAATAGGCTACGTCATAGTCCTTGTTAATCTTTAACGCGATAAGCCACATATCCATAGCTGAACCAGTAAGCCCTCGTTTCATATAGGTAACGCCAAGGTTAGCAAAGGCTACTTCACTGCTAGGAAAGTTCCAGATGTTTGATTGATAGAATGGAACTTCGTCCTCATAGCTTGGCAGATGAACCCAGGTGCGCATTAAATAAAGGGCTGTTATAAACCAGAATACTATTGGGAAAGGGGTGAGTATATGGGCTAGTATCAAGCATATTCCTATATTGGGAATATAGCAGTAACGCTCAGACACAAACTGGTGTATAGTTATCCAGTTCATAAAGATAAAGATATAGGCTAGAAACCAGACTAGGGCAAACTTAACTAGAAAGATACCTTGGATTATCATAAAAATCATTAAGCCTAGCACAGCAAATCCTATCCAAAACTGTCTATCTTCCCGTAATAACTTTTCGTTTAAATGATAACCGTATGTATGGTAAAGCCCCATACGTTTAGGAAATACACAGAGCTTGATATAATACCAAAGGCTCTTAACTGCGACTACAAAACGGCGATGGTGGAGCTTAGTGCAGTCGCCCATATTCTGTTCCTTAAATACCTTAGTGCGCAGCCCTATAACTTCCTTGATAATATCGGCTCCCATAACTGCAGATATACAAAGGCCTATTAAGGCTAGGAAATAATTGCCAGTAAGCAAGAATATAACGAAGGTCATCATAGTGGCAAACTGGGCATGAATACCCAGAAAATAAAGTAGGCATATAGCTACGAATAATAGACAGAATAATGGTAGGTTAGTTACTGCAAGCCAAGTAAAGGGGTTGTTAAGCACTACTATATTGAGGACAAGTAGCATCCAGAACAAGCCGATAGGATAGCCTCTGGCGCTAATCCACGCGATAGCTTGAGTGTTAACTGGGTGGACTACAAAGAGAACTGAGGTAAAGAAGGCTACGCCATTAGGAAATAACAAGCGGAGTAGTAGAAATAATAGTATTGCATTTGCGTTATGTAATATAATAGGGAATATGTGATTACGCCTAGGGTCTTTTTGGAAGAGGCGATAGAAGATAAATTTGGTAAGCCGTCCGTAATCCCAACCGCAGAACTTTCCGTCATACTCGGCGATAGCCTGAATGTCGTCAGAAACAAAACCGTTCTTTAATGCGCCCCAGTAAGTCAGCCAAGTAAGCAGGGTTAATAATAGGATTTCATACATTAGATACTGTAGTTACCGTATTTACCGTAGTTATGATAGTTACCGTAAGTACCATAAGTATATTCTACCTGAAAGGAATTATTTGTCAAGGGGTTTTTTGGGAATTTTATTCTTCTAATACACTTTGCATTCTCTTGAAAAGTCTATCGGCTTCACGTTCTCTAGTTTTTTCTGATATGGCAGGATGATTCAATTTCATAACTTCGCCTCGTAGTTCTCTTATAAGTTCCTGTTTTCTTTTCATATTAAAGTATTCTGAAACTTCTACATCAACTGGAGTTATTTTAATTCCCGCAAGTGTATCTAATAATACTGTGCTTAAATTTCGTGTTCTTTCTAGTAAATCAGGTTTTTTATAAACTGCACCTAATACTTTTTCAAAGGAGTATCCACCTTTTATAATGGCTTCACCAGTTTTAGTGTCCCATAAACCAGGTGCAAAAGAAGGTGCTATTTGACGATATATATATTGTAATCTTGCCTTAGTCGCTTCAAATTTAGTTGCTGCTGGAGGCACTATTTTTTTACCAGCAAAGTCTTGATTTGATTCTAATTCTGACAGCATATTAAATACAGGATTAGATATACCACCTTGAATAACTCCTTTTTGAGCTATTTCAGGAGCCATACCTAAAGGTAATATATATTCTAAGTTAATCCATTGTGACCTTCCATACTTATCATTCCAAGGCAACAACAGAGTAGAAGGCATACCCCCTATACTTTTTAATAGCCAAGGAGGTAATGCTTTTTGTTCACGTGCATATTCATCTGGTGACAATCCTCTCATTTTTCTAGCTGCACTATTCCAAGCATTAAAGAAAGCTTTATATTTATAAACCCTCAAGGGATTTTCTGTTATAGCTTCAGCTACTCTGGGAATAGCCTTGTAGGTAAAAGTTATAAACGGTGCTCCAAAAGGACTTTTTTTCACAAAATCTATCACCTTAGGAATATCTTGATAATTAAACAACCACTTCTGAGCTTGTTCAGCAGCAGCTTTTCTACTTCCACCCTTTTCAATAACATCCATATATTTTACTAATTTAGCTACTTGTTCTTCACCTTGGTATACATTAGCTGCTTTTCTAAAAGGAATTTTTAGCGTACTCATCATTTTATCCCAATGACTTCCTTTTGCTCCTAAATAGACAGTACGCAAACGTGATACTTCTGTACCAACAAATTCTCCACCTATTGCTCCATCAGCTAAAGCATTTTGATAAATAGTTCCTTTTTTTAAATATTGTGACATAGCTTTCGGAAAAAGCGTAGCTTGTTTTAAATGATTAGTTCCGCTTAAATCAAGTAACATAGAATTACTCATCATATTACGCGAGTGAGTAGCAGGATTTAAGACAACTTTACCAAACTTCCAAGCACTAATTCCTTTAGCATATAAAGTAGGAACTTGAAACTTAGTAGTAAGAATACCATTAATATCGTCAGCTATATTTCTAACAACAAACTTATTGCGCAATGGACCCAATAATTTACTATCAGCCATTTTAACCATTTCACCAGTAACATTAGAATCGGCTACCCATTCTGGATTATTAGCAACTGTGTTAAATAGTCGAAGGTTTGATGCAGTTTCGGATATTTCTTTTACTCTAGTAGCTACTGGTAAAGCTGGCTCTTTGACTTGACCCAGTTCTCGCATAGTTTGAACACTCAAATCTTTCCTTCGTTTAAGACCATTTAACCTAAATCTTAAAGCTCTATCTTTAAAAAAAGCTAGTGGAGATTTCTGTTGAGCCATTTTTTTAGTGTAAATTCTAGCCATATATTTACCCATATTTTCTTCAATTATTTCAACGGCTTCTTTCTTGGGAATACCTGTTTTGATAAGTTCTGCTGACCATTTGTCCATTTCTCTACGAGCTTCACGGGCAATAAAACTATACTCTTGATACTTAGGCAAGCCTCTAATAGTTTCAGCTTCACCTCTAAATATCCTTCCTATAATCCTTTGTTCTTTCATAGACAACGGTTTATTAGTAAAAGGCCTAGTTGTTAAAACCTTAGCTGTTTCTTCTGCTCTTCTTAACCCGGCTTGAGTAGTTAATTGTGCTTCCTTTTTGGCTTGTTGAAAAGCCAATGGTGTTCCTTTACCTACAGTAAATTGTCTAGTAAATACATCTGCTATCTTTTTTGTAGTTTTAGGAGCAACTGCTTTAGCTGTTTTGCTAATTAACTTACTACCAAACTTAAATGCTGGTTTTATTACTTTAGCAGCAGCAACAAATGTTAATACATTCCAAGGTTTATAAGCCCGAATAAAATCAGCACCAAGCTGACGAGGAAAATCTTTTAATACTACTCCAGGAATAGTTCTTCCGGCAGGAACTTCAGGCTCAACTTTTTCAGCAACACCTTCTACAGCTTTTCCTACTAAATCCATAGCTTTTAGAAAAGGAACATTAGCTTGAGGATTTTTAAAACCATCAGAAATAAGTTGGCTTACATTAAAAGCATCCCATTGTTTTTCAAAAGATGCTTTGTCTATATCTGACATATTGTTATATCTGTTGCTCTTTTGAATAACATTCTCTTTGTAATATCTATGGACAAACAATCTTTCTTGAGGACGCAATTTTCTGTAAGCTTCCTTTCCTTGAACTTCTTGTATGGTCAATTCAGGTTTAATCTCATCTATAGCACTTTGAATATGCTCTCTATTTAAACCAGCTAGAAAATCAAAAAATCCCATCAATTCTCCTTATTGCGACCAATTAATATCACCGATATTACTCTTGTTAATAACATCTTCATCTTCATCAGTTTCGTCAGTTAAGCTTTCTATAACACTTTTAGGTTCGCTAGTTTCTGTAATTCCTGCTCGTTTTAGCCCTTCAAGAAATCTTTTCTTTCTAAGGCTTATAAACTTCTTTGATTGTTTACCTATACCAATAAACATACTTCCACCTAATTCAGTATTAGCATCTTTACTAGCTTGATTCCAAATTCTTCTTTTCTCTTTGGCAACATCAGAAACTTGAGGACCTCCGAAGATGCTTTTAAACTTTTCTTTTGCTCCAGACAAAGCCACATCTTGTCCAAACTTTTGTTTCTGTTTCTCCAACTCAAATTTCCTTTTAAGCAAAGTATCCTTCTCTGCCAACATTCCCTTAACTAATAAATTCATTGCACTAGGTACAGCCTGGTCTTTTCCCGCTTGAAATCCTAATGCGGCTGAACGTGAAAAATCACCTAATTGTGCCATTTTTTACCTCCTCATCCGTACCCATAAAAAGGACCCGTTTCAGTTCTATAACCAGTGCTAGCAGTTCCACTATCACCTGTAGTATCCTGATTTCCGCCAATTTGTAATCCAAATAACTGTGCTATCATCTGTTGAAACTGTCTGGCTTCCTGAACACTAATACTAGCTTGTCTTGCTAGTGTAAATACGTCTAATTGAGCCAGTTGTGAAAGTTGTTCTGTCTGAGTTTGACCTAAACCGATTTCTGCTCCGGCTATAGCCCTTGCTTTCTTCTCGGCAAAATCGCTCTCAATCTCGGTCAATATCTCTCTAAACTGACTGTCATTACTAACATCCGAACCTGGACGTAAAGCCTTAAATCTTTCCTTCATAGCTTGAATAGTCTCATCTTTCTGTTGGTCAAACTGGAAAGTAAGTGCGTTGCGCTGTTCTTCGCCCATAGGAGCAGTTGCGCCACTTCTAATCCTATCCAATACTTCCTTGACTAAATCAGAGTCCTGGAAGGGTTGGAAAGGTTCTGCTTTAGGTCCAAATTGACCTAGTGCTAGGGAAAGACCTAAACGTGCAATATTTTCTGAAGCAGGAGTACCTGCACCAAATCCCCTGAGAAGTCCTCCAGCTGCACCTGGAGCGCCATATCCTGTTATTCCGGGATTAAAACCAGGAACAGCAAAGCCAGCAGTTGGTCCAACTGCTCTTGAAATACCAGGGGCAGTACCTATTGTTGAAGCAGGTATAGTCCTTCCGC
>VAPA010470700.1_pt1 | contig 48473 bp, 42 predicted proteins | sample 3395041 | NCBI WGS metagenome assembly VAPA01 (sample SAMN08290432, study PRJNA428436) | hydrothermal vent metagenome | isolation source: Deep-sea hydrothermal vent chimney | place: Indian Ocean: Southwest Indian Ridge | depth 1973 m m
GGGGCCTTGACGCGTCAATGAGGATCATCATAAAGAAAATAATGGCAAGTGAGGTTCCTGTAGTTGTATATGTTTCTCCCAGCGGCGCGAGGGCGGCTTCTGCCGGAGTATTTATAACCATTTCCGCTCATATTGCGGCCATGTCGGGAAGTACGAATATAGGCGCGGCCCATCCTGTAAGCATGGGCGGACAAATGAATGAGACTCTTGCTGAAAAAGCAGTTAATGACGCAGCGGCGTATATAAAGTCTCTTGCCGAGGAACGGGGCAGAAATTCTGAGTGGGCGGAAAAGGCGGTCCGGGAAAGTGTTTCAATAACACAAGAAGAGGCTTTGGAACTGAATGTTATAGACCTGATAGCTGAAGACCTTGATTCTCTTCTGTCATCCATTAACGGCCGAACAGTTGAGACTTCTTCAGGCGATAAAAAAATAATAACAGCCGGCAAAACTATCAGACATGCAGAGATGGGGCTTAGACTTAAGATCCTTAACATTATTAGCGATCCGAATATTGCTTATATTTTGTTGTTGCTGGGCTTTTACGGTATTTTATATGAGCTGACAAACCCGGGAGCTGTAGTGCCCGGGGTTATCGGGGCGATTTCTCTGATACTGGCTTTCTACTCTCTTCAGACCCTGCCTGTAAATTATGCTGGTCTTCTGCTGATAATTCTGGCTATAATTCTTTTTGTACTTGAAATAAAGATCACTTCGTACGGCGTTCTCACCATAGGGGGGATAATATCAATGATCATAGGGTCTCTTATGCTGTTTGAATCGTCACAGCCTTTTTTAAGAGTGTCTTTGTGGGTAATTCTACCGGCTGTAGTTCTCACAGCGCTTTTTTTCAGCATTATTGTCGCGCTGGCAGTAAAGGCTTACAGGCGAAAGCCTGCTACCGGCATGGAGGGTCTGGTAGGAATGGAAGGTGAAACAAGATCTGACGTCCATGAGAAGGGACAGGTTTTTGTTCATGGTGAAATTTGGAGCGCTCAGAGCGAGAGCCTTATTAGATCAGGTGAGAAAATTATAGTTGAGAAAGTTGACGGCCTTAAATTGAAGATACGACAACTGAAGATTGACGATTGATGATGGACGATTGACGAATAACGACTGACAACAAACAATGCGCAATTAACAATTAAAAAAAATGGAGGAGACAAAATGCCTCAGATAAGTCTTGGAGTTTTAGTTGCAGTAGGTTTAATCGGCTACATGCTGATTTCGATTATAAGAATTCTTCGTGAGTATGAAAGGGGCGTTATTTTCCGGCTCGGCAGACTGATACCCGTGAAGGGCCCCGGACTTATCATTTTAATACCGGTAGTTGATAAGCTTGTAAAAGTCGACCTTCGAACAGTCACCAGGGATGTCCCTGAACAGGACATCATCACAAAGGACAATATATCGGTAAAGGTGAACGCTGTTGTCTATTACAGGATTGTCGATCCTGCGAAGGCCATTACAGAGGTCGAGGATTTTCATTATGCTACATCGCAGATCTCGCAGACTACATTGAGGAGTGTGCTCGGGCAGAGACATCTTGATGACCTTCTTGCCAAGAGAGACGAACTTAACGCTGAGCTTCAGAAAATAATCGATGAACAGACAGAACCGTGGGGAATCAAGGTTACCGCTGTTGAAGTGAAAAATGTCGACCTGCCGATTGAAATGCAGAGAGCTATTGCCAAACAGGCTGAAGCTGAGCGTGAAAGAAGAGCAAAAGTTATACATGCTGAAGGAGAATTTCAGGCGTCTGAAAAACTGGCAGACGCGGCTGAAATAATTGGAAGACAGCCCGCAGCCCTGCAGTTAAGGTTCCTTCAGACACTGACCGAAGTGGCGACAGAGAAGAATTCAACTATCATCTTCCCTATTCCAATAGATCTGTTTGAGCCGTTCCTTAAAAAAATGAAAAAGGATGCGGAATAAGACCGTTACTGTAACTATTTAGAAATGGCAGGTGGTTAATATAAAAAGAAAAAAAAGAAACCCTATCATCACAACGATCAAGCAGGCTAAACGGGTCATAACCGTTGTGGTCGGGTTTACAGTTGTACTGCTGGGCACTGTAATGCTGGCACTTCCCGGCCCCGGCATTTTCACTATTTTACTTGGCCTCGCATTACTGGGCACTGAATTTGTCTGGGCCAGAAGGCTTATGAAGAGGGTTGGACATGGAGCTAATCATATTAAAAACTCTATCTTTAATAATAATAAACGGGAATCAGTAACCGATGACCAGTGACCGGTGATCAGCCTGCCCCGCGTTCAGATTCGCTCTGAATCTGATGGGGTAACCAGTTAGAAATGAAAAGAACTACTGTGAATAAACAGGGCAACTACCTCCTGATCCCCATAATCGACGAAAAATTACATTTTGTTTAAGCCGATCAATTTAAAGGTTTAAACGTAGCTCCTCGGAGTCTTCTTTTAAATGTGTCGGACCTGCCTGCCAGTTTGTTTGGCATGGTGGGAATCAGTCGCCAGTTTATCCGCCTGGTAGTGTGGCGGGCAGACCTGTTCATTGATTTATTCAAGGGGTGTCGGATGGCAGATATTTCGCCAGCCTTTCCTGTCTTTATAGCTGTTACCATTAACGCTTAACGATTAACTATTAACGGTCGTTTTATGCGCTGATATCCATCTCCTCCACCAGAAGGCCGGGAGAGCCGATCTTTCCGAAGAATTTAAGTTCTGTGCCGACAGCTTTTATTCTGCTGAACATATCAAGCACATTGCCGGACATCATGGCCTCTTTTACAGGGAACGCTATTTCCCCGTTTTCTATCCAGAGACCGGATATTCCAACTGAAAAATCACCTGATACAGGGTTGGCAGTATGAACGCCCATTGCTTCAAGCACTAAGATGCCCCTGTGTATGGACTTTATCAGATTATTATCCCCTATGTTACTGCCTTCTGAAGTCCGGCTTTTGACTTCCGCCCCGCTATTACTATCAGGTTCTATATATAAATTCGTCACATCTATATTGGGAAGGCTCTTGAATCCGCTTCTTGCCGCGTTTCCAGTTGATTCAACTCCCTGCTTTTTTGCAGTGTAATAATTATGAATAAAACCGGTAAGCACTCCTTTGGATAAAATGGTTTTTTTTGATGTTGGAACACCCTCATCGTCTGCCGGTCTTGTACCGATCCCCCAATCCAGAAGCCCGTCATCAACCAGGTTTATTTCCGGGCCTGCAATTGCAGTACCTTCTTTTCCTGCAAGGAACGACCTTTGCTTTTGAACAGCTTCAGCAGACAGGGACGCACTGAAGACACCAAGAAAATCAGCCGCTACCGAAGGGTCGAGGAGAACTGGAACCTTTGCGCTGGATATCCTTCTCGCTCCCAAAAGGCTTACAGCCCTTTTTGACGCTTCAACGGCAATTGATGAAAAGTCGACAGCTCCGAATTTTCGGCTTGATGCTGAAGCCCATCCCATCTGGCTGTCCTGCCCGTCACTGGCCAGCGGCGATACGCCAACAGTAATAAAGCCGCTTTCATATGATGTCACAAGCCCTTTGGAGTTGATAATCACGGTTTTCCCAGAGGCTACGCCGATTTCCGATCTTCTAACTTTAATTATCCTGCGGTCGTAATCAAGGGCCGTTTGTTCGAGAGAAAGCGCATAATCCGCGATGTCTTTTCCCTTTATATTTTCGAGGTCATTATCAAGAATTAATACCTCTGAGGGCAGTCTGCTTTCAGGGATGTCAGTGAAGGGATCCTCAGCAGTCCAGTCAGCTCCGCTAACCGCCCGGTTTAGTATATCCTCAATCTGGACAGGATCAGGACTCGATGTGAAGGAAAAACCGAGCCTGTGATTTTTAATGACCTTTATTGCCAGGCCGAAGTTTGTTGCCGACTCAATGGTTTCAAGCGCTCCTTTTTTTGCCGCGACTGATATGCTCCTGGTAGTTCTGATAAAGACCTCTGCCATGTCGGCTCCTTTTTTAACCGCTCTTTTAACTGTATCGTATGCGAGTGTATCCTGATCCATTTTTTTGCTCCAGAAAAGATTTATTTAGTATACAATAATAAATAACCAGTAAATTCAACAGAAAATACAAAACTTGGAGATATGTAACACAATACACAATTTATGTAAAATGATACAGGGAAAATAATTATATTATATGTTAACTGCACATGAAATAAGGGAATTTATCTGGCATTGTAATTGCGTATATATCATAATGAGTAAAATATGAAACTTAAAATTAAAAGAAACAGAAAAGGATTTACGCTGCTCGAGGTCATGGTTGTTGTAGTGATAATAAGCATAATTGCTTTTCTGGTAGCCCCTGAGCTCGGGCTTTTCAATGCTGATAGTGTGATGAGGGAATGTGTAATTAATGTAAATCAAAACATGCGTGTGGCAAGGGCAATGGCAATCAAAGAAAACAGGCAGTACCTGATGGTTTTTGATACCACCAACCGGAGATATATGGTTGGGGCTGATAATGATAATGACGGTGATCTGACCTCTTTCGTAGATACATTTGGGTCTTGTAATGATACGAAAATCTTTGATATTAATGCTGATGGAGATGTTCTTGATGCTATTGACAGGGGTGACGGCATACCTGATTTGAATCCTGATGCGAACTTTGACGGTGTGCCGGACTGTGTAAGGGTATTTAATTTAAACGAGTGCGGCATTAAGGTTCGTTTCGGAACACTGGCGCCTAACGGCCCTGATGGAACAGGTGACGCGATCTGTACAAATGGACTGGGAGTATGTTTTGGCAACACAATAAATCCTATAAGGGTCGGTTTCAATGCTGACGGCTCTGCGACAGCAATAGGCTCTGTTTATTTAGATCATAATGATGGCTCAGGCGGAGGGAAAAGATACAGCTACTTAGTCCGCATAAGCAGTAATGCCGGTGCCATGAGCATATTCAGATGGGATGGGGATGCTGATTATCCGACAAAGATTAACTGGACAGAGTTAAGATGAATAAGGGAGAAAATATTAGATGACAGATCAAAAGAACATTTATCCGGCAGATGTCAGTTCATGTAAGGGGTTTACTCTTGTTGAGGTTCTGGTAGCTTTAACAATACTGGTGATAGGTCTTCTTGGTGTGGCTATGATGCAGATAGCGACTATCAGCGGAAATACATTCAGCAGGGAGATGGCCGTAGCAACAGAACTTGGTCAGGACCTGCTTGAAAAGCTGAACTCTGCAACATATACTTCACTTATTACCGACCCAAAACTTACTCCCGGGCCTCATACAAATGCTGAGATAGTTGATGCAAATAACAATGCCCAAGCAAACCCCATAGACGCAAAGGGCATGTCCACTGATCTGTCAAACACTGCGCTTCCCGCAGGTACAACGCTCTATACAAGGACATGGACTGTTACTGACCCGGCAGCCGGTGCGACTTTTGGGGTCGGCACTGATATAAAAACTGTCACTGTAACTGTAACGTGGACTGATAGCGCAGGAACAATTAATACAGTTGCCATAGACCGGGCAAAGGTGCGGGGATGAAATTAAATTCCAAAATAAAAATGCAAAATGCAAAATTAAGGTCAGAGACACGCAATGAAGACTTTATGATGTGCAATTTACAAAGGGCGGGTTTCACGATAGTTGAACTAATGGTCACACTTGTTATACTTGTTATTACTTTAGGGGCGGTTTACACAACTTACATTGCGCAACAGCGTTCGTTTACAACGCAGGATCAGATTACTGAGTCCCAGACCGAATCCAAGATCGCGTTTAACATACTGACCAAGGACCTGAGAAACGCAGGATATGCATATCCTGTAAGCGTTAACCCGGCAATCAGCGGTTTTACTAACAGTATCAATCCAAGTGAAAACAATAATGCCGGCCGTGACGCTCTAACACTTGTCAGCGGCTCCGTGCAGATAGCAACATTAGCACTGCCTCTTATAATAGGACAGAATCAAATCTTCATAACATATACTGGAAACACAAGATTTAATGTGCCCAATTTGGCAAACTTTTCAATTGACGGAATAGATTTTTCAGTCATAACAACCTGTGCCCCGATAGGAGCTACATCTGATTGCGCAGACGGGATCGCGAATGCTCTTACACTTAACAGGGGCATGAGCAAGCCCATACCTGCGGGAAGGCCTTTATATGCCCTTGCAGCCTCTACTTATTGTATTGTCACTAACACTTCGGATGCTGATTACCTTGACCTTAGAAAAATAGCCGGAATTGCGACCCTGGCCAATTGTTCAGGAGCTTTACCCGCAGATGTGAACCGAATAGCCGAGAACATAGAAGACATACAGTTTGCATATGCTATTGATTCAAATAGCGACGGTCTGATTGACGACCAGAATGGAAATTCTGCATTTGACCCCGGCGATTATCTGCTCCCTGCTCAATTTCCTCCAAACAGCAAAATCATGGCAGTGCGGGTGAGTATTCTTGCAGTTACTACAGGTGATGACCTTTCTATTAATCCTTCATCAAAACCGTATTATTCAAGCGGGATTATTCTTGAAGAAAATAATTTCTCAGGTTCGGTCCGAACTAATCTTGATAATGACAGATTAAGTAGAAAGATATGGTCAATGGAAGTGGCTTTAAGGAACCCGAGGTAAATATGAGAAAAGACAGAACACAGAACACAGAACACAGACTACAGACTACAGACTATAAAAACCATAAGCATATTATAGGTTCTGAGAAGGGTTTTATACTTGTAATTAGCCTTCTGCTTCTGCTGGTAGCTACTGTATTGGGTATAACAGCACTTTCAACATCCACTACAAATGTAATGATGTCAGGTAATCAACGGTTGGCCGAGCTTAATTTTTCAGCTGCTGACGGCGGTGTATCAGTCAGTGTGCCTATTATTAATAACACTGCATTTTTCGGTGATATAAGCCCGAAGTATCTTGGTCTTATATCAAGCCCGTTAACAACAGACTTTAGAGACGAAATACACGGAGACACATCAGTTATTGACTGCCCTAACCCTTCTGCAGGCTGTCCGACGCCTACTCCGGATATAGATTATCCTCTCACAAATACTAATACTTATATAGATGTCGACTATCTATATGCTGTTCCCATTGAGGGAAGCGCAATAGAGTTTGCTTCAGGTTATGACGGCCTTGGCAAAGGTGCAGGAGGAGGAGGAATCGGCATTTATTATGCGGTAACTTCAGTCGGACAGGGCCTTGTCGGCTCGGAAACTGTTGTTGACGCAGTATACAGATATGTTACCCAGTGAGGTTATGAATATATGAAATATAATTTTCTGCAGTTTAGAAGGAGGAGAAAATGAAAAGCAAAAAAATGATAATAATACTCGTTGTCTTCCTGTTGGCAGCATCGTTTTTATTTACCGGTACCGCATTCTCAGGCGATGCATGGAAAAAAGGCAGTGTGACAGGGGTGTCTGACTATTCTTTGAAAATTGACGGTCTAAGCTTTCTTGTGAACGAGAAGGTTGTAATAACTGACTATAATAATTATGTATTTGAGCCTGACCTAAGCATTCTAAGGGCTGTTGATGAAATACTTTATAAAACTAAAAAAGGCGAAATTATAGAGATAAGGATATTAACGAGAGCCCAATAATAACTATAAAAAGTCCGGCGGAGGTAAAGCCATGAGAAACATTAACAAAACAATTATTGTTTCAATAATATTATGTCTGGGAATCCTGCTTTATTTGCCTGATAGTGCCCATGCACGGCCGGATCTGAGCCCGGACGGCGGCGCACTTGCTGCCGGAACCGTAGGCGCGTCTTACAGCGATACTATAACTGCGAGCGGTTGTGGAGGCCCTACATATACCTGGTCACTTATACAAGGCACTACTCTTCCAGCAGGACTGGTTGCGAGTGAAAGCGGAACAAAAAATGAATTTTATACCATCACTGGCATGCCGACAACTGCCGGCAACTACTGGTTCAGGTTAAGGGTTCAAGGCACTGGCTCTGGGTGCAACGGCGGTTGGAATAGGAGAAGGGCCCGGTGGTTCAATATAATTGTATCAGCCTCTTCAACTGTGCAGATTACAACGACCAGTGTTGCTGACGGTGTTCAAGGCATAACATACTCTGAGTCAATAAATGCAACAAACGGGACCACTCCTTACAGCTGGGATCTTACATCAGGCTCTTTACCTCCGGGCCTTACTTTATCTGCTACTGGTGACCCGGGTGTTATTTCCGGAACACCGACAACTACAGGGTCTTACAATTTTACAGTACGGGTCATTGACAGTGTTCCAGACAATGACACTCAGGCTCTAAGCATTGACATTTCAAGTAACCTGGCTATTACAACAACATCACCCCTGCTGTCAGGTACTGAAGGCATAAACTATTCAGCCAGTATCTCCGGAACCGGAGGGGTCCCCGGTTCTTATAGCTGGTCAATAAATCCAAGTACTTTACCACCAGGTATTACACTTACTACGTCTACTGGCAATCCTGCGGTTATTTCCGGAATACCTACTTCTGCCAATCCATATAATTTTGACGTTGTCCTTGATGATGGTGTTAACCCTCCTGTTTTTAAGAGCTTTTCTCTTGTTGTTACTCCGAGCCTTCTGGCAATAGATACGACAATCCTGTCCCCTGATACTGTGGCAGTATGTACAATCTATTCAGCCGAAGTAACTGCAAGCAATGGCACAACCCCTTATACCTGGACAATATCATCTGGTGTACTTCCTGACGGGCTTTCAATATCTCCTTTGGGTACTCTGCCTACAGGTACTCCTACGACAATTTCAGGTGTTCCTATAACTCCTGGACCGCATCAATTTGACGTGAGAGTCATTGACAATAACGGTGTTTCAAGAGATCAGACTTTCAATTTAGAAGTAACAGGCTCTGCCTCAAGCTGTGAGGCTAATATACTTGATTACACTGCTTATCCTCCTTTTGTACAGCTTTCAGGTGTAAAGCCTAATGTTCTTATTATGCTTGACAATTCAGGAAGCATGCATGAATTTGCTTACAAATCATCATCAGGATCCGGCAGGAACCGTAGTAATCCTGATACCAGTTATCTGATCGGCAATTCATATTATGGATATTTTAAAGATCATGCTGGTAATGGAGGCAATGCTGTAATGTACAGCTATTCAGGAGGCGCTTTTGTTGAGGATGCCGGAGGCACATGGAATGGAGATTTCCTTAACTGGCTTACAATGAGGAGGATCGATGTTATAAAAAAGGTTCTTGTCGGAGGCAAGGTGTATGACCAGCGTTCGACGTCCCAGGTAAACTATCTGATGGGTGCGCCAGGACCTGACAGGGACACCTGGAAAAAAGCCTTTGGCAACACTTATCATATATATCAGGACGGCGACGATGGAGAGCCGTATGAGATCATAAAACTCTGTACTGATGGGGATGGTGGTGACTGCAATGATTCGGGAGACGGCCCTGACTACAACGTTAAAGTTGCATATGGTCCTGCTGGACTGGTACCTGAAGGACTGTTACATAAGAATGCAAATCGAATGAGATTTGGTTTGATGTTCTTTAACACCTCCGGGAAAAGGTATGAGAACGGCAGCGGTAGAGACGGAGGATATATAAAACTTAAAATGGGTTCACCACTTGCTGACGTTATCGAGAAAATTGAAGATGAAGAGCCTAAGACATGGACACCTCTTGGAGAATCTGCTTATGAGGCTATCAGGTTCTATCAGAACGGTTCATCTGCATACAACAGCGTTAACTATAAATTGCTGGAGGATTATGATCCCCTGGATGAATACTGTCAGGACAATTATCTGCTGATACTTACGGATGGTGCGTCAACAAAGGACAAAAACTTACCCGGTAGCGCCTATAGTTCCTCCTATATCCCCAAAGTAACTGATCCAGACTTCAATGTTCAGGACTATATGGATGATATAGCCACGAATGAAGGATATGCCAGCCAGGACGGTACAGGTTCTTCTGACGGCACATACTATCTGGAAGGCGTAGCCTATTATATGCACACAAAGGACCTCAGAACTGACCTTGTTGATGATCAGACTGTAACGGTCTATACGGTCTTTGCGTTTGACCAATCTCAAGCCGCCAAGGACATACTTAAGATGGCTGCTAAATACGGCGGTTTTAAAGATAACGACGGAGACGGGAAGCCTTTTGAAGATGCATCCTGCCATACAACCACGCCTCTTGAAGGGTGTCAGGAATGGGATGTCAACAATGATGATATACCTGATACATATTATGAGGCTTCGGAAGGAAGGACGCTTGAGAAGGAAATAGGAGCGGCTTTTAATGCTATCGGCGAGGATACTTCTTCAGGAACTTCTGCATCAGTTCTTGCAACCACAGGTGAGGGTGAAGCAACTGTTTATCAGGCATATTTTGAGGCGGAAAAGGAGGATGCTGACATCCCCCCACATAAGGTCAAGTGGCTTGGTTATATTCACGGTCTGTATGTTGATAGATGGGGGAATATGCGTGAAGACAGTTATAATCCTTCAATCGCGACCAGCGGAGACAAAAAGCTCTGTATCGGAGCCTTAGACCCTGATGCAAACTGTACAGGGCCTGATACGATCGTTCGGATGGAATATGATGATGTAAATAATATAACACTCGCAAAGAGATATCCCGGTACTGTTGATGAGGATGGAAATCCTACAGGCACTGAATCGGATATTAATTTTAACGAGATGCAGACACTGTGGGAGGGCGGAAAAAAACTCTTTAATACAAGTGCGGCAAACAGGAAAATATACACAACAATAAATGGCTCTGATTTTCTGTTTGGCGACTTTACAGAAGCAAACGCGGCTTCTCTCAGGCCTTATCTGAGGGCCGGTACTGATGACGAAGCTAAAGCTGTCATAAAGTATATCAGGGGCGAGGACGACCCCGTTGTGAATGCAGTGACCTATGACTACAGGCCCAGAACCTTGAAAATAGGCTCTGATACAGAGGTCTGGAAGCTTGGAGATATAGTGTATTCAACACCTATGTCTGTTTCAAAGCCTGCTGAAAACTATGCGCAGATATACAAGGACACTACCTATCTTAAGTTCAAGCGCAAGTACAGGTTCAGGAGGCATGTCGTATATGTAGGTGCAAATGACGGAATGCTCCATGCATTTAACGGAGGTTTCTATGACCCTACCAAGCTGAAGTACTGCGATGCGTACAAGGCTGTTAACCTTCTGGCAATACCGCCTGTGTATCCCGGGACCTGTGATGATAATGATACAGGCAGTACACTTGGCAATGAATTGTGGGGTTTCATACCTCAGAGCCTGCTCCCGCAACTTAAGTGGCTGACACTCAATGAATATACACACGTGTATTATGTTGATCTCAAGCCCAAAATTGTTGATGCGAGGATATTCACTGAAGAAGTCAGCTGTACACCTGATATTTTTGATGCAGGATGTGTGCATCCAAAGGGCTGGGGCACTGTTATCATAGGCGGAATGCGCTTCGGGGGCAGAGATATTGATTATTCGGATCCGGCATTTTCAGGTTCGGGCTCAAGGACATTCCGTTCCGCATACTTTGCAATAGACATTACAGACCCGCTTAACCCTGATCTGCTCTGGACAATACCTAATACCTCGAACTTAAATGAAACAGGGCTTCCTGATCTGGGCCTTACGACATCACGGCCTGCAGTGTTAAGGGTTGGTGATGGTGTGTTACTGCCTGGCACATGGTATACAGTGTTTGGGACAGGCCCTGACGCAAACACGGATATAAACAGTACTGGCATTACTGATTCCTATGAAGGCATCAGTGACAGATTAGGCAGTGTATATATCGTTAATCTGGCTACAGGAGCTGAAATTAATAACTTCAACCTTCCTGACGCTAATTCATTTGCAGCTGATCCTGTAGCTGTTGACGTCAACCTCAACGATAGAACGGATGCAATTTACGTGGGGAGCACTTTCTGCCAGTCTTCACCTGACTGCACAAGCTCGCAGTGGAACGGGAAGATGCATAGAATCACAACGAACAAAGGAGATGCAGATACTACCAGCTGGGATCTTAATACTCTTTATGATGCCGGCCAGTCTATTACTGCTGCTCCTTCGCTTGCGGTTGATGACGTAGGTAATTTTTGGATATATTTCGGCACAGGCCGCTACTATGCCATTGCAGACAGCTTTCTTGACGGCGCAGAGTTCTGGAGGTTTTATGGCTTAAAGGATAATTGCCAGTCATGGTTCGATCTGAACGGAGCAGGTTGCACACAAGCTATAGCTACGGCTGACCTGCTTGATACTACGTCAATAGACGTCTATACTGACGAGTCTATAACAGGAGGAGGCAGTATACTCAACTTCAAACAACTGCTTGCTGAGATCAATACATCTGGCAATGACGGATGGTTCCTGGATTTTGCACCCGGTGAAAGAAACCTGTATAAACCTGGTGTGCTCGGAGGTATTGTTACATGGACTACATATACTCCGGGTGCGTCTGATGCATGTGAACTCAGCGGCACAAGCCGGCTTTGGGCTTCTTTCTACAAGACCGGCACTGCCTACAAGTCCAATATGATAGGACTTGAAGGCACCAAGGTTCTACGGTCAACAACTCTTGGAAAGGGTGTTCCGTCGTCTGTAGGTTTTTCAATTACCGGAGATAAAACTGTGCAGGGTTTCATTCAGCAGAGCACAGGTGCTATAATACAAGTTGAAGAAACAACTCCGTTTTTTATAAGGAGTAAAGTTACCGGTTGGAAGACAGAGAACTAAAAAGTATGCAACAGGATAAAGAGTCCTTTGCTCCGGATACAAACGTTGGAACAGGTCCTGTTTTCAGGCCCTGTTCCATATACGTCAAGTTAAAAAGAAACCTTTCTTTTTGTTTTATGATCTTTGCAATGCTGGCCTTTTCACTTATTTTTCTTTCATGTTCACAGTCTGAAGAGGAAAAGGCTTCAGATACTGTCAAATCATTGAAAACAGGTATTTACAAGATAGAGCTGACTCCTGCTTATGCTACCAAAAACAGTACCATTTCAGTAAAAGTGAAAAGTGTTCACCCTTCTAATCTGGCCTATCAGTGGGTTGTAAACAAATCAGATATTGAGGGGGCTGTCGGAGATGTTCTTGAATACCCGGCGCTTAAAAAGAATGACATGGTTCAGGCAAAGATCTTTATAAAGGATAAGAAGCTGGAACTAATATCCGAACCCCTGGTTATTTCTAACGTGGTTCCACGGATTGAAACTGCAAAGCTGGTTCCGGATAATCCTAAACAGGGGGATAAATTAAATATAGAGGTCAATACAATTGACGATGACGAAGATACTGTCAGGCTTGCATACGAGTGGTTTATAAATGGTGAATCCGCAGGAACGGGAGATGATTCCCTTGATATTAATAAACATACAATGAAGAGAGGCGATAAAATATCTGTTAAAATCACTCCCTCTGACGGAGACGCTGAGGGCCGTTCCATAACTATATACAGTAATGTCGGCAATTCACCTCCTGAGGTTCTATCCAATATCAGCGCCGAGTTTAAAGGAATGTTTTATTCAGCCAAAGTCATTGCAAATGACCCTGACGGAGACGTACTGGCCTATGAGCTTCAGACAGCTCCAGATGGCATGCAGATCGATTCGCAAAGCGGATTTATTACATGGGATGTCAAACCTGAAGATAAAGGCGAGCATAACATAGTTATATCAGTGAAGGACGGTCATGGAAGCGGCGTGCTCGTACCTTTAACAATAAAGATAGGTTTTATCCCGGGAGAATAGCATTTGGCATTATAAAATAAAGTAAAATTGAAATGCATATGGTAAAATAAAACATGAAGACAAGCGGTATAGCACCATTGCTAGAATGCACTGGTAGAAGACGCAGTTTTCCAACAGGGTTTACTTTAATTGAGCTTCTCATTACTGTAGCTATAATCGGCATACTGGCAACTGCTGCTGTGACTTCTTATGTTGGAACAGCCAAAAAGGCTGCACGCCAGGAGGCATTTACACAGCTGAACACCTTAAGGCTTCTTGAGGAACAATTTTTTGGACTGGCCTCAGATTATGCCCCGACGGCAGGTGGAACAATTACTTACAATGCCACTCCTGGACTTGCTGATGGCGGTATAGAAGATGAAATGCCCGCTTTCAGGCCGGGAACTGGTTTAGATTTTGGTTATTCGATAACTAAAAATCTGGTTCTAACAACACCTGTAGCAGTTCCGTATGTTGTGGGTACAGGGACAACAGTTCAGACGACCCCCCCCTGTTATATTGCTGTTGCTACAGGAAGTGCCAACACAAGAGTTGCGGGTGATGTTTTTGTTATAGATTGTAATAATACTGCCAATTTTTAATAAAAAACACCTGATATTTTAAAACCGGATTTACCCCGTTAGAATGGTGAAAGTCTTTTAACTGGGTTCACTTGCCAGAAAAATATTTCAATGAGATTTCACCATTCTTTCCGTATTTTCAGCTAATGATTTTAGTGTGTCCGGTGGAAGAGTAAATTATAAGGTTATAATATAAGAAACAGAGGTTAGAATCATTATGGGGAGGTTCATATGCTTAAGAACTGCTGGGATATAAAGAAGTGCGGACGGGAAGAAGGCGGCGATAAGGTCGATGAACTGGGGGTATGCGTGGCGTATCCAAATCACGGTCACTCCTGCTGGATAATCGCGGGCACCTTTTGCAAAGGTGAAATTCAGGGAACTTTTGCCCAGAAGCAGAAGCTCTGTGTAATTTGCGATGTTTACAAGAAATATTCGACGTCTTTCGGTGAAGAAAAAGACATATTCCAGGAAGAGCATCCTGATGAATTCAAGGTCTGTGAAGATTTCCTGAAGAACATGAAGAAAGAATAATTGGCAGTCAGTGCTGAGCCGGGGTTCAATGGAACTACGGTACTATGGTACTCGTCACTGATCACCCCGAAAAGCTCCGCAACAGGGCAGGCTGATTACTGCTCACGGTTCGACACAGGGCTCACCGCAGGCTTGCTGCTGTCATATAGTCCCTTATATTGGCCTTAATGTCGCCTTTCAGTATCCCTGAACTGACCGCCGCGGCATTTGCTCCGGCACTAATTACGTCAGCGATGTTTTTAGGTTTTATGCCCCCTATCCCGACTATGGGTATATAAATATGTTTCCTGATCTTTGAGATATACGTCACACCTTTTGGAGCACCGGCCTTTTTGGTAATTGTGTGGAATACCGGCCCGAACGCTATATAATCAGCCCCTTCCCTTTGGGCTTTAAGTGCCTGGTTCAGAGTATGGGTTGAAACACCTATGATCTTATGTCTGCCGAGAATTCTGCGTGCTTCTCTTACAGGCAGGTCGTTCTGTCCGAGGTGAACTCCATGGGCATTAACTGCCAGCGCAAGATCAGCATAATCATTAATGATCAGTATCGCGCCTTTTTTTAATGCTATGTCTCTGACAGAGCAGGCCTCTTTAAAAAGGTCAATCCCGGACATGGCCTTGTCCCTGAACTGGATGATCATTATGCCGGCATCTACTGCCTGCTTTACTGCCTTTGAATGACTGGATCCGGCTGAAGCGCTGTCGGTTATAAGGTAAATCTTTCTGTTGAGAAAAAGGTTTTTCAAGGCAGACGCACCGTAAGAAATAGCTCAAGGTTCATGGTTTATAAACATTATCAGAATTAAGTACTACTTTGAGATTGAACAGCTAAAACAAAAATTAAATTATCCAGTCGATTACGGAAGTTATGAGACAGTCTTTGCTGTCTTAATTAACAAGTCCCATCTCTTATTTCTTAATTCTTCACCGAATCTTCTGTTTTTCAACCACTTGAACGGCTTGCCCGCCTAAGGAGAGTTTGAACTATGTTGTTTTTTTGTTACTGTTTCACTGTTGTTGAATTGTTAAGGTTGTCGATAAAATGGGTGTCGAAATTTCCTTTTATGAAGTCAGGTTCCTTAAGGATTCTCAGATAAAACGGGATCGTGGTCTTTATGCCTTCAATGATGAACTCTCCCAACGACCGGCGCATCCTCATGATCGCCTCTTCCCTGTCTATGCCGTGCGTGATGACCTTCGCGATGAGGGAGTCATAGTGAGGCGGCACGACCCAGCCCGAATACGCGGCAGTGTCAACTCTGACTCCGGGGCCGCCCGGAGGTATGAATTTGACAACTTCACCCGGGCATGGTATGAATTTTTCAGGATCTTCCGCGTTGATCCTGCACTCAATGCTGTGTCCGGAGAACTGAATATCGCTTTGCTTAAAAGAAAGCCGTTCTCCAGCCGCCAGTCTTATCTGTTCTTTTATAATGTCAATTCCGGTTATCATTTCAGTGACAGGGTGCTCGACCTGTATCCTGGTGTTAATCTCCATGAAATACGTATTGCCGTTATCAACTATAAATTCAACAGTACCGGCATTGCGGTAATTCATGGCTTTTGCCGCTTTAACGGCAAGTTCACCGATCTTCTTCCTGAAATGCAAAGATGCAAAGCAGTACGGAGATTCTTCTATAAGCTTCTGGTGCCTTCGCTGGATAGTGCAGTCACGCTCACCAAGATGAACCACATTACCGTGTTTATCGGCAAGGATCTGGACTTCAATGTGTTTCATTTCTGAAATATATTTCTCAATATACAGCTCCCCTTTTCCAAAAGCCGCGATAGCTTCGCGCTGAGCCATATGAAATGCCTTTTCAATTTCCTGTTCGCTATTTACTATCCTCATTCCCTTACCGCCTCCGCCTGCTGAGGCCTTGATAATAGCGGGTGCTCCTATTTTTTTGATTAACTTAACAGCCGTTTTTACATCCTGAACAGGACCGTCACTGCCGGGCACAACAGGAATACCCTTTTGTTTCATTGTCTGCCGGGCCTTTGCCTTGTCGCCGCCGAGCTTGATATTCTCAGGTGACGGGCCTATAAATGTAATTCCTGAAGTAATACAGGCTTCTTCAAAATGATGGTTTTCAGCAAGAAATCCATAACCGGGATGAACGGCCTCGGCATCGGTTATTTCAGCAGCGCTTATGATTGCGGGTATATTCAAATAACTGTGCGCTGAAGGCGCGGGTCCTATGCAGATCGCTTCATCAGCAAGCCTTATGTGAAGCGCGTCCCTGTCGGCATCAGAATAGACAGCGACGGTCTTAATGTCAAGCTCGCGGCATGCCCTGATGATCCTTATTGCTATCTCACCTCTGTTGGCTATAAGTATTCTTTTAAAGAATGGCATTTTTGGATTGTAAATTGTTGATTGTCGATTGCCGATTTTTGATTGATGACTGCATTATGACTTATTTTTTTAAATATTTTCCTTCTTTCGTATTTTAATTGAAAAGCTAAATTTAAGTTTATCGGCGTTGTATTATCCAAGTGTTTGAAATCCGAAATCCGAATTTAATCGTTTGTTATCTCTTTATGCTACTCATTTGGCTATTTCAACTTTTTTACGAATGAACCAATATTTCCTTTCAATCGCTCGCCTCGCGAAGCGGGTCAATTGTCATTCATCGATCGTCATTCATTAAGAGGGCTCGATCAGAAAGAGAGGCTCTCCATATTCAACTGCCTGGCTGTTCTCCACAAGTATCCTGGATACTGTGCCGTCCGTGTCGCTTTCGATCTCGTTCATAAGTTTCATGGCCTCAACAATGCACAACACCTGGCCTTTTTTCACAACACTGCCAACCTCTGTAAAAGGCGATGCCCCGGGGGATGGTGATCTGTGAAAAATGCCTACGATAGGAGATGAGATGGTTACATGGCTGTGGGCCTCTTCCTGTTCCTGCCTGATTTCAGCAGAAACGCTCTGCTGGACGGGTCTGGGCATTTCAAAAGGCGAAGAAAACAGCCTTTCTCTTTTGATTTTCAGTTTGACCCCGTCTCTTTCAACCTGAAGCTCAGTAATATCAGAATCACTCAAAAGTTCCATTAACTGTTTTATCTCGTCCAGTTCCATTATTTCACCCTCTCTACATACGCTGAAGTCCTTGTATCGATTTTAATTGTGTCCCCCTCGTTTAAATGAAATGGGACTTTTATGGTCACGCCGGTCTCCATGACCGCGGGTTTGCTTCCGCCGCTGGCTGTATCCCCCTTTACTCCGGGGTCGGTTTTAACGATATCCAGCTCGACAAAAATAGGAAGTTCAACACCTATAGGATTACCGCTGTAATAAAGCACTTTTACGACCATGTTTTCCTTTATAAATTTCATGCTGCCGCCAAGCTGTTCTGCACTCAGCGGCAGCTGCTCAAAACTGTCCGTGTCCATATAGTAATACATGTTATCCTGACTATACAGGTATTGCATGGACTTTTCTTCGAGATGCGGCCTGTTGAGTTTTTCACCGCCTTTAAAGCTTTCTTCAATAATGCTTCCGGTTCTTATATTTTTCATCTTTGTCCTTACTATAGCTCCGCCTCTTCCCATTTTAACATGCTGGAACTCAATAACCTCGTACGGGTCTCCCCTGAATTCGATCTTGGACCCTTTCCTGAATTCATTTGTTGAGATCAATTTCTTCTATCTCTTTTAAAAAGACCGTTAATTGTCATTAGTTAATGGTTAATCGTAACAGCTATAACTACAGTTAACCTGCCTGCCGGCAGGTAGTTAACAGTTAAACATTAATAGTAACTTCACTTCTCAACTTGATGCCTATTGTTGTCTTTGCTCAACCTCTTAACTTCTTATCTTCTGTCCATCACACTTCATATTTCTAATTTACAATCTGTATCTTTCTGGGCAGGGTCGTTAATACCTCAGCCCTTCCCTTCCTGACGACAATCATGTCCTCTAACCTTACGCCTCCGGACCCCGGAAGGTATATGCCCGGCTCAATACTGAAAACCATGTTCTCTTTAATAACATCCCTTCTACGCCAGGATATATAGGGCCTTTCATGTACTGCCAGCCCTATTCCATGCCCGGTACCGTGACAGAAATGATCACCGAATCCTTTCTGTTTTATAAAACCCCTGGCAGCGGAATCAATAACCCCTGATCTGACTCCCGGCCTGACAGCCTTAACAGCCGTTTTAAGGGCATTAAGGACAATGGAATGCAGTTCCATCTGTTTCTCTGAATGCCTGCCTTTGATAGCTATCATTCTGGTCATGTCAGAGTAATAGCCCCCGCTTTCACCGCCCCAGTCAAAAAGGATAAAATCACCTTTATTTATTACCCGTGAGTTTGGTGTTGCATGGGGGAGAGCTGACCTACGGCCTGACGCTACTATAACCTCAAAAGGTATCTTTTTGCAACCTTCTTCTTTAAGAAGTGACTCAAGCTTTACAGCAAGTTTTTGTTCGGTTATTCCCGCCCGGATAAAGGGTTTCAGCTTCCGGAATGCCCTTTCCGCCCTTTGAACGGCTTTCCTGATATGAACTAGTTCCTCATCTGATTTGATCAGCCTGAGGTCTTCTACCACGTTTGTTACTGCCTTAAGCCTGATCTTCCCGGCGAGAAGTTTTTTGTGGTTCAGATAGCTCAGGCTGTGATCCTCAAAGCCCAACTTTTTTATCCCAAGCTGTTCTGTCAGCTCTTTAATAAGGGAAGCCCTGCCCTTTATTTCTGTTTTGTGAGTAAAACCGGACACTTCATCTTTCGCCTGTTCCTCATACCGGGAATCAGTCACAAAGATAGAATATTTTCCAGTGAGAATGATGAAGCCGGCCGAGCCGGTAAAACCTGACAGATATCTGACATTGCTGATATCAGTTATAAGTATTCCGTCAATGCCCAGCTTTGGAAGACTTTTCTTAAGAACGGTCTTTTTTTGCATTCACTATATATGTGGCAGCTCTTAAGCCTAACAGATAACTCTCAAGCCCGAAACCGGAAATCTGCCCTGCCGAAACAGGTGCTATTAGTGACTTCTGCCTGAATTCCTCTCTCGTATGGATATTTGAGAGATGAACTTCAACAGCAGGGGTATTAACAGCTGCGATCGCGTCTCTGATGGCAATACTTGTATGTGTATACGCGGCCGGATTTATTAGTATCGCACTGAATTCCAGGGAATTCTGAATGAGGTCGACGATTTCACCCTCATGGTTTGACTGTTCGATTACTATATTGATCCCCAGTTCCTGCGCCAGATTATTCAGCGATGTGTTGATCTCGTCCAGTGATCTGCTGCCGTAAACCTCTGTTTCTCTTGTGCCGAGAAGATTAAGATTAGGTCCGTGAATTACAAGTATTTTCATAAGTATTAACCCCTGTCCTGCTTGTCTTTAAGTTTAATAAGCATCTCCAGTTCTTTGCGCCTCTGAAGAAGACGGTTGTTCTCAGGGTCAGATGAAAGCATTTCCTTATATACGTTCATGGCCTTATCATAAAGGCCCTGTGATACAAAAATGTCAGCCATCGTTGATGTGCGCATTGATATGACAATTTTGTCATTTTGTGTTGCATCTGAATCAGCACTGGACGCTATATCTACGGCAGTTTGAGATTGCGTTTCCATAACGTTTCGGAATTCCTCCAGCTCCCCGCTTACGGTTTCTTCCGATACGGGCTGCAGTTTTTCAGGAATTGTGATCCCCAGCTCTGAGCTGTTGACCTCATCATCTATCTCATATACGGCAGGTTTGGCGGATTTCTTCTCTACCGGGCGCTCCTATGATTTTTTTTCAGGATCATCCTGTATGTCCTCACCCGGTTCATCAGTGGTCCGGGGTGACTGCGAACGGGACTTAAGAGATTCCAAAGCTTCGGCGGCATCAACATCATTCGGGCTTAGATCCAGCACGGTCTGATATTTATCAACCGCCATGTCATGTTCACCCTGCTCTTCGTAGATATATGCCAGCCTTTTATGAGCGAGAAGATTGTCAGGTATCTGCCTGATCACTTTCTCAAACTCCTCCCGGGCCTCAGTCAGCATCTCTTTATCAAGGTATATCTTGCCCAGGGCAACTCCTGCACTGGTATATTCCGGCTGATCATTAATGCCCTTTAAAAGGACCTCTATTGCCTCGTCGATCATGTCTCTTTGTTTATAGGCTTCCGCAAGCGGCACGAACAGTTTGGATTTCGGGTTTTTCTCTACCTTCTTCTTTAATTTATCAATCTCTTCGTTTGTCATAAACCTGTGATGAATGAATCAGAGATAAACCGGGAGTCATTTTCCCTGTTTCTTTTTAAGGCTTTAATTTAACGAGCTGGTCAAGTATGATGTTCGCGACGTCCTCTTTGCTCATAAGAGGGTGGGCAGTGGAGTTTCCTTTTCTATCGATCATAGTTACTATATTGGTGTCAACATCAAACCCGGCTCCCGGCTGGGTAGTGTCATTCATGACTATCAGATCAAGGTTTTTGTCTTTAAGTTTTTTCTTTGCTTTTCTGATGTTTTGGCCTGTCTCAGCTGCAAAACCGACAAGTACTCTCTTGCCTTTTTTTCTCCCAAGCTTATGGAGGATATCCGGGGTTTTCTTGATATCCAGAATTACCCTTCCGGACTTGGGGGTCTTGGTTTTGCTTGTTCCCGAAGGCGCAAAATCAGAAACAGCCGCCGCCTTAATAATGGTAGTTGCTTTGCGCATATTCTTTAAAACAGCGTTCTCCATCTCAGAGGCACTTTCCACCTGCACAAAAGAGGCTCCCTTGGGGGGAGTGAGGAATGTCGGACCGCTTATAAGAGTCACTTTGGCACCCCTTCTCAGGGCAGCGGTTGCGATTGCAAACCCCATTTTCCCGGACGAACGGTTAGATATATATCTTATCGGGTCGATCTGTTCACGAGTAGGACCGGCTGTTACTAACAGATTGCGTCCAGCCAGGTCTTTTGGTGAAAGCATGGTTTTTGCGGCCTCAACTATGTCCTGAACATTTGTCATTCTACCTGTGCCCTCTTCCCCGCAGGCAAGACTGCCCGATTCCGGGCCGATGAAGTTAACGCCCTGCGCAGATAGATCCCTCAGGCTTTTTTTGACCGCGGTGTGATTATACATTCTTGAGTTCATTGCAGGCGCGATCAGTACGGGACCATTGAATGCAAGGTAAAGAGTAGTTAGAAAATTATCAGCTATTCCGCAGGCAATTTTGTTTATGGTATTTGCAGTAGCAGGCGCAATGATCAGTAAGTGTGACTCTTCTATCAGGCTTATATGTCTCAGATAACCGTCAAAAAGTTTTGTATAGACTGGTTTATTTAAAACCGTTTCAAATGTCAGGGGCTGAATAAAGCGGCACGCGGATTCTGTCATGACCACAGTGACATTAGCACCCTGGCTGGATAACTGCCGCGCAAGATCTACAGATTTATAAGACGCAATACTTCCAGTGATGCCCAGGATGATATTCCTGTCCCTGAGCACGGTTATTTACCTTTTTCAGGGAAAATTTCCTCAATTGTCTTACTGTTCTCTTTTGCGCCTTTTTCGTGCAGATAGACCTTAAGGTCTTTTTCGAGTTCGGAAAGGTCTTCAGGAAGTGAATCTCTCTGTTTTGCCTCATCCATCATCTCATCGAGAGTGAGCTTTTTTGACTCCTCTCTGGCCTTTATCGCATCATTGCCGGTCAGCACGCTGATGTTCCCAGCTATTACTTCCTCGAGAGCCAGGGTTGTCATTTTCCGTGCCTTGCTGGATATTTTGGGTTGTGAGCCCTGATACAGTTCTCGCGCCCTCTTGGCGACCGCTAGCACGAGTCTGAACCTTCCGTCTATTTTTTTTTCGTCAAATTCAACAGGTAATGATATTAAATCCATATTGCCACCTCATTGTACGGAGTAATTGCTGTCTAATCCGATATTATAAGTCATTTATTATATTAGAGTCAACCTTGTCTGTTCTCAATCCCGCTGAAATTATTATGCTCTCAAGTTCTTTCAGAGCTTTTGATATATCGTCATTAACTACAACATAATCATAGTCCCTGTAACTGAGTATCTCATTTTTTGCGTTCTCCAGCCTTCTCTTGATGTCCTCGGTTAAATCAGACCGTCTGCCCCTTAGTCTCTCGGACAGAATTTTCATCGACGGCGGAAGAATAAACACATAGACAGCGTCCCTGATGCTTTTTCGGAGCTGAACTGCACCCTGAGTATCAATATCAAGAAGAACATTGTAGCCTTTATTTCTTAATTCTGAAAGCCTTTTACCGGCTGTGCCGTAAAGATTTCCGTGAACTACCGCCCATTCGACAAATTCTCCCTTCTTTATCATTGATTGAAACTTGTTCTTGCTTATAAAGGTGTAATGAACATTGTTTATTTCACCCTTGCGGGGTGATCTGGAAGTATATGAAACCGAGTGTTTAAGCAGTGGAAATCTGGCGCTTAGCTTATTGGCAAGTGTTGTTTTGCCGGCGCCGGACGGGGCTGATATTATAAAAAGCCCCCCTTTTTTTTTCGCGGCTTTCCTGCGGGCACTCCCGGCCTTAGATCTGGTCATTCTTCTCACCGGGGCTCAATCTCTGCGTTATAGTTTCTGCCTGAAGAGCAGACAAGATTATGTGGTTACTTTCCGTAATGATTATCGCACGCGTCTTGCGGCCCTGAGTAGCGTCAATTAGTTTTCCGGTTGTTCTGGCTTCTTCACGAATTCTTTTTATAGGAGAGGATCCGGGCGTCACTATGGCAACTACCTTTGACGATGCGACGACATTGCCGAAACCGATGTTGATAAGGCCGGAGTTCTTACTGTTTTTTTTCAATATTTAGTCCTCTAGAGCCTGCTGCTGATTATCAGTGTTCCAGGACATGCTATTCTGAGCAGAAAAGAAATAGTCAGGACCTATTGGATATTCTGACACTGTTCCCTGATTTTCTCAAGTTCATGCTTCATATCCACGACTAGAGTTGAAATAGAAGCTTCTGTAGATTTTGAACCGATCGTATTCAGTTCCCTGTGTAATTCCTGCGCAAGGAAATCCAGTTTTTTCCCTATAATATCGCCGTCTGATAGTATTTCACCAAGATGTTTAAGGTGACTCCTGAGCCTTATGATCTCCTCGGTAATGTCTGATTTATCAACGAGAATGGCTGCTTCCTGAATAATCCTCGATTCGTCTATCGTGGAGTTGCCAAGCAATTCTTTGAGTTTTTCAGCAAGAACGGCACGTGCATTTTTTATAAAGTCTTTTCTTTTGTCTTCAACAACGTCCAGTTTTTCACGGATATTACCGGCCCTGAGAGCAATATCATCAATGAGATTTTTACCTTCTTTAAGCCTCATGTCCTTCAGTTCCCTGAGAGCGTTTTCCAAAGCTGATCTGAATGAGGTCAAGTCAACTTCATCTTCTGCGGAAGAAAAAATATCCCTGTGATTGGCCAGGATATTAATACCGATATTTTCAGTAATGGAAAGTTCCTCTTTTAAAGAAACAAGAGCGTTGTAATACTCTTTTGCAAACGCTCTGTTTATATTTATTTTCGCGTTGTCAGCATCGGTCTTTGAAATAAACACTTCGATACGGCCACGGTTGAAATACTCTTTTATAAGGGTTCTGATATCAGGCTCATAGAAATATAGGTATGAAGGGACGTTAAGCTGGATATACAGGCCCCTGTGGTTTGAAGAGCGGACTTCCACTTTCGAATTGCCGTCTTCGCCGCGCCCATACCCTGTCATTGACTGAATATTCATGAAGTTAAAATATAGAATACTGCAATAAATAAGTCAATTTAAACATAAATTGTTCAAATCGTTCATTCCGACGTTTCGTGACAAACCGTTTAAACCGATCAACCAGTTCAAATTGGATTCACAAATAAGAGAGTGTGGTTCTCCGCCCAGAATAAATAAGAAATAGGAAATTAGAAATAAGAAGTGACCCTCACCCCCTGCGTCTTCAGTCGGAAGACAGGTCAAGGAACGGGGAGGCTGATGATGAATCTCCGTGCGACTCCTTTGAAAGAAAACCTCGAGGTATTAACCGAAAACGTCCAGCTTTATTGATTAAACAGAATCTAATCAATTGTCGATTGCGGCAAATGACTCAGTGAGCTTACGCGAACGAAAATAACTAATATAAACTCATTACATTTCTGCTCCTTCTTGGGAGCAACGCATTAAGAAGCAGCCTCACTGTTTCATGAAGAGCCAGTATGCATTTTCTGTCTTTGATCTTTTGTTTGTTCTGAAATATGAACTATGGTTCTGTCGAAAAATTAAGTCGTAGTTACCAGTTCTTCGATTTCTTCTTCTATAAATACAGGTGCTCCCTCTTCGAGGATAACATTGATTTTCTTCGTGTTTTTGAATCTTCCTTTAAGCAGTTCCTCGGAAAGAGGGTCTTCGATATTCTTCTGAATTGCTCTTCTCATCGGACGGGCGCCATAGGACGGCTGAAAGTTATTGGCTATTATCCATTGAACCACTTCATCACTGAGCTCAACGGCAAGGTCCTTGTCGAGCAGATGTTTATTTAGTTCGGTAACAAGAAGAGCGATTATCTTTACAAGATGGTCTTCTTCGAGAGGATGGAAAACAACAGTTTCGTCCACTCTGTTCAGAAATTCAGGATTAAAAGTCTTTTTCAGTTCATCTAATATTTTTGATTTGACTGCTTTATATGTGTCTTTCCAGTCTGTTTTGTGGAATCCAAGAGGTGTGGCATTATCAGTAAGTCTTGTGCCGAGGTTCGATGTCATTATAATTACCGTGTTCTTGAAGTCTACTTTTCTTCCGAAACTGTCAGTTAGAACACCCTCATCAAGGACCTGGAGAAGGGTATTGAAAACATCCGGATGGGCCTTCTCGATCTCGTCAAACAACACTACAGAATACGGCCTTCTCCTGACTGTTTCAGTTAATTGGCCTCCTTCTTCATACCCTACATATCCGGGAGGTGCTCCGGTCAGGCGTGAGACACTGAATCTCTCCATGTATTCAGACATGTCGATCTTTACAAGGGCGCTTTCATCATTGAAAAGAAACTCTGCCAGGGCCTTAGCGAGCTCTGTTTTGCCGACTCCGGTGGGGCCGAGAAAGAAAAATGATCCGATAGGCATTTTCTTTGTCTTAAGGCCTGCACGGGATCTTCTTATAGCTCTCGCGATCGCCGCAACTGCTTCATGCTGGGCAATAATTCTCTTATGCAGTTCATCTTCCATGCGGAGGAGTTTTTCAGACTCTTTCTCCTCCAGTTTGGAAAGCGGGATGCCGGTTATCTTTGAAACAGTATACGCTATATCATCGTCACTAATAACCGGGATCTCATTCTGCTGGTCATCATGCCATTTTTTGTGAAATTCGTCATAAAGACTCTGGACCTTTTCTTCTTCGGCAGACACGGATGTGCTTTTTTCAAAATCACGAAGTTTAAGATAAAGGTTTTTTTCCTTATTAAGGCGTTTTAGATCGTTTTCAATTTCCTTAAGCTCAGGCGGAACAGTAAACCTGCGCAGTTTAATTCTCGCTCCTGTTTCATCCATCACATCAATGGCCTTATCAGGAAGAAATCTGTCAGCAATATACCTGTCAGAAAGTGAAACGGAAGCTTCGATAGCCTCTTTACTTATCTTGACCCTGTGGTGGACCTCGTATTTGCTCTTGAGGCCCTCGAGTATCTTGATACTTTCCTTGATAAGAGGAGGCTTGAGGAATATGGGCTGAAAACGCCTTTCAAGGGCGCCGTCTTTTTCTATATACTTTCTGTATTCACCGGGTGTAGTTGCGCCAATGCACTGAATTTCACCTCTTGACAGCGCGGGCTTAAGCATATTGGACGCGTCTATGGAACCCTCAGCAGCTCCAGCGCCTACAAGGGCGTGAAGCTCGTCAATAAAGAGTATTATGTTGCCTGCCTGAATGATCTCTTTCATTACCAGTTTAAGTCTTTCCTCGAACTGTCCCCGGTATTTTGTGCCGGCGATAAGAGCGCCGAGGTCCAGGCTGACTATACGCTTATTGAAAAGGTTTTCAGGGACGTCCTCAGAAACGATCTTCTGCGCCAGTCCTTCGACAATCGCCGTCTTTCCAACTCCTGACTCACCTATAATGACCGGGTTGTTCTTTACACGTCTTCCCAATATCTGAAGTACTCTTTCTATTTCATTTTTTCTGCCTATTACAGGGTCAAGGATGTTATCTTTTGCGAGAGCGGTCAGGTCTCTGCCAAACTCGTCCAGAGCGGGTGTAAGGCCCTTTTTATCATTGGCTAAATTCGGCTGGCCCCTGAGAGCAAGGTTAATGGTAAGCTGACGCGCACTTAAAATATTTGCGCCAAGACTGCGCAGTATTTTTCCGGCTATGCCTTCTTCTTCACGGATCAGGCCTATCAGCAGATGTTCACTCCCTATGTAGCTGTGACCTAACAGCCTGGCTTCCTCTACGGCAAGTTCAAGCACTTTTTTGGCTCTGGGAGTGAACGGTATGTCACCGAAGGTAGGTACGCTTGAACCGAGCGGAAGATTTCTTTCAACCTCTATCCAGAGTTCTTTAGGGGACAGTCCCATTTTTTTCAGAATAATGATAGGCAGGCTTTCTTCTTCTCTGAGGAGCGCAAGGAATAGATGCTCAGTGCCGAGATAATCATTCTGACGTTTTTCAGCCTCTTCTTTTGCGTGAATTATTACTCTACGGCCTTTATCAGTAAATTTCTCGAACATAACGCCTTAATTTAAATATATCGCTATATGCCCCTGATTGTCAAGATAAAGCACCGGATGTGAGTGTCTTTTCTGCCTGAAGTCAAAGACTTCCTCGCAGCTCTGCTTCGGGGTTTCAATAGTTTTTGTCACTTCTGTCATTCCGGGTCGAATCGACCCGGAATGACAGACTCCATACCTTGTCCAGACTTGTCGTGACAGCGGGGCAGTTCATTTTTTGCCTGATGGTAATTTGAGACTGGATTGGACCAAAGAAGAAAGTCTGCAGAATATCTGACTGTCAGGGCTTTTTTATAAGGAAGCCCTTGATCTCTTCCATAAATTCTTTAATGTCTTTAAACTGTCTGTAGACAGAGGCAAATCGCACATATGCAACCTCATCAGTTGCCTTCAGGCCGGCCATTATTTCTTCGCCGATCCAGGAGCTGGGTATTTCTTTTTCACCCTTCTCATGAAGTTTTTTCTCTATCGCGGCGGCAATTTCCTCACGCACTTCAACACTGATTGGTCTTTTTTCACATGCTTTTTCCAAACCATGCAGGATTTTCTGAATGTCAAAAGGTTCTCGTCTGCCGTCCTTTTTTACAACGAGAGGCATAACTTCCTCGATCTTTTCATAACTGGTAAAGCGGGCATCGCATTTCAGGCATTCACGTCTTCTTCTGATGACGTCGCCGTCTTTGCTCATGCGGGAATCAATAACCTTGTCTTCCAGATGACCGCAAAAAGGGCACTTCATGTCTTTTTAGGCGTCTTCATAGTCATAGACAGGGAATTTTTTGCACAGGCGTTTGATTTTTGTCCGGACCCGCTCGATCACAGCACTGTCTTTAGGATTGTTCAATACCCCTGAAATCAGGTCGGCAATTTTGACCATCTCCGGTTCCTTCATCCCGCGGCTTGTTACAACCGGTGTTCCGATCCTGACCCCGCTGGTTACGGTGGCAGATTTACTGTCATAGGGTATTGAGTTTTTATTGACAGTGATGCCTGATATATCAAGGACAGATTCAGCATCCCTGCCGGTTATGGATTTATCTGTAAGGTCTATCAGTATCAGGTGGGTATCAGTACCGTTTGAGATTATTTTAAACCCTTTATTCATGAGAGCGTCAGCAAGCTCTTTTGCGTTCTTAACTATCTGGATCTGATAGTCTTTGAATTTCCGGGAAAGAGCCTCCTTGAACGATACCGCTTTTGCGGCTATTACATGGACCAGAGGACCGCCCTGAATGCCGGGAAAGACCATTTTATCAATCGCCCGCGCGTAATCCGCCCTGCACATTATCATGCCGCCCCTGGGCCCTTTCAGAGTTTTGTGAGTAGTTGTTGTTACGAAATCCGCATAAGGCACGGGTGAAGGATGAAGACCGGTGGCAACAAGGCCGGCTATATGGGCGATATCGGCAAGCAGGAATGCCTTGACTTCCCGGGCGATCTCCGAAAATATTTTAAAATCTATAATTCTCGAATAAGAGCTGGCACCGGCAACTATCATTTTCGGTTTGTGCTTCTTGGCCAGCTTTCTTACATTGGTATAGTCAATAAGACCGGATTTTTTTTCAACTCCGTAGAAGTATGTTTTATAGAACATGCCTGAGAAATTAACAGACGCGCCGTGAGACAAATGTCCTCCGTTGGAAAGGTTCATTCCCAGTATTTTGTCACCGGGCTTCAGGACGGAGAAATAAACCGCCATGTTGGCCTGCGTCCCGGAATGGGGCTGAACATTAACATGTTCGGCTCCAAAGAGTTCCTTCGCCCTCTGAATTGCCAGTAATTCGACTTCATCGGCATATTCACAGCCACCGTAATAACGCTTGTCAGGATAACCTTCCGCGTATTTATTGGTAAAGACCGAGCCCTGAGCTTCAAGTACGGCCCTGCTCGTATAATTTTCAGATGCTATAAGCACAATCTTGTCTCTTTCACGCCTGATCTCGTTGACAACAGAATCGTAAACTTCAGGGTCGAACTTTTTTAATTCATTCATGTTTATCGGCATTTAAGTTTTTCCTCAATAGAACTTATCTTGTCGAGTCTCTTTTTGTGCCTGCCGCCTTCAAATCCGGTTGTAAACCACACCCTGATCATTTCTGCCGCAGTGTTCATATAAATAACCCTGCCGGGCAGGACAAGTATGTTGGAGTCATTATGAAGCCGGCTCATTTCAGTAGATTTGCTGTCGCCGCAAACAAGAATGCCCCGCTCGAAACGGCCGCTCGAAACTTCGTCTGAGACCTTAATGCCAAAGTCCGGATAATCACAGGAATCCTCACTGGTTGTTCCAAAATCTTCCCATTGAATTCCGAGATCTTCCAGAACAGGCAGGATATCGTTTTTTAGACTGAGACCGGCATGGTCACACCCTACAGCAACCTTCATCAAAACCTTTTGCTCCTCGGAAAATCAGCTAAGCTGGTATTGGATAAAGCCAGTATTCAGGCCAGCCTCCTCAATAAATAAAGAGGCGTTCTTACAGCCTAAATATATTATCAGCACGATATATCTAAGTCAAGAATTGAACTGACCGGACAGAAAGCCAATTTGACAAAGAAGGACAAATATCCATAATATTGAACAGCATGTCTCTTATCTGAATAGAGAAGGAAAGATAATGAAAAAACTGATTGACGGAATTGAGAATCTGCCTAAAAAGATGCCATATCCTGTTGTCGCTATTGGAAATTTTGACGGTGTTCATCTTGGCCATCAAACTATTTTCAGACAGCTTGTCGAAAGAGCGCGGAAGAAGAATGGCACGTCGATTGTGTTTACATTCGAGCCTCATCCTCTCAGGATCATTGCTCCTGAAAGAGCGCCTCAACTTCTAACCCCATACAAGGATAAGGTTAAACTCATAAAGAAAACAGGTGTTGACGTCATTATCTGTGTCAACTTTACCCGCGAATTCGCCCATGTCCAGGCCGAAGATTTTGTCAGTAATATGCTATTGGAGAATATCGGAGTTAAAGAAATTTTCATCGGTTCCAATTACAGGTTCGGCAGGGGCAGGAAAGGCTCCCCTGATCTGTTAAAGGCGCTCGGAAAGGAACACGGTTTTAAAGTTACGGTAGTTCCGGAAATAAAAATTAATGACATTGTGATCAGCAGTTCCCGGGTACGGACCCTGATCGCAAAGGGTAAGGTAGAAGAGGCCTCGGTCTTTCTGGGCAGAGACTATTCCGCAGTCGGCCTGGTAATAGAGGGGGCAAAGCGGGGAAAAAGCCTGCTAAATATACCTACCGCTAATATTACAGTATTTAATGAGATGCTTCCGAGAGACGGGGTATACGCAGTTATGGTTTCTATTGGAAAGAAAAAATACAAAGGGGCTGCAAATATCGGTCATAATCCGACCTTTAAGGATAAACAGTTCAGCTTTGAAGTCCACATCCTGGATTTTGATGGTGATCTGCTGGGCAGAAACCTGAGAGTTGATTTCATAAAAAGGATCAGGGACGAAATGAGGTTCCCCGGAGTTGAAGAACTTAAGGCCCAGATGAATAAGGACATAGAATACATCAGGCAAATACTAAGCGCTAAAACGGCTAAATGATTTACTGACTTTTATATCAGAACCACCTTCTTTCTGGTCTGTCTATCAGATGTAAGAACAGGACGACTGCTTCTTTTCCTCCGCAATCGACAATTGATTAGATTCTGTTTGATCAATAAAGATAGACGTTTTCGGTTAGTTCCCCGAGGTTTTTTTTAAAAGGAGTCGCACGGAGAGTCATCATCAGTCTTCATGTTCTTAAACTTTACAAATAAACCTGATCCCATATCAGACAGGCATGACTCTTTTGAATAAATCAATAAACAGGACTGCCCGCCACACTACCAGGCGGATAAACTGGTAACTGATGCCCACCATGCCAAACAAACTGGCAGGCAGGTCCGACACATTTAAAAGAAGACTCCGAGGAAGTTTATTTAAACCTATAAACAGAAAGGCTTAAACAGAATGTAATTTTTCGTCGATTATGGGGATCAGGAGGCAGTTGCCCTGATTATTCACCGTATTTACTTTAAGAAGCAGTCTTCCTGTTGTGAGACATAAACGAGTTTATGCCTTACTTCCAATTTCTTATATCACTTTAAGCTGATCACAGCAAATTTATCGGATCAACATCAACTTCAATCCGAACATTTTTCATGTGACTGACCTGCTCGAGTATGAGTAACGCGGCCTGTCTCATTAAGTTTGATTTTTTTCCTTTTAAGATAAGATGCCATCTCCACATATTTCTGATCTTCTCAACAGGTGCAGGCGCGGGCCCGAGAATCACTACACCAGGTGTTTTCAGAGCTCTTATGTTTTCTGAAACAGACTTTATGGTTTTATTGGCGTCGTTCCGGGTCTTAAAACTGAAAACGATCCTTATTAATCTGCTGAACGGCGGATAAGAAAGATCTTTTCTCAATGCCAGCTCTTTTTTGTAAAAGCCTTCATAATCATGTTTTTGAACATAGTCGAATACGTAATGATCATTAGAATAGCTCTGAATGTAGACCTTTCCAGGCAGTCTTCCTCTGCCGGACCTGCCTGCGAGCTGAGTGAATAGCTGAAACGCCCTTTCTCCTGACCTGAAATCAGGCAGGTTCAAAGCAACGTCAGCTGAAATAATAGCAGATACGGTAACATCAGGAAAATCCAGCCCTTTGGCAACCATCTGCGTACCAAGGAGGACATTTGCCTTTTTTTTCTCCATATCTTTGACCATTCTGTAATGGGACAGTTTTTTTCTTGTTGTATCTCTGTCCATTCTGATTAATGAAATGCCCTTAATTGATCCGCTGAGCTCTTCTTCAACTCTCTGAATTCCTGTCCCAAGGTATTTTGTCCTGGTTCCACGGCATTTGGGACATGAAGTCTGTGGTTCAAGATAAGACCCGCAGTAGTGGCACTTAAGAGTCTGCGAGTCCTTATGATACGTAAGCGTTATACTGCATGCAGGGCATTTATAAGTGTATCCGCAATCAACGCACATAAGAAATGGAGAATATCCCCTTCTGTTCAGCATGATCAGGGACTGCTGTCCGTCAGAGACATTATTCTGCAGGACGGCTGACAGTTTTTTAGAAACCGAAGATAATTTAGTATCTTCCCGGGTCATATCAATTATCTCTACTTCAGGCATAGGTTTCTGTTCTATCCTGTGTTTCAGCTGGAGATACCTGAGCTTTCCTTTCTCCGCGTTGTAACGGGCCTCCAGCGAAGGCGTTGCAGAGCCCAGGATTATTTTCGCATCTTCCAGTTTGGCCCTGACCAGAGCAATATCTCTGGCGCTGTACCTTAGCCCCTCAAACTGCTTGTATGATGTCTCCTGCTCCTCGTCAACCACAATGAGGCCGATGTTGGTAAATGGGGCAAATACCGCGCTTCTGACTCCCAAAGCAACTCCAACCTCGGCATTTCTTATCTTCCGCCAGTGACTGATCTTTTCTCCCGATGACATGCCGCTGTGCAAAAATGCTACCCTGCCGTTGAAGCGGCAGTTGAATTTATCTATCATCTGAGATGTAAGTGCTATTTCCGGAACAAGCACTATTGCTGTTTTACCATCAGGAAGGGCCTCAATAGCTCTCAGATAAACCTCTGTCTTGCCGCTGCCGGTAACACCATGCAGCAGAAAAGCCCCGGAACGAACGGCATTGATTTCAGTCAGAGCTTTTTTCTGCTCCGGAGTCAGGCTTAAGGGTGCTGTCGGTTCTATGTTTTGGTCATATGTAATTCTGCTCTTACCGCTTTTTCTGCCTTCAAGCACACCAGAAGGTACAGCATTCTTAAGAGCAAGTCCAGGTGTTGACATATAGTATTGTCCTGTCCAGTTAATAAGTTTTAGCAGGTTTTCAGGAATCAAAGGATGATCATCCAACACTGTTTTAATCGGCTTGATGACTATTTTTTTGTCTGTTAAACCTGATTTGGCAAGGCTGGCTACGATACCGACTTTATGCCTGTTTATGAAAGGAGCGAGAACTCTTGATCCGATCTTGACTTCTGATTCAAGGTCTTCAGGAACTGAATATGTAAATGCCCCGGCGTTTATCGGGAACAGGATGTTAACCAGCATAGACAAGACATGGACTCCTCATTTCAAAATTATCATTGTCCGCCCCGGTCAAAGACTCGCCGTGGAGAGCGGATCCGCCTGAGGCTGGACAAAACCAGTATTTTAATTGTTAATTGTTAACTGCTAATTTTGTATTTCCTTCTGTTCTTCCACCTTCTTATAATGGCCTTTTCCGCTTCTACTATGAAGAATATAATTGCTGAAGCGGCTATGATTCTTAACCAGCTCCACGGTCCGATCGGCTCTGTCCTGAACAGACGGTTCAGGACCGTCCAGTAGGTAAAGACTATCTGCAGTACAATCACTACCGCCGCGCCGATGAGTATAATCCTGTTACCAAAAAGACCCTTTATGCTCAATACGCTGTCTGTGAGATATCTCGTATTAAATACATAGAATATCTCGAAGAAGACTATGGCGTTGACCGCAACGGTTCTTGCCGTCTCGATACTTGCCCCCTGTCCTCTTTCGTAAAAGAACAGCCCGAAAGTACCCATGGCCATAACAACTGATACCATGACGATTCGCCATATTAGATATGGTTCGAGGATCGGGACATCGGGTTTTCGCGGGGGCAGCTTCATGGTTCCCTGTTCAACAGGTTCAAAGGCAAGGGTAATGGCAAGGGCTACGGTAGTTACCATATTTATCCACAGGATATGGAGCGGTAAAACCGGCAGCAAAGCGCCGGTGATAATCGCCCATATGATTACAAGGCATTCGCCGCCGTTTGTGGGGAGTATAAACATAATGGTTTTTATAAGGTTATTGAAAACAGTGCGCCCCTCTTCCACGGCGTGTTTGATGCTAGCGAAGTTATCATCGGTAATTACCATGTCAGACGCCTCTTTTGAGACCTCTGTCCCGGTTATACCCATTGCAATACCTATGTCCGCCTGTTTGAGCGCCGGGGCGTCATTTACTCCGTCACCTGTCATTGCCACTATCTCCCCCCTGCTTTGCAATGACCTTACCAGCCTGAGCTTGTGGGCGGGGCTCACCCTTGCAAATACATTTACTTCGAAGGCTGTCTCGTCAAAGTCGCTGTCGTCAAGCCGGTCGATCTCTACTCCTGTTTTAACGTCTTCTCCCAAATCCATCCCGGCTGCAACAGCCCTTGCTGTCAGCGCGTGGTCGCCGGTAATCATTTTTACCTTTATGCCAGCGTCTTTACAGGATTGCACCGCTTCCTTTGCCTCCTGCCTCAGGGGGTCGATCATCCCTGCGAGCCCCAGTAATGTAAATCCGCCCGCTTCAACATCAGTAAATTTCAGGATGACATGATCTTCAGGCGCATGTTTGAGGGCAATGCCGAGGACCCTCAGTCCGCTGGAGGCCATCTCCCTTGCGCGGTCTTCCCAGAGCTTCCCGTCAATTTCTTCACTTTCCCTGCCCCATTCCGAGTTGCATAAAGAGATAATCTTTTCCGGCGCGCCTTTTATATATATGAAACCCTTTCCGTAATGGTTATGGTGAAGGGTCGTCATAAACCGCTGATCCGGGTCAAAGGGGATGGAGTCGTTTCTCGGCATTGCCGCCTTTTCATTATCCGGTTCAAGAAGCGCCTTACCGGCCGCCACTATAAGCGCGCCCTCTGTGGGATCGCCTTCTATCTTCCACTCATCACCGTCATGCCTGAGAATGGCGTCATTGCACAAAAGCCCGGTTTTCAGCAGTTCTGACACTGAAGGATAATGGGTGACATCTATAGAAGTTTCCTCTTTCATGAGTGAGCCTGACGGGGCGTATCCCACGCCTGTCACGCTGAAATCACCCTCAGGAGTTATCAACTTTGTCACGGTCATTTCATTGCGGGTTAGAGTGCCTGTCTTATCGGTGCATATAACCATTGTGCTCCCCAGTGTCTCCACAGCCGGAAGCTTCCTTATAATCGCGTTCCTTGCCGCCATTCTCGTTACGCCTATGGCAAGGGCTATGGTCATGATGGCAGGCAGTCCCTCAGGTATGGCAGAGATTGCAATAGCAACGACAGCCATGAACATATCAATGGCGGGCAGACCCTTCAGTAAAGTGCCGAAAGCGTATACAGCCGCACAGCCCGCTATAATTACTACGGTCAAGACACTGCTGAAAGATGCAATCTTTTTTGTAAGGGGTGTTTTAACCTCTTCAACCTCCTGGAGCATTCCAGCGATCTTTCCGATCTCCGATCTCTCACCGGTAGCCGTTACTATACCGATACCATTTCCTGTTGTTACGAAGGTGCCGCTAAATGCGGAGTTAATCCTGTCACCTACCTCAGCATCCCCCTGTACCGGGTCAGTAACCTTGTTAACAGGCAGGGATTCGCCTGTGAGCGCCGCTTCGTCCAGATGCAGATTTTTGGTTTTAAAAAACCTGATATCAGCGGGGACCCTGTCGCCGGACTCAATAATCACTACATCTCCGGGAACAAGATACTCTGCGGGAACCTCCATCTGCCGGCCTTCTCTTACTACGGTTGCCTGCAGCGAAAGCATTTTCTTAAGGGAGGCCAGTGCCTGCTCGGCCTTTGATTCCTGAATGAATCCTATCACGGCGTTTATTATTACAACCCCGAAAATAACACCCGAATCAACCCACTCCCGCATAAACGCTGTTACCGCCGAGGCGGCAAGAAGCACATATATGAGCAGATTATGAAACTGTAAGAGAAACCTTGTGACAGGGCTCACCCGTTTTTTTTCAGGGAGCCTGTTATGCCCATACATGGAGAGCCCTTCTTCAGCCCGCCTGGCGGAAAGACCCGCCGGCGAGGTTTCCAACAGATCAAAAACTTCTTTAATATCTTTTTGATACCAGTTGTTCATTTATTTTATGCCCTCTGTTTTCGTTAAATCATTTTATCCGGCAGTTTTCTGCCGGAGCCGTTCTTCAAAGGCCTAAACTCTATCAAAAACCCTGCTTATTCCATAATGTATAAAAAAAACTAATATGTGTCCATAATGGTTTGACACCATAGTTTACTCTGTGATAAAGTTTTAATTCTGAAAAAAATATTCAGTAATTGTAACAGGCATTGAAAAAAACCTTGTTCCAGAATGAAAATCAATGCCCTGCTTAATAATATACTATATTTTTTGCCGGAGTATGGAGAAGATAAAATTCTGATCTTCGCCTGAATTCCTGGAGAAATCTATTACATAGTTTGCCGGTCCCGGCAGCTCTGACTTTGAGAGGCAATGTGGAGTGATTATGCTGAAAATATCTCCAAAAGTTGAAAAAGAGTTAAAAAGGATTCTCAGTCAGTTCGAATCCTGGGAAGGGAATATAATATCTCTTCTGCAGGAGATCCAGGACTCATTCGGATATATTCCGGAAAATATAGTTGACTGGTTTTCTGGAAAGCTCGATATTCCTGCAAGTCGTTTCTATGGAATTTTAACCTTTTACGCGCAGTTCCATATGGTGCCGAGGGGCAAAAATATCATCACAGCCTGCTGTGGAACGGCGTGTCATGTTAAAGGGGCTGACCGTCTGATCAATGCCGCAAAAACCGAATTGAACCTTGCGGAAGGGCAGATCACAACAGGTGACAAGCAATTTACCCTTGAACAGGTTGCCTGTGTTGGCGCCTGCAGCATAGCTCCGGTAGTTATCATAAACAGGAAAGTTTATGGCAAACAGTCAGCTAATAAATTGACCAGGGAAATAAAGGCACTTAAGAAATGAAGAAAGACAAAATCACTATAAAGGTGTGCATGGGCACCGGGGGTATTGCCGCCGGAGGGACCGAAGTGCTTTCTGCCTTTGATTCATCTCTTAAGGCGCGTAGTATCCCCGCTGAACTTAAAAAAGGGTGTTCTCTGCACAAGGTCGGCTGCCGGGGCTTGTGCGCAAAGGATGTGCTTGTAGATATTGTTATCAACGATAACAAGACAACCTATGTGTACATAAAGCCTGAAATGGCCGAACGGATAGTTGAGGAACATATCGTCGGCAAACAGCCGGTAACTGAATGGCTGGCAAAAGAAGACTACCACAATTTCCATGAAAAGCAGGTCAAAGTCGTTCTTTCTGACTGCGGGAATATAGATCCCGAAGATATTGGGGCATACATCTCTGTCGATGGTTATAAAGCGGTTAGAAAGGTCCTAAAGAACATGAAACCGAAGAAGGTTACAGAAGAAATAAAGAGATCCGGTTTGAGAGGCCGTGGAGGTGCGGGCTTTCCTACAGGTGTTAAGTGGGAAATCTGTCACGGAGTCAAGGCCGATCAAAAGTACATTATATGTAATGCGGATGAAGGTGATCCCGGGGCCTTTATGGACAGGGCGGTTATTGAAGGGAATCCACACGCGGTTATAGAGGGTATGATCATCGGCGCCTATGCAATAGGCGCAAGCAAAGGATATGTATACATAAGAGCTGAATACCCCCTTGCCGTTGAAAGGCTGAAAAAGGCATTGATAGATGCGAGAAAAAAGAATTTCCTGGGTAAGAACATACTCAAAAAGAAATTTGATTTTGACATTAAGATCAAGCTCGGGGCCGGCGCATTTGTCTGCGGAGAAGAAACTGCTCTAATCGCTTCTATAGAGGGACAGAGGGGCATGCCGCGTGCCAAGCCGCCCTTCCCTGTGCACAGCGGGCTGTGGGGGAAGCCGACGGTCATTAATAATGTTGAGACCCTGGCAAACGTGCCCTATATCATCAGAAAGGGCGCTGACTGGTTTTCATCTTTTGGCACGGAAAAAAGCAAGGGTACAAAGGTATTTGCACTTACGGGTAAAGTGAAAAATAGCGGCCTCATAGAGGTACCTATGGGCATATCTCTTAAAGAGATAATATATGACATCGGCGGCGGACTGGATAAGAAGAGGAAGTTCAAGGCAGTTCAAACCGGAGGCCCCTCAGGCGGATGTATACCTAAAAGCCAGATAGGCATAAACGTAGATTACGAGTCTCTTACAAAGGTCGGTTCTATAGTTGGCTCCGGTGGAATGGTAGTGCTTGATGATACTGACTGCATGGTCAGTATAGCGAAATTCTTTCTTGAATTTACACAGGCTGAGTCATGCGGCAAATGTGTGCCCTGCAGGGTCGGAACCAAAAGACTTCTTGAGATCCTTGACAGGATAACAGCGGGAAAAGGCAGAGACGGAGATATAGAGCTTCTTGAAGACCTGGGAAACGATATAAAGGCTTCATCTCTCTGCGGTTTGGGGCAGACTGCTCCAAATCCCATACTAAGCACCATTAAGTATTTCAGACCGGAGTATGAAGCACATATCAATGATTCAATATGCCCGGCTGCAGTTTGCAAGGAGCTTATAGAGTACAGCATAATTGAAGAACTGTGCAAAGGATGCGGCGCGTGTCTTCGGGCCTGCCCTGCCGGAGCCATATCAGGAGAGAAAAAGAAACCGCACAGCATATCGTCTGAATTATGCGTAAAGTGCGGAGCCTGTTTTGACGCGTGTAAATTTGAATCGGTAAAAAAGGAGTAGATGGAAAAATAAGATGATCAATCTGACTATTGACGGTATAAAAACAACGGTTCGTGAAGGCACAACAGTGCTGGATGCCGCCCGGGGATGCGGCGTTTCCATACCTACGCTTTGCCATCATCCGAAGCTTACACCATATGGCGGCTGCAGGCTCTGTATTGTTGAGATCAAGGGTATAAACAGGCCTGTAACAGCCTGTACAACTCCTGTCAGTAATGATATGGAAGTAGAGACTGTTACTCCAGGCCTTGAGAAGCTAAGAAGGACAACACTGGAACTCCTGTTGTCAGACCATCCTAACGACTGTATGGTATGTGAGAAGGCAGGAGACTGCACACTTCAGGAGCTGGCTTATTTCTATGGCTTAAGGGAAAACAGGTTTGAAGGTGAGAGACGCGTTTATGAAAAGAGAGACGGAAATCCACTGATTGAAAGGGACATGGAAAAATGCATCCTCTGTAACAAATGTGTAAGGGTCTGTGATGAGATTCAGGGAGTCTCTGCCATTGATATAGCTTACAGGGGATTTAAATCCAAAGTTTGCCCGCCGTATGAGCGCGACCTTGATTGTGAGTTCTGCGGACAATGTATAAGGGTGTGCCCCACAGGCGCCCTGACCGGTAAGATGTGGGATCTTAAGGGCCGGCAGAAAGACATAAAAGAAGTGGATACAACCTGTCCTTACTGCGGCTGCGGCTGTGGTCTGACTCTCAATGTCAGGAATAATGAGATAGTCAGGGTAACTTCGAAAGAAGATACGATCAATGAAGGATGGCTTTGCCCCAAAGGGACATTCGGATACAGTTTTGTCAACAACAAAGACAGGCTTACAAAACCTCTTATCAAAAAGAAAGGCAAGTTTGTCGAATCATCATGGGATGAGGCTTTAGATCATATTGCGAAAAGACTTACAGATATAAAGGAAAAGCATGGGTCTGATTCCATTGGCGGCCTGTCTTCCGCAAGATGCACGACTGAAGAAAACTATCTGTTCCAGAAATTTATGAGAGCGGTGATCGGCACGAATAATGTTGACCACTGCGCGCGTCTTTGACACAGCTCAACCGTGGCCGGTCTGGCCGCAGTATTTGGATCAGGCGCAATGACAAATTCGATCCCTGAGATCGAGAATAATGACGTACTTTTTGTTATAGGATCAAACACAACTGAAACCCACCCTATTATCGGCCTGAGGATGAAAAAGGCCGTTAGAAAAGGTGCAAAGATCATTGTCGCTGACCCGCGGCGGATCAACCTTGTGGGATTTGCGCACAAATGGCTCCAGCAAAAACCAGGTACTGATGTGGTTCTGCTGAATTCCATTATGAATGTGATCCTTCAGCACAACCTGATAGACAGGATCTTTATACTCAGCAGGACCGAGGGTTTTGAATCGTTCAAGGACAAGCTCAGTAAATATACGCCGGAATATGCCGAAAAGATCACCGGTGTTCCCAGGGAGGACATAATAGAGGCTGCCCTTCTTTATGGGAGCGCACAGAAGCCGGGAATTTATTACACAATGGGTATTACACAACATACGCACGGAACTGATAATGTCCTGTCAATCGCAAACCTTGCACTCATGACGGGCAACCTCGGCATGGAGAGCACAGGCGTGAATCCATTGAGGGGGCAGAACAATGTTCAGGGCGCTACCGACATGGGTTGTATACCTGACCAGTATCCCGGGTATCAGAAAGTTGAAATGCCTGCAATCAGGGAGAAATTTGAAAAAAAGTGGGGCGTGAAGCTTTCAGAGAAAAAAGGCCTGACCGCTACATTAATGATCGATGAGATATTAAAGGGAAAGCTTAAGGCAATGTATATAATGGGTGAGAATCCCGCGCTTAGCGATCCCGACATCAACCAGACGGTTAAAGCATTTAAAAAGCTGGATCTGCTGGTTGTTCAGGACATATTCCTTACAGAAACTGCCAGGCTGGCAGATGTGGTTTTACCTGCGGCTTCATATGCTGAAAAGGAAGGTACATTTACAAATACTGAAAGAAGGGTCCAGCGTGTGAGGAAAGCTGTCGATTCTCCCGGACAGGCAAAAGAAGATTTACAAATCATTATCGAACTCAGCAGCAGACTTGGTTATCAAATGAAGTGTAATTCCGTTGAAGAGGTGTTTCAGGAGATAGGAAGCATCTGGCAGGCTGTGACCGGCATAAATTACAGCAGGATAAATAAATTGGGAATTCAATGGCCGTGCCCTACTCTGGAACACCCGGGTACGCCTTATCTGTTCAAAGGCGGTTTCCCAAGAAAAAAAGCAGTCTTCAGTGTGGTAGACTATATTCCGTCTAAAGAGCTGCCGGATAAAGAATACCCGTTGATACTGTCAACAGGGAGGCATCTCTTTCACTACCATACAGGTACCATGATCAGAAAAGGCGATGCCCTGAACAGTGTCGAGGCAGAAGCTTATGTGGAACTTAATTCAGCTGACGCAGACCGTTCGGGAATAAGTGACGGAGAAAAGATCAGAGTTTCCTCCAGAAGGGGAAAGATCAAAATAAGTGCAAGGATTTCAAAGAGAGTTGGAAAAGGCAGGGTGTTTGTACCGTTCCACTATAAAGAGGCCGCGGCAAACCTGCTTACTAATGCGGCCCTTGATCCTGTAAGCAATATACCGGAATTTAAGGTGTGCGCGGTAAAAATACAAAAAATTAAAAATAAAAAATAAAATATTCGAATGTAGTTCTGTTGAAAAACATTAAATTGTGGAGAAAATAATTTAATTTTAAAAATATCCTTAATTTTGCTTTTTAATTTTTAATCTTACAGTTGTAAAACGGGGGGCATTATGATAAAAAACATGTTACTTAAAAAACAGGTTCTTCTTGAAGGTCTAAACGACGAAGAACTTAAGAAAATTGCAGGTATCGTTAAAGAGATGTCGTTTAGCAAAGGAGACGACCTTTTCAAAGAAAAAGAGGACACAAAAGGGCTATATTTGATAATAACGGGCAAAGTTGAAATATCAAAGACTACTCCTGACGGATGGAAGCAGAGGCTTGCTATACTGGGAACCAGTCATTACCTGGGAGAACTGTCGATTATTGAGAGGCGACGCCATCAGGCTAACGCGACCGCCCTTGAGAATACAGATGTGTTCTTGATCACGAAAAAGGATTTCGAAAAGATGGAGAAAGAAGATACGATCCTTACATCGAAGATAATGAAGAAACTGGTCCTGATAATGAGTATGAATATAAGGCGCATGAATGAAAAGTTCATAAACGCGCTTATCAGCTATTAAGACCGTTAAGAGTTAATAGTGAATCGTTAATCGATAAACGAAACACCTAATTTACAGATAACAGATAACGGATAACAAATAAAGAAACAAAAAAAGGGAGGAGTAAAAAGATGCCGCTTGATCCGACTAAACATGCTGATTGGGAAATCGCAGAAGAAGCAGAAAAGAATATGTCAACGATCTATGAGATCGGAGATCGCCTGGGATTGACCAAAGATGAACTTCTGCCGCAGGGACATTATATTGCAAAAATCGATTACAGGGCGGTTCTTGAGCGCCTGAAAGACAAGCCGAACGGTAAGTATATCGATGTTACGGCCATAACACCAACGCCTCTTGGCGAAGGAAAATCAACTTCATCAATGGGCCTTGTGCAGGGTCTCGGAAAGATAGGCAAAAATGTCAGTGCTGCCATAAGACAGCCTTCCGGAGGACCTACCATGAATATCAAAGGTTCTGCTGCCGGCGGCGGACTCGCACAATGCATACCTTTGACACCTTTCTCACTTGGTTTCACCGGAGACATTAATGCTATTATGAACGCCCATAACCTGGCGATGGTCGCTCTTACATCAAGGATGCAGCATGAACGCAATTATACTGACGAACAGCTTATGCGCCTTAGCAATATGGAAAGACTTGATGTGGACCCGACAAAGGTGGAAATGGGATGGATAATGGATTTCTGTGCTCAGACCCTGAGGAATATAGTAATCGGCATTGACGGCGTAAACGGCAATAAAGACGGCTTTATGATGAAGTCCAAATTCGCAATAGCTGTTTCATCCGAGGTCATGGCAATTTTATCCGTTGCCACCAGTCTGAAAGATATGCGTGAGCGCATGGGCAAGATCGTTGTCGCCTACAGTAAAAAAGGTGATCCGATCACAACAGAAGACCTCCAGGTTGCGGGTGCTATGACAGCCTGGATGGTTCAGGCATTAAATCCTAGCCTTATGCAGACACTTGAAGGACAGCCTGTCATCGTTCATGCAGGTCCGTTTGCAAATATCGCGATCGGGCAGAGCTCAATTATTGCCGACCAGATAGGCCTCAAGCTTTCGGATTACCATGTAACCGAATCAGGGTTTGGAGCTGATATCGGGTTTGAAAAGTTCTGGAATCTGAAATGCCGCTTCAGCGGCCTTGTTCCTGATGCGGCAGTGATAGTTGCTACTATCAGGGCGCTTAAATGCCATGGCGGCGCGCCTGTTCCGGTGCCGGGCAAGGCCATGCCTAAAGAATATGGTTCAGAAAATGTAGGATGGGTTGAAAAAGGATGCGCAAACCTTCTGCATCATATCACTAATGTAAAAAAGGCGGGTATAAGCCCGGTTGTATGCATTAACGCATTCTATACGGATACAGATGCCGAGATAGCCAAAGTACGGGAGCTGGCGGAAGCTGCCGGCGCCAAGGTGGCTCTTTCAAGACACTGGGAAAAAGGCGGGGACGGAGCCATAGAATTTGCCGAGACTGTTGTCGCGGCATGTGAGGAAAAGTCTGAATTCAAATTCCTTTATGAGCTCGATCAGCCGGTCAAAGACCGCATTGAGCTAATTGCGAAGGAAGTATACGGCGCTGACGGTGTAGATTACTCTACTGAAGCAAATACATCGCTTGCAAGGATCCAGAAAGACCCTGAACTTTCCAAGATGGGGCTTTGTATGGTTAAGACACATCTGTCTCTTTCTGACAATCCTTCTGTTAAAGGTGTGCCCAAGGGATGGAAATTGAAAATAAGAGAAGTTCTGACATACAATGGAGCCGGGTTTATCGTCCCGGTTGCCGGTGCGATAAGTCTTATGCCGGGAACCGGTTCAAATCCTGCTTTCAGAAGAGTTGAAGTCGATACTGAAACCGGAAAGGTGCAGGGTGTATTTTAATCGTATTGCGAATAGTTGATTACAGCCCCTGTTACTAAGTAGTAACGGGGGCTTACTTTTTAAAGTAATTTGTTAGATGTTGCAGTCTATTTAATTGATATATCGCCATTATTATGATTTAAAGCATGTTAAGGAGTATTTGTTTTGATCAGAAACCTGCCTAATATCTTGACTGTAACCAGAATACTTTTTTTGCCTTTTTTTGCGTCCAGTCTGATTTATGGAAATTACCTGTTTGCTTTGATCTTTTTTGTTGCCGCTTCCATTACTGACGGCCTTGACGGATATATTGCAAGAAAAAACAACCTTACTACAAAGCTGGGAGCTATTCTCGATCCTGTAGCTGACAAGTTTTTCCTGTTAACATCATTCATTATAATGAGCATGTACGGCCTGATCCCAAAGTGGCTTACGATAGTTGTTATCAGCCGTGACCTCATAGTGGTAACAGGCTGCCTGATCATCTATTTTGTCACTCATAACCTGAATGTTGATCCGAGCAGGCTTGGCAAGACCGCGATTGCATTGCAGTTTATCCTGATAGGTCTGGTTCTTGCTTCTGTTAATATATATGGAAAGACTTTCGGAAACTCGTGGTTTCTTATGACAGTCGCGGCAGTTACCGCGATATCGGGCCTTCACTATGTATATAATGGACTGATTTTTGCCAATACAGAGAGTGAAAGAAGGAATCAGGCGTAATGAACGTTACTATCAGTCATGTCAATGAAGGCAGTACAGCACAGCAGTCCGGCCTTGAAAAAGGCGATTCAATTATCAGCATTAACGGATATCCTCTAAGAGATGTTATCGACTACATGTTCTACTCAAAAGACAGCACTCTCAATATGAAAGTTCAGCGGGGTGATAAAAATCTTTCATTCAAGATCAGGAGAAAGGAAAGGACAAATATCGGGATCGAACTGAAATCTTTCAAGGTTAAATCCTGCAGAAACAAATGTATTTTCTGTTTTATTGACCAGCTTCCAAAAAGGATGAGAAAATCTCTTTATCTTAAGGACGATGACTACCGTATGTCATTTTTGTACGGTAACTATATAACTCTCTCAAAACTTTCTCCTTCAGACAGAAAACGGATAATAGATCAGAGGCTTCGTCCGCTTTATGTATCGGTTCATACTACCAACAATGACATCAGAAGGAAAATGCTCGGAAATCCCAAAGCGGCTGATATCCTCCAGGAAATAAAGGATTTCGTCTCTCACAGAATTAAATTGCATGTTCAGATTGTCCTGTGCCCGGGCATTAATGACGGAGATGAACTCGCACGAACCATTAAGGACCTGCAGAAATTTTATCCGTATGTGGCTTCAATAGCTGTAGTACCTGTCGGGCTTACAAAGTATAGTAAAAAATCTCAGATAAGACCTGTTGAAAAATCAGACGCTGTGAAAGTCATTGATACCGTGAAACAGATACGGAGAAGGTTTAAGAAGCGGCACGGTGATCCGCTTGTGTACCTTGCAGATGAGTTTTACATTAAAGCCGATGTCCCCTTCCCTTCTCTTAAAGAATACGGGGACCTGCCTCAACTGGAAAATGGAGTAGGACTTGTGCCGGTTTTTCAGTCTGCCGCAAAGAAGCTGAAACTGCCAAAGAAGATCGAGCCGCGGCACTTCGCCATCTTTAGCGGCATATCGTTTATGCCTTTTTTTGAAGAATTCACGCAGAGGCTTAAAACAATTGACGGCCTGACCCTGGATGTAATCAAAATCGAAAACAAATTCTTCGGCCCGTCAGTTACAGTAACAGGGCTTCTTGCCGGTAAAGATGTACTCAAGGCAGTGGTTGGAAAAACCAAGGCAGACTGCCTGCTGGTCCCGGATGTCGTTCTGAGAAACGGAGAAGATGTATTTCTTGATAATGTTACACTAAAGGACCTTGAAGAGAGTCTTGGAATGCAGGTTAAACCCATAGAATCAACCCCGGAAGGGCTGTTGAAAGGAATAACTCATGGATGTAAGCGGGAAGACTAAGATAACAGGTATTTTCGGACACCCGATAGGGCACACTCTTTCGCCGGCAATGCACAATGCGGCATTTAAAGAACTTGGGATTGATATGTGTTATATCCCGTTTAATGTACTGCCCGCAGACCTGCCGGACGCTGTTTTGGCGATTAAAAGCCTTAATATGACAGGGGTAAACATAACAGTACCGCACAAAGAAAAAGTCATAGATCTCCTTGACGAAGTAGATAAAGAGGCGGAATTTATCGGAGCGGTTAATACTATTGTAAATTCAAAAGGACGCCTGACCGGATATAACACCGACGGCCGCGGATTTATGCGCTCGCTTGATGAGGCTGGAATTTCAGTAGAAGGAAAAGACGTTTTCGTGATCGGCGCCGGAGGAGCTTCAAGGGCTATAAGCTATTATTTGAGTGAAAAGGCTTCAAAGTTATCCTTGTTTGACATAGAGAGGCCTAAAGCGGAAGCGCTCGCGGCCGACCTGAGAAAGATCCGCGATAATGTGTTTTTTCTGGAGGATACAGAGAAAATCAGTAGCTCTCATATTATTATTAATGCCACCCCCCTGGGCCTTAAGCCTGACGATCCCCTGCCCCTGGATCCTGATATTATCAACTCCGACTGGATTGTATGTGATGTCATATATAAGAATACCGGTCTCCTGCGCAAAGCTGAAAAAAAAGGAGCAAAAACCCTCAACGGTTTCGGAATGCTCCTGTGGCAGGGCGCGCTCGCCTCTGAGCTCTGGACTGGCAAAGAACCGCCTGTTGATGTAATGCGTCAGGCTCTCATGTCAGGGATGAATAAATAAATCCCCTCTTTCCTCATATGCTATAACGATCAACTGAAAATTCACTATTTTTCTGAAAAAACCAATCGAATAAAGGAATTAATGGATCAAGGATTCCCAACTTATAATCCGGAAGAAAAGCCCAAAAAAGGAAAGCCAAAAGATGAATGTAATAAATGAAAACAAAAAGATTATACTGAATTCAGATGAAACAAAAGTAATTCAAGCTATCAAAAAAGACTTTAAGAAATTTAAAGGGTTTATATTTGCTGGTATCTTTTCTATTTTAGTGGGTTTAACAGTTGGGTTAAGTGCTCTTTTCTTATCAATGGATGGTGAGTACATTGTTACGGGCATACTTTTCATAATTATGGGCACTGTGACTCTCAGAGATGCAATCAGAAATAAAAAAGTATATCAGTTGCTAAATAAACTGGCAGATGATAATCAGGAATAATTTCATATCCCTTAAGTAATTAAAAAGAGGTAATGTTAAAATACAAGACCTGACCCCATACGTTATCTCATTTGAGGATTTGCTATTTTCTTGTAACCTTCCGGCAGTTCAAAAAGAGATGATGGAAAATCCACTTTGATTATCTCTTTTATCTCTCTTACGCCTGTTTTCTGGCCGTTACGGTAGTCAATACTTTTCACCGGAATACCGGCATACCCCCTCTCCTTTTCCCATTCTTTTGAACCGGGCTTAAGTACAGCATTGCTTTTCGGGGATATCTCACCAAAAAAATCGCTGAGTCCCGTCATTACCTGCAGTGACTCATTGTCAAGCCCGAGTTCAGCCATGTCAGCACTCCAGACTTCCTTTCTAAGACTGCCATCCCGGTGTCCCTCGTATTTGTCAGTAACCCACCGGTTAACCTTAATTTTTGACTGCACTTTTTTAAAGGTTGTTTTCACTGGTTGAGACGGCATCCTGCCCTGCATCATCTGTTCCATCATCTGCCTCTGCTCAGGGGGCATATCTTTCATCTGTGCCTGCATTTGTTTCATGGCCTCGTCCATCCGGCTTTTCATTGCTTTCATATCAGCCCTGGTCATTTCCGTATAGGTCTTTTCCTTGTTGTCGATCGCCCAGAATATATCTTTGTCCTGATGGTATATGATTATTTCATTTTCACCGGATTCAACCCGCATCTTATTCTTTGCCATGTATGTCCTGATTATTGAGGCACCGCCTGTACCTTGTAGAGAAGTATCTGAGCTGATCATAAGAATACCAGCGTTTGCAGAAGCGGCAAAAAACGAGGTCATAAAAATTAGTGAAAGAATTATCCTGGGAAATTTCATCAGATTTGCTCCTTTTTTAATCTTAATGCTATCAGAACACACTGAATGCAGTCAATTAAGTACGACTCATTATAAACGGAAGAAAGCAATTGCGGCCGGAAAAAACTATGATTTCAGAACTGAATTTTCAGAGGAATAAACCCGGTTACGGCCTTCAGCCTTAGCTTTGTAC
>VAPA010044077.1_pt1 | contig 47592 bp, 47 predicted proteins | sample 3395041 | NCBI WGS metagenome assembly VAPA01 (sample SAMN08290432, study PRJNA428436) | hydrothermal vent metagenome | isolation source: Deep-sea hydrothermal vent chimney | place: Indian Ocean: Southwest Indian Ridge | depth 1973 m m
ATATACTGAACGACATGAAAATAGGATTTTAGTGACTCGACCTGTGTATCCCGGAGCCAATGTTTCGAAGAAGGGTGAGGACATTGTGGAGGGCGATTTAGTTCTCACAGCAGGAGCTTGGCTAACACCAGCCAAAATAGGCACTTTGGCTGCGCTTGGTTGGACTCATGTCGACGTCTTTGGTAGACCTAGAATAGCTGTTATTCCGACTGGTGAAGAAATTGTTGCACCTGGTGAGAATCTCAATCCAGGTCAAATCTATGATGTCAATTCTTTCACTCTCGAGGCCATACTCCAGGCTCATGGAGCTCAAGTGGACCGCTTTGGAATCGTTGGTGATGATTACTCTGCCCTAAAAGACACAATAGAGAAAGCTCTACACTATGACATGGTTGTGCTCTCTGGAGGGAGCTCAGTGGGGGAGAAAGATCTTCTAGCTGGAATACTTGGTGATGTGGGTGAAGTCCTATTTCACGGAGTGCAGATAAAACCAGGAAAACCTACACTCTATGGTGTCGCTCAAAGCACACCGGTCTTTGGAATGCCAGGATATCCCACATCCTGTCTCAGCAATGCATACATTTTCCTTGTACCAGCTGTGAGACAGATGGGGCGGCTACCTCCTGCACACCAAAAAACCGTATTAGCTAAAATCAGTAAGCGATTAGTTTCCGCTTCAGGAAGAATGCAGTTTCTCACCGTCAGAATAAGAAACGGGATTGCTCATCCAGTCTACAAACATTCTGGTGCCATCACAAGTATGGCTACTGCTGAAGGATACATAATCCTCCCGATCAATCTTGATGTCATTGAGGAAGGAGACTCGGTCGAAGTCACTCTCTTCGAATAGCTAGCTCAATCTCCTGTATAGGGCTCTGAGGAGAGTATTTCATTCAAGCTGTCGTGTAACAGGATCCAAAACTTCATTCATCGCTCCTGTACGATATCCAAGTACATCAAAAGCAACATACTTGAAACCAGCATCCTTAGCGAGCGCATGAAGCTTGTCCAACTTGTCCACATCGAAAAGTTTCTGTCTCTCTTCGCGACCAACCTCAATCCTTACCACATCTCCATGAAACCGCGCGCGAACACACTCAATAGAAAAAATAGCCTTCACGTCACTTTCAACTTTGTCTACTCTTCTAACGCGGTCTTCGGTAATCTCAGTACCGTACGGGAACCTGCTTGAGAGACAGGCCATAGAAGGTCTATCAGCGACTGACAACTCTACCTCTCTGGCATAGATTCGAATCTCGTCCTTGGTTATACCAAATTCACGGAATGGAGAGACGACTCCAGCTTCCTTCAGTGCTTTAGCGCCAGGACGATAATCATTCATGTCGCTAGCATTAGTCCCATCCACAACAATATCCATTCCGAGTTTCTTAGCTGTATCAAGCCAGACCGAGGCAAGCTCCTTCTTACAATGATAACAACGATCTTTGGGATTGCTCACTAGGTCCTTATTTGAAAGTTCATCGACCTGAATAATCTCTATCTTGATACCAAGTTCTTCTGCAACTCTCATAGATGCCTCTAGTTCTGTCCTTGGAAAAGTTATGCTGTCGACAGTTAGCAGAATGGTTTCTGCAGCACTATTATGGGCAATATGGGCGAGTACCGTACTGTCCACTCCACCGCTAAATGCTACAAGAACGCGTTTTCCACTAAATTGATCTCTTATCCTTTCGAACTTCTTGCTACTTGTGGTCATAGTCTTGGCCATTCATAACTCACCGTACGCATTCATAAAAGTTGAGAAAGAGCAACACGTTTCAACCCGATACGAGGGATTCGATATCGTATACCTTTAGCGTGTCCATGTCACCATGCTTATCAAACTAATCAATATTGTAGTAGTTGAGTTCTGTCTTGGCTTGTACACTGAATCAACAGAACAGTGAAGATGAAAGTGACATTATCTTGTAGTGAAGGATGAGATATGGCGATTGAATATGATGGGGTTCTGCTCAGGTGCGAAGAACTAGACCAATGGTCGACACAGATTCGAGACCAGGCAGTTATCCTATTAATTGAGAATGTGAAGTCAGCACTTACAGAACAGAGCATCTCATTCAAAAATATCCAATCTGTATGCCAGAAAGTCTACATTGAAACGAATGATATCGTGGAAGTAGCTAAAATTGCGTCTCAAGTATTTGGTGTTTCCTCAATGTCACCAGTATCAATTATCCCAAAAGATGAACTCAGTTTCTCGGATTCTCACGACAAGACACACTTCGAGGAATGCGATGACAAAGTGTTCCGGTCAACTGAGCGGCTTGACGGAATAGGAGGCCTCCCCACAGGATTTCAGGGGCGTGCCGTCTGCACTATTTCAGGTGGACTTGACTCTCCAGTAGCTGCATTCAAAATAATGAAGAGGGGGTGCATTCCAATCTTTGTCCATTTTGATAACTTTCCATTTGGTGATGAATCGACCCGAAATCTGGCTATCAGACAGGCAAAAAAACTGACAGAATATATTCATGGTCACGAAATCAAGATGTACATCGTACCACATGGGGAAGATTTGACCGAAGTTCTTCGACATGCCCCTCGTAAAATGACCTGCGTCTTCTGTAGGAGAAACATGTACAGATTGGCACAAGAGATCGCGCGAATTGAAGATGCTGATGCCATTGTGACTGGGGAAATCATTGGAGAGCAAGCGTCACAAACGACACGCAATCTTCTTGCAGAGGAAAGTGCTGTGGATGATATTCCCATCATCCGACCTTGCATTGGTGATGACAAGGTTGAGATTGAGAAGATGGCGATGAAAATTGATACTTACAAGTTCGCTCATGAGGCGGTTTCATGTTGTTCATTACCACCAAAGTATCCTACTGTATATGCTGACATCAAGAAAATCGAGTCGGCAGAGAGTAAGATGGACATGGGATGGATTGCTACTGAGATGGCTCAAGCTGATGTCATAATCATGCAGGCTGGTGTTAACAATCACTGATTTGTTCATGCTCAAACTCTGTTCCGATGGGGCTGCTTACGAAGCAAAGCCAAAGAACAGAACGAATGTTGACATTCTGTCTGTCACAGATGAAGTGAAAGAATTGCTGAAAATGAAGATTCGCGTTAGTCTTCCAGCAATGTTAATCCTCGAAGGTGAAGACGGTGAAATTGTGAATATCTTCCCATCCGGTCGACTACTGCTCCGCAAGTTTCCATCGGAAGAAGCTGCTGAAAATATAACAAAAATACTCTCCTCACTCCTCTATTCACAAGATAGGTAGAGCTTCCAAAAATGGTTTTCTTCTTGAACAGGTCGGATGAAGAGGAACCCTTTCCTTTTCACACATGATACGCAATTCTAATATTGTATGGGTCTATTACGAAACTATGAGCGTACTTTTGATTCTGAATGATCCACCATATGGGACTGAGCGATCCTACAATGGCTTGCGTTTAGCCATGGCCCTGAAGAAAGAGAATTCTGATTTGGATGTGAAAGTCTTTTTGATAGGTGATGCTGTATCTTGCGCCGTATCTGGCCAAAAGACTCCAGATGGCTACTACAATCTTGAGCGAATGATGCGTGCTTTAGTCACAAAAGGTGTATCAATGAAATGCTGTGGTACATGTATTGATGCTCGTGGCCTGAAAGAAGAATCATTGGTTTCTGGAGTTGACCGAGGTAGCATGAGTGATCTCGCTAAATGGATCTTGGAGAGCGAAAAAGTAATCACGTTTTAGAACGACACTGCATTTCATTTCCTACTTTAAGTCCAAATCGTTAACATGCTTCTTTATGGTCGATTCTAGCTTCTCAATGGTCTTTTTGATATCCTCGATAGAGGCGAACTTCTTCTCTAACTCTTCCTTATTTTGCTTGTCAACTTCAATTTGTTCGTCAGAGGCATCTGCCAATTCTTGTTCTGTTTCAGTGAGTTGTTGACGTAGATGCTCGCACATTATTTTCTTCACTTGCATAGTGTTTCTCAGATTGAGAAGTTTCGTTTCAATTGCAAAAGAGAAATCCCTGAGGTCTTGTTCAGCGCTCTTGAGTTTGGTACGCAAATCTACTAGGTCAGTCATATCCTGTCCTATTTGCGCCTCCTGAGTAGATATCGAATCCGTATTCTTAGCAATTGCTCTCGCATTACTCTTAATTGATGGTGTGATTGAACTGGATTCGGAAACCGGACTAGTTTCTGCTTCATGAACCCGTTGTTGTGCAGAATCAAGAGGTTCAACCACTTCCGGATTGATCATCATTGAAGTCAATTTGTTGAATGCCTCGTCAACATTCTCACCTGTCAGAGCTGAGGTTTCAATGAAGATAGTAGGAGTATTCAGTTTTTCACTAAACATCTTAGTGAATTCTTCACCCTCTTCGTATGACACTATGTCCTCTTTAGGATAATATGTTCTCAGATCGATTCTGTTGCCTACTATTATCAAAACAGGGAACTTCTGCATGAATTCATGAGCCTCCACAAGCCATTTGGAGGCATTGTCAAAGGACTCTCTATCCACAGCCGAATAGACAAGAATCAGTCCACTACACCCTTCATAGTATCGTTTGCGAAGCTTCTGGAATTGAGTTTGTCCAGCTATGTCCCAAATCACAAGGCGCGTACTGCCTTCCTCAGTTGTAACAATCTTTTGGGCAAAATCAACTCCCAGGGTCGGGATGTAATTAGACCTAAATCCTTACCTATGTATTTTCGACGTATACTGGTCTTTCCAACATAGCCGTCCCCGATTAAACATACCTTGAATTGCCAACTAAGAGATTCTGTCACAGGCTCTTACTCCCTACTTCCTCGATTGCAGCGCAATTATCCCATCTTTTTGTCACTTATAGTGATATTTCGGTTATGCAAACATACTATCAATCAAGAAGAAACACTTCTGTTTCACCGATGACTCCAGTTGCGCATTGGGACAATGTGTGAGGAAACGAATTGTATGGGAATCAATAACCTGCGTCCACCTTTCAAAGTCAATTACTTTCTGCCGAGCAATCGTATAGATTATCATTTGTAACAGTCACCTCATTTTATGAAGATGGGCTTCATTCATGGACTCTCTCGACATCTTTATTCAGATGTATGGACACAGATTGTGATAGAGAGAGGACTGTTTGAAGATGAATCTGAAAGGAAAAACAGCAATTGTCACTGGTGCAGCTGCGGGAATTGGAGAAGCCACTGTGAAACTTCTCGCAAGTGAGGGAACCCATGTTGTGTGTAACGACATTTCTGAGTCTGGATTGAGAGTTGTAGACGACATACAATCTACCGGAGGAGAGGCGATATTTGTTAGAGGCGATATCTCTGATGAAGGGTTTGTTCAACAGTTAGTTTCGGATACTATTGAGAAATACAAACAGTTAGACATTTTGGTAAACAATGCAGGGATTGTCATTCCGGGAAGGGTAGACAACACAAGTTCTGAAGACTGGAATCGCACAATGGAAGTAAACGTTAGAGGTGTATATCTTGCATCCAGATTTGCTATTCCTCACCTTAGAGAAACACAGGGAGTCATTATCAACGTAGCATCTGCAGTAGCTCTGATGGGAGCGAAAGATCGGGCTGCTTATACTGCATCGAAAGGAGCGCTTGTTGCACTCACGCGTGCAATGGCGGTTGACCATATGGATGATAAGATTCGGGTCAATTGTATTTGTCCAGGTACCACTGATACACCATCTCTCAAAGATCGTCTGGCAAAGCTACCTGACCCTAAAGCTGCTAGAAAACAATTCATCGAACGACAACCCCTCAAACGCTTTGGTCAATCTGAAGAGATAGCAGAGGGTATACTGTATTTGGTGCAAGCCGAGTTTTGTACTGGAACCTGTCTGTCAGTAGATGGCGGTATGGCGATATAGACAATAGCCCCCGAGATATTATCATAAAACCTATTCAGTTTCATACCTTGCCGGTTCAGCAAAGAAATCCATTATTCTGCAAGATGTCTTGAACTCTGCTGAGTGAACAACTCCTTCTGGTATGTAATATGAATCACCTCTCTTGTAGAGTTTGGTTTTATCACCTATTGTCAGTTTCATCTCACCCTCAATTACAAAGCCGTATTGCGCTCCATGGCTATGCGGAGATACAACTCCAATAGGTTCAATCTCGAAGAATCCAACCTGAAATTGTTCACCTTTAGCAATATACGCTTGGACTCCTAGGAAATCCATCTTCGCCTTAGGTAGGTTTCTTATGCAATCTGGATAGGTTTCAATTGACATGATTTTCACGCTTTTTGACTATCACGTATCAGGGATTTGAGAATTCCCATCATCGCATCTATCATCAATGAAGAACTATCATACCATCAAACTAAAGACAGCGCGATTCACATATAGCAGTATGACCAAAAAAGTGAACGAGCTGTTTCTATGTGAAGAGTGTGACCTTCTGTATAAAGAAGAGGAACTCGCACAGAAATGCGAAGACTGGTGCAGAGAGAACAAATCCTGCAATCTTGAGATTACAAAACATGCTGTGAACAAATCTGAATTGTCCCTCCAATCTTAATATATTTCTCAATCACTACCATAAAATAGGCGATTGAACATGCTGCAGGGGAATCACGTTTTGTGATTCCAAGCTGATAGGAGCATATCAATTGAAAGACACCTTTGAATTCGGTGGCGAGATTGTCTGGCGACCAACACAAAACCACATTCAACAGGCAAATCTTACAAAATTCATGAAGTTGCATGAAATAGCAACTTTTGAGGAACTCATGCAACGGTCCACTGAAGATGTGGGCTGGTTCACAGATGCTGTTCTAAAATTCCTAGATATTCAGTTCTACAAACCATATTCGGAAGTCGTAGACCTCTCTCAAGGTATTGCGTGGCCTCGATGGTGCGTCGATGCTAAAATGAACATCGTTCAGAATTGTCTCGATAAGTACATTGGAACACCCGTTGAGAATCGAAATGCCTTACTCTGGGAGGGTGAGGATGGAAATACAAGATCTATGACCTATGGCGAGTTGTATAAAGCGGTAAACAAGGCTGCAAACGCGCTTCGTTCTATTGGTCTAGGTCTTGGAGATCCCATTGGAATTTACATGCCGATGGTTCCTGAAACTACAATCGCATTCCTCGCCATTGCCAAGATAGGTGGGATAATCCTCCCACTATTCTCAGGATTTGGAGTGAATGCAATTGTAGATCGTTTGGGAGATGCCGATGCCAAGGCAATATTCACCGTTGATGGGACCGTCCGTAGAGGTAAGATTATTTCCATGAAACCGATTGTTGATCAGGCTGCTACTAAAATCCCTTCACTGAAACATATGATTGTCTTGAATCTGGCGGGAACTTCAATTGAAATGAAATCCGGTCGCGATCGTTGGTGGGATGAGCTCATTTCTGGTCAATCAGAATCCGCAGACACTGAGATTACAGATGCTGAATCACCGATGATGATTATCTACACTTCCGGTACAACAGGACTAGCAAAGGGTGCAGTACATACCCACTGCGGTTTTCCAATCAAATCTGCTCAAGACATGGCGTTTGGTACCGATTTACATCCGGGAGAGATAATCGCGTGGGGACCAAATGTGGACTTAGGATGGATGATGGGTCCCTGGCTGATATTCGGAGCACTGATACTAGGAGGTACTTTCTTTCTGTATAACGGAGCAGTAGATTATCCGGGTCCTGGACGTTTATGGGAGTTAGTTGAGAAATACAAGCTTACAATACTGGGTGTTTCACCAACTTTGATTCGCCTCTTGATGACTCACGGTGAAGATCCTATCAAGCCTCATGACTTGTCTTCGCTCCGTTTCTTTGCTTCTACAGGTGAACCTTGGAATCCTGACCCGTGGATGTGGCTCTTTGATACAGTTGGGGCGAAGAAGATTCCAATCATTAACTATTCCGGAGGAACAGAAATCTCAGGTGGTATTGTGATGGGCAATCCTCTCTTGCCCCTCAAGGCGTGTGCATTTTCAGGTCCTTGTCCAGGAATTGCGGCTGACGTTTTCGACGACGATGGTAAACCAGTTCGAAATAAAGTCGGAGAATTAGTCATCAAGTCTCCATGGATTGGAATGACGCGTGGATTTTGGAAAAACCCTGAACGGTATGAGAATACTTACTGGTCTCGTTGGGAGAATATTTGGGTTCATGGTGATTTCGCAGCAATCGACTCAGATGGTCTATGGTATATTTTGGGTAGGTCTGATGATATTATCAAAGTAGCAGGCAAGCGTTTTGGACCTGCAGAGGCTGAATCAGTTCTGGTCGCCCATCCTTCTGTGACTGAGGCAGCAACGATAGGTGTCCCGCATAAAATCAAGCTTAACGAAATTGTAGTATTTTGTGTGCTTAATCCCGGGATTGAGCCGTCTGAGGAGTTACGAGAGGAGCTCAAGCAGTCAGTAGCAGTTGCCATGGGCAAACCGCTCACTCCTCGTGCGATACTATTTGTTTCTGATTTACCCAAGACAAGAAGTGCTAAAGTGATGCGACGGATGATTCGAGCTGCATACCTTGGTGAGGATCTTGGTGACACTGCATCTTTGGTCAATCCTGAGGCTGTTGAAGAGATAAAACGTGCACGTTAGATTGTGCGGAAAAAAAGAAGGAACTGGGGAAATCTGGAAATTAGCCCCATTTCACAATAGGTTCAGGAATCCAAACTCTGAAATCCGTTCCTTGACTCGAATCTCCGGGAACTCGGTCTGATACTCCGAGATTGCCACCATATTTACTTACAATTTGAGTAGCAACATGAAGTCCAACACCACCATAACGACGACTCTTGTCAAAGATATTTCTCTTTCTCTCGTCATCGATACCTGCACCATTGTCACTTATTGAAATTTCAAATCCAGCACGCGCTCTCTTTAGTTGTACCCATACACGCTTGTCATCTTTAGGATTATGTAGTATCGCATTTTCTAAGAGGTTGACAAACAAGGTTTCAAGGAACTTGTCTGCATTCATGATTGCAGTTCTCTCTTCAAAATTACAAGATACTTCAATATTCTTGAATTGTTGATTGATTGTCTGAACTGAGGTTGTTATTGCTTCTGTAAGTGATCTTGATGTAATTGGAGCTTCATCAATTCTTTCAGCCGCCAAAACCTTTGATATAAGATTTGCACATTGTCTTACATTATCTTCGATGTCAACGATTGTTGTTGAATCAGGATTCTCGATTATCAGATTGAGGATCTCCACACTCAGGACAATCCCCTGAAGACGATTTCTGATGTCATGGCTCATAAGGTCTAAGTAGAATTTTGCTGTTTCTTCAGTCTTCTTTAATTGAGTGATATCTCCAAATGTCCACACGCGCCCGGAGTTTTTTCCTCGTCGAACCAATGGGACTGAGTAACATTCGAAGATTCTTCCATCAATGAACCTCATTAAGTAAAGGTCTGCCTTGGGGGTCTTTAGAAGATCATGAATCCAAAACAGAAAGGGGATTGAACTCTCAAGCTGGTCTGCAATGCATTCGAAAATATCCCTATCTTTCTCTTCCCTCACTTTGGAGGTTGGAATTCCCACCATTTCGAGAAATCTGCTGTTGCTGAGAATATGCGCACCGCCTAATCCAGAGATATAAATCCCATCTACAGTAGACTCTACTGTTGCAATTAGCAGTTCAGAATATTCTTCGTTACTCATTAATGCGGTGCTCCGTTTCACATGGACAAAAGGCATTAGTCCCAGATTCATATTGACAATCGTTGTGATGACTTGCGCTAGTTGTCATGAATTCAATCATGAATATACTATTGTGTAGCAGGAGAAAAAAGTGCCAGTCAAGACTGTCATCATTTCTCTATACTTCAAATGACCATCATTCGATGATCTATCCTGAACAATGGAATTCTTTACCATGGTTCAGGTGGGTTTATTGGAGGGCTGGACATTGTTATCATAAATAATAAGTAGACTAACTATTCAAAACAAGACGAGATAATTGACGATATAGAATGAGAATTGCTTCCTAAAACGCAAGTAACGGATTAATCGACTAGGGCAGTTCTAGTTTCAGGTCATACTGACAAACACGAAGCTCTTAAGTCCGAAATTCACCTGATACACTTGATGACTGATATCTATTCTCGGGTTTCAGAACTGTGGCTTGATTGTTCTAAAATGATATCTCAGCGTTTTGGACTTGAGGCATCCCCTATCCCTAAATCAGTTAAGGTCATCAATGCACACAATATCAAAAGAATAGGTGGGAACTACAATGATTTTGGGAAGGAGCTAAAGATACATCCTGATACTCTTCAAGAAACGATTCCGCTTGCCGGTGTAGTTTATAGAGAGTGTCTGTTCAATGCTTTTCCCCCGGAGCTCTGTTCTGAAGCCAAACGTGACCTTGCATCTGAATTTGCTCGACAGGTGTTGAAGAAGCCTGATAGAAATAAATGGGTAAAGGAATGGCAAACTATCCCTACACAATATGTTCGAATTAATCTGCGATACAATTCTTACACGCTAATGAAGTGGATAAATGCTCTTGGTGGTTCAAGCGAATTGGACTCAATAGTGCATGAGTTTGTGTGTATGGCTCGTTATGGGAAATCACTAGATTTTGATGAGTATGTTGAGTATATGACTCTTAGAACCCGGAATATTGTGGTTGAGCTTGATTATGCAAATGTGAAGATTGTTGATGCTCTTTTAAAAGACCATACTGCAACCTATCTTCAAATAGCTGAGAACACTGGATTAAGTGAATCTTGGGTCTGTACACGAATTAACCGTCTCAAGCGTAAATACGTTCTGATGAATATTACATCAGCCCCCTTTTCGAGAATCGGAATACGTACATTCTATGTTCTTCTCGCAGGCCCATCATGGAGTGATCCATCTAAACTCATTACACAATGCCCATTCCTATATGATATACGGTCAATTCTCAATGGTCCTTGGCAAATAATTGCACGACTTGCGGTTCCAGACAGTATTGAGAACATCCGCTCACTGGATCAAATGTCCTCAATTCTCAATAGCAATGGAATTGCTGTCGATGTTGCTGAAACATATTCAGTTGGAATATCAAACTCATTCTACCATTATAATCCAAAAACCCGTAGATGGGAAATACCATGGGTCGCTATGAGAGGTTGGGGTCATAGAATCCAAAAAGAATCCCTAGACCAGCTTGTAGAACGAATTGACATGCCCGCAAAAACTACAGATGTATACCTTGACTCTCTTGACATGAGTATCATTGCAAAAATACAGAACGGAATCACTTCTACTAGAGCAATGAGAAATGAACTTTCAATAGGACAAACAAATCTCTCAACCCGAATGAAGAAACTCAGGTCAGATGGTTTGATTCGTAGTATTTGGAGCGTTCATAATATTGGTCTAGTTGAAAGAGTTGCAATCAGAGCCACAGATAGAAAAACTGCTAATATTCTGGACACATGGTCTAGAGAACTCCCAGGAGCATTCCTACGTTATGAAGAAAATCGAAACCTTCTCATGATGACTGATCTTCCCGCTGGCGGATCCACTCGTTTGATGGAAACACTTCGTTCACTTAGATGGCCTGTTACTGTATCGCCTCTAAGTAGCGGAATCTGGGGTCATTGGCAATATCCTGAAAGTATGTGGGATGTTGAGCGTCAAGGTTGGCAATCCCCAAAGAATGAGATTAACTCTTGGTTGAATCAACTTGTAGAAGAAAGTGAAAATCTGACCGTTGAAACATCTAGCTCCTCACGCAGTCCCCCTGTTTCTAGAAGGCGTAGATAAATCAAAATCCGACTTGTTATTGTCAGTAGCGACACCTCTCGAAAAAATGATAATGGTCAATAAGTGCTACCACAATCTCCAAAGCACCTTCTTGAAATTACGTTCTAAGCAGTAGATTGTTTATTTTTCGTTGCCAATCGATGGCTTATATACTTAGAAATCAAGACATACCTGGGGATCAGGGACAACCTGATGCGAGGAATCGACGAAACGAAAAACATCTCTCCCCGATGGGGGGGAGACCTCGGGGGAATGGTGCTCCACAGACATCTTCATAGATTCTGTGGACTTCAGTAACAGTTGGGGTTCAAAGAAATTGATGACAAATCTGGATGTCTTATATCAATTGCATTCATGACAACCATTTGGAGTTTAAGAAAGATGTCAAAACCAAAGATCCATGTGGCGTTACTTGGGAAACAAAAAACAATCGAGCATATCGCAATAAGACGAAGTATTGATGAGCTTATCTTAGTTTATTCGCGAGATAAGCTCGAACTTGCAGAGAATATCATCGAGCAATTCTCGAATTTTGGTATCGCTGTTATCCCTGTACGTGTTGTGTCAAACGATTTCACAAGCATTCTCTCATCAATTCTAAGAGCATTGGATCATCGCAAATTGGATGATTATCAGGTTGAGTTCAGTATAACTTCTGGACATTGCGTGATGACCATGGCAGCTTGCGTTGCAGCTGCTATTGTCAAAGCATCGGTAATCTGTGCAACAGAGACTGAATCATTTCAGATGTCAGAAGTATGGCCATCTGAGTTGGTAAATCTGACACATAAGAAGTGTGAGATTCTTGATTATCTAGAAATTCATGACAGTCCTGTCCATCAGAAAGAGATCTCAAAGCACACCGGTATCAGACAATCGGGTGTGTCTAGACACCTACGTGATTTAGAAATGGCTGGTTATGTTAGGAGAACTCGCAAAGCTCGAAATAAACAGGTTCAGATAACAGAACTGGGATCTACCATACTTCATCATAAACAGATTCGGAAGCGGCGTTTGTGGAGTTCCTATTCAAGTCGGACACTAGAGAGTATTCAGACGGTAGGTTGAAACCATGTGTGTGCTTGATGCTTTCTCATTGGAACCTGGTAATAATGTCATGTTTAGCGATTATGCTGCATTATTCAATATCGTTAGTTCATTTGATAATCCCGACCATGTTGAGTTTTCAGAAGATTACTTCAAATCTTCTTTTTCGCAGCCGAGAGTTGATATAGCGAACGATATCGTACTAGTTCGAAACTTCGATGGGAAACTTGTTGCTTCTGGAACTATATTCGACCAAAACACAACTCCTGCAAAATCAAGAATAATGGTTCAAGTCCATCCCGATTATCGATGTCAAGGTATTGGTACAAAAATATTGCATTATCTAACTCAAAATAGTATTGAGCGAGGAATAAATCTCTCTTTGTGTCGAATTCCCAGTTATCGACCCTACGCAATATCCTTTGTAAAAAATCGAGGATTTGAAAATGACCATGTTTGGGTAAAGATGCACCTTGAACACAAGATTCCAGAAAAACCCTCTATCATCGATTGGGGATTTAGAGTAAGAGGTCTGGATGTCACAAAGGAACTACCTCTATGGATACAACTCCAAAATGAGATATTTGAAGACGATCCACACTATGAACCCGTCGATGTTGAATCACTCAAGGCTTTGATTAACCATAGTAGTTTCGATCCAAACCTGATACTTGTCGGTTTATTCAATGAAAAACCCGTTGGACTCTGCAGCGGATGGCCGATAAACTCTGAACTAAATGGGAGAAGCCAAAAAAAAGTTCAGATTCAAGGTATGGGTGTAGTAAAGAAATACAGAAGAAAGGGCTATGGTCAAACCCTTTTATCCGAACTTCTTAACCGTGCATTTCTGAAGGGTCATACATCATCGGAACTTGTTGTCCAAAGTAGCAATGATGCAGCATGTAGTATGTACGTAAAGTACGGGTTCAAAGAGAAATACAGATACCTTTGGTTCAAGAAAGCGCACTGAAGGATTTCAGGTCTGTTCATGGTGCTTTCACAAAGAATACCGAATCAGGAACTGAGTATTTGATATCCAATATTAGGATTGTAACTGGATTCAGTGTTGTCGTAATAGTCGCACTTGTAAAATGGAGTGATATTTGAAATCATGACGGTGATTACCAATCGTCGTCATCCTCTTCCCACTCATCATCGCCCCAATCTTCTTCTTCGTCAATCCATTGACCATCCTCATCTTTAAGGAACAATGATTCCACCTCTACAATCGACTATACACTCAGTATACTATTCTTCTTTAATCGATTTCTATGGTCAGAAGACATCCAGGTCTTTCCCTGAAACTAACTTTCCTTCGTATTTGTCAGATATCTCCGCTAGTAATTGTTCCTCAGTACGATTACAGAAGAGCTGATGATACAATACCAAAAGCGTCGGTTTCGTCTTGTAGGCAATCTCGGCCAGCTCATATGTCGATGTATGGACTGATGAATGATATCTAATCCACTCCTCAGGACGCTCTTTCAGACCTTCTGCTGAATAGACTTCATGAATTAAGATATCACAATCAATTGCTTTCTCGATGAGGTTGGAAGAAGGACGTGTATCACCGGAAACCACAATGGTCTTGTCTGAGGTGACAAATTTGAAACCATAAGCTTCCAACGAACCGTGATCGGCTCGAAAAGCTTCGACCTCAACATGGTCATCCCTGTAGATTATCCCTTCTTGAATCTCGTGAGCATTCACAACATAACCGCTCTTTATTGCAGGTTCCAAGCCATCAAATCGTTCTCTGACATCTTCTTTGTATGCTTCCTGAATGTGCTTGGTCATCTCTCCCAGACCCTTTGGTCCATAAACTTCCAGTGACTCGTTCCTTCCTTCAACAGCTGGTGTGAAAATGAGGTCTGGATAACCTATGGTATGATCAGAGTGAAGATGAGTGAGGAAAGCTCTGGTTAGTGTTGTAGATTCTATATCCGCGGCAATCGCGCGTCTTACTATCCCTGGTCCGAAATCAACAATATACGTAGATTTCCCAACAACAATTGCAACAGATGGTCCTGACCTGTTTGGATCTATGTTGGGGGTTCCTGTTCCAAGCAGGATGACTTTACTATCCACTTTCAGAGCCTCTTCATTTCACTGTGACTCTTGAGCAACTAGGTTATCCAAGACTCTCTGAAGGTATTCCTCGAACTTGTCAATTTCTTCTGCTGCAAAACCTCTGTAGAAGATCTTAGTCATCTCAACTGAGACCTCGATGTATACGTTCAGCATTTGCCGAGTCTTCTCTGTCAATTCAATCAGAACCTTGCGTCGATCCTCTTCGGATTGAACACGTTTCACATGACCGGCGTTCTCAAGGCTATCTAGCAGTTCACTGAGTGTTGATTTTCGCAGTAACGTCTTCTTGATCAGCTCGTTTATTGGAACACCGTCTTCTTGCCAAAGTGCAAACAGAATCCTACCCTGTCCTGGACCAATGTTAAGACCGCGCTCCTTCAGAAGTTCTGAGAAGACTCGCCTACCGAGATGATGAATTTGGGTTACCAAGAACCCGCCTGGTCTTTGAGACATCATTTTTTATCACCTAGTTCAAGTTTGAAAGTACTGTTGCCAGTCCAGCCTCTAGCAACGTTGGGGAAAAGCTGCAAAACTGTATGGTCTGGGTCGTCAAATCCAGCTAAGTAATATTTTATCCATTCTGAGTGCCAAATTGATTTCTTGATATCAAGATCTTCAACCACCTCGATAAGACCGCTGAACATCACACCCCACCATGTATCTGGATTGCAATAATACACTGAAACTGCCTTGTTCGATTTGATGTTCTCTATTTTTGTTGAGGAAGTGTTTGTTGTGAATAGTAGCATGAAATCATCTTTGTGATTCTCAAAGAATGGAATAAGTTTAGGAAATCGCTCTGCGTTTCTTAGATTAAACATGGCTCTCGTCTGGGGGAATCCCTTGTCATCCACAGTTGTAACATAAACAGGCCAACAGTTTTCTAGAAGATGCAAACACATCTCTTTCAATTTCTTATCTTCCATCACGCAACAACTCTTGCAGAGAGGTTTAGTTCGCATCCTAATAGTTAGGTTCCGAACTATATACCTTTCGGTCTTGGAAATCTGCCGTCTAATTTTCCAAACAAGATGGACTGAAGAGAAGACCTGGACTATTCGCATAAATGAAGTGAAAAAAATGAATGAGAAGGCGGTACCCCACCTTCTCTGGTATACTATTTCTTCCTGATGAATACAATCGCCAGAATCGCAATGACAGCAACGCCGCCAACGATTCCCATTGTCATAGGATCAAGCACAATGTCTACTGAAGTTGAAGATTCCACACCCAGGATCGGGTCATACTCTAAAGTATCATCACCAAAGTACTCAAAGGAGAGATAGATTGCTTCCCCAGAATCCTGAAGTGAGGTGCCTTCACCGTAGCTAGCACGGACCTGCACTATGTTATTGGCTGCTAGAGCGGTTTCTTCGTACTCGAAGTATCCATTCTCAAATTGGAACTTTGTTCCAGTCTTGTGAAACTCACCTGGATTTTGGTCACCTTGAACCTGTCCATGAGCACTCTCAGTTACAGTGAACTGAAGAACCAGAATCGAGTCTTCATAAGTCCATTCCCAACCATCAACCACAAGATCGAATTTCATCTCACCTGGATTACTCAGATTAAGATGGACATAGATCCCAATCCCAACCTCGAAAGCTGGCTGACTTGGTAGATTACCATAATCCGTTCCCGTATCTAGAGGTCGAGGATCATACATCTCGGATGTTGTGAAATTGAAGTGAATGGCTATTGCATTGCCATCTTCCTCTTCAGTTTCAAAACCACTGAAATTCCAATTTGACGTTGGTAGCGGGAAGGGAGCACCAATGATAACATCAGTGTCGTTATCGAATTCACCATCAGCATTTGTGTCATTGGCCTCAAACATCTTGACAAACATCACATGGTAATCCGTTGTCGGATTGTTTGGATCCCACCAATGGAAATGGGGAACTTGATTATTACCAGTCACCTTAACAGCAATGTTATCCGTTTCCAGTGACACCATACCAGCGGAGTACTGGTATAGAATTCCACTGCTCTGCGCGGCAGCAAGCGGCACTCCTAGTCCTATGATTGTAAGGGCAAAGAGAGCTAGTACAGTTTTCTTGTAAGCGTCCACAATATCACCAAGTTATCCTTCACGTTTGGTATATATAGGGAATATTAAACAGAGAAGGGCGATTATTGGTGGAAAAGCATTATCCGTGTCCTAAAAACCGATAGAAGGTTTATGAACGCTTAGTATCCTTTCAGAACTCCACTTATTTCCCAATCAATTTTCTTACTTTATCGAGAACGTTATCAACTGTGAATCCGTAATTCTCGAAGACTACTTTGGAAGGAGCAGAAGAACCAAACCTTTCCACTGAGTGCATATCGCCTTCATCTCCAATCCATTTCGCCCATCCTTGGGAAACACCTGCTTCTACAGCCAAGCGTTTCTTGATATCAGGTGTTAAAACAGAGTTTCGATACTCTTGACTCTGGTTTTCAAACAACTCCCAGCTTGGGAATGAAACTAATCGCACGTTGACACCCTCAGCAGATAACTTCTCTCCAGCTTCCACAATCAGCTCAACCTCCGAACCAGAAGCCATCAAAATAACTTCAGGATCTTTCCCAAGATCAGCTAGAACATATGCTCCTTTCTTGAGACTTGAAGCAGCAGCGTACTTATTTCGGTCTAAAATAGCAATCTTTTGCCGAGTCAATGCTATCAGTGTAGGTTTGTCTGTATGAGCAATAGCAATCTTCCATGCTTCAACTGCCTCGTTAGCATCTCCTGGTCGAATGACGGTAAGATTAGGAATAGCCCGCAATGAGGCCATTTGTTCCACTGGCTGATGTGTTGGTCCATCTTCACCCAAACCGATGCTGTCATGAGTGAATATCCAAATGCTTCGATGCTTTGAGAGGGCTGAAAGTCTTATTGAAGGGCGCATATAGTCAGAGAACATGAGGAATGTTCCTGAATACGGAATCAAACCACCGTGTGCAGCCATTCCATTAACAGCTGCCGCCATTGCATGCTCACGAACACCAAAATGGATATTGCGACCTTCAGGAGAGTCTGCTTGGAATGATGGACTTCCATCAATCCATGTCTTATTTGAAGGAGTTAGGTCTGCAGAACCCCCAATCATTTCAGGTAGTTTCAAGGCCAGCTTATTGATGGTCTTCCCTGATGCAGTTCTTGTAGCTAAAGGTCCGTCAGTCGATTGGAACACTGGTAGGTCATCATCCCATTTCTTTACAAGTTCACCTTTCATTCGTCGATTGAACTCTGCAGCCAATTCAGGATGTGCCTTAGTATAGTCATCAAAGAGTGAATTCCACTCATCCTCTATCTTTGCCCCCTGTTCCCCAATTTCTCGGAAATGTTTGAGCACTTCATCAGGAATGTAGAAGGCTGGTTCGAGAGGCCAATTGAGTTTCTTCTTTGCTCCTGCTAACTCCTCTTCTCCTGCTGGTTCTCCATGAGCCTTTGCAGTATCCTGTCTGGTGGGTAGACCATAACCAATGTGAGTCCGGACAGAAATGAGCGAAGGCCGTGGATCATTCTTAGCCTTCTGAATTGCTTCGTCAATTGAATCAACGTCGTTTCCATCCTCAACTTGTTGAACATGCCAACCAAAAGCCGCAAACCGAGCATTCCGATCTTCAGAGAAAGTAAGTTCAGTGCTTCCATCAATAGAAATGAGATTGTCATCATACAAAAGTACAATCTTTCCTAGACGAAGATGTCCTGCAAGCGATGCAGCTTCAGATGACAACCCTTCCATGAGGTCTCCATCTGTGACGATTGCGTATATGTAGTGATTAACGAGATCAAGACCGGGTTTATTGAAAACAGCTGCCAAGTGTGCCTCTGCAATTGCCATCCCAACCGTGTTTCCGAGTCCTTGACCTAGTGGACCTGTTGTGACTTCCACACCTGGTGTACAGAAGTTCTCAGGATGTCCAGGGGTTCGACAACCCATTTGGCGGAAATCCATCAAGTCTTCCTTGCTGACATCGTATCCGGTGAGATGGAGTAAGGAATAGAGAAGCATAGACCCATGACCACCAGATAATACAAACCGGTCACGATCCCACCAATCTGGATTCTTTGGATTGAAACGTAGATATCTAGTCCATAGAGTATAAGCCATCGCAGCTGCACCCATTGGCATACCTGGATGTCCAGACTTAGCACGCTGTACAGCGTCAGCAGATAGAAATCGAATAGTATTGATTGCTAGTTCTTGGAGTTTTGAATCAGACAACAACGTTCTCTCCTTCTCGGAATGCAGACTCTTGGTAGACCAAGATTATGCTGATGACTAGTCGGTCTGACATGTCGACTTCTTTTTGATTGTTGCGCTTCCACTCAAGGACTATTTCCGACTGACGAGCCTGGTGGATATGTTTCAAAGAACTCTTCCTTGAGAATGTCCATTATGACGAAGTCGTGAAAAGCCCCTTTCACGTACGCTCCTTGCCTGAAGACTCCTACTGGTTTGAATCCTGCATTCTTGTATGCCTTCTGAGCTCGTTCATTGCCATCCATGGTTATCAGATATATGCTGTTCAGACCTAAAATGTGGAACGCAACCCAGAGCATCACTCGGGTAGTATCAGTTCCGTACCCTTTTCCTAGATTGTCTGCATTGTGAATTGCAATACCAAACTCTGCCCGTTTGTGTTGTTTAGATATATCAAACAAACTCACTGAACCAAGGAACTCCCCAGACTTTATATCCTCGATTGCAAGAGTCATTTCTCCATCTCTCCAAGGATCTTGTGTAGTCGCCCGCTCCAACCACGCTCGTTCTGTCTGTCTTGACATTGGTATTTGACTGTTCAAGTATTGACGAAGTTCAAGATTATTCCAGTGCTTCATTACGATGTCCAAGTCATCCAGTTCAAGTGCTCTCAGATTGACCTTCTCTCCCAAGTACATACCCAACATTGCACTCGATTTGAAGATAAAGATGTCCAAGAACTGCATTCGATATACTCATTATCAACGAAATCACGGATTTTGATACAGATTGGAGTTCCATCTCATGAGTCCTCGGAGAGAGTTTTTCGACGAACCGGTAGTAAGGATTGAAACTCTCAAGGCTCGATTTCCTAGGACATGTCCAGTATGTGGTTCTCCAGCTACCAAAATCATGCGAATGAAGATTGCTCGGGGGACGGAATTTACGGACCCTGCATATAGTTTGTCTGTGCGGCGGAAAGTTGGTCCACAACATCCAGAGATGCAAGTCTTACGAGTCCAAGTATGTGAAGACCATGCTAACCCGGACGCCGGAACCGATAGATATCAGACTCTATGCATCCTTGTAGATGGCTTACTTGTGGGATTCCTAGTTTTTGGTCTTCTTTTCATAGGGGATAGTTTTTGGAGAGGGCGACCGATGTCCATATGGCCATTCCTAGTCATAGGACTCTTCGGACTGGCTATGATTCTAACAAAAGTGGCATTTATGCCAAACGCGGTTGCCAAAGCTGTTCGAATTGTAGGCTTTGATGCAGGGATGCAGAATGTCTTGATTGCTTTCAAAAGCCCGATGTATAGAAACGAATTCATGCAGGAGAATCAGATGACAGCTGAGCTAGTCAGTTGGATTTTGAAAGCTGACAGTTAGAATGAGTTGGGATATTGTAAAATGATATGAAGTGCTCAAGTAACTTCCATCAGGAGCACTTCATTAATTGTTAAACAACGACGTTTCGCATTATCGTTCAATAAATTAGAGTATTTACTACGAGAGATCTTCTCATTAAAAATGCGTTTCATGATTACCAATTCCTGTAAGTGTACCGGTAAGTTATTGCATCAGTTGAGAGTTTCTTCCCGTGGATTCTTTTCTTCTTCTTAGCTAGAGCCATTCTATCACCTCCGATAAAGCATTGCGTGGGTAAGAGCATCGGTCGAAACCTTTGCCTTCTTATTCTTCAGCACAGATGTTGTTCGTGAATTAGTTGTTAGAGCCATGATGTTTCACAAGGAATAACACTCAGAATCAGTATATATAGCGGAGCCACTTGACAGGGTCACAGAATGAAGTCACATATTGTGACTAGTGAAATGAGGACTGCGCTTGGTTGAGTGATGTTATGAAGGAGATCTCGGTCATCGGACTTGTTTCCAAGATATTGGATCAATACGTAATTACCACAGATGATGGTTCAGAATACAATCTATCAGCAATCATGCCTTGGGAAGCCGTTCCGCCTGACTTTGGCTCTGGAGATTATGCCCTTCATCTCGGAAAACGAATGATGGTATCTGGTACCACTGACGGACATACAATCTGGAGGGCCACACTGTCTGAAGTCATCTAGAACGAAGTCTTATAGAACCGAGGATTGGTATTCTTTGGAAGTCGAAGTCCAAAAATGAAAGAGGAAGACGGTTCACTTTTTGCAACTTTTCGAAACCCTAGATGTTTTCGGCTTCAACTCTTTCAAAGAATCAAGTAGAAGGAAAAGATGATGGGCTGCCTTGTGGCCAACCCATCCACTCAACTAAATTCTGGATTAGATTTTGAGTTCGGCCTCACTCTTCCAGAGACCATGCAAGTTACAGTATGATGTAGCCATCAAAGTACCTGATTTACCAGTTTTGAAGACAAACTTAGCAACAGGGTCACTATAAATTCCACTAGTATCAGGTCCCTGAGCAGATTCGCCATGGTGGTCAAAAGTATGGTAACCTATTTCCACAGGGAACTTCTCTCCTTCTGGCCAGAAGAAAAGGTCCATCCACTTGATGTGATGGTTTGTCGTGTTTGGATGTGCTATTTCTTTACCAACAGCCACTTTGACAATGACTTTTCTATCCTCGACCTTTTTGATATCAATTACAGGTACGTGTTTCTCACTCTTCCAATCAGCAGTTTGTATCCATTTCTTGGACATCATTCCCAACCTCAATCTTTGAAACGTGGCAGTCGATTATTCAAACTGCCCACTGTTTGGTCTTGTGCGTAGTTTGTTAAAAAAGTGCGGTTAAGACCGTTAATGGCCAAGAATTATAGGGATTGTCATCTAGGCTCAAGGTTAAATATGGCAAATCTGAGGAAGCTGTATCGCTGAAATTTAAGGTGACCGTGATATGGAGATGAAGTATTTTCGACCCGCAGGGAAGAACTCTGCAGTTAATGTGGCTCTGCTTGCTATATTGACTGCACTTACAACAATTATGACTCTCGTAATCCAGATTCCTTATCCTGGAACAGGCGGTTATTTCAACTTCGGAGATATCATGGTGATGCTCGGTGGTCTTCTTCTAGGTCCGGTCGGCGGTTTCTTTGTAGGGGGAGTTGGATCAGCAATAGCTGATATAATCAGTTTCCCTCTCTTTGCGCCTATTACACTCATTGTCAAGGGTCTTGAGGGTATGGCAGTGGGGTATTTGGGTTCCCGAGCACGAAAACATGTCAGGTTGAATGTACGGGACGTCATCGCTGTGCTCGTGGGAGCTATCATAATGTTGATAGGTTATTTCATTGGAGAGGTGTTATTATTAGCAATTCCAGTTGCAGTAGCGATTTTTGAACTAGTGACAATCAATTTGGCTCAGGTCGTGATTGGTGGCTCTGTAACACTTCTAATTGGACCTACTATCCGTTCTTATCTTCGCACTTTCAACTATGGTCAACCTGAACCATTGGAGGAACCGGATGAATCTGAAAATGTTTAATGTCGCAATCGTTTTTTAGGATGTAGCAATCTCTATTCACAATCCTCCAGCAGATACTTCGTTGTATGATAAGGATGAATTAGTTATGACTGATAGGAAAAAGTTGAGTATTGACCACGCAAGATTGGATGAGATCAATGATTTCCTTCTTCGCGGTGACAATCCATTAGTCACAGGTCTTCTCGACGTGATTGAGAAATATGGTGGAGTAGATGAAATCAACAAAAAAGCCTATGAAGCAACCAAGCTTGATAATCTCCTCTCACTCCTGGAAGCAAAGAATTCTCCATATGTAAAGGATTTACTCTGGCTTCAAGAACAGAGAGACAACGACGCCTTCATCTCAGTACAGGATTATCGTCGTAAGATTCTAGGTGACAAGGCAGACACTACCAATTTTGACGAGAGTTTCGCAGTGACTCTAGAAATCAGTGCTTGTCAGTACTTCCCTTGGCTTATAGAAGAAGCAAAACAATCAATTGAGAAAGGCGAGTTGATGCCTGGACGATTCATTCGCGTGAGAAACATGGCTGAACAGACAGCTGACAATCACGTTATTGCTTTTGCTGCAGGGATGCAAATCACAGGCTCTTCATATGTAGAAACACTTGATACGAAGGGGACCTTACCTGGTCCGGACGGTGCACCTGCCAACATACACCTTGGAGGTCCAGACACAATCACAGGATACTTTGGTGGTATAGGGATGCCCAATGACTTTCCATTGAAATGGGCTGATGAATACCTGAACTATTTTACGAAGTATGGTGTGAAACAAGTACTCAACATCAATCCGGGTAGTGTGTTTGTAGGATACATGATGCACAAACTTGGAATAGACATGGAATTCAAGATCTCCGTCTTTATGGGTAATGACAACCCTTACTCTTGCCTTTGGACACTTCTGACAGCCAAACTCTTCAGTCGTGACGATGGAACTAGTCCCTTGATAGGCTTCAATCTCTCCAATAGCGTGAACAACAAGACATTGGAACTTGCGGCTTATGTGAGAGAGGATTTCGGGTTCGAGGATGTAGTTAGACTTGAACATCACATCACTGAGACTTACAAGAGTATAGTTCGTCAACCATATGACCGACTACCCGAACTTCTTGAGTTATCTGACCATGTGAAAAACATCAGCGCAAAACATGAGGGTGGAGTTCCTGAAGTCGACTCACAACGAGAGCATCCAAGTGATATCTTGGACTATTTCCGCCAGAAGGCTGAGATTATTGAACAAGGTCATATGCCGTTGCTCACACAGAACTATCTTGACAAACATCATGCGCTCAATAGAACTGCAGAGGAACTGACCAAACGCGGTCTTACATTCATTGCAGCAGAGAAACTGCATAAGAAATAGAAACAACGCTCGAAGAGGTGGATTGGAAGAACCTGTATTGGACATCTCACATATCTGGTTGAAAGATATCGTCGTATATATTCTGCAATCTGGTCTTGTGGACATCTTCTTCTTTGGCTAGAGTTTCAAAAACTGATCTGTGTGCTGCCTTACTGGTTAGTTCAGAGAGTGCTTTGTAGAAGCTATGTGCTGCATCTTCTTTTTTGATAGCAATAATCAGAACATCTTGAGGTGTTGATGACGGTGAGAGTTGGATGTCGATAAGATATTGGTCTAAATCCATTTTATCGAGCTCTTCAACGGAATCGCAAGTGAAAGTGTCGCAAACACCCTCATCGAGTGCCACCTCCAACTTTTGCTTGTGGATTATTTCTTGGTTTGCGAGATCCTCGAGCAACTTCGCGGATGCCTTCAGTTCTGACTCCTCAGCAGCCTTCATATAGAAATCGTATGCTTCTTCTTCTCTCTGTATAGCTAGGGAAACCAACTTTTCAAAGGTCTGTTGTACAGTTGTCAATGATGTTCCCCAAGCTATCTGATTAGATGTTCGTTTTAAGCGTGGCGATTAGTTGCATGATTACTAGAGCATCCTATCGTGTTCTCGGCATTATTTCCTTAATCTCTGATGGTAAGTATTTGTGCAACGCAGTGGGTATCTCTACACTCCCGTCCTCTCTCTGATAGTTTTCGAGAATAGCTACCATCGTTCTTGTGTTAGCCATCATTGTGCTATTTAGTGTGTGGAGGAAAGCCTTCTCGGTACCTCCTTTCTTTAAGCGATATTTGATGTTGAGTCTCGTTGCTTGGTATGCAGTACAGTTACTACAAGAACCAGCTTCTCGGTACTTCTGTTGACTTGGATACCAATATTCGAGGTCATACTTCTTTGCGGCTACAATTCCAATATCGCCAGTACATGAATTAACGATACGGTAAGGAAGTTTTAGTGCTTGCACATACTCCTCTTCATTCTTGATTAGCTCTTCATGGATCTCCCAGGACTCATCTGGATGACTGAAGACGTACTGTTCTACTTTACTGAACTGATGCACTCTAAAAATGCCCTTCGTATCTTTTCCATGGGAACCTGCTTCTTTTCGGAAACAAGTGCTAACACCTGCTAACTTTATAGGAAGGTCATTTGGTTCGAATATCTCCCCCATATACATAGCTGATAATGGGTGTTCAGATGTAGCGATGAGATAGAGGTCCTCACCCTCAATCTTGTACATCACATCCTCAAAGTCTGCAAGATCTGTGACACCCTCGTATGGCTCCCGTCGCATCATAAAGGGTGGATAGACCGGAGAATATCCCTTTTTCAAGAGCATCTCAAGTGCCATCTGCTGCAGTGCAATATCAAGAAGAACCAACTCGTTCTTGAGATAGTAAAATCTTGAACCCGCTATTTTAGCTGCACGAGGAATATCTCCCACTCCAAGAGTTTCAAGTAAATCGACATGACTGTGATATTCGAAATTAAACTCGGGCTTTCCTCCCCACTCCCTAACTACTTCATTGTCCTCATCATCTTCTCCGTATGGAACACTTTCGTGTAGGATGTTGGGTATACTCATCTGGATACGTTTCAATTCTGTCTGAATGTTACCCTTTTCGGTTTCTAAAGACTTGATCTCCACATTTACTTTATTGACCTGCTTGACAAGCTTTGAATCATCTTGACCTGATTTCTTGAGCTCACCTATCTCTCTTGAAATTTTGTTTCGCTGCGTTCTCAAATCTTGGATCTCTTTCATCAGACCTCTTACTTGCTCGTCCATCTTAAGAAGACGGTCAAAATCTTTGAGTTTCGTTTCTTCTCTTCGTAGCTTGAGATTATCACGGATTAAGTCGATGTTCTCTCTGATGAAACGGATGTCCAACATCGGATGTTCTCACCTGTCAAGTTATGTACATGGATGGATTTCAGAAACCTGATAAGTTGTTTCCTAAGGAAAACCCTCACGTTTTTTGACGTGCTATTGCTCTTTCATAGACTTGCTCGATTTGATTGATTTGATTCTTCCACGAGTATTGTTCCTCGACCTTTTGGCGGCACTTATCACCCATAGAATGCCTGAGTTTTCTGTTCTCTCCTAACACTCGCATTGCATCAACAACATCTGGAACATTCTGGGGTTTCACTAGAATTCCTTCATCTTGTCCAAGAAGACGAACAGTTTCACCGATAGCAGTTGTAATTACCGGAAGACCACAGCTCATAGCCTCCATGACACTGAGACCTAACCCGCCAATATTCTGTGGAATAACAAATGCGTCCATGTTTTGAAGGATTGCAGGAACCTTGGCGTGATCGATGGTACCAATCCAAGTTATTGAATCATCAGTTGTAGCGTCATCTATACGACGCTTAATTATTCCATCTCCTATCAAAGTTAGTTTCGAATCTGGATTCTCACGATGATATTGACTGAATGCGTCTAAGAGAATGTTAGTTCCCTTATCAAGGCTCAAACGACCAACATACACGAAATCTATTATCCCATCATCCTTCTTCTTTATCGGAGGGCTGAATGACACCGTGTCCACACCATTTCTAATCACAGAAAGCTTGGCCTCAGGAATATTATAATCTAAAAAGTAAGACTTCTGAGATGGGTCTACGAGAATAATCTCATCATATTTCTTTGCTGCGAAGAGAGAACCTTTCCAAGCGATGGCAAAGACATTAGTGTAGAGAGACCTTCCCGCTGCATAAGCGAGGTGGAAAGTCACGACAATGGGTGGAAGTGCGTGTTTGTAGAAGGGCAGAAACACTTCTGTAGTTCCTGAATTCATCTGAATATGCAATACGTCAATGTCATGTTTCTTGCAAACTTGTGCAATCAAACGAGGGGAACTGAATGAGTCAATTGAATAGTGTTCGTTGAGCCATATCGCATTGTATCTATGAACTTGGTCAACTGGAATGCCATCTACTTGTTTGGATTGAGTAAGTGCATGAACTTCATGACCTTGATTTACAAGACCAGTAAGGACGCTGTTGATACGCGTACAAAGTCCATCTGGAGCACCAAACTTGCTCACAATGCCTATCTTCATGGTCTTGTCACCGATGACGTTTTCTACGAATTCGAATCCCTTTAACATGTTTCGATGAAATTTCACAAGAGTTCTGCTGATGGACATACTGTGTTTACACGACATTCTGGACATTTTGGCCGAAATGATTTGCATGTCCGGCGTCCATGCGTTCCCACAATCTTCGCATAGTCATTCCATAGTGTCTTCGGAATCAAGTCCATCAGATCTTTCTCAATCTTCTTTGGTTTCTTGACGTGCTCACTTAATCCAAGCCTCACAGTGACACGCATAACATGTGTATCAACTACAACGCCCTCACTGAGATTGAATGCAACTGACAGGACGACATTAGCTGTTTTTCTGCTCACTCCCTTGAGAGTGACTAGCTCATCCATTGTCTTTGGAACCTCTCCCCCATAATTCTCGACAATCAATCTCGCAGTTTCAATGATATACCCCGCTTTTCTGTTGTATGACCCTGTTGCTAGTACGAGTTTTGTGATCTCCTCAATCTTCGCGCTCGCCATTTTTTCCGGAGTTGGATATCTTGCAAAAAGAGCAGGAGTTGACTTATTCACTGATGCATCAGTAGTGCGAGCGGAAAGGATTGTTGCTATTAAAAGCTCGAATGGATTCCCAAATTTCAGGTAAGACTGTGGTGCATCAGGATATGCTTTCTTCAAACTACTAACAATCTTCTCAGCAAGTTTTCTCTTCTCCACTATTCCCACCTATCAACTGCACTAAAACGACATTGTAGAATTATGAGAACCAGAGCTCACCCATTATTTACAGTTTCTGCAGTAGTATTCTCTGTGACTAAACCTTGTCTTGAGATCCATCCTAATAGGAGTATGTTGAGCACAAGTATTACCAAGAAGAGGTCTCCTGAGTAGAAGTATTGGAAAACGAAACCTCCCAAATAGGGACCAATGGAAGCACACATCAAAATAATGAACCAGAAGACACTAAGAATCTTGGAAGTGTCTTGTCCTGGAAGATTCTTCTTAATTATTATAAGCAGCAGCAGTAACCACAACGAATCGTTTACGGACTTCATAACAATGGCAAGAAATGGTGTAGAGAAGATAGCCCCAAGTCCTTCCATTACTGATTCAGCTCCGTTGATTATTGATATCGGAGCCCAGTAGGGGAACATTGGCGATACAAAGAGCAGAATCGCTGATATTGGTACTACGCTATAGACTAATAGTGCCAATTTCTTTATGTCGTACCGGTCTGACAATCTGCCAGCTCCCAGCAACAGGGGAACTGAAATTACTATTGTTACGATACTCATGACGATTATTCCAGGTATCTCAATTCCGACCTCTTCATAGATGTAAATGTAGGATCCAAATCGGAATAGTGCATCACTAACAGAATCAATAACAACGACAGCTAAAAGACCCGGTACCATTTTCAACAACAAGCTTACTGCTCTTTTGTTGTCTTGATAGAACGCTCTTGGTAAGGAAATACGCTCTCGTTTGAGTTCTGGGGCTTTGCCCTTGAGAAGAATAGCTCTAGCAATTGATGTGATGATTAGAAATAATCCACCGATTAGAAACATCAGGCGAAGACTTTGTCCAAACCCAAGAATGGGTGTTAATATCACAAACGCAGCAAGTGTGAAAATCCCCAGCACTCTTCCAATTTGAAAGAGTGAAAGCCCAAGGCCGCTGTGTTCCTTGGGAATATTATCCATGATAAAAGCAGATGATCCACCTTTGAAAATCTCCATGATGGATAAAAACATGAGAGCAATCAAAATCCATGTGAATTCAATAGAGATACCTAGAATTAGATTGTAAATCGCCATCATGAACATTGCTACAACAGAGAGGTGTTTTCTGTTTACAACATCTCCAACATACCCTCCGCCCAGCCGTGAAATCGAAGCGACCAAACTTGTTAATGATAACACAGCTCCGAGTAACAGGTACCCTCCGGGATATAACTCGAGAAAATAGAGATTAAAGAATAAACCCAAGTAGCTAAAAGCACTGAAAGTCCACGCAGTTGATAGATAAACAGAGTAATTTCGCCATGAGAACACAGCTCTGATTGATTCCCTCAATCCAGGGCGTTCTTTGATGGTGTCATCACTTTCAATAGGTTTTTGACCAGCTAGTAGATCGGGCTTGTCATCCAAGTCGATTTCACTCCTTTCATCAGACTGCTGGATGAACTTCACCTTTTGCATCTCCAAACTGGTTCTTATGTGCTGCCGTTCGATACACAGTTTGTCCGGAAAGTATTGAGTCTACGGACAATATGAGAACGGCTTGAGAACAAGCTGAAATACTGGTTCAGGCTATATAGACACCTCTTCTTTCCATACATACTGTACATACTGTACGTACTGTACTACTCCGGGGTAACCTTTAGTCCCCCGGGAATACTCCGGGTCCATTGCCTTCACCACGGTCACTACTGGAACACTAGCACCTTAACTTCGCCATCCGCTGTTGGGATAGCCATGAGTTTGTGTGTGCCGATGTCAGCTGTGACCACGAGACTTTCTGGTGGGGCATTTGCACTGATCAGATTTCTGACAGATAGCTCGATGTTAATTGCAACGAGTCTGACGGTTTCTGAATCGGTGAAAGGGTCCACCTCACGCCCATTATCGGGCTGTGTGAAGTCTTCGAATATTGGTTCGATTTTTTGTGTTCGTATCATTTTTTGTTATTCCTCCGTAGCGGGTTTACCGCACGTTTTATTCTATTATTACCAGGGTTCAGGAACTTCGTCTCCAGGTCTAGGATTCATTGTGTTTTTCTCCTCCGTAATTTGTTTCATTTTTTGTTCTCTACTCCAAGCGAAAGGTTGGCATTCTGGATTCCTCCAGATCTGCTCCAAACCCTTGGGGGTTTGGTTTCATCGGTTAGCTTCTCTCTCTAGAAGCTCACACTGCAGTTGTTGTAAGAATCCCCTACCAACCATGTCCAGCAACGAAGTATGTCGACGCTGAAGCTCACCTTGCAGTCAAGTCCGATTGACCTTCTGTCCACTACTTTACATGTAGTGAATCAGAATGGGGTCGGATCTTCACAGGGCGGCTGCACAACGGTCGAGATACCGTGTACGACACCGATTGATAGCAACTCCAATGCAGCACGATTTCTAGTCATGCTCTCGTAAAGAGTTCTCATCCGGTCTGTTTTAATCGCTTTCACCTCCTTCGTTTGCTGGAAGGTTGATTGGGGCACACTGTGTATATTTGCTCCCTTCAGCATGCGGTCGGACAGCTATATCTCTCTCGATACAGGTGTCTTCCCACGACTAACTGGGCGTAGGATTAACCTAACCTTTGAGCTCATTCTACAGTGTGAAACCATGTGAATGAACTCAACGTGTTATAATAAGGGCGCGCTGCATTCAACGGGTGCATTAGATGGCGTTCTAATGACCCCGAATTCAAATCTAGTGAATTCATCCGCGAGAATTGACTCGGTCACTTTTCAGTTCTGACAAACGAGACGAGCCACCAAATTCATAACTAAACATCCGGCCATATTACCCAGATATTGGGCAGATATAGGTGATAACTTTGCGGTCATTGGGACCTAGTGAATTACAGCTTTTACGACGATTGGTCATCGATCCATCTTTTCGTCAAGCTAAGATTGCAGATGAACTAGATGTAACAAGATCTGCAATTAATCAAATCTGGCACAAACTCCAAACAGATTTTCATGTTGGTATCCGCAGCAATCTTGATTATGGGAAATTAGGCCTCGGGCTAATTTTTGGGTGGGCTCAAGATAGTGAGAACTCGGAGGTCCTTGTCAAATTTTCTCGCTGGCTGCATACCAATCCATTTGTCACACGACTTACGAAATCAGTCATGTCTTCTACAATGGATTCACGAATCTATTTTGAAGCAATCTTACCAATGAAAAACCAGTATGCTTGGTTTAAGAGCCAAATTGAACGATTCAGAAAACGTCCATATTCTCTAGGTTTGAATGTGGAGGTTGCTTCCAATATTTCACATCATATGAATCTGGGATTATTTGATGGATCGTCATGGGGTTTTAGTCATGACTTTAGATTAGAGGCATCTTTTGGTGTAGCAAAGGACTATGTCAGAGTCCTTCCAGATGTAGATAGCGTAAAACAGAGTGAAACAAGCAGTGCACCAATTGTCGATCTAGTCATTGCTGCGGCAATCGAATCAAACTATCATGCAACTGCATCTGAGGTGAAAATGAAAATCAGTGAATTAGGACTTGAGTCATTGTCTAGTAGAACCCTACGGCGTAGACTAGCTCGATTGAGAAAAGCTATCACCCTTCCATATGTGAATGTCAATGATATTGGCCTAGACCAGAAACTCATGGTGTGTGTCAAAGATGTGAATTCACATGAGTCAATAACTTCAAGATTACTAAATGCTCAAGCCAGTACTTTCCCTAAAGCGCGTGTTCTATCTGGTAAAGAACTCACAGTACTTGACCTTGAAACCCCTCTCACAGTGGATTGGTTGACGATGTCTCAAATATTATCAGGGCTAGTAGGTAACACCTCAGAGATATGCACATTTATAGCCAACAATCATGAAATAGAGAAACGACTTGAGAGTGTGGTGTCCCACCTTGCATCACGCATACCAATTGGAAATGATAGTCATCGGCGATGAGAATATTGAACAAGGCTCGTTCAGGACTTGATGGAAGAACACCAGAAATCAATCCTAATGAGAGTCTTTCATCGCAGATACTAACTCCTTTTGACAACCTGATTCCATATTCAGATGAACCAGCGGCGCAGTTCTATCTAGATGCTATGAGAATTTACCTTGGTTTATGTTCTGGATCATTATCGATGGAGGCGGCAATTAAAGCTGTAGATATTCTCAAAGAAAACCCCGAATATACAACAACTCCAACAAATCCAGCGATGATGCCAATCAATGAACGGTTCAAGTCTAGAATACTAGAAAACCTCAAGACATTGAACAAGTTCAACCTACTAACGCGAGACTCAATCAAATCTGCATACAGTTTCGCCTTTCTTATCGAAGATAGCCCAATCAACAAAACTGATTTTGAAACACTCTTGCTTTTCACAAGAGAACCTGAACTCTCTTTAGTCGATGCCTCAAAGAAGCTTGGTATAACTCCCAGGACAATTGCAAGATCTATTCAACGTATGAAAGAGCGACATGCAATACGATTCTCAGCATTACTTGACTATAAAGCGTTCAACCTACAGTCAGTGATGCTTTTCTTCACTATCAGAGATGGATCTGACTGGAATACAATTGAACAGAGCCTTGCTGAATATCCTTTCACTAAGAGTATTCTGAAAACTACAATGACCGATCTTGGGTATGTCACCTTCTTGATTCCAAATATCTCAGACACGCGTAGAGTGTTTCAAAGTTCTATACGTGATTTTTCCCAGGAATTTCTTGATTATGCAAGTATACATTATCAAACTGCAACAGGGACCCAGTCAAATCTGCAATTATTAGTTGATAATACCTGGACTCTTCCAACTTTTCTCAAAAAGGGAGATGTCGACGTGACTGTGAAATCAGAAAACGTCCAGCCGCCACTCATCCAATGTGGCGAAGTAAAAGAACAGTTTACACAACTAGACTTGGCGATAGCTACTCAGATACAAACAGACTCCAGAATAGGACCCAGCCAAGCCAGTGCTAATCTAAAGATGAGGAATATTCATGTTGACTCACGTCGAGTTGCTCTGGTGATTCGAAAACTTCGAGAGAATGAGCTTTTTCTTCCCTATGTTTTGTTTGGTGGTCTTGGCTTGTCATCGAATTTCTGTTTTGAGATAATATGTAACGAATCTTGGAAGAACAGAATCTTGAATCTTGTAGGGCAGTTCCCATGGGTAATGTATTATCTCTCTTCAAGGGGAATTGTGATATGGACAATGAGTCCCGGACTTCATCAAGTCGAGTACTACCAGATGTTCCGTACACTCGAACAGAATCCTGGTGTTGAAAAAGTGCAACCAATTATGACAATTGCCCAAAGCGGGTCGAAATCAATGATGGATTTGACTAAAAACCTGACATATGAGTTCGGGAATTGGTCAATACGTCCAAAAGATGTGGACCTGACAGACTATCTTCCTGAGCTGGAAGATTATTAGTTTCGCGTCTTTGTAGATACGAGACTCTCTACTCCTTTCTTTGACATGCCAATGGGAGGTCCAAATACTATATTTGTGAATCCAATCGTTTCTATCTCTTTGGTGTATTCCTGAAGCTGTTCATGTGTTCCACAGAACGCAAATCGCTTCAATACATCATCACCGACTGCAGCCACAACTTCATTGTCTATTTTTCCACGTTCTTTCAACAATGTCCTTGCATCTTTCAATGACGAGGTCAAATCGAATAGCTCTACAACAGTTCTTTCCAACCCAATTGCTACCGAAGCAGCTGAGTAGCTAATCGCAAGGTTATCGATGAACCTTTCACACTGTCCTATGAACGCAGGTGGGAAGAGACCCAACTGGAAGTCCTTCCCAACGTTATCTCTGACTTTGTCTGCCGCCCAACTCGCCATCTCAAGATCCGAATAGTTAAGTAACACTCCATCTGCATTGAGCGACATCTCAATCATTTTTGGACCTTGTGCACCTATCAATACACTGCATTCATGACCAGACTTTAGTAATCCATTCTTGACTTCTCCCAGAGCTGTCTTGATCTTCTCGACAATGACTTTTGGTGGGTGTGCAATACCAATGCTCTCAAGCGCAAACCGGTCTCCAGGTCCAAGAAGTAAATCAAATCTATCTCCATGACTCTCAATCAAAGTTGTCATGAACTGTACAATATGAGATGACGAGTAAAGAAGAGGACTTACTAGACCGACACCTATCCTGCAATTACTAGTCTTTTCCGCGATTACTGCAGCCACAGTTGGTGCATATCGAAGTGCAGGGAAATCTGTGATCCAGACTTGGTCAATCCCGCCCTCATCAGCAATCAGTGCTTTGTCTATGGTCTGTGAGATGGTATCCTTAACATTGAGCGCTATCCCCCACTTCATGGACTATCCCTCCTTGAGTTGACCTCTTCAAAAATCTCTGTTGTGGCCTCTCTCCACTCTCCCGAGAAAGGGGGGCCAATCACAACCTCATTCGCTCCTATTTTCGCCAACTGCTCGAACCGATCAACCATGTGCTCTCTGGTTCCACTGATTGAAAACACGTCAAGCAGTTCATTATCAACATATTCAGCCCCCTCTTTCGGGCTTGAAGCTGCAACTGTTTCACGAATCTTCTCCACTCTTTCTCTATCCACACTCAGCATATCTATGACCGAACTTGGTGTATCCGCTATTACTAGTGCAACTACTTGTTTGGCAATTTTTTCCTGTGTGCCCTTGAACGTGGGAATTGTTGGCACCCACACTACTTTCTCTACCGAACTCCTTTCTTTTCCTGCCTCTTCTGCAGCATCATCAACCATCGTGATGGCATTTCTAAGATAGTCAAAGGGTCCAGATAGTATCACACCATCTGCAATCTTTCCTGTTAGTTTCAACATTTGAGGACCTCTAACTCCGAGAAAAATAGGTACTTTGAGAGGATTTGCTTGGCCTAGTCCAAAGTTCTTGAGTGAGAACATTTCACTCTCAGAATCAACAGTTTCTCCTTCCCATAACCGAGTCAAAGTTTGGACGGTCTTCCTGAGTTCAGTTACTGGTTTCCTGATATTGATACCATGTCTTTCAAGATCCTGAAGACCTCCTATACCAAACCCAAATGCAAATCTTCCTTCACCAATTTCAGAGAGTGCAAGGCCCACTCGAGCAAGTGTAGCGATATTGTGGACTGGTACAGGAATAATCCCTGTACCGACTCTCACATTCTTAGTTTGCATCAGAGTATTCGCAGTCAGCACAAAGGTTTCCTGACCTAGAGCTATATCTTCCCCTATCCATATACTTCTTGCACCTAGAGAGTCCGCATTTTGCGCAATCCATCCAGTTGCACTTTCTCCCATGTTTGTTGTGATACCAATGCTGACGTTGTACATTCAACTCACCTCAGACAGGTAGTCTACTCTACGTAATTCCCTCTCAAATATCCAGCTTTCGTTTTTGGGATATGTATTTCTGTGATTGGAGCTATCTCCTATTGATAACATTGGCACGTATTGTCTGGGGAATTACTGGATCTGGTGATCATATACAAGAGATAATCGAAAACATGAAGCAACTGGAAGAAGACCCGGGTCACCAAGTGACTGTGATTGTTTCAAAGGCTGGAGAGCAGATGCTGAGATTGTACGGTCTCTGGGATGAGTTGAACGAGTCTTTTAGGAAGGTTATGAAGGAAACCAACTCAAACGTGCCTTTCATTGCTGGGCCTCTCCAGATAGGCAAGTATGATGTTCTTGTAGTTGTACCTCTTACTGCTAACTCTACCGCTAAAATTGTCCATGGATTAGCTGACACTCTTGTCACAAATGCAGTTGCACAGACACTGAAGGGAAATACACCTGTATTGTTGTATCCTGTTGACCAATTTGACGAGGAAATTGAGGCATTAGGACCGAAGGGTGAGGTGTTCACAATCCGCCCCCGCAAGGTTGACCTCGAAAATGTTCGACGACTGAGAGAAATGAAACGAGTCATTGTTCTTAAATCACCTCTTGAGATTCTCTCTCAAGTAGAGTCCATACTCAACTCAGAATGAGGAACCCTCATGGACAAGGCTGCCATTAATGATGTCAAGAAACAGACTATTGTCAGAAAAAAAAATGGTTCAGTGGTTTGATGACCATGGTCGGAGTTTCGCGTGGAGAAAAACCACCAATCCATATCATATCCTAATTGCTGAGATGCTCCTCAGAAGAACAACTGCTACTGCAGTATCAAGGGTCTATGACTCATTCTTGAGTCAGTTCAACACTCCCAAGCGTCTAGCTCAGGCCAGAGAATCAACCATTGCTCATACAGTTAGCTCGCTGGGACTCCAATCAGTGAGAGCGCACCAGCTAAAAAGGACGGCTTCAATCATTAGCAACATCTATTCAGGAAAGGTTCCGAGTTCTTATTCCAATCTCATCTCTTTACCCGGAGTTGGTGTGTATATCGCATCTGCTGTCCGAAATTTTGCATATAGCGAAAATGTACCTCTCGTTGACGGCAACGTTGTTTACTTCGTATCGAGGGTGTTTGGAATTAAGTATAGAGGACCTACAGATTCAGGTGCTTGGGATTTTATGACCCATTTTGGTGGTGAGGAGCAAAACGCCAAACTATATTGGGGAATCATCGATTTGGTCGCTACAGTGTGTTTCCGACGGAATTCCAGATGCCACATCTGCCCTCTATCTGAGTTATGCACATCGTCAAAGACTGGTGATAGAATCAATGAAGCTGCCTGACGGTTATGAATTTGGGGTTGTTCATACTGATGAGGAACTTGAAGAACTGATAAGTTTCAATTCCAATATTCACGATGAAGAAGATGGAGAGGAACTGAAACGGCAAATAGAAAAACTACCTGGATTCAGCAGAGAGTTGAATTTCTACATCCGTGATATTGACAAAGGCATCGTTGTATCTTCTCTGAATGCTATCCCCAGTATGTGGGCCTACGAAGGAATTCCTCTCAGGAATCTCGAGCTAGGTTTTGTAGGAACCCTGAAAGAATATCGCCGAAAAGGGCTTGTTCGTGCTCTTTACGAACATTTTGATGAATTGCTTCAAGTTGGAGAATACGACATCTCCACTATACAGGGCATTCCATATTACTATCGACAGTTTGGATACGACTTTGTTCTTCCAATGGACCGGACTCTTTGGATGACCGTTGATCAGCTACCTACTATCGAAGAAACCACACAACCTGAATATATGAAAATTCAAATTCGTGAAAGCACCCCGAATGACCTCACTGACATAATGAACCTATATGATGAACATAACACTCGACTTCGAGTGTATATAGCAAAGAGTAGAGAGCTCTGGGAAATCCAGGAGGAAGCGAAACGAGAGTATCATGGTGAGTTTCGGACATTTCTCTTTGAAGACAATAATAGAGTGATAGGATACTTACGACTAGCTGTGAACCTGACATCAAAAGGTCCACATGGTTCAACCCTGAGAGTCATTGAGAGTAGCATCAACACGTATGATGGTGTCATGAGAGCGTTACAGTTGATTAAGACAGAGGCACTGAAACATGAATTCTACCGAATTGGAATTACAGGACCTTCTACTAATAATCTTAGTAGAATTGCACTGGATATTGGTGGTCGAATTCGTGGAGGGTGGAAATATCAACTCCGCGTTCCCAACATACTAGGACTTCTCAACAAAATCTCTCCTGTCCTAGAGAAACGTCTTGTGGGATCAATGTTTGAAGGATTAACGAAGGACTTGACAATCAACACATTCCGTCACTGCTACTTGCTCAGATTTTCGAATGGTAAGATTGAGAGAATCACTGACATTGGAATGCAAGAAGTAGATGAGAGTCGTGGATTTCGTGCTCCGCCAAATGATCTGGTTCGTCTGATATTTGGTGTGTATGATATAGATGAAATCTCACACAACAATATTGACTTTCTTGTAGGCCGAGACTTGAAATCGCTTGTCGAAACTTTATTTCCAAAGGGTGAGAGTTGTATCTCCTACTACTACTGTTGAGGAATTGCAATCAATCTAAATCCGGAATAGACAACTCTACTGTGAATGTTGTACCGCATGGGCAAGTTGCGTTGATTGGATAATTATCTGGAGTATCTATACTGATGGAAACATCTTGAATGGCTGCTCTATCAATCAATGCTTGCATATTATGAACCATGTATTTTCCAAATCCGTTTACTAAATCAGGAATTGATATATCATCAATCCAGTATACATATCGGTGACAATTGGGGCAGTGACTGATGAGAACGTGTGTGCTATCCGCACAGCTCTTACACGCTATTGATGTATGATGATAATCCGGAGCTTTTGGTTTAGGTAGGTCGATTTGATTTTCAGCTCCACACTGATAGCAGTAGTAGATGAAGTCCTCACTCATGGTTGTCTACTTTCCATAATCACAGTTAGTCACGCAAGGTGGTCTTGAGCATATGAAGATGTTCAATATGTGTGCCTAATAAGGAAGCATTTGAACGATATTTAGGATGTGAAGAAAGATGTTGACTCCCCAACAGAACACGAAATTGATGTCATTGTTGCTCGTGTATCTCGCTGAGAACTATACAACCGAACTACAGCACTGCAATGTCTGTGGAATAACTACTCCTCGATTCGAAAGAAGTTACCTCATCAATGGGGAATGGGTATGTGTTGATTGTGTCCTATCCCGAATGAATGGTATTCCACATCCCTGTTAGCATCTAGAAAAACCGAAGTGTGTAAAAGAGAGTGATGGACCCTGAATATTGTCAGGTGATTCCATTGAAGACACGAATTCAACCTCACCTTAGAGTTGGAGAAGGCGATGTAGAGAAGATTGTGGTGATCACTGGAAATCCAGATCGAGTTCCTGTGATTGCAGGACGGATGAAAGACCCTGAGGAAGTAGCGCGTTACCGCGGTCTTGTCACTTATCGTGCTTACACACCCAAAGGTACACCAATTACAATTTCAGGGACTGGTATGGGAGTTGCAACGACAGCCATCTGTGTGGAAGAATTAGCGAAACTAGATTGTAAAGTGATTATTCGTCTTGGTAGTTGCGGTGGAGTTGACCCATCAGTCAAGACAGGCGATGTTGTTGTTCCAACAGGTTGCGTGCGGGATGAACGTGCAAGTCTGAACTACGCACCAATGGCATATCCTGCAGTTGCTTCTCCTGAGTGGTTTCTTGCTCTCTATGAAAACATCTCACAGCTTCTGCCGCCTGATCGTGTTCACTCGGGTATCAACTGGACAACGGACATTTACTATGTGAATCCAGCGCTAAGCCAACTGGATATATGGACCCGTGCTAAAGTCAAGAGTGTCGAGATGGAATCCTCACTTCTGTTTACGTTTGCACAGACTCGGGGTTTAGATGCGGCGGCTATTCTCTCATGTGACGGAAACCTTCATGGTGGTGCACAGAAGAAAGAACAGGCTTCCGAAGACGAGAAAACAGGAGAACAAGACCCTCTACTTGTTGAAGCAATTGCAAAATCACTCGACGCTTTAGTTATGGCTGTCGACAAGCTGTCGGATAAGTATTAACAGATACACTGGGCAACTTTTTAGTGGAGTAATGTTCTGTAATAATTGCTATGCAGGAGCCTGGGGTAAATAACAGTCCTATTTGTGATTCCACACCGAGAATCACCTTAGGACATTTTGACAAAGTTAGTAACCCCAAATCGATTCATGGAATCTACCCCTATAGAGGTAAGATGTCAGCAATCGATGCAGCTTATGTTATTTCACAGCTCCCGACAAATGCCACTCTTTTGGACCCCTTCTGTGGAACTGGAACTATTGTCTATGAGGCACAGTCCCACGGAATGAAGGCGATCGGAGTTGACAATAACCCCTTGGCTTGCATAATTGCTAAGGGTAAAATTGAATATGTCAATCAAGAGTCAGTCCTATCCATTCTTGATACAGCAATCCAAAATGCAAGTCTGTTAGAAGAAGTTCCAATGATGCCAGATTCCGCTTCACGTTACTTCCACCCTGAAACAGCGAATCAAATAATGAGGATGGTTTCAATATCATCAGATTTTTCCTCGTATCTTCTGGCTTCTCTCTATGGTTCAATATGTGTGGCTGCAAGAGCATGCAATGGTTGGTTATGGACATCGACGTCTGTAGGTCGAATCAACAAACCGCTTCGTCCAGTCGATTTCTATTCAACACTACTCAAGAAAGCTCGAAAACATAGCGAATTCATCAATGCTGGTCCACTGGCTACAATTCACAAACACGATACTCGTCGTATTCACGAGGTTGTTCCTGATGGTTCAGTTGATGTTGTCTATACCAGCCCCCCCTATTTTGACGCCTTGGACTATACGGGTTACTACTCGAAGATAGTTCTTGAGATTCTTGGTCTGGACAGAACCTCAATTCGTGAAGGTCTTATCCAGAGCTTTTCATCGTACAAAGAAAATATGCAATCAGCGTTAGCCGCCATTAACCGAGTTGTTCACGACGAATCTCTAATCATTTTCGTTGTTGGAAACCGCATGGTCCATCGCAAGCTCATCAAGGGTTCAGACATCTTTACTGAAATTGCACCTTGGATTAATCCCTATGTTGTTGAACGTGAGTATACCAAAACCGCTAGTGGGCTCTGGGATACTATCAATGCTACAAAAAGAAAGGAGCAGATACTAGTCTGGGATCTTGCTTCTGGGGGTCGAAAATAATATTGACCCATCACAAAGTAGTGATTGGGGACAGCAAATGTATGGACCAGGTTCCGGACTCATCAGTTCATCTCGTTGTCACATCTCCTCCTTACTGGAAACTCAAGGACTATGGTGATGATAAAGGAATAGGACAGACATCTTCTACCTATGAAGAATATCTGTCATCTATCAATACCGTATTTCGAGAATGTGTAAAGAAACTCACTCCTGATGGAAAACTAATCATCAATATCATACCAATTCTACTTACTGGCAAAAATACCAAGTTCAACCGTCGAGTGACAAAAACAGTCCTGACAGAACTTGAGCAGTTCATGACCGCTCTTGGAAACATGTACTTTCATTCTTTATTCATCTGGGATAAGAGGAAAGTGGTGCGATTCAGTTCCTGGGGATCTTATCCCTATCCTCCAAATCTGCTATCATCATATCCATATGAATGGATTATTGTCTTTTCAAAAGCAGGGAAGAGACCTCCTGTTGATCCAGAAATCAAGGCTTCTTCTGAGATCAGTCATGAAGAATTCACGAATTGGGTTCAGAATTCGATATGGGATTTCCAGCCCGCATCTGCGAAACAAGAGAAACATCCCGCACCTTTTCCTGAGGAATTACCACGGAGATGTATTCGGCTCTATTCCTTTATGGGTGATACAGTTCTCGACCCTTTTGCAGGAAGTGGAACAACGCTCAAGGTTGCTCGAGAATTAGGACGTAATTCGATTGGGTTTGAGATTAATCCTACATTTGAAGATTTGATTCGTGAGAAACTTGGAGTCAATGAGAAAGAAACCGACGATTCTTTCGAGTTTATCACGGGAAAAAGTCAGAGATAATTGACTACCTCAGGGATTACTATTCTAGAAGAGGAACTGAAAAACTTCTTAGGTACTTAGTCATCGACCCAATTAACGATGAGAGAATTTTGGACTACATCCATTGTATTTTTGCTTATCACGATATCAATCAGCTCGATTAGTCCACTTCAAATCTCTCATGTTCCCTCATTCAATGGAACTAATGCCTACCAATATCTAGTGGAACAGAGCAATTTCGGACCCCGTCCTCCTGGTTCTGAGAATCTAAGTCTAACTAGAGCAATGATTTCTGAAACATTCGAAGCTGCAGGATGGAACGTAACCTTCCAGAACTTCACCTACAGAGAAGTAGAATGCGTTAACCTTGTTGTATCATGGCCTTCTTCTCAATCATCCTCTATCATTCTAGGTGCACACTATGATACTCGTCCTAACATTATTGGAGCCAATGATGGAGCTAGTGGAGTTGCAGTCCTCTTGGAATTAGCTAATTCATTACCTGAGGTTGTTCGATCGACTGTGGAAATTGTTCTTTTCGATGCAGAGGACTCTGGAAATATCGATGGATGGGAATGGATCCAGGGATCAACATACTATGTATCACAGCTCAGTTCAGTACGAAGAAACTCTATCCAAGCAATGGTCCTTGTTGATATGGTGGGTGATGAAAATCTGCGCCTTCTTCGTGAGAGTAGTTCAACTGTTTCCCTTCAGAACACCATTTGGAGCATCGCTGATCAACTAGGTCACAATGATACATTTCTTGAGAGCTATGGTGGGTCAATCATTGACGATCATCGACCTTTTCTGGATGCCGGAATACCTGCTGTAGATTTGATACATCATGCACCGTTTCCTTCGTATTGGCATACTCTTGAAGACACACCTGACAAATGTAGCGCCGAAAGTCTACAAATTGTAGGTGAGGTGTTGGAAGTGTTTGTTGTAGAACAGGCGAATAATGGGTTAACTTTTCCAGTCGATGATTCCACGCTTCTTATAATTGGTATTGGAGCAGTTGTGATCTTCACTACAGCATTGATCTTTTTGATACTAAAGCGCAGATGATGTATTACACATTTTTAACTGGGTTTCCGTTGATTATTATTCGATGCCTGTCATACGGTGATTCAGATTGGAAAAGAACATCCTTTATCGACCAAGTGGTGGTTCTCCATTATCATTGACAAGTATCGCTATTTCTCCCAAGGGCCGTCTGATTGCTTGTGGCACAATGGATGGACAAATTCTGCTTGTTGATTCCAAGTCTGGCAAATCGAAACGAAATATCACTGGTCATGAGGGGGGAGTTGCTGCTGTTTCATTTGCAGGAAAACCGAGTTCGATTGTTTCCTGTAGTAGGGATAGAACAACACGACTTTGGAACACGAAGAGTAAAGACGAACCAGTTGTGCTAAAACACTCCTCGGAAGTCAAAGCCTTAACAATCTCAATCCCCTCGGGAAAAGGCGCATCTGGAGCTCGTGACGGTGAGGTCAAGGTATTCTCTCTTAGCAGTCTAAAATGTATCAAGAATCTTCAAGCACATAGGTCAGACATCTCTGGTATACTATTCATAGAGGACGAAAAGAAAATGGTGACGTCTTCATATAACGGAGAGTGCAGAGTCTGGGACTTGTCAACCTACGAACTCATTGAAACCCTGACAAAGAAAGGACCTCGAATTAGGTCATTGACCTCAACGCCTGATGGGTCGTTTGTGTTCTTAGGGCTCCATGGTGGTACAATACTAAAGATTAGTATGGAGAATATCAAGGACAAAATTGAGATGCTCGGACACTCGGATATTGTAAGTACAATGTCGGTTAATCACACAGGAAAATTTCTTGCGTCAGGGAGCTGGGACAGAACGTTGAGAATCTGGTCCCTTGATGATTTTCAAGAAGTCACCTCTGGAAAACTAGTGACTGGAATTGCTTCATTGGCATGGTCCAGTAAAGAAGATACTATCTTTTCTGCTGATTTCTCAGGTTCTATAGTGTCATGGTCCCTTTGATAACTTCGCTCGCACATCAACGTCTGCGAATCCCTCTTTGTTCCATGTGATTCGAATGCGCCCATACTTCCTGTTGATTACACCAGGTTTTTCATTCCTCAATATATCTTCGAGTTTCTCTACCAACCGATTTCTACTTCTCTTATCGAATGGAACTGCTAAAACACTTCCATCAAGCCTGGAAAGAGTGACGGCTCGTTCATTTAATTTGATGATGGGCTGTGATAGGATTAGTTTACCTGGTTTGAAGAATGGAGTCTTATCCCTCATGCTTCGAACAGTCTGTGCCATCTTCTGGTGGTTTGAAATCTCAACGCGTGCAGTCTTCACAATATCCTCCAAGTATTGGATTCGTTTATCGAACTTTTCAATAAAGACATCTTCCAGTATTTCTACTGTTTTTGTTGGGGTTGAGAGACGTTGCTTCAATATCTGCTTGATTGTCCAGTTGGTTGCTGTACCGTACTTCTGAAGCTCGTCCTCAAGGGTATCCTGTTTCTCTCTTGTCAATGTAACACTCAGAAGTTTCAGTATCTCAATATCCGACATGGACACCACTACTTCTTGAATCTCCAAACTCACCTAATCAATCTAACCTAGAGACGTTGTGCAACAAACTGAGCCTCGCCGATTATCCGGGTAATCTCTTTTGGAAGTATATCATAGGCTCCATGTTCTATCAATATCTCTTCATAGAACACTGGCTCACTCTCACTGAGCTTATCCATGAAGACACCGTCCACAAAACTGGAGAACTCTTTGAGCGTTATTAGTGTTCTACCTAGCGAACATGCAGCCTGACGCATCTCCAGGACAGCAAGCTCATAGTCGCCATTATAGGTCAAACCCAATGATCCATGATATTCCCTCTGAGCTTGAGACAACAGACCTGTGGCAAGTATTGCCTGCTCGTCAACTGTCACTCTACCGATTTGTGATTCAGCCAACTCAAGCCAGTAGCGTAGATCATTGAGCACCGTCAATAGTTTTGGTTCATTCATCCCCTTGAGTTTGAAAGCTCTTCGAAATAGAGTATATGTGATAGGGTCAAGCATTCTGACTTCTGTCAAAACCTCCGCTGGTTTGAGTATCATGAAGATGTTGTTTACCATGACAATGGCACGACCGAGGTTGAAGACCCCCTCTCGTAACTCGTAGATTGCACTTGGACCCTCATCGTCATCCACAAATTTCTTGGCTCTGTCCAAATACTCCAAAGCTGTGGTCTTGACCTGTGAAATTGATTCATCTGACCATACATAATTCACAGTTTCCTTTTGCCAGCTCTTAACCAATCCCTTAGTATCATGAACTACGCGGGAGTGTTTCAAGGTGTTGATGACCTCTGATATCTTTGTCACATCTTTAGTGGTCCCATTGAATACATTCTCCACGTCACTAACAGTCATGAAGACCATGTCAACGAGAACTTCTTTGTGTTTTGACAAGAGCCTCACAGGAGCATCATCTGCCCCCCAGACAATTACTACATCCAAGTCTGAGTTTGCAGTAGCTGTACCTCTCACAAATGAGCCATATACAAAGATTCCTTTTACATTGTCATGGCTTTTCCATTCCTCTACTGTGTCATTTAGAGCAGTGTCAAAACGTTCATGAACATCTGGCATAATTCTGACTTCCTCCCATTGTTCTCTACGAGGGACTCCAAGCCATCTCAGATGAAGGAACGTCAATAAAGCTATCTCCTATGAGTCCCGACACTGATTAATAGTCGATTTCACTCTGTGTGATTGGATGCATCAATATGCCTAGAACCGATGGTAGAGCAAACGACGAACTCCGACCAATCGATTTTGTCCGTAATTTCCTTAAACACCCTGAAGGGTCCGTATTAATATCAACTGGGGAAACCAAAATCATTTGCACTGCCAGTGTTGAAGAAACCGTTCCCGGCTGGCTTAATGGTAAGAATAAGGGATGGGTGACTGCAGAATATGGTATGCTTCCGCGGTCCACCGATGATCGAATGAATCGCTACAAAGTGAGTGGTCGAACCCAGGAGATACAACGCCTGATAGGTCGGTCTCTAAGAACCGCGGTTGATATGAATAGAATGGGAGAGAACACGATAAGAATAGATTGTGATGTCATTCAGGCTGATGGTGGAACAAGAACCGCAGCAATCACTGGGGCATACATAGCACTCTGTGATGCTCTTGATTACATGGTTGACATGGATCTTATTCCTGAGCGTCCGATGCTTGGTAATGTAGCGGCTGTAAGTGTTGGGCTTGTCAGTAAAGAGCCACTTCTAGACCTCTGTTATATTGAGGATACTACAGCTGACGTTGACATGAACATAGTAATGAGAGATGACAAGTTCGTAGAGGTTCAGGGTACTGCAGAGGGTGCAACTTTTGGTCGTACGGCTTTGAATGAGATGCTTGATCTTGCAATGAAAGGAATCACAAATATCATTGAAGCTCAAAACAAAGCCCTATCTCAGAAATAGAGCTTAAAAATAACAGCTCTGACACAAGCTTTATACGCAAACTCTGCGGAATTAACATGCTCTCGTCGAAGAGAAGGTCTTATGCGACGTGAACGTCGTGAGGCTGTTCTAGTAGTACCGGTGACGGAAATTACACTCGACGTATAGCAAGCTTTAAATCGCTGGCAAAACAGGCTGGCGAAGCACTCACTGAAAATGTGATGTGCAAGCGATAGGTCCGGAGTTCAGATGTTTTCGAACACTGAGCAAAGTTTCATCGGGACCAGGCCATGAGATTGGTGTCATTTCCGATGGAGGACCGTCAACGTCGATGACTCGATGAAGTGTGTCATGGAGAGTCTGATGCGTGGACTGCAGAGGATGGAGGTACACTGATTCAAATGAATTGTAGGATATACATATTATAAGATAATAGGATTTTAAGTTACTACAACAACTCCTTGGCATGATTAGAGATAATCATGTTCATATTTTAATGGACAACAGGTAATACTGTGTCAACACATGAGTAGATTTGCGATTCGCTAAACGGTCAGTGGTGGATGACTTGGTTGGTTAGCCGATGAAGGGCGTGACAAGCAGCGATATGCCTGGGGTAGACGCATGAAGTCTTTGATCCCAGGGTTCCCGAATAGGACTTCCAAGTATGGGCTAATACCCCATATTGTTCGAGGGTCAAAGCTCGAATGGGAACGCTCGGAACTGAAGCATCTTAGTACGAGCAGGAAGAGAAAACAAACGTGATTCCCTGAGTAACAGCGAGCGAAAGGGGAACAGGCCAAACTGAATCCCTGTGCGATGAGTACAGGGAGATGTGGTGTTAGGGTCATGACAATTGCCTATGCATACGAAGCCGAGGTCGTCTGGAACGACGTGGCATAGAGGGTGACACCCCCGTAGGCGTAAGGTGCAGGCATGTTAATGATTCCAGAGTAGCGCGGGTTGGATGTCTCGCGTGAATGTCGGAGGTACAATCTCCGAAGCCTAAATACTCAACCAAACCGATAGTAAACTATGTAGCGCGAGCGAAAGTTGAAAAGTGCCGCGGAAGCGGGGTGAAAAGCACCTGAAACCACTGATCTACTCAAAGGAAGCTGATTACAAGATTAGATGCTCGGGGAACGAGGCGTAAGTAATTGCGTAGTAGGACTCGAGCGGATCAAATCGGCTTCTTCCGTCTTGAAACACGGGCCAGGGAGTTCATGGGCGTGGCGAGGATAAGGCTAAGAGCCGTAAACGAAGCGAAAGCGATAAGCCCGCAGCTGCTTGCAGTGAGGGGCAACGTGTGAAAGTGCGTGAAGTCACTCCCGTGACACGAGAAACCAGTCGATCTTGGCGTGGGCAGGGTGAAGCCGGGCGAAAGCTCGGTGGAGGCCCGATAGGGTTCTGACGTGCAACTCGTTCCGTTGATCTGCGCGAAGGGGTAAAAGGCTTATCTAGACTGGTGATTGCTCGTTCTCCGCGAAGTTGGTCGTAGCCAAGCCCTGTATGAGGTATCATGTGGTGTAGAGCACTTTTGGATGTGCCCGGGAGACGTCAAGTCTTCCACCATCCCGAAAACTCCGAATCTGCATGAACCGTAGACGACAGGAGACGGGTGCCCGGGGTAAGCCCGGCAGGCCGAGATGGGGAGAACCGAGAGTATGGTTAAGGTCCCTAAGTGCCAGATAAGTGCGGTGAAGAAGGGCGTCGAGAGCCCAAGACAGTCTGGGGGTGAGCTTAGAGGCAGCTATCCCCGAACGAAAGCGTAACAGCTCACAGACCGAGGCTCTCGGCCTTGAAAATGGACGGGGCTAAATCTGGCCACCGAGACCATACGGCACGCGGGTAATTCTGCGTGATCCGGTAGCGGAGCGACCCGGTTGGGTAGAAGTGGGGCCGTGAGGTCCCGTGGACCGTCCGGGTTTGATGATCCTGGCAGTAGTAACAGCGAAGCATGGTGAGAATCCATGTCACCGAAAGGGAAAGGGTTCTTCGGCGATGCGTCATCAGCCGAAGCTTAGTC
>VAPA010695140.1_pt1 | contig 46229 bp, 51 predicted proteins | sample 3395041 | NCBI WGS metagenome assembly VAPA01 (sample SAMN08290432, study PRJNA428436) | hydrothermal vent metagenome | isolation source: Deep-sea hydrothermal vent chimney | place: Indian Ocean: Southwest Indian Ridge | depth 1973 m m
AAGAATTTGCCGCCAAAGAAAAACTTGAAATTGTCAAAGATTGCGGCGAAGCCGCTCAATTTTGGGGCTTGCTGTCTCGCCGCCGTAGGCGGCGAAAAATGCCGTGCCCTGTAGTAAGCTCTGCTTTACTTCTGGGGTTCGAACTATTTTCAATATTCTGCACCATCATACTTCGCATAAGCTTCGCATAGTTCTTGTTCTTCGCTATGCTATGCATAGCTTCGCACAATTAACTCATAAACTCCACCAAGGTTTCGCTTAATTTTAATAACCATTATGTATTGCACATACATACTGAAAAGCATTTATTTTAAAGAGGTAAGCGTAGCAAAAGCGAAGTTTACCCAAATTTACTTACTGTGGGGTTACTGTGGAAAACGCCATAGCCTACATAAAAATAATCCTCAATAACTTCCTATACTCTTCATTTTTGAATTTCCCTCATAACGCAACGTCACAAATCATAATCAACAAGATAAGGGTATTATTCTTTCCCCTTTGATTACAAAACAATATAAAATTAGCTTATAGGGTATATAAATTTATTTTACTGTACTTTAAAATATAAGGAAGTATAAACTTATATAAGATTTCTTTGCTCTCCAAAAAAACAAATTCTATTTACATACAGTAAATAACCTTTTTCCGACAAAGCCAAATCCCGAGTAATCGGGATACGGAAAGGAAAACCTATAAGGATAATTTATTGGTGCTATTAATTTTATTAAATGGATTATTTAGCCGTAAAGTTATATAAAGTAGAAACCCCCTGATAACTAATTAAAACACAAAGTTCTAATCACATAAATTTAGGACAGTAGTCCCGGCAAGGCAAAAAAAATTCATATTTTCAAAAAAAGGGGGTGAGGTAAGTAGTATCCAAATTTATTTCTCTGTAAAAGAATAAGGTGAAAACTCAATTCTTGAAAAAATAAGGAGGAATGTACCATGTTGAAAAAATGTATTGTATGGATTTTAGTATTAACCTTTTTGGTTTTAGTAATTATCCCTGAGCCGGCTTTTGCTAGGGCTGCTGGCAAATATCGTAACATGACAGCTGAACCTTTATTCATTGCTGGAGGAGTTCTTTTAGTGTTCCTGTTAGCACTTGTAATTGTAAGTTCAGTGTCGAAAACGGATAAAGCATTAGACTCTTCTTTATCGGACGAACCTATAGATAAAGAGCAAAGGAGTGAAATTTCGCTCAATATCAATGATGAAATTGCTACTCCTTCAAGGAGTGAAAAATATGGTAAGAAAGATCAAAATAGTAAAACTTTGCTCAATGCCAGTGATGACTCTATAACTCCCTCAGGTAATGTAGTTGTCTTTAAATGGTAAGCATATGTCTGTAATGGACAGAAAAAGATTAACATCCATGTGCTGACGTAAATGCAAAAGAGAAAACAGGGATGGCACCTGATACGCCATTGGCTATTGCTGCATGGAAAGGACAAACAGAAACCGTAAAACTTCTTCAAGAGAAAGGCGTGCAAGACCCCTGGCTGAGCTGAGAAAGCAAAAAACTTTTCTTTTATTCGTCCCATATTTTTGTGTTCGTAAAATATCTCACCTTCACCTTACTTTTCAATAATTATAGCCCTTACAGTCATAGGGTTACTATCACGTATAATTTTAATCATTACTTCTTTACCCGATAAAGTGTTATCCGTCATAATCTTTAAACTGCTAGGATCATTAACCTTTTGTCCATCAAATTCTTTAATTACATCACCCCTTTGGAGACCGGCTTTCTCAGCATTGCTATTCTTTTCGATGTCTGCAATTAAAGCACCTTTAGTATTTTCAAGGTTAAAAGCATCTATTAAATAATTATTTAAATCTTGTGTAGTAATACCCAACTTACTTAAAATCTGTGTGGTAGCATTCACCCGTCTCATGATAGCTTCTTCGTTTTTTTCAAAATGTTCAATAACATCTCTCACCTTAAGGTAGTCTTCAAGATTTTTTGTAGACGGCTTTACCTTTTCTGTAAATCCCTCCCATTTTGGGACATTATTTGATGTATCCCACGTTACTTCATCAACTGCGTTCAGAATTGGCTTCAGGATATTCTTGTCATCGACCTTAGGGTCTTGAACCTGATCGGGGAATCCCGCACCCTGACTGATCCCCTTGCACATCCAGTCCCTGCTTCGGCATATTTTGTACATAAACCAACCACCCATAGTGCTGGGATACGGGCCAGCTGTAATTAAGATTTTCACAGACAACGTATCTCTTATCTTTTCAAAATGTTTTGTGGATCGCAAATTGTAATATGACAAACCCACACTGCGGACGGCGTCTAAGACCTGCGACTGCGACACGACGTCAAAAGATCCAGCCCGGCTCAACTTGTTGGTGAGAATCTCACTCACTGCCTTTGTGTATTCGCAGTCCTTATCAAGGCTATCTCTCCAGCATATAGGCAACACTGCGATTTTCTGCGTTGTTTGCACCTCATGCGATGTTGGTTCTTGTTTCTCGATATAAAACACCTCTTCTGAAAAAGTAATATTGTTCAAAGAATGTACTACCGGTACTAATTTGTATTTTTCTTCCAATATTATTACTAGTCGGTTAATTCCGGGGTCAATTTGCTCGATTTTGGTTTCAATGGTGAGTTTTCCCCCTTCCCCCTCTAAATAAGCTTCCTGTACCTCAAAATCCCACCAATTCTTACCTCCCTTATTTACCCAAAAGCTCACACCCTTAAGTGAAACTTTCTGTTTTGTTTTTGTAGTTTTATCAGTGTACGTCCCCCAAGTGTTTATCGTAATCCATCCTGATTTTCCCTTATTTCCTTCTATTATGCCCAGATTGTTTAGCCTTACAGATCCAAGAGTGCTTAGTGGGCCACCCTCACCCGTTTTCCTGTCGTAATCAAGGGTAACAACTCCGAGAATCTCACCTGTCACACGGGGGTTGCTTTCTGCTCTGACGGACTGCATATAGTTCAAGCTGCTTATCTGACACACTGTTATCGTAACGGCCAAAATAAGCAGGGACTTTACATTTACTTTTTTCATCATCTCCCTCCTCTAATTTTGATATTGAAATTTGCTTCATATTTTCTACTTGGGCCATTTTTCTATACCTATTTTATTCTTGTATAACGACAAGCTCAGGGGCCGCCGGACTGCGGGCCAATGTCTTTCAATTACCAAAAAAGTTGCCGCGGGGCACGATACTGAAATTCAAGTATGCGTGTTCGGCAGTCACCTGAAGCGACTGGTTAGTTGCATTATAGGCAATATTTAATATTTATGGCACCTATCGCACAAGAAACCCACCAATCGGTATAGGAGCTGCGTCGAGAAATTTTATCATACCTTGCGATAACGATTCCTCGAGAACTTGAAAGGCTACTTTCAGTTGGGTGGTTCCGGAGTTTATGGTACTTTCACTATTGAGACTGTTCCACACAACGTCATATTTATCACGCGAAGGGTCCAATCGGCTGAAGACTCCCTCTTCCAAATATCCAGGCGCACTTGTGCCTGATAGGCCGATGAATACTACATCGGACATGTTCCGCAACTTACCCTCCTCCGAGCTGGTTATCTTCAGCGTGACAATTAGCCAAACCTCATTCTCTCGAAGGCCGGCAAGGGCAATCTGAGAGCCCATTGAATTATTAGATGGCATCCATGAGACTCCCTTGAGGAATGGTTGTGGCTCTTTCGTAGTCATAGCATCCAGTAGTATAGCGTGAATAGTCGGACCGGATGAGCTACTAATTTTTCCATGTGATCCGGCGCACCCATATATCACTCCTATGGTAATCGATATAATGATCAGGTGAAGAACACGAGTGCGATTGGTTAGATATACTTCCATTTTTATCCTCCTTTTTTGCAACTAACAAGTGATTATATAGTTTTTCTGTATATTAACGAATTTGAGTGTTGAAATGACTGACTTTTTTGATGTTATTACTTTCTTATGCCTAACTTCCGGTATAGTATGAACTATTGGAGTTCGACTCCAATAGTTTAGCATTATATGTCTTCGAATTTAAAAAGAATTTGCCGCTAAAGAAAAACTTGAAATTGTCAAAGATTACGGCGAAGCCGCTCAATGTTGGGGCTTGCTGTCTTGCCGCCTGCGGCGGCGAAAAATGTTCGAACTATTTTCAATATTCTGCACCATTAGTTCGAACATTTTTTTAGTTAATAATGTATGGCAGAACTGCCTCCGGTAGTCAGGCCTGCTTCTAATTGGCAGGCAGGTTTACATACCGCATGTATGCGCGCAAGGACTCAAAATAAATATAAAAAGGGTTCCCCGCTAAACCCTACAGAACCTGGTGATATCTCGCTGGAGGCGGAAACTTCCACCTGTGCGCCTCAGGCGCGTTGGGGACGCCATGAATACGAATAGCCTGCTGTCTTCCTTTTTTCAGATTACAGCAGGCTATTCGTATAGTGTTCTTGACAATTATTAACAGATATAATACTATCGTACTAAAATTAGTACGATAGTACCAATATAAATACGATAGCGATAGTATGGGGAATATTTAAAAAAATCTGACTATGATTACGATAACAGGGGAAATATTTAAAAATAATCTGACCTGGAAGATTCTTACATTTTTTCTTGAACATCCTTCGACGGAAGTATATGTGAAAGAACTCTCACGCATGCTCGGAGTTGGGCCCACGAGCGCCAACAATGTCCTGAGGAAACTAAACAAGATAAAGTTTTTACAGAAACGGGAAAGGGCAAGAACCCATTTCTACAGGCTCGACAATGAGTCGGTGCTGATTAGGCAAATGAAAACCGCTTACTTTCTTGCAAGACTTGTTGATGCTCAATTTGTGAGGAGGTTTTTAGATGTTGATGAAGGGCTTATTTCTCTAAGCGTATACGGTAGTTTTGCGGACGGGACATTTGATGAAAAAAGTGATGTGGATGTGTTAGCTATATCCCGGAAAGAAAAAACAATTTTTTATTCAGTAGTTTCTAAAATGGAGCGTTTGCTTAAAATGGACATTAATGTTGAGGCCTTTAGTATTTCAAAATGGGACAGGGTTAAAGAGAAAGATAAAGGATTTTATCAGGAAGTAACTTTATCACATATATTGCTGTATGGGAGCGAAATTTTTTAATGAATATCAAAGAGTGTTTTAACAAAGGTTATCTGATTAAAATCAAATCTTCAGAAAATAAAGCGATACAATCACTCACTTCTGCAAGAAGCAGTCTTAAGAAGGCAAGGGATAATACAAGGATAAAAAATATGGATGTGGCGGTTATTATGTCCTATACCGCCATGTTTCATGCTTTTAGAGCATTGTTGTTTTCTAAGGGCATCAAGGAGAGGAGCCATGTATGCATGCCTTAATATGTTAAGAAAGAATTCCCACCCCTGAAAGCTCTTGCAAGGGAAGCGGATGCTTACAGGCGATTTAGACATACAGCTCTTTACGGACTGGATGTCCTGGTATCCAGGGATGATGCAACTGCGGCAATCAGGCTGGGCAATAAAATTATTGCTTCAGTAACTGACATTTTGGAGATAAACTCCAGATAACGCATATATTTTATAAGAACTTGGCTGAAAACCCCAGTCTTTCAAGGCTGGGGATGAAAGCCTGCCCGGAGCGAAGCGGAGGCAAATTGCCGTTATCTTTGCCCCGGATACCACGGGCTTTAGCCCGTGGAGTGGTTCATTTGGGTTTGGCATCGGGTGTTAGCACTTTCACGGCGCTTGCCCCGTGGTTTTAATTTTACGGGTGTAACATAGTTCTCCGCCAAACTCTACAGAATTTGGCGAGATCTTGCCTTTACGGAAGCCAACCTATTGAAACTATTGGAGTTCGACTCCAATAGTTTGGTGCTGTATGCAGGAAAAAATTTAGTCAGCGAAGCATTGCGAAGTTGACAGGTAATCGTAGCGCAGCGAGGTTTACCGCTCAAGGTTTCGCTTAATTCTCATCTTTCTGAAAAACTTCAAATAATTATCTAAAAAAACTTATGACTATATTAGAATTTTAAAATGGACACGTTAACCATTATGTGATATAAGAAAAGTAGATAGAGATAAGCATAAAAAAGCAAAATTCTCTGTAAGAAAAGGCTGATATGTTTAAAGTCAAATTCTTAAGAAACATTTTGCTTGTATCTTTAGCAATGGCAATATTATTGCCGTCTTACAATACTTTTATTGCCTACCCATCATTCATTAATGCCTTAACAAAAATCTTCAGTGAGGAGGCGATACATACTGCAACTCACTTAATGTCTATGCTTATTCCAGAAGATATTGATTTGACTGAAGATAGTCTTTCTGTTAATCCACAAAATATTGAAAAAATTAAAAAAAATTTAAGCTTAGAAAAAATAAAGATTTTTTTGCCATCCGGGAAGGTTATATACTCCACTGATCCTGAAGACATAGGAACCATAAATAAAAACAAATATTTCCATGAAATTGTAGCTAAGGGGGGTAGTTATACAAAACTTGTTGAAAAAGATCTTGAATCCCTTGAAGGTCAATTCTTCAGCGTCGATGTTATAGAAGCATACGTGCCAATAGAGAAGGGTGGGAAATTTTTAGGTGCTTTTGAGATTTATTATAACATCACAAAAATAAAAGACCAGTATAAAATGCTTGCATTACGTTCTTCCGTTTTACTTTTTATGTTGGCGTCCGGACTTGTGTTTATCGTTATCGCGATTTCAGTGAAAGCCAGCAAAAGTATTTCTGAACGCGAGAGGATGGAAAAGAAACTGTATACCCTGTCAATTACTGATGAACTTACTGGTATTAGTAACCGGAGGGGATTTTTCACCCTTGCCAAACAACAGTTTAAAATAGCAAACCGGACAAAGAGAAAAATGTTACTTTTCTTAGTGGATTTGGACGGACTAAAATCGATTAACGATATATTAGGCCATAATGAAGGAGATCAGGCTTTAATCGGAACTGCCGATATCCTCAAAAAAAGTTTTCGTGAGTCTGATATAGTTGCCAGAATCGGTGGTGATGAGTTTGCTGTTCTGGCTATGGAAACTATTGAGGTGACTGCTGTTCGTTTAAACTCAAACCTGGATGCCTATAATTCTAAATCAAATAAATCTTATAACCTGTCTTTAAGTACAGGTATGGTGCGTTATGACCCTGAACATCCCTCTTCTATTGATGAAATGTTTTCAAGGGCTGATAAATTGCTGTATGAACAAAAAAAGAAAAAGAAAAAGAAAAATATTTAACATACTGCTTATAATTTTGAACGGTTGAAAAAACTCTTCTTTCAGGGGATAAAGAAAAACTACTTCAGAGTTTTAAAGAATTTTTTGTAGTCTTTAGGCGGGTCCTGAATTTCTACAGCTATTGTGTATACCAGATCACTGGGAGAGTTTTTGTTTATCTCCACCCATTTTATCTCACAATCCAGTTCTATTTTATCATCAAAAGGCTTAAATTTAAGGCCCAGTTTTGCTCCGGGAAGAAAGGCTATTATGCCTGCGTCAGAAAATGTTATAAAGCTCAGACCATGCTCAGAAACGTTTTCTATGAATCCGGTATATTCAGAGCTGTCAGCGGTAATCCCGGCTTCTAGTTTGACAGGGATTCTTTTATAATTTCTTATTCCATTCTTTTCAGGCATATTAGTCAGCCAATAAAGCTGTTTATTAATTAATGTAATCTACAATCTTTAAGCAAAACATGTCAATTGTTTATTTTAGTTTCTATGATTTGCACTATAGGACAGTTAGGCTGTTTTTGGGGTGTCAGCCCTGGAAACAGCCTTTTATAGCCGGATAAAAAGAGTACGCACTTGATATAAGTTAAGGTTTTTATTAATATCAAAGAATTGCAGTTGTTTGATATTATCAGGGGAGAGAACATGGAAAAGGTGTTTAGAGCATTTTTATTGATTTTGGTTTTGTTTTCTATAATATTTTTACCTGTTAGGAATATTGAAGCAGAACGTTTTTCACCATGGGAAATAGAAAAGCTTGTAGGCAATAAAGCGCCTGAATTTACAATAAAGGATATTTCCGGCAAGGAAGTTTCTCTTTCGTCATTTTTTGGTAATCCGATACTCCTTAACTTCTGGGCTACCTGGTGTCCTTACTGCAGGGAAGAAAGGCCGCGCCTTAACGCTCTTTCCAGTGAGTATAAGGAGAAAGGGCTTGTCATAATAGCGGTGTCAACAGACAGGTCTATAAAGACAGTGCAGGAGTACTTAAAAAAGATACCCTCTGAATTTGTAGTACTCTATGATAATAATAAAGAAGCAGCAGGCTCTTACGGTGTTTATGCCTTGCCAACATCTTTTCTTATAGACCGTAAAGGTATAGTTAAGCATAAGTTTATGGGTTTGAGGCGTTGGACAGGCAGTGAGTCAAAACAGCTGATTGACAAGCTTCTTGAAAAGTAAGTAATTTCAGACAGATCTTACAGCCGATTATTGACAAAAAACATCCCTATGTTTAGAATTTCACACGCCGGATAAACTGTCATGGCAATTAAATGGATAGCGAGCCTGCCTGACGGCAGTCAGGCGTTAGTGAGCGAATATAATAATAAGCAAATCCTTACATTGTGCTTGCCCGAAGGGTGACCACTAAATTATTATTAAGGAGGTAAATATGAATCCTGAAAACCTTAGATACCATAAAGAGCATGTATGGGTTAAAGTTTCAGGCAATAAAGCCACTGTAGGCATAACTAATTATGCCCAGGAATCTCTGGGGGATATTGTATATGTAGAACTGCCTGAAGTAGAGAGCACGGTAGAAGCAAATACCGGGCTTACCGAAATAGAATCTACAAAAGCCACGGCATCTGTTATAAGTCCTGTAGGCGGAACCGTAGCTGAAGTGAACGAAGACCTTTCGGATACACCGGAAATAATAAATGAGGATCCATATGAAAAGGGCTGGATCGCTGTTATCGAACTCCAGGACAATGCTGAATTAGACGACCTGATGGATTCTTCAGAGTATGAGAGGTATTTAGAAGAGGAGGTAAAGTTAAAGTAATGCGAATCACTATTTTAGGGGCAGGTCCCGGAGGATATGTTGCCGCTATTAAGGCCGCGCAGTTAGGTGCTGAAGTTACGGTTATAGAGGAAAGCGAAGTCGGCGGTACCTGTCTTAATTGGGGATGTATTCCGACAAAAACCCTTATAGCATCCGCAGAGCTGCTTCATAAGGCCAGGAATGCTAAAAACTTCGGTTTAATACTTGATGGAAATATCTCTCCTGACATACAGAAAATTGTCGAGAGGAAAAACAAAGTTGTCGGCATTCAGACAAAAGGCATACGAGGTCTTTTTAAGTCCTGGGGAATTAAGCTTGTAGAGGGGCGTGGAGTAATTGTCAGTCCTGAAAAAATAGAGATTACCGGGAACGATAGTTCTACCGGGACAGTAGAGACAGATAGAATTATCATAGCTACAGGTTCTAAACCTGCTCAAATACCCGTTTTCCCTTTTGACGGTATAAGGATTTTATCGAGTGATCATGCCATTAATCCTGATTCAATTCCTGAGAGTCTTTTGATAATCGGAGCAGGAGTAATTGGATGTGAATTTGCATTTATATATAATGAATTCGGCTCTGAAGTGACCATGGTAGAAATGATGCCGAACGCTGTATCAACTGAAGATGAAGAAGTTTCAGCAATACTCGAAAGAGAATTAAAGAAAAACAAGATTAAACTTTTGACAGATACAAGCGTTGAAAAAGTTGATGTAAAAGAAGATGGTGTTTCTGTTCAATTATCCAATGGCAAAACAGTGGAAGCTGAAAAAGTTCTTGTATCGATCGGCAGAGCGGTGAATAGCAAAAATATAGGGCTTGAGGCAGTTGGTGTAAAAACAGGGCAAAGAGGAGAGATAATTGTTGATAATAAACTGCAGACAAGTGTAGAAGGAATTTATGCTATAGGGGATGTTACCGGTGGAATTATGCTTGCGCATCTTGCTTCTGCAGAAGGGATGGCAGCTGTGGAAAATGCACTGGGAGGAGATTCAGAAATAAATTATAATGTAATCCCCGCGGCAATTTTTACAAGTCCTGAGATTGGTTCTGTCGGTTTGAGGGAAAAACAGGCAAGTCAGAACGGTTTAAAGTTTAAAGTAGGCAGATTTCAGTTCAGAGGTCTTGGAAAAGCGCACGCGATGGGAGAAATATCAGGTCTTATTAAGATAATTGCAGAGGAAGAGACAGATAAGATTCTTGGTGCTCATATCATAGGCCCCCATGCATCTGATCTTATACATGAAATTGCTCTTGCAATGCAGCAGCATATTACCGCGAAAGATATTGCTCATACGATCCATGCACACCCAACTTTATCTGAGGGCGTTATGGAGGCTGCAGAGGATGTTCATGGTTCAGCGATTCATGTTCCAAAGAAATAAAATTTTTAACTTTTAGTTGTTAGCTTTTAACCTGACGACTGACAACTGACAACTGACCAATGGTAACCAAAGAAGTAAAAATAGGTAACACAGTAGTTGGAAATGGGAACCCCCTCGTCTTTATAGCAGGCCCGTGTGTTATTGAGTCAGAAAATGCAACGTTAAAAACCGCTGAAAAGCTCAAAAAAATTTCTCACAGCCTGAATTTCCCGCTTATATTTAAAAGCTCCTATGATAAAGCGAATAGATCTTCCATAGAATCGTACCGGGGTCCCGGAATTGAAAAAGGCTTAAAGATCCTTGAAAAGGTAAAAAAAAGAAACTTCCCTGCCCATACTTTCAGATATTCACTCAGTCGAGGAAGTCCGTTATGCTCAAGAGGTGCTTGATATGATCCAGATCCCGGCTTTTTTATGCCGGCAGACTGATTTGATTGTTGCTGCAGCCAAAACAGGAAAGGCTGTAAATATCAAAAAGGGGCAGTTTTTGGCGCCCTTTGATATAAAGAACATTATTGATAAGGTATTATCCGCAGGTAATAATAATATTACTTTTACCGAACGAGGGTTTTCATTTGGTTACAATAATCTTGTTGTTGATATGCGGTCTATCCCTATTATTAGGCGTATGGGTTACCCGGTGGTTTTCGATGCAACTCATAGTGTTCAGTTACCCGGAGGGCGGGGCAGCAGCTCAGGCGGGCAGAGAGAATTCGTAGCTCCGCTTGCACGGGCAGCGGTGGCTGCCGGTTGTGATGCTGTTTTCTTTGAAGTTCACGAGTCTCCTGAAAAAGCTCTTTCTGATGGTCCGAATATGCTGAATTTTGATGAGTTTTCCTCTGTGGCAGGTGGACTCATGGAAATAAACCGTATTGTGAGGAATGATGAAGAAGGATAAAAACGTGTTTATTGAACAGGCCAGAACAGTTTTAAAAATAGAGGCTGAAGCTATAAATGCGCTTATTGACAGAATTGATGATAACCTTATAAAGGCCATTGATATAATCTATGCCTGTAAGGGCAGAATAGTAGTAACTGGCATGGGGAAGTCAGGCCTTATCGGCAAAAAAATATCTGCAACTCTTGCTTCCACCGGAACGCCTGCCTTATTTCTGAATCCTGCTGAAGGAGGCCACGGTGATATAGGTATGATGGCTAAAGGGGATGTGGTTATAGCAATTTCCAACAGCGGAGAAACAGACGAAATCATAAGAATACTTCCTGTTTTAGAAAGACTGGATAATAAACTGATAGCGCTTACCGGCAATCTTAACTCTACACTTGCCGGGACAGCAGAAGTTATCCTGGACGTTTCAGTCAGAGAAGAGGCCTGTCCCATGGGTCTTGTACCTACAGCATCAACGACGGCTGCTTTAGCAATGGGCGATGCGCTTGCTGTTGCGCTTTTAAACAAGAGAGGCTTCAAAGAGGATGATTTTGCATTTTTTCATCCGGGTGGGAATTTAGGCAGGCGCCTTTTGCTCACTGTAGGTGAAATTATGCATGCCGGAAAGGCTATCCCGGTTGTGGACTTCAACACCCTTATGAAAGACGCTGTTTGTGAAATTTCATTTAAAAGACTGGGTATGACTGTAGTTATGGATAAGACCTCTAAATTAGCGGGAATTATCACTGACGGTGATTTACGCAGGGGACTTGAAAAATGGGGGGAGAAGTTTTTTTCTCTTAAATCTGAGGATGTTATGACGCAAAATCCAAGAACAATAAAGCGTGATACACTTGCGGTAAAAGCCATATCAATAATGGAGAAACACTCTATAACTTCTCTGGTTATTATTGACTCAGACGGCAGAGCTGAAGGGATTGTTCATTTACATGATCTTCTAAAATCAGGGATAGCATAGATCAGTATCAAGGGTACAAGGCAAAATATGTTTTAGTGGTCAGGCTGAAGTTTTCATTAGACTATGTTTCTTTGTGTCTGAAAAATCAGGAAAAGGTGTAAATGGAAAAAGATATTATAGAAAAGGCAAAAAGGATCAAACTGTTGATACTTGATGTAGACGGGGTAATGACCGATGGAAGTATTATTCTGGATAATGATGGGAACGAGTTGAAAATATTTAATGTAAGAGACGGTCATGGTATAAAAATGTTAAACAAAGCCGGAATAAAGGTTGCTGTGATAACGGGCAGAGAATCCAGGGTCGTCCGTAGGAGAGCAGATGAACTTGGTATCAAAGAACTTCATCAGGGAATCTTTAACAAGTCATCTGTCTATGAGTCTATACTTCAAAAATATAGTTTCAAAGATGAAGAAGTAGCTTTTATGGGCGACGATATTGTAGATATAGAAATCCTTAAAAGAGCAGGGCTCCCTGCAGTACCTTATGATGCTGCTGAGGATGTTAAACAGTGGGCTGTTTTTGTGTCCACTAAAAAGGGCGGCAGGGGGGCTGTAAGAGAATTTACCGATTTAATATTGAAATCATCTGGACTCTGGGACAAAGTATCCGGAGAATCTATTGGTTAACCTGCCAACAGTTATAACTTTCAGCAGAATACTCCTGATACCTATTTTTATATCCGTAGTTTATTCAATGCCTCTCCTGGGAGTTTTTGTGTTTTCTGTTGCTTCCCTGACAGATATACTTGACGGATATATCGCAAGAAAGTCAAAGCAGGTTACAAAGCTTGGCGTACTGCTGGATCCGGTAGCCGATAAACTTCTGGTGATATCAGCGCTTGTTGTGTTTGTTGATATAGAATTGATTCCTGCATGGATAGCCATAATAATTATCACCAGGGAATTTCTTGTTACCGGGTTAAGAATTGTTGCCTTGTCAAAAGATATCGTAATTCCTGCTGAGTCCGGAGGGAAGATAAAGACTGTAGCCCAGATTTCATCTGTGATTGTTCTTCTGGTAAGCAGGACATTTATAAGTATGGATTTATACAGCGTAGGAATGACATTGCTGTGGATCGCAATGCTTATAGGAATTATTTCGGGGGTTCAGTATTTTATTATGTTCTGGAGACGGTTGTTATGACAGATCTTTTTTTGCTGTATCTGCTTATACCCGCATCATATATTATCGGTTCTGTTCCATTCGGAATTCTGGTTGCAAAATTTAAAGGTGTAGATTTACAGGAAGTTGGCAGCAGGAATATAGGCGCAACAAATGTTCTTAGAACAGCGGGCAAACTGCCTGCTTTAATAACACTGCTGGGAGATTCTCTAAAGGGCGCTGTTCCGCTCATTCTTTGCAGGTTTGTCTCTGGCGGTGAGATATGGGAGAGTATATTAGGGGTTGCTGTTGTTTTAGGACATATGCACTCTATATTTCTTTCTTTCAAAGGAGGGAAGGGGGTTGCTACAGGACTGGGAGTACTGGCTGTTTATAGCCCTGTCCCTGCAATTCTATTAATTATTATCTGGGGCCTTACAATGTTTTTTACAAAATATTCTTCGCTTTCAGCGATAACAGCTTTTATTTCATTACCTGTGATTTTTATATTATTTGGTGCCTCCGAAATAAAAATATTTTTTGCTATAATACTCGCTTTTTTGATAATCTTAAGACATAGAGATAATATAAAGAGGCTTTTAGATGGGACCGAACAGAAAATTGGCAGGAACAAAGTTTTGACTAAATAACTGAAAGGAAAACATGCGTTTTGTATAAAATATTGAAATTTATAATCATATTCTTACTCATTGTCACCGCATATATTCCTGTTGAAACCGTATTTGCTGAAACAGCGGTTCCGATTTCTTTAGAAGATCAGTTTTCCGGGTCAGGGCTGTCCATTGATGTTCCTAAACTGGAAGAATACAGGGCTGAAAAGGGATTCAGGAATTTAGAGCCATATGCCATATATCTGATAGGTATGGGGGTAAAGGCTTATAACGAAGAAAAAGAGGAAAGGGCTCTCAAATTTTTCGAAAAAGCAGCAGAACTTTCACCTGATTTACCGACTCCTTATGTTTACCTTGCAAAAGCTAATTTTTCAATTACTCCCAAAGGGCTCAATACATCGCTAGGTTATATGCTGGGTGCCTGGCGGGCATTTAGAAATAATTTCTGGTGGTCTTTCCAGATAATCGGGGTGCTGTCTGTAAGCCTCTTTCTTGCTTTTTATGCGTCAGTTGTTGTGTTTTTGATTACATTAATATATTCGAAAACAAGACTTTATATCCATGATATTACAGAAGATAAAAGAAAAATATTCCTTCTATTGCCTTCGGTTATTCTTGCCTTTTTTGGGCCTATTTTAGCTCTGATTGCTTTTATGCTTCCTTTTTGGATGTATCTTAAGAAAAGAGAAAAAAATGTGCTATATGGTGTTATTGCTGGCTCAGCTCTCATTATACTGCTGTTGCCCCTGTTGTCGTCATTTCTCGATGCATTTCAGAATAGGACGTTACGTGCTGTAGTTGAAATAAATGAGGGGAAATATCCCAACAGGTTATCCGGAACGGTTAAAGGTAAAAGCGGTTTTGAGGCTGTTTTTGCTTATGCGCTTGACCTTAAAAGAAAAGGCCGTTTCAATGAGGCGATAGTTGTATATAATGAACTCCTGAATATGAAGAATGACGCTAGAATTTATAATAACCTTGCTAACTGTTATATAGGTCTCGGTAAATACGATAAAGCGATTGAGTATTACAATATAGCGTTAAAATCAAAGGAATTGGCATCTTCAAACTATAACCTGAGTCAGCTGAACAGGGAGAATTTTAAATTCCCGGAGGCTGAGAAATATTACCATAATGCCATAAGAATAGACCCCCAAAAAGTGGCTTTTTACAATTCAGTAAGGGGTACATCAGTAAACCGTTTTGTAATGGATGAGTCCCTTAACAACAAAGAATTGATGCGTTTAGCTTTCAAAAATAATACAGGCTATAAATCATCAATGTTATTAGGGAGCATGTTTTCATCTACAAACAGAGGGATATCTATAGCTTTACTTTTGTTTTTAACAGGAGCATTTTATATGTATGACCGCAATATTCCTTATGGCGCCTATAAATGCAGAAGATGCGGGATGATATTTTGCGGCAAGTGTGAAAAGAGATTGTCTCATGAAGACGTGTGTATTAAATGTTTCCGGACCCTTATAAGGGTGAGTGAATTGAGCCCCAGAAAGAGGATAGAGAGGATTCTTGAGATTCAACGTTTCAGGGACCGAAAAAACCAGCGTATTAAACTCTTGACCCTTATATTTCCGGGAAGCGGTCACGTATATTTTGGATGGTCCGGTTATGGTGCCCTTATTCTATTGTTAACCACGTTTTTTGCATTTTCAACTGTGCTGTGGTTCTTTATTTCTATTCCTGTGTCTGTAAACATTTTCAAGTGGTTTTCATTAGGAGGGTTTGTTCTGGTCTACGGTTTTGCCGTGTTTAATGTTTTCAGGAGGATGCCAAGAAGATGGCTTTAGAAGGATTTCTACAGGAATTTGGGCTGGCTGATATTCTTCAGCTCATTTATTTCCAGAGGAAAACAGGAGTTCTCAAGATAGAAGCCAGGCTTGATAGCATTGAGTTGAGCTTTATAAAAGGCAATATCTCCGGTTTGAGATCCAAGAGAAGATCAGAAAGCAACAGGATCGGAAAAATTCTGGTTAAAAAAGGACTGATAAACCAGAAAGATTTAGATACTGCTATAGAGATGCAGAAAACTGAGAGGGTAAAACTTGGGAATATATTTATAAGACATAACCTGATTACTAAAGAGGCCCTTGAGGAAATCATTAAGGCGCAGATAATTGAAACAATAGTGCAGATCTTTACATGGAAAGAAGGAAGATATGAATTTGTTCCTCAGGAGATTCCAGTTGATAAGGAAGCGCCTATTTATCTTGACACACAGCATTTGCTGATGGATGGTTTGAGGATAGTTGATGAATGGTCCCTTGTTGAGGGCAAACTAGATTTAAATACCATATATAAACAGATCGGAGAGCCTGAGCCAGACGAGTTGAGTGATATAGAAAAAGAAGTCCTCGGTCTTGTAGATGACGATAGCGATGCAATTACGATAACCAATACCAGTTCTTTTGGTGATTTTGAAACTTCAAAAGCGATAATATCATTAGAAGAAAAAGGGATTATAGAGCCTATAGAAATAAAGCCTCTTGGAAGTGAGGAGGAAATGGCCCGGAAAGATATCGGGTATCCATTAATAGCTGTATTTCTTTTTTCTGTGGTAGTTATTTTAATATTTGCACTCAAAGGTAATCTTGAGACACTAAAAGCATTTAAAAATACAAGAGCAAATTTCAGTATAGAAAAATTAAGGAGTGAAATTGAAATTTATAATGTGACCAACGGCCGGTATCCTGAGAACTTTGAAATAGTTTCCAAAGAAAAAGACCAGTGGGGAAGGGCGTATATATTCAGGCTGAAAGAGAAAGGTTTTACACTTTTCAGCCCGGGTTCTGACGGAGTTGAGGGAACAGACGATGATGTGTACTAAGCTTATGCAGAGAGACAGTTGATGGGTTAAGGTCAGGAAGCCCGTATCGTTTAGCGTCTGAGGGTTACGTGAAAGACAAACCGAATAACTTAACCTTTTCATACGAAACGGGCATCGTAACCTTAACCGTAACCGAAATTTCAAACCATGAAAAAAGCAGTTGTTCTTTTAAGCGGCGGGATAGATTCTACTGTTACACTGGCTATTGCAAAAAACAAAGGTTATGAAATAAATGCCTTGAGTTTTGATTACGGACAAAGACACTACGTAGAGTTAAACTCCTCAAAATTGTGTGCATCATACTTTGACGTTACAAAGCATACAATTTTTAAATTTGATCTTAAGGAAATAGGAGCATCAGCACTTACAGCTGACATTGAAGTCCCCAAGCGAGTTACGGGTTCCCCCGTAAAGCTCCCGAAAAGCTACGCATCGGGACAGCTTCGCCACGGGGCAGGCGAGTTCCGAGCTCCGAGTAAAGACCAAAAAAAAGATTCCACAATTAATTCCTCTTATTTTACTTCTCACGATTCGGATATTCCGGTTACTTATGTCCCCGCAAGAAATACTATGTTTTTGTCTTTTGCTCTTGGTTTTGCTGAAAGTATTGTAGCTCAGGATATTTTTATCGGCGCAAATGCTGTTGATTACAGCGGGTACCCTGACTGCAGGCCTGAGTTTATAAGTGCTTTTGAAAATATGGCGAATCTTGCAACGAAGGCTTCTGTTGAGGGCAATGTACATTTCAGCATACAGGCTCCTTTAATCTCTCTTACCAAGGCAGAGATAATAAAAAAAGGGGCTGAATTGGGTGTCGATTTTGCCCTGACATGGAGCTGTTATGATCCACAGAAAATACGGAAAGACGAAGGACGAGGGACGAAGGACGAAAAAGAAATTTCACCGCTCATCTCTCATCCCACTTCACTCGGTTATAGTCCGTGCCAGCGGTGCGACAGCTGTCTGATAAGGGAGAAAGGCTTTAAATCGGCCGGGATAGATGACCCTTTAATACATAAAGCAAAGCATTAAGTAAACCCCATTAGAATAGCTTTGCCCAAGCCTCAGGCGTACAAGCTTCTAACGGGGTAAAAGCTGTGATCAGTTATAAATATATATTAAATTATATACTGTTTTTGGCCAGCTTCCTGAAAACAGCTTTTGTCCTCAGTTTTGTATCACTAATAGCAGCATCAGTATTTATCAGAAAATCTGCGTATTTTTTTTTCCTGGATATAGGGATCTGGACACGCATCCTTTTGACAGACTCCTGTTTTGAAATCCCCTTTCTCATAAGTCTGTTGATCGCTGTTGTTTTTTTGCAGTAAGCAACCATAGTTTTGTCAAAAATATTTTTGTAGCCTGCTTCGAATAACAAAGGCACTTCAAAAATGATTATTGCTTTTTTATTTTTACTTAAAATTTTTCTTTTAATCTGTTGGGCCATTTTTATAACTTCCGGATGAATTATGTTTTCTGCGGATTCTCTTTTTTCAGGATCAGCAAAGATTATATCTGCCATGTTTTTTTTGTTAATAAAAACCTTTGAAGCTCTCTTGCTCAGGATTTCCTTGCCAAGGAGAGCGGTCAGTTTTTTTATTATTACGGGGTTTTTTAAAATTTCATGAACAAGCTCATCAGCATTAATTGTATATGCGCCAAGAGTTTGAAAGAATCTCAGGACGGTAGTTTTCCCCATACCGAGGCCGCCGGTAAGACCGATAAATGACATATAAAAATTATATCAAATTTGTCTTTTTTTCGTGTTTTTAGTTGATTTTTATCCCGTTAGAGAAAATCAGCCGTATCTCTCATGAGGTTTGTCCCGTTAGAGGTTTGTATGCCTGAGGCATGCTTGTACGCCTGAGGCTTGGGCAAAGCTATTCTCATGGGGTTTACTTTCCAAATCAATTTTGATAAGTTACAAGTTGTGAAACAGCGGAAGCCTGATTTCTCAAAAGAGGGTTTATCCATGGAAAAGATAAAAATACTTGAATCAAAGATAATAAAAGTCATCGAAAAAATGAATGCTGTAAATGATGAGAATAACGCTTTACGAAAAAAGATAGAAAATCTTAATGAAGAGCTGAAGAAGAAAGATAATGAATCCAGGTCGTCAAAACAGGATCTGAAGAATATTGATAAACTAAAAAGCAAAATTGACAAACTTAATGACGAACGTGACACTGTGAAAGCTCAGGTAGAAGATTTAATTAAGGAACTGGACTCAGTAGAGCTTTAAAGAATTTATTTAATAAAAAAGGTGATGAATTATGGCAATGCGTTCTGTAGAAGTTCAGATATTAGGCCAGAATTATTCAATTAAAACGGATGAGGACGAGACCTATATGAAGTCTCTGGCCGGCTATGTTGATGAGAAGTTAAAAGAGATATACAGTGTTGCTCCAAATGTTAATCATGTTAAAGCAGCTATTATGGCTGCTTTTGGGATAGCAGATGAGCTTTTCAAAATCAGGATGGAACAGGAAAAGTTGGATAAGATGATAGAAGAAAAAACAAAGATTCTCTCAGGTTTGCTTAAGTAAAGCGCTCAAGGCTTTTGATCACACAGATTCCTTTATAATCATTCAGATTTTTGATAAATTTTATAATATTTTTTAATCGGTGCCCCGAGAAATCTTTTGGATTTCCTGGATTAAGTACCCGTCTCTCTGCTTTCTTGCGAAAGCAAGAAGAGAGGCAGGGGATGAACCTCAATTAGTCGGTATAATCAGCCGTTCCTGTTTTAAAGGTAAAAATGAAAGAAGATAATGAATTAATTCAAGAGAGAATTAAAAAGCTTGACAGGCTTCTGGATGCCGGTATTGATCCTTACGGAGGCCCGTTTGATGTTAAAAATAGGGTTGCTGACATATTTAAAAAGTATGGAGAAACTGGCAAAGAGGAGCTGGAAGCGAAAAGCGAGAACTGTACCATAGCCGGACGTCTTGTTGCTTTAAGAAGCTTTGGAAAGGCCTCTTTTGCTCATATTCAGGATGCTTCAGGCAGAATGCAGATATATCTTAAAAAAGATGTAATGAGCAGTGATTATGACATTCTTAAAAACATCGATATCGGGGATATAGTTGGAGTAAACGGAAGTCTCTTCAGAACCAGGACAAATGAACTCACAATTCAGGTTGACGGTTTTTATCTGCTTTGTAAATCTCTAAGGCCTTTGCCCGAAAAATGGCATGGACTTCGGGATATTGAAACCCGGTACAGACAGCGATATGTAGATCTGATTGTTAACCCCCGTGTAAGGGAGGTTTTTTTAAAACGCAGCAAAGTTATAAAGGGTATAAGGGATTTTTTCGACAGCCGTGATTTTATAGAAGTTGAGACTCCAATGATGCATCAGATTCCGGGGGGTGCGGCTGCACGGCCGTTTCAAACCCACCATAAAGCTCTAGGGATTGATCTTTATCTTAGAATAGCTCCGGAACTTTATTTAAAGAGACTTCTTGTCGGAGGCTATGAAAAAGTTTATGAAATTAATAAAAACTTCAGGAATGAGGGGATATCTTCAAAACATAATCCTGAGTTTACAATGCTGGAATTTTACATAGCATATGTTGATTATAAATATTTGATGGATTTTACTGAAGAACTTATTGTTTATCTCTGCAGAGAGATTATAGGTGATGTACGCATTCCTTACTCAGAGAACTCTGAAAAAATAATTGATTTTACCCCTCCCTGGCCCCGTTTGAGTATGCAGGATGCTATGGAAAAACACAATGTCGATCCGTCTGTCTTCAAAGACATAGATAAGGCAAAAAAGTTTGCCGTTACAAACAATATTGATATTAGTGATAAAGTTTCACATGGAAAAATTCTTGATGAGATATTTAAGGAAAAAGTTGAACCAGAACTTATACAGCCTGTTTTTATAGTTGACTATCCTGTTGAACTTTCCCCGCTGGCCAAAAGGAAAAAAGATAACCCTGAGCTTGTTGAAAGGTTTGAGCTCTTTGTTGGTGCCCGGGAGATCGCTAATGCTTTTTCAGAACTTAACGATCCGGCTGATCAAAAACAGAGATTTCTAAAACAGGTAGAGGCGTACAAGATGGGAGATGAGGAGGCAAACCTGATGGATGAGGATTTTATCAGGGCACTTGAGTACGGCATGCCGCCTGCAGCAGGGGAAGGAATAGGGATTGACAGACTGCTCATGCTTCTTACAGGTTCTTCTTCAATAAGGGATGTAATCCTTTTTCCGCAAATGAAGCCGGAACAATAAAAAAATAAAAGACAGGGTTCGAGGATTCTAGGATTCGAGGGTTCAAGTGAAGGAAAACTTAAAAAGAAAAGTTCATCACTTGAATCCTTGACCCCTTGACCCCTTGAATCCTTAATAACTTATTATGAATCTTCCTTATCAATTCTTCATAGCACTCCGTTATTTCAAATCTAAAAGGAAACATAGGCGTATATCGATTAATACCTTAATATCTGTTGCGGGCGTAACTCTTGGAGTTATGGTGCTTATAATAGTCCTTTCTGTTATGGGTGGATTTCATGAGGACCTTCAGAGCAAGATCCTTGGGGTAAACGCTCATATAGTTGTTTTAAGTTATGATGGCGGTAAGATGAAAAATGATGAGTCTTTAAGGACGCGTATTAGAGGAATTAAAGGAGTTGTACATTCTTCCCCTTTTATTTACGGGCAGGTAATGCTCGGTTTCGGGGAAAAGGCTTACGGTGTTGTGTTAAGAGGTGTAGAGCCGGATGCTGAAGCTGTGACAACAGAGATCATTAAATATATTAAGGAAGGCAGTATAAACAGCATCAAAAAAGACAGCAGTGGACTGCCGGGGATAATAGTCGGCAGGGAACTGGCCAGGAATCTTGGTTTAATTATCGGTGACGAGGTCAGGATGATCTCTCCGGCAGGTGATATAGGGCCTCTCGGTATGATTCCTAAGATGAAGAAGTTCAGGTTAGCAGGAATATTTGAAGTTGGAATGTATGAATATGATTCGAATCTTGCACTTATAAGCATATATGATGCCCAGAAATTTTTTAAATTTGATAATGAAATTACAGGCATTGAAGTTAAGATTGATGAAATATACAACTCAGAATCAATTGCTGATAAGATAGAAACTGTTCTGGGTCCTCCTTATTTTGCAAGGGACTGGATGGAGATGAACAGAAATCTTTTTTCTGCTCTTGAGCTTGAAAAACTGGTTATGTTTATCATTCTTATTTTAATAGTCCTTGTCGCATCGTTTAATATAATAAGCAGTCTGATAATGATTGTTGTGGAAAAAGCAAGGGAGATAGCTATAATTAAAGCTATGGGGGCTACAGGCAGGGGGGTTATGGCTGTTTTTATGATTCACGGGGTTATTATAGGAATTATTGGTACACTATTTGGTCTTGTGTTCGGCTTTACAGCATGTCATCTGTTAAAGACGTATAAATTCATAAACCTTCCTCCTGATATTTATTATCTGAGCTATCTTCCGGTAAGAATGAGTTTGATAGATTTTATTATTGTTTCTGCTTCAGCTATTATAATCAGTTTTGTGGCAACCATTTATCCTTCATGGCTGGCAGCCGGGCTGGATCCGGTGGAGCCTTTAAGGTATGAATAATATTAAGATGCAGGCAGGTGAAGCCAGTATCGTCTATCGGTTATGTTTTTCGGTTTTTCACGTTACTGTCATACGTAACCGAAACGGGCATCGTTACCATAGCCGACTGCTGTAAAAGCGGGAGGTTTAACCCTGGCCTTTACTTGGACATATTATGTTTAAACTTATATCCAGAATAATATCATTAATAATGTTTCTGATTATAGTAATTGCCGCGCTTGCTTTCTGGAAGGGAGGTGAGCCTTTCAGGGTATTAGGTGAAGGGATGGTAATTGCAGGAGAGGAAATTCAAATATTCGGCAATCTTATTGATGAAATGAAAGAGGGCGGAGAAAAAGTAGGGGAACAGCTGAAAGAGATGAAGGAAACTCTTGATACATTAAAAGAGAGTCCAAAGGAACAGGAAAAACCTGAGAGCAGCAATGGAACCGTTAATAAAGATAAAGAATCTGAATAAATCCTTTTTTACTCCCGGGGGAGAACTTCATATTCTGAAAGATATCACGCTTGATTTATTCAGAGGAGAGATGGCAGCTATTATGGGGCCTTCAGGCGTTGGAAAGAGTACCCTGCTTCACATACTTGGCGTACTGGACAGGCCTACATCAGGAACTGTTTTTTATGAGGATAAAAACATATTCAGCCTTGGCAATGATGTATTGGCTGGCTTCAGGAATAAAACAATCGGTTTTGTATTTCAGTTCCATCACCTTTTACCTGAATTTAACGCAATAGAAAATACAATGATGCCGGCGCTTATTGCTGGCATAAGTCATCAGCAGGCCGGCCGGATGGCGGAAAAGATACTCGGAGAAGTCGGACTGTCTGACAGATTACTGCATAAAGCGGGAGAACTTTCAGGTGGTGAACAGCAGAGGGTGGCAGTTGCGCGTGCGCTTATTCTGGAGCCGAAGATAATTCTTGCTGATGAGCCGACAGGAAATCTTGATACTCTTACAGGGCAAGAATTGTTTAATGTCTTCAACGACTTAAACAAAAAAGATGTAACTTTTCTGATGGTAACCCATAATGAAGACCTTGCTTCAAAGTGCAGCCGGATTATCAGGATGATCGATGGAAAAGTTGTTTGAACAAATATTAAAACAGGTCTGCTTAGACATTAATTCTGATTCGAAAACAGATAAGTATTACTATTGAAAACTTAAACAATTGCATTAGATCTACAGCGCAACTTACTGGATAAAAAGATTAATTTAGGCTATAATCTGAAAGCTAAGACTTTGTAAATATAAAAAACAAAAGGCAGCTAAATCGTGTTTCTCTATCTGGTTCAGCATTCAGAGGCAAAAAGCAAGGAAGATGACCCTGCCCGTAGTCTCTCTGAAAAAGGAATTCAGAATATTACTAAGACCGCAAGCTATGTTTCAAAATTAGGTTTCAGAGTATCCCGGATATTCCATAGCGGAAAGACAAGAGCGATGCAGACAGCCCGTGTGTTGGATGACTATTTAAAGGCTGAAAATGGCATATCTGAAACCGATAGTCTGTCGCCTATGGATGACCCTCAAATCTGGTTTGAACGTTTATCTCAAATAAAAGAGGATATAATGCTTGTGGGGCATCTGCCTCATTTAGCCGGATTTTCAGCTTTAATACTTTGTGGTAACAGGGATAAAAATTTGATAGACTTTAAAATGAGCGGCATTGTATGCTTGAGAAAGTTCGATCAGGATAACTGGTCATTAGAGTGGATGATAACTCCTGAGGTCATTGAATGACTGCGACTACTTTTATATTTTTTATTGCAGGTTTAATAATTGGGGGGATACTTGTGTGGCTGATCACGTCTGCCCAGGCAAGAAATACCGGGTCAGTGAATCAGCAACTCAAGGATGTTTTTAAAGCCCTTTCTTTGGATGCTCTTTCTAAAAATTCTGAGGAATTTTTAAAACTTGCCGAGAAAACTCTTGAATCCAAAACTGTTGAAGGAAAGAAGGAACTTGATAGCAAGAAACAGCTTATAGATCAAAATGTTGAAACAATAAGCAAGACACTGTTTGAAGTACAGCGAAGAATGGAGGATATTGGAAAGATAAGCGGTGAAAAATTTACAGAAGTTTCAACCCTGATAAAGAAACATGAAGATGTTACCTCAAAATTGAAAGATACAACTGAACAGCTTAAGGAGGCGCTCGCAAGTTCTAAAAAAAGGGGTGAATGGGGCGAGCGCATGGCTGAAGATATTATCAAACTCGCAGGAATGGTGGAAGGGATTAACTATATAAAGCAAAAGAAGCTGGAAGGTTCAACAGGCAGGCCTGATTACACTTTTTTTATGCCGAACCGCATAAAGATCAATATGGATGTAAAATTCCCCCTGGATAATTATATGCATTATATGAATGCAAAGTCTGAACATGATAAAAAGCGATATAAAGATGAACTTCTTAAAAACACGAAAACTATGATCAAACAGGTAACAACCCGTGACTATATTAACCCGGCAGACAACACAGCAGATTATGTCCTTGTTTTCATTCCTAATGAGCAGGTGTATAGTTTTATAAATGAGGCTGATACAACAATTATGGATGAAGCATTAAAACAAAAGGTTGTCTTATGTTCTCCTTTCACACTTTATGCAGTACTGGCTGTTGTCAGACAGGCTATTGAAAATTTCAGTCTTGAACAGACAGCCTCTGAAGTACTTAAGCTCCTTGGAGAGTTTTTCAAGCAATGGAATGCATACAAGGATAAGTTTAAAACTATGGGTGAAAGACTGGATCAGACCAGGAAAGAATATGATACTCTCATTACCACGAGGAGCAATATGCTTGAAAAACCTCTTAAGAAAATAGAGGACTTGAGAAGGCAGAAAAATATTGCTATCGATTCTGAAATAAAGCTTGACAATGAATTAATTTAATAACTTCTTAATTCTGAAAGGAGGGAGCTATGGCGGACAAATTGAGTCATGAGGAGTTTGTGAAAAAAGCTATTCTTGAACTGAGGAAGGAGGGGTATAAAGGGATACATACTGTTTATTCCGGATTTAATGCTGCATTTAAAAAGTATTTTGAAGGTGAGAATCCGGTGGAAGTGACAAACAAACTTGCCGAGGAAGGCAAGGTAATGATCAGACCTGTTAAAGGCGGTGTTATGCTCTATCTGCCGGATGACGCGCCTGTATCAAGAAACATGGGCAATGATGCCCTGAAAAAAATGGGACTTTAAATAACCGGGGAAAAGCAAAAAAAATAGAAGGGAATTATTATGTCAGGCGTTTCTGAACGGGGCAGAGAAATACGAAAGATATGGGGTGGTTTTCTGGCAGCCAGGGTTCTGCTTACTGCAAACAACTATAAGGTATTTGATTTTTCAAAAAAACAAAGAACAGCAAAAGCGCTTGCTAAAGACATTGGTACTGACAGGAGAGCAACTGAAATTCTGCTTGATGCCCTGACTGGACTCGGGTTGCTCAGCAAGAAAAACAGCAGGTATACAAATACAGATATAGCTTCACAATTTCTTGTTTCTGAAAGCCCTTTTTATCAGGGTGATATTATAAGACATGTAGATGCTTTGTGGGATAACTGGTCCGGTCTTGACAAGGTGCTTAAGACAGGTAAACCTAATCACGTATCACATAACCACAGCGCGTTTATTCTCGGCATGCACAACCTTTCAGTTTTAAAGGCAAAGAACATTATTAATGCCTCTGAACTTAGAGGCGTTAATAAAGCACTTGATCTGGGCGGAGGCCCCGGCACCTATTCAATAGAAATGGCTAAAAAAGGCATTCAGGTTGTGCTTTTTGACAGACCGGAGACAATAAAAATTGCGAAACATGTTATAAATAAAACAGCTGCTAGGTCAGAGAATAAATCTAAGGAAAACATAAAAAACATAAGCTTTATCCAGGGGGATTTTTTATATGATAAACTTGGAAAAAATTATGATGCTATCCTTATAAGCCAGATTTTTCACGCCTATTCAGAAAAGGACATTATCAGACTTTTAAAAAAATGCAGATCTGCGCTAAGCAATAGCGGAAGAATTGTAATACAGGAGTTCCTGATTGGGGATAACAGAACTCATCCTGAGCAAAGTGCATTATTCTCAATAAATATGCTCGTTAATACAACCGGCGGGAGATGTTATTCTCCGGTTGAATTAAAAACATGGCTTTTAATGGCGGGTTTTAAAAAGGTTAAAAAGAAACTAATCGATGACTGTGTGTTAATGATTGCATGGAAATGACTATTCGTGAGCAGACAGAGGAGATAGAAAATCAGATCCTTCATCCGGATGCATGCCGGAGTTCAGAAAGCAGAGGAAGGAAGAAGAAAGAAAAAGAAGGCGATATCCGGACTTGTTTTCAGCGTGACAGAGACAGGATCATACATTCAAAGGCTTTTAGAAGACTTAAACATAAAACACAGGTTTTTCTTGCGCCAAGGGGTGACCATTACAGGACAAGGTTGACACATACGCTTGAAGTGTCCCAGATTGCAAGGACTGTCGCGAGGGCGCTCAGGCTTAATGAGGATCTGACTGAAGCTATAGCACTTGGTCATGACCTCGGGCATACGCCTTTCGGACATGCTGGTGAAAATGTATTGCGTGAGATTTATCCCGGGGGTTTTGACCATTACAGGCAGAGCCTGAGAGTTGTAGATATCCTTGAAAGAAAAGGGCAGGGCCTTAATTTAACGTTTGAGGTTAAGGATGGGATATTAAAACACTCAAAAGGCAAGGGCAGAATTTTCTTGAGCCGTGATAAAAAAGATACTCTTGAAGGACAGGTAGTGAGGGTATCTGATATTGTTGCTTATGTTAACCATGACCTTGATGATGCGATGAGGGCAGGGGTGATTAAACGTTCCGATATACCTTCTGAATTTTTTAAGATTGGAAACACTCAGGCAAAAAGAATAGACACGATGGTTAAAGATGTTATTTATACCTCTAAAGCTAAAAAAATCACGGATATAAAAATGAGCCGGAAGATTGAGAAAATAACATACTCCCTGAGAGATTTCCTCTATGAGAATATTTATGAAGGTGATATCACAAAACGGGAATTCAAAAAAGCTAAGAAAATTCTTCTTGATCTATATAATTATTATATGGAGCATACTGACGAAGTATTTAAAGAAATACCAAGAGAGAGCATAGGCAAAAAAGAAAGAATCGTCTGTGATTTTATAGCGGGGATGACTGACAGATTTGCGCTCATGATGTATGAGAAGCTTTTTCTCCCTCAGCCCTGGAAGGTTTTTTAAAACGAAGCTTGATTGCATAGATAAAAATCAGATTGAGCATGCGGGGGGACCTTAAACTAAATTCTCTTGACAAGGCATATATATCCCCTTATAATTTAACAAAAAAACGAATATCTCAGGATATTAAACGCTTTAAAAAAACAATAGTGGAGGGAGGATTATGACAAAGGCGAATTTAGCAGATAAAATTTATGAAAAAGTAGGACTTCCCAAGAAAGAAGCGGTAGAAATAATAGAAATACTTTTTGACTCTATGAAAGGGATTCTCTCAGAAGGAGAATCGATTAAGATAGCGGGATTCGGAACTTTTCTGGTTAGAAAAAAGAGTGCCCGCAAAGGCAGAAACCCCAAGACAGGATTAGAGCTTCAAATAAGTCAGAGAAAGGTAATTACATTTAAGCCAAGCTTGCAGTTTAAGGCCGTTGTTGAAAAAGGATAATTCCAGATGGAGCGTTTGCCCCTGAAAAAAATAAACCTGGATAAATTTTTTTATAAAATAGGAGAAGTTAGCGATATAGCAAAAGTTGAGCCCTATGTTTTACGGTACTGGGAGTCAGAGTTTTCTTTTTTAAAGCCACAAAAAAACAAAGCAGGACAGCGCGTCTATACAAAAAAAAACATTGAACTTGTCCTGCAGATAAGAAACCTTCTATATAAAGACAAATATACCATTGCCGGAGTTAAGAGAAAATTTAATGAGGATTCACTGAAAAAAAATAGTGTGCCAATAGAAACTGTTGAGAGAGTTAAGAAAAGGCTCAAGGAAATTTTAAAAACACTTAAGTAAGGCTTAAAATCTTCAAAAAGGATTTAAGGGGTCAAGGGATCAAGGATTCAGGTGACAGATTAAATTAATTTTTTTGAATTTTATGCCTTCACTCGAACCCTACCAGTTAGTCTTTGATTTAACAATTCGGGGCGTAGCGCAGCCTGGTAGCGCACTCGCTTGGGGTGCGAGAGGTCGGCAGTTCAAATCTGCTCGCCCCGACCATTTTACATTTTTCATAAAAATTATCAGTTCTGTTATAATACATTTGATTTATATCAGACCTTTTACAACAATTCTGCCTGCTGTCGATTGCAGGTATAACAATGAAAAAAGATAAAATTTTACTGGTTGATGATGATGAGATTGTCCTGTCCACATGGCAGGAACAGCTAAAATTGGCGGGTTATGATGTAAAGACTGCGCTAAGCGGCAAACAGGCGATCAAGATGATAGAAGCTGAGGTAGTGGATATTGTTTTTACCGATCTGTTAATGCCAAAAATGAACGGTGTTGAGGTCTGCAAAAGAATCAAGGAATTGTGTTCTGATATTGAGGTGGTTTTTGTTTCCGGGTACCCTTATGAAACAGAAAAATACCTGATGGATTTTCTTAAAGCGGGCGGGAGAGATGAGTATTTAAGAAAACCCTTACTGGAAGCTGAAATGGTAGAGATTACTGAAAAAATATTAAACGAAAAGATATAGCTTTTCTCTCCACATCACCCGCCTGCCCGCTTCTGCTATTTTATCTTCCCTGCTCTTCATGCAGAAAATCTGAATGTAAGGAATTACTGATTATCATATTCGCTCACCTTCGGCCTGCCTACCGGCAGGCAGGCTCGCTATTCATTTGATGTTCCCTTCGGAAACCTAATGTAAGGACTAAAATCTATTATTGCATTCGCTCACCTTCGGCTCGCTATTCATTTAATCTCCCATGAAGGAAGTCTTTTTGCTACAATATATACTAATGCCTCTTATCCTTGTAACCAATGATGATGGCGGAAGTTCAAAGGGTATTAGCGTGCTCTCAAAAGCATTGTGCCCCGCAGGAGAGGTTTATGTTGTTGCCCCTGAAAGTGAACAGAGCGCGGTTGGACACTCGCTTACTCTTCACAGGCCTTTAAAGTTTAAAAGGATTAATAGTAAAACATACCTTATAAACGGTACTCCCACAGACTGTGTAATCCTCGGTGTTAACAGACTGCTTCCTCAAAAACCCGATCTTATAGTTTCAGGTATTAATAACGGGAGCAACATGGGTGATGACATAACATATTCAGGTACTGTGGCCGCTGCGATTGAGGGGACATTGCTTGGTATTCCGTCTATTGCCGTATCCTTTGAAGGGCAAACACAGAGCAGAAAAAATTCTTCAAGGCTTCATGAAATCGCCATGTTTACTAAAAAACTTGCTGGGATGGTGCTTAAAAAAAACTTACCGCAGGATACTCTTTTAAATGTAAACATTCCGGGTTCCGTAAAAATTAAAGGAATAAAATTTACAAGACAGGGTAAGAGAGTTTATGATAATTCTATTCAGGAAATGCTTGATCCCCGTGGAAAAATGCACTACTGGATAGGCGGTGATGTGACGATGTGGGAACCAGGAGAGGATACGGATTTTGAAGCGGTTCAGAACGGTTTTATTTCTGTGACTCCGATACATCTGGACCTTACGAATTATAGTGCTTTGAAATATATGAAGAACAAATGGAAAATATGAAACTGCTTTTAATCCTTTAATATGAAAAAATATGATGTAATAATCGTCGGTGCCGGTCCAGCCGGCATTTTTGCGGCCCTTGAGCTTGTGTCCTCAAAAAAACAGTTACGGATATTGCTTCTTGAAAAAGGCAAGGATATTGAAAAGAGGGTTTGTCCGACTAAAGATGAAAAAGTTTCCTGCAGGATATGTTCTGTGTGTGGTCTTTTATGCGGATGGGGCGGTGCCGGCGCTTTCAGTGACGGCAAACTTAATCTTTCAAAAGAAATCGGCGGTAATCTTTTAAAGTATGTTAGTGATTCCTATCTCCAGGAACTCATAACATACACAGATGAAATATATCAAAAATACGGTGCCCCTTCCCATGTTTATGGAGAGGATTTAGACAAAATAAATGATCTTAAAACCCTGGCAGAAAAAAATGGCCTTATGTTCGTACCTTCCAGAATAAGACATATTGGAACAGACCGGTGTCCTGAGCTTCTTAAGAAAATAAAGGCAGAACTTAACAGCAAAGTTGACATTTCCTTTTCCAGAGATGTCAGGGAAATCCTTATTGAAAACGAAAAAGTTATCGGAGTGAAAACGAGTGAAGGAGACATTATTAAAAGTGATTTTGTGATTCTTGCTCCGGGTAGAGAAGGATCGCTATGGCTTGAGGAGCAGGCAAGGCTAATAGGGCTTTCCTTGCAAAGAAATCCTGTAGATATAGGGGTCAGAGTAGAGGTTCCCGCAAAAGTTTTTGAGCCTTTTACAAAAGTTGCTTATGAACCAAAGATGATTTTTCATTCCAGGAAATTTAATGACAGGGTAAGGACCTTTTGCGTAAATCCGTATGGAGAAGTAGTAAAAGAATATGTTAAGGGTGTATGGACTGTTAACGGCCATAGTTATTCTGACAGAAAAACAACAAACACAAATTTTGCCATACTGGTCAGCACAAATTTTACAGAACCTTTTGATGAACCGCATTTATACGGAAGATATATAGCACGGCTTGCGAATCTTTTAGGGAAGGGAATTATTTTACAAAGAATCGGTGACCTTCAGGCAGGCCGCAGATCTACTTTTTTGAGAATTAAAAAGGGTCGTGTTAAACCAACGCTTTCAGATGCAGTTCCGGGAGATTTAAGTTTTGTCCTCCCTTACAGGTATATTTCTAATATCCTTGAGATGCTCAAGGCTATGGACAAAATTACTCCGGGAATTAACAGCCGGCATACACTTTTATATGGTGTTGAAGTAAAGTTTTATTCCAGACAAATTACCATGGACGGCAATCTTCAGACAGAGATAGAAAACCTGTTCGCGATAGGTGATGGTGCGGGTGTTAGCAGGGGGCTTATTCAGGCTTCTGTTTCCGGTGTAATAGCAGCTCGGGAAGTTTTAAACAGGATATAGACCTGCCTTATGTCCAGGGGATAATGAATAAGGAAAACGAAGCTTATACAAAAGAGAGCCGTTTGATGGTAGATCGTCAATTAAGGGCTCGTGGAATAAAAAATGATAGAGTTCTGTCAGCTATGGAGAAAGTCCCCCGCCATCTCTTTATCGATGAACATTTACGGGACAAGGCTTATGATGACTGCGCCCTTCCTATAGGTAACGGACAGACAATTTCTCAACCATATATGGTTGCTATAATGACAGAATTACTTGAATTGAAGGGCGATGAAAGGGTGCTTGAGATAGGAACCGGATCGGGCTATCAGGGGGCGATCATTTCAACGCTGGCTTCTCAGGTGTTCACTGTAGAAAGGGTTAAACCAATTGCCATGAAGGCACAGGAGACCTTTAAGAAGCTTGGATACACCAATATAGAGGTAATTCCTGGAGACGGAACTCTTGGATTGCCCGGACAGGCGCCCTTTGATTGTATTATTGTGACAGCTGCTGCTCCGGAAGTGCCTGATACATACATTAAGCAGCTGAAAATCGATGGAAGACTCGTTATACCCGTGGGCAGCAGGCATTCTCAGGTGCTTTATCAGGTAAGAAATAGTTCCGCAGGTGTCAGCACTTCTATGTCAACGGCATGTGTTTTTGTTCCGCTTATCGGCAAATACGGATGGCAGAAAACAGAAAAAGAGTAGCAGGTAGCAAGTATAGGATATATCTGCAGGCAGGCAGGCAGGGAGTAGAAAACAAAAAATCAGAGTAATCAGGGATTAGGAGATTTCAGTGATCTCAAGAAGATTGTTGACAAGTTGAATGTTTTTTGTGTAAAACAGTTGTGATTATCTGAGTAATCTTTTTTTTGATCTGTGCCATCAAGGGCTTCGTTTTTTGAGCCCTGAGGAGAGGGAATGATAAAAGAATCAAAAAAAATCTGGATGGATGGTAAATTTGTTGACTGGGCTGACGCTAATATCCATATTCTAACTCATACACTGCATTACGGCCTTGGCGCATTCGAGGGTATTCGATGTTATAAAACTCCAAAGGGCTCTGCAATATTCAGATTGCAGGAACATGTTGACAGACTTTTTGATTCATGCCGTATTTTGCAGATTGAGTCTCCATACACTCCTGAAGAAATAAGCAAGGCAATTGTTTCGTCTGTAAAAGTTAACCGTCTTAAAGAATGTTATATTCGGCCGATTGTTTACATCGGATATGGGGCCATGGGTATTTTCCCCAAGAATAACCCTATTAAGGTTGCGATAGCGGTCTGGCCATGGGGTGCTTATCTTGGAGAAGAGGGAATTCAAAATGGGATAAGGGCAAAAATTTCTTCCTTTGCAAGGCATCATATAAATGTAACAATGACAAAAAGCAAAACGTGTGGTGATTACGTAAACTCCCTGCTTGCTAAAAGAGAAGCGGTTTCCTGCGGGTATGATGAATCTTTGCTCCTTGATACACAGGGATATGTATCTGAAGGAAGCGGTCAGAATATTTTTATTGTCAGGAACGGTGTGTTAAAAACCCCGCCGCTTACATCTATACTCGAGGGTATTACAAGAAACAGTTTAATAGAGATAGCTCAGAATGAAGCCATTAAAGTTAAAGAAGCAACTCTGACAAGGGATGAACTCTATATTGCTGACGAGGCTTTTTTTACCGGAACTGCTGCGGAAGTTACTCCCATTAAAGAAGTGGACGGAAGGATTATAGGGAGCGGTAAACCAGGTCCGCTTACCAAAAAACTCCAGCGTCTTTTCTTTAATATTGTGAAGGGTAAATCCAAAGCTTATAAATCATGGCTTACCTATATTTAGTTCTGCCTGCCCAACGTCTAAACCTGTAAAAATCCCAGTTAATAACCAGTTTTGATAAAAGCTATAAATACCCCGATAATTTAAAAAGACATAACAAACAGGCGGATTTATGGTAAAATTAAGTTTAGCTCTATAGAGGACATTATTCTGCCGGTAAGCAGCAAATAAATTATGAAAACTTCCGGAAGCAAAAAAACAAAACCTGGCAAGCCGCGGAAAAAAATATCTGTCCCTAAAACCCGAAAAAAAACTACTGCATCAAAATCTGTAAAAAGACAGGTTTCTTCCGGAAAGAAAAGCACCGGAAGCAGGCAAACCACAAAGGTCAAACAGGAGAGAAAAAAAAGGGCTAGCACTATTACCGGTAGCAGAGAGTCAAGTAATGACCTGAAAAAATTTAAATTTATCAGTGATAACTCTAATGACGCATACTTTTTGGTAGACCATCGGGCGCAATTTTGTTATGTAAACAAAGCCGCCTGCAGTATGCTCGGTTATTCAGAAGATGAACTGTTGAAATTAGGTGTTCCTGATGTGGACATTGTTTATGATAAAATAAAATATCAGGAGCTGTTTGATTTAACACAGAAGAAAAAGGTTCCTTCTTTTGAAACAACAAACATGAGGAAAAACGGCTCTTCTTTCCCTTCCGAAATTACCGCAACCGGGTATAAGATTAACGGCAAACTTTATATGTTTGCTGCCCTCCGTGACATAACCCTGCGTAAGCAGGCAGAGCAGATTCTATTAAAAGAAAAAAAGTTTTTTGAAACAGCAATAAACTGTTTGCCGGGAGTTTTTTACATTTTTGAGCATAGCGGTAAATTTCTCAGGTGGAATAAAAACTTTGAAAAGATTACAGGATATTCTGGTAAAGAGATATCAAAAATGACCCCTTTGGATTTTTTTGATAAAGAGGAGAAAAAGATTGTAGCAGATAAAATACAGGAAGTGTTTGTCAAAGGTGAATCCTCTGTAAAGGCAGACATTGTTCTAAAGAATGGGGAAAAGCTACCTTTTTATTTTACCGGGCTGCGTTTAAAAATTGGTGATAAAACATGTTTGATAGGAACAGGGATTGATATCAGTGAACACAGAAAGGCTGAGGAGCAGATACTTTTATCCAGGCAGGAATGGGAGGAGATTTTCAATAATATTACTGATATGATCACCGTACATGACAAGGACTTTAATATCATACGTGCCAACAGTGCGGCTGAACAGGTGCTAGGGCTGTCTTTATTAAAAGATAAACCACTGAAATGTTTTGAATACTATCATGGTAAAAACAAACCTCCTGAGAATTGCCTGAGCTGCACATGCATTAAAACAGGAAAGCCCGCTGTTTTTGAAGCTTTTGAACCCCATTTAAACATGTTTGTTGAGACAAGGGCTATGCCGAAATTTGACGTTAACAACAATATGGTGGGATTAATCCGTGTTACCAGGGATATAACCGACCGCAAGAAAATCGAATCAGAGCATGGCAAACTTCTCGATGTAGTAACAAAAGCAAAGATTGAATGGGAAAAGACATTTGATAGTGTTACGGAACTCATCATACTCATTGATAAAGAGTTTAATATTATTAGATGCAATAAGAGTTTTAGCGATTTTACCGGTCTAGCCATAAGTGAACTGATAGGCAAGAAATGCCATGAGTTTTTTGCTCCTGAACCTGAGCAGTTTGCGCATTGTAAGGATTTTATGCTTAGAGGAGAGCCAATAACAAGGGCTGAAATGAACATAAAAGATAACTACTGGTTTTATATAAACTCCCAGCCGATTAAAGACAAAAAAGGAGATTTCAAACACACGGTTATAATAGCAACGGATATCACTGACATGAAGGATACACAGCAAAAACTCATAAAATCCGAGAAAGAACTTATGAAAAGATTGCAAGAACTTGAAAAATTTTATAATATGGCTATTGGAAGGGAAGTAAAAATGAAGGAATTGAAAAAGAAAATAAAAGAGCTTCAATTAGAACTTTCAGGAAATGGAGGCTAAATGACAGACAAAGGCAGCGCAGGTAAACTGCTTGAGAAAAATATAAAGCGATGGGAAGGGCTTATCAAATCTCTTCATTATCCGGCATGTCTTTATGATTTGGAATTTAATATTGTCATGGCTAATAAGGCATTTATTCAAACCTGTAGAATAAAGGATGATGTAGGGGGGATGAAATGCCATGAAGCGCTGGATTTCCCTTCCCAATCAGGATCGGTTGAAACAGTTTCTGTAGAAAAATCCCTGAATAAAGAAAGCCCTGCCCAGTTTGAAGTATATGAGCCTTTTACCAAAAAAATTCTCCGGGTCTTAACATCACCTGTTGTTGATGAAGGTACTATTATAGGTGGATTTATTACAATTGTGGATATCACAAACATAAAGAAAGAACAGAAAGATTCAGAAGAGCTAGTTGATATATATGCAGAAGCTGTAACTGATCTTAAGACAAAGGAACAACATTTTCTGGTTAGTAAAGAAGCCTTTTTCAATATGCTTGAAGATGTCAGCGAATCATACAAAGCACTTGAACATCTATTTTTAGGTCTTGTCAGGGCGATGGTTAATGCTCTTGATGCCAAGAGCCCCTGGACAAAAGGTCATTCCGAGAATGTTGCGATGTACTCGGTTAAGATCGCAAATGAACTGGGTTTAAATGAAGATCAAAAAAAGGAAATAAAACTTGCGGGTATACTTCATGATATTGGGAAAATAGGGACATATGATTACTTGCTGGATAAGCCTGGTAAACTTACATCGGAAGAATATGAAATCGTAAAGAAACATCCAGTTCAGGGTGCTCATATCCTTGAGGGGATAAAGCAATTAAAAGCAATTATTCCTGTTGTGAGGCACCACCATGAAAGAATTGACGGTAAGGGTTATCCTGACGGGCTTAAAGGAGATGAGATTCCCCTTGCTGCACGTATAATGCATGTGGCTGATTCATTTGATTCAATGACATCTGATAGACCATACAGACCTGCTCCTACCAGAGATTACGCTATATCTGAATTTCAGAAGTACTCAGGTTCACAATTTGATGCCGAGGTAGTTGAGGCATTTCTGAGAGTGCTGAAAAATAACGAGAAACCCCCGATTGATGTCTGACTGGGGTTTCTGTAAACCTATTTTTTAAACCTTCCCTAAGCAGCAGTGTAAGTGTATGTGGTTAGCCGCCAGGGTCGAGCCTCGCCAGGGGAGGGTGTCAGTAAAATATTTCTAAAATCAGATTATGAAAGACCATTATTTTGTGAATATGGAGATATTATTTGTATCACTAAAACTGGATTTATTATAATTAAGGGTATTATAATAAATTTTTAATAATGATAACTGCTTAAATCTTACAGTTGACAGCCTTTGTTAATAGTTGTAAATTACAAAAGAAAAATTTAGCATATCTGGTATGTCCTGAACCTGTCCGGGCTGAAAAAACTTTTTGTAGTTATAAATAGATGAAAGAGGAGAAGATTATATGACGTGTCTGAAAATGCTTACAGCATCAGCTCTTTTTATTTTTTTCACAACAATAAATGCACCGGCTGCTTTTGCAGACATTAAAAGAGACTTGTTAACTGCTTCAATACAGGGGCATACTGAAACAGTAAAGAATTTGCTGTCCAAAGGTATCAGTGTAAATACAACATACGAGTCAAAAAAAACCCCTTTAATGTATGCTGCATATAATGGTCATATGGAGACAGTAACACTGCTTCTTGATAAAGGTGCTGATGTGAACGCGAAAACAGTAAAACAGCAGACAGCATTAATGGCTGCTTCATTTGGAGGTCATACCTCTGTTGTAAAGCTTTTCATAGATAAGGGTGCTGATGTGAACGCGAAAGATGTTCTGCACGGAACCCCGTTAATGGATGCATCATTTAAGGGACATGCTGGTACTGTTAAGTATCTCTTGCTTAATGGTGCTGATGTAAACGCAAGGGATATATCCGGAGGAACCGCATTAATGGATGCGTCATTTGAAGGGCACGTCAAGGTTGTAAAACTCTTATTGGCTTATGGTGCTGATGTAAATGCTCAGGACGATTTCGGAGGAACTGCCCTTATAGACACATCTTTTGAGGGTCACATCGGGGTAGCGAAAATTCTGTTGGCTAATGGTGCTGATGTAAATATAAAAACCGAAAAAGGAAAAACAGCTTTATCAATTGCAGTTAAGAATAGTTTTTCTGATCTGGCAAGACTGCTTCGGCAATCAGGAGTAAAATGAGAACGAATAAAGCGTTTTATTTATTGCAGGAATAAAATGCTGAATAAATTAAAAAAGAGGGTCGATTCGACCCTCTTTTTTAATTTATCGGTAAGAACTAAAACAGAGTTAATAACAGGGACTGAAAAATATGAGCATTTTTGAAATTGTTATGTTGTTTTGTTTTGGTTTTGCCTGGCCTTTTTCAATATATAAATCTTACAAGTCAAGATCAAATAGCGGTAAAAGTGTTGCGTTTCTATATATCATTTTTGCAGGATACCTGGCTGGTGTTGCTCATAAGATCGTCTATAACCCGGATATTGTTATAATCCTATATTGTATAAATGGTGTAATGGTATTCATCGATATTTTGATTTTTTACAGAAATAAAAATATATCAGGGGAGATAAAATGAATAGCGAGCCGAAGGTAAGCGAATATAATAATTGTTATTCCTTACATTGTGCTTACCCGGAGGGTGACCACTAAATGAATAGCGAGCCTGCCTGCCGGTAGGCAGGCCGAAGGTAAGCGAATATAATAATTGTTATTCCTTGCATTCAGATTTCCTGCCTGAAAGAGCAGGGAAGATCAAATGAAGAAAATCGTTTTAATAATATTTTTGCTTGCTTTAGCAACTTCCTCTAAGGCTTATGCCTGGAAAGACATATGCAGGGAGGCGTCTAAAACTCCTTACATGACAAGCTTTAAACTGGACGAATACTTTGAGGATGACATAAATGATGGTCTTTTTGATGTAAAGGGCAAGATTAAAAATGTATATTCCAAAAACCCTTCTACAGGGCTCTACGATGTTAAAGTTGATTGCGGTAATAATATTACAGTGATTGTGGCAACGAAAGACAGCAGTGTGGAAGAACTTAAGACAGGTGATAAAGTAAGGTTTTCCGGCAGGTGCTATAAATTCAGAAGATATTCTTCCCGTAATTCAGATAAAGCGCGTATCAGATTCTGGTTTCTTGATGGACAATTAAAGTGATGATTGCATTAATAATCTGAACAATATTGTTATTACAGGCGGAATTTTTTAAAGAACCTCTCTATCGAGTGTCCTGTATTGGATCGCCTCTGAAATATGTTCTGCGCTAATCTGTTCTGAGCCTGCGAGGTCTGCGATTGTTCTGCTTACCTTAAGTACCCTTGTATAAGCCCGCGCTGAAAGCCCCAGTTTGTGCATGGCGGTCTCCAGAAGGTCTTTTGCCCCGGCGCCGGGAGAACAATATTTTTTAATATGTTTTGAACTCATCTTTGCATTTGCATAAATTTTGTCTTTTTTAAACCTTTCAACCTGAACCTTCTTTGCGCTCTGAACTCTGAGACGGATATTTTCAGAAGATTCCCCGCAAAACTCCTGAGAGAGTTCTTTATAAGCAACAGCAGGGACTTCCACATGTATGTCTATCCTGTCGAGCAGGGGGCCTGAGACTCTTTGTCTGTAACGGTGTATCTGTGAGGGCGTGCATGTGCACTGATGGTGTGAATCCCCTATATATCCGCAGGGGCAGGGGTTCATGGCGCATACAAGCATTATTGATGCAGGATAAGTAATAGAACTTATAGCCCTTGAGATTGTTACAAAACCGTCTTCAAGCGGTTGTCTGAGGCCCTCAAGCACGTTTCTTCTATACTCGGGAAGCTCATCAAGGAATAAAACTCCGTTATGGGAGAGGCTGACTTCCCCGGGTTTGGGAACCTGACCGCCCCCTACCATAGCTACGTCTGACAATGTATGGTGAGGGGAGCGAAAGGGCCTGGTTGCAAGGAGCGGCTGATTACTGCTCAGCATACCCATTACACTGTGTATTCTGGTTATCTGTAAAGCTTCTTCAAAAGTCATGTCCGGCAGTATTGTAGGAATTCTTTTGGCAAGCATTGTCTTGCCTGAGCCGGGAGGTCCAATCATCAGTATATTATGGTTTCCGGTTGCAGCGACCTCAAGAGCACGCTTAACATGCTCCTGGCCTTTAACATCTGAAAAATCATCCTGATATACGGAATTTTCCTTCATTGCAGAATCTATGTCTATGACGGTTGGCTGTACATCACTGGTTCCTCTGAAGAATTCAATAAGACCGGGCAGGTTTTCAAACCCGTACACCTTAACACCGCTGACTACAGCAGCCTCCTGAGCATTTTCTGCCGGAAGGATTAACCCCTTAAGATTCTGCTCCCTTGTTTTAATTGCGAGTGAAAGAGCGCCTTTTACCGGTTTTATCCTCCCGTCTAAAGACAGCTCCCCTGAAATCATATATCCTTCAATAGAGCGGGGTTCTATAATGCCTTCAGCCACTGTTATCCCTACGGCTATAGGCAGGTCAAAGGCAGAGCCTTCTTTTTTTATGTCTGCAGGCGCAAGGTTTACTACTATCTGTTTTAAAGGGAAATTAAACCCTGTATTTTTCAGAGCTGTTTTTACGCGGTCTTTACTCTCTTTGACTGCTGTGTCCGGAAGTCCGACAGTAGAGAAATGGGGAAGACCCTTTGAAGTAATATCAACTTCAACCTCAACCGGATAGGCATCTATCCCGATTAAGGCTGCGCTGAGGATTTTGGAAAGCATAACTTTAATAATATAATGATTTAGTTAAAGTATTACAATATTTATTGTCTGTTATTTTATATAATTATAAAAAAGGGCAAATTTATGAGAAATATCAAACTCCTCCTTCAATATGACGGCTCTGATTATTCAGGCTGGCAGATACAAAAAAAGCAAAAGACTGTTCAGAGCCTTGTAACTGATGCTGTAACCGCTGTTACAAAAGAAAGGGTCAGGCTTACAGGCGCAGGCAGGACTGATGCCGGTGTACATGCATTCGGGCAGGTTGCAGTGTTTAAAACCAGGGCTGATCTAAAACCCGCTGTTTTTTTGCGCGCAATCAATGCAAACCTTCCGCAGGATATCAGGGTAATAAGAGCGGCAGAATGTCCGGCTGATTTTCATCCGCGTTTCAGCGCAAAAGCAAAGACATATTCATATATTATTTCAAATGCAGGACATTATTCTGTCTTTTTAAGAAGGTATTCCTGGCACATGCCTTATAAGCTGAATTGCATGGCTATGAGAAAGGCAGCAAAACTTCTTATCGGCAGGCATGACTTTGCATGTTTCCGCGCATCAGGCTGTAGTTCAAAACATCCTGTCAGGACTATTATGAAGATTCACATATCAGAAATGTCCTCGATAGGTTTTATGGGTTTTAAGTTTAAGTCGCCAATAATCAAGATAAGCATTAAGGCAGATGCGTTTTTAAGGTACATGGTAAGAAACATTGTTGGCATGCTCGTTGAAGTCGGAAGAGGCAGAATCACTTATGACAGGGTAGGGGATATCCTCGATTTAAAAGACAGGAGGAATTCAGGCCCTACTGCTCCGGCACAGGGGTTGTTTCTGGAGAAGATTGAATACTAAAAAGGGTTCAGGCCCCCCTTCTTGCTTTCGCAAGAAAGCAGGGGGGCAGGGGTTTAAATGGTTGAATCTTTAGATGTGCGGACTGTTATTGCTGTTTATCTGTAGGATACTTCCTGTTCTTTTCTTTTTTCTTTGAAGAGTTCAATTAAAACAATATCAATTTGTTTTAAAGTTATCCAACCCTTCATGAACATGATTTCACCTATAAGCCTGTGGCGTCTATGAGTAGTATCATCGTCTGTTTGCTCGGCTAAGGCTTCCTTTACCTGTTCAGCAGTTGCAAATTCCATATCTACTGCAATCTTCCCAAATCGAGAGCAGTACTTTGTTGATAACTCTTTGTCAAATACACTCCCCATTTTCTATTCCTCCCATGCCCATTCATATACTTTATGGCATTTTCCCATCTGTATACTAAATAAAAAGCAAAATTAATGCCTGATAAGCTGTCTTATCAAAACATAGATAACCAGTTGAATTTTAAGGAATATTAAATGTGAGTTAAATATGATGTCAGAGCTAATTCACCCAAAAATGAGTAATTTAACACTGCTAAAGAATGGAGTCACGTAGTTTTAAATTTTACAGGAACCCATGGACAAAAAAACTATAGGAGTTCAACTCCCATAGTTTTACATTCAGATGCAAAACTGCGGAGTACGAAATCCAGCTTTGGCAGCTGAAGTTCAGCTTCGGCGGAACAGGCAAGCACTGGTTTTTAAAATGTTAATATACGGGGACCTGACCCATTGTTATTGTTACCATAGGCCATATGTTCTATTATTGACATTATACAATACAATAAACATGTATAATAACTAAAATATTGATTCAACAAACACTTAGAAAATAACTGAGTTATGAATTAAATAATATCAAAGGAGGTAAATACATGCTAAAAAAGTTTTTAGGGTTTTTCGGATATTTTTTATTGGTTCTTCTTTTCGTAGCTGCTATAAACATCTATCCTGCAGCTGCTCAGGTCACCATTGTATCGCAGCCCCCGGACCTGACTAGCGCTATCTTTAGTGACCCAGATTGTGACTTTTGCGGTGGTTCGCAGGTGGCAGCTGATAATTTTGTTTTAACCATCACCAGGACAATAGGCCAAATAAGGACTTGGGGCATATGGTCACCTGACGTTGCATTGCCGCCTGATAATTTCACAGTTATCTTTCATAACGATGCGGCAGGCATTCCTGGCGCTAATGCAGCTCCTATGGAAACAGGTGTACCTGTAACCAGACTTGCTACAGGTAATACTGTTGCTGGTTCAACTGAATATGAATTTGTGTTAACACTTGCAAATCCTGTTACCCTTTCTCCTGGCACTTACTGGGTTGAGATCTTTAATGATACAACAGGCAGTACTGAAAGCTATGCCTGGGAATTCGGTATCCTTGACGTGGTTAATGGGGCTGTTAACTCTGCAGGTGACACTGTAAATGTTCCAGGAAGTGTCTGGTTTAATACCGGGTTTGATGCTTTTGCCATGGAGATCATTACTGCTGCTCCTGCAGTTCCCGCCCCCACCATGAACCAGTGGGGAATGATAATCTTTATGCTTCTTGCAGGTTTTGGGTCAATCTACTTTCTTAGGGAAAAGAGAATAGAAAGTTAATAGCAGTTTTAAAAATAAAATAATGGAGGGCGAGTTAAACCCTCGCCCTTTTTTTATTGCAAGTTTGTAGCAGTAATTCCTGATTTTGAGACCTTTGATTGAACTTTGAAAGTTTGAACCCATTTCTTGTAGGATTGCTTATTGCTCAAAATGATTCAAAATTTCAGATTTGTGGACTTTTGTCAAATTGGCAGTAATATTTTTATCCAATTTTGCTTTTGTTTCAGGCGTCAGGTTTTCGATGATGCTCCTGTTTATTTTCTTGCCAGAGGCTAAATACCACTTTTCACAATCTTCCCTGTCAATTAAAACGTTAATGTCTTTTGCTATCATTTTTGCCAGTTTCTTCTGGAGTTGCAATTCGATGTTATGACGTTCACCAAACCCCTTTGCCGATTCTTTTTTCCCCCCGCCTCTCCTGAATCTTCCTGCAGAATCACTTAATTTATCCCCTAATTTCCCGTGTCCCTCTATAGAATCATAACTCACAATCAAAGTAACCCTGGGACTTTCCAGAGGTTTCTTTGTAACTCTGTAAGCTTTAAAATGACCGAGATCAGCTGTGATTATTATTATCCTGTCCATAAGATACCTTCCTTAAAAAGATATACGCTCTATCTACTTAAATTGTACTCCTTTCTTCGCATACTGACAAATTTTTATAGATTGTTCTCCCTCTTTATTTACGACGAAGACGTTCGCTCCAATGTCAACAAAATAGACCTACCTACCGGCAGGCGGGCCTGACCCCAATTGCCCCGGGATAGGTGCTTTTTAAAATTTAAGCATCTAATTTTCCAGACTTTATCATTCGTCTTACATACCAAACCGCAAAAATAAAGGGAAGTAAGCCCCATACGAGAAAATCATACTCGGGTGAAATCTTTATCCCAATGAGCCCTAGTGAAATTATCATAAGAGCAATAATTACAGCTGCCACAAACAAGCTAAAAAGGAAATATAGAAATATTTTGATGTTTCTCATTTTTAAACCTAATGATGTTACTTAGGGGTCAATGACGAAGGAGACGGACCCTCTTGAGTGGTCTTGTTAGAAGTCGATTCATTTACCAGCGACTCAATTAACCTGTTCTGTACCTGGATTATAGTTTCGAAAGTGTTCTTCTGTTCTTGTAATTGAGCTTCAAAATATTCTTTTTGCTGAATAGTGCGTTTCTCTTGTGTCGATATTAATCGTTCTATTTGTTTTCCGGACTCGTTAGATTGCCTAGTTGCGTAGAAAGTAAGCCCGATATTAATAATGGTAAGAAGTATAACAACTAAAGTAAGACCGACATTAAGAAACGTAAATTTCTTATTTGTCCGCTGAATACTCTCAAAAAAACGGAATGTTTTAATAGTGTTAATAACTTGGCACCGATTGGCCATGTCAGACATTACGTTCCCGGAGCATAAGACGCGAAGGAGGCGATTAAGATCTTCATCTGAAGCACTAAATATTTTGTTATCATTAAATGCTTTATTTAACTCGCTCAACTCTCTCTTTAAGTCATTACTGTTTTCCATGAATTATTCCTCATTTACACCTAACAATATGTTATATAGTTTTCTCTACTTATACCAAAATAAACAGCAACAAGCAACAAAAACCTATCCCACCTTCGAGGTGGGACAGGTTTGATTCTTTTGGAAGTTTAAAAAATATGGAAGTCTTAAAACTATGGAAGTCGAACTCCCATAGTTTTACTTATCCGAAGCAGAAAAGCTTCTATAACGATGCCGACCATTGTTTATTATTCCTTCATGTTTAACGTTAAAATCAGCGGTACGTACTTGTCCGCCTGTTTTTATTTAAATATATAAACAATCAAAACAATAATAAGTATCCAGAAAGAGAAACCAATCCATACACTGAGTTCTGTAAATAGCATCCATTTCGTAATAGACTCACCACCGTAATAATTCCATCTTGGTTTTCTTCTTCCTCCCGAAAAAGCATAAAGCACTATTTCACCTGAATAAAAAAGAAATATCTCAATAAAGAAGTGAAAGGCAAACTCTATAATTTCTTCTACAATATCACTGACCACTAATAATTGTTTTTAATACCTTTCATTTAATATTATTTTCATTTATCTAAGCCTAACGCAAAACTGATTGGTGCGAAATCCAGCCTTTTTTTAAAATGTAAAATGTCAAGGGCTGACCCCTCTGCCTTGTGTTCGTTAACTATTTACAAGTGATTTAAAATAAGCAGGAACCTTTGTTTCAAAGGTCATTTTCTCTTTTGTATCGGGATGTAATATGGTTATGGAGGCCGAATGAAGTGTAAGTCTCTTAATACCCTTGTCCTTTTCCCCATACATTTTATCTCCAGCTACGGGAGAACCTTTCTCCGAAAAATGTACCCGGATCTGATTTTTCCTGCCTGTTATCAGATCTATTTCAAGCAGACTGTACTTTTTTGATTCTCTCATAACTTTATACCCGGTCTTAGCAAGCTTACCTTTTTCAGGATCATCAACAGAATACATTTTATGAGCACGGTTTTCTGCAAGATATGAAGTGATTACGCCCTCCTTCTTCGGTAGCGCTCCATGAACTACGGCATAGTACTTTTTTTTGAATCCATGCCACTCTTCCTGCAGATAACGCTTCGCTTTTTCATTTTTAGCAAAAACGATAATACCGGAAGTATCTCTATCCAAACGGTGCACGATAAATACCCGGTTTCTTGATTTCTGATTCCCTTTTCTTACGTAAGTATTTAAGAGATAATAAGCTGTATTTTCTCTGACTTTCTCAGTACTCACTGTTAAAAGACCACTCCTTTTATCCACAATCAGAATATCATGATCTTCATAGAGAATAGAAAGCCCCCTGGGCTGATATCTTTGGGGGGGGCTTTTAAAGTTTTTCTGACTTTCCCGCATAATGTTTAGTTAAAAATACTGAATTGTAAATAGCATTAAATATTTATTCATACTTTTACAGTAATCTAACGAAAAAGACACCTGTCCCGACTACTTCGGGATCAGGTAGTGGTTTGTTAAGTTTTTATTTTTAAATGTCAATAGTCAAGACACCATCAAGTTTCTGTTTTACTCTTTTCTCCTATCAACATTTGGCCATTCTACAAAAGCAAAAACCCAAAGAGCAATTATGTTTAATAATGGGACTAACGATAATAATGAAAACCAACCAGAAAAACCTGCTTTATTTATAATTTTGCTAATGAACCAGACTGGCAAAATAATTATCACAAAAATGATAAGAATTATTATGAATTCTGTTGGGCCTAAACCAAACATTGTCACCTCTCAGTCCTATTTTTTAAAACAGGCCAATCTCTAAATGCTAATATGAGTACTATTACGAGAGGCCCGAGTACAGGAATCAAAATCAATAATGCTATGGTAGGGTTAAAACCAGTTCTCTTCAATATCCGCCAAGTTGGATAAAAAGTAATAGCTACACTGATAATATAAGAGATTAAATCAGAGAACTTCATAAGCCCTCATAGTCAATTGAACTAACAAGTAATTATATAGTTTTCTCTACTTATACCAAAATTATATGCAACAAGCAA
>VAPA010510991.1_pt1 | contig 46122 bp, 47 predicted proteins | sample 3395041 | NCBI WGS metagenome assembly VAPA01 (sample SAMN08290432, study PRJNA428436) | hydrothermal vent metagenome | isolation source: Deep-sea hydrothermal vent chimney | place: Indian Ocean: Southwest Indian Ridge | depth 1973 m m
ACCAACCCCAGTTTACAGTTGCAAAGCTTATATCAGGTGGAAATCCTGATACTGTACACTTCTTCCTTGGGAATGCCCTTATAAACGCGATCATCCCTGCTGTGATCATCATGTGCGTAATATACTACTTTTATTCCAGGAAGGTGTTTATAAAGAAAAGAAAGAAAGCATTAAAGAAGGCTGGTTTACCCGAAAAAACAGGTGCGAAGGATGAACTTAACGGAATATGGTCAATGATCACGGCTTCGAAAAAAACCAGCATAATGGGTATTCTCGTTGGAATTACAGCCGGTCTTCATATTCTGACAATGGCCGGAATGCAGAAAAAATTCGGGATAACCAATTTTGGGACCCTCCTTCAGAGAATGGGTCACTATAAAGATGTGTCCTTAAAAGGCACGGTCTTTGATCCAGGCTACTGGTATATTACGAGCCAGGAGGGGCAGCTCGGTGCGTGGATCCTTGAGAAGTTCGGATGGAACATGCATGACAACATGTTCTTCGGCTATGTGAACGGTTTGCCCGAGCTCTGGAGAAATCCTGCTTTGTGGATGTCACTCGGCATCATTTTTGGAGCAATGGTCATGGCACGCCTGCAGGGTGAGTTTAAAGTTAAATTTCCCTCGGTAGAATTAATGATATGGGGCATTAGCGGCGGCCTGCTGATGGGTATGGGATCACGTCCCTCGCTTGGCTGTAATATCGGGGCATTTTTTATCAGGGCTGCCGGAGGTGATCCGAATGGCTGGGTATATGGTGCAGGAATGGTACTCGGAGCATTTGCCGGCGTTAAGTTGCTGAACTGGTGGACTGAACGAAAAATGGCTGCAGAAATGGGAGACTTTTAAAGAAGTCCTGTAAAAATTATTTAAATTAAGGAGGAAGTTTAAAATGGCAATGAAATTTGAGAAAACAGGTGAAGGTACTTATATTCTTGATGTATGTGGCTATGTATGTCCGCATCCTCAGTTGTATGCCAAAAAATCACTTGAAAAAATCGCAGAAGGTGAAGTAATCGAGGTTATTTTTGACAACCCCTCATCCAAGGAAACCATTGTCCAGATGTGTGAACAGGCCGGTAACGAGATACTGGAAGACAAGTCAGAAGGCGGCAAATTAATTTTAAAAATTGAGAAAGGTTAATACTATAATATTAAGGAGGGAATATGAAGAGCAGTCTTTGGATTATATTGCTTATTCTGGTAGCTATAGTGAGCTTCCTGATTGGCTATAGTATGGCACCTACAGATGTTTCTGTTGTCAGACACGGTGCTGTGCAAAAGCCTACTTCAGCCGGAGGAGGATACGGTTCTGGCGGTTACGGAACACCATCTGGCGGTTACGGAACACCATCTGGCGGTTACGGAACACCATCTGGGGGTTACGGAGCGCCATCAGGGGGTTACGGAGCGCCATCAGGCGGTTACGGAGCACCATCAGGCGGTTACGGAGCGCCATCAGGGGGTTACGGAGCACCATCAGGCGGTTACGGACGTTAATTTTCCTGAAATCTGATTTTATCTGATTTTAAATGTAAAAACGAGGTGGAAATGAAAAATGTCTTAATTGCAGTTGATGAAACAAAAGGTTCACAGAAGGCATTATCAGTTTTAGAGGAATTTTGCGAATGTGCCCGGCCTGAGCAGGTAGTGTTGCTGTACGTGGAAAGGTTTTCAGGACATTCATTTCTGGATGAGATGATAACTGATGCGGAAATGACCACTCTCAGAGAAGTTATAGACGGCACGGAATATAAAGAAGCTATAGACCAGAAGGCAGCCAGGATAATAGATTCCTATAAAAAATCCCTTGAAGGAAAAGGCATCAAAGGAATAAAAACAGTCGTTAAATCAGGCCATCCGGCAGAGGAAATCCTTAAGACAGCGAAAGATGAAAAAGTTGATTTGATTATAATAGGTTCAAGAGGCAAAAGAACGCATACTGTTTTATTAGGCAGTGTCAGCAGAGAAATAGTTAATCACGCAGAAATTCCTGTGCTTGTTGCAAAATAATCTGTTAAAGTAATAATCATTGCATATACCCTGCAAGAACTCTTGCAGGGTATGCTTTTTTTGGGACATTTCACCCCATTAGAAAAACAATAAGGGCTTCTAATGGGGTTTACTTTATAATCAAATTATTAGTAATATTTCTATATTACTAATTTATATTCCCTGACAATGAAGGAGGAGAAGAAAATGAAAAAAATATTCATAGTCTGGATAGGCATATTGTTTGTTTTTTCTTTGTCACTATCTGCCTGTCAGAAAAAAGATGTCCCTCAGCAAAAGAGCTCAGTTACCAAATCAGCGCCTGGTTACGGTGAGCAGGCCAAAGAAGCTGTTCAGGGTTACGGTGAGCAGGCCAAAGAAGCTGTTCAGGGTTACGGTGAGCAGGCAAAAGAAGCTGTTCAGGGTTACGGTGAGCAGGCCAAATAAGCTGTTCAGGGTTACGGTGAGCAGGCAAAATAAGCTGTTCAGGGTTACGGTGAGCAGGCAAAATAAGCTGGACCGGGTTATGGTGAATAGCTGACAGCAAAGTAAAATAAGGAAATAATTAAGAATTAATCAAACCATTGTTTCGGGGCAATTATTGAGATGCCCCGAAAATTTTTGTATAATCAAATATGAATTTATCCCGGAATAGCGAACATCATCCTTTAAGTCCTCTCCCGGGCAGCAGGGAAGACACCACTATAATACTCGGAGGCGGCCTCTCCGGCCTTTCAGCAGGTCATGTTCTGGTAAAAGCCGGCTGGCCTGTTACAGTTTTTGAGAGTGATCCAGAAGTAGGGGGTCTTTCTAAAACTGTTGTTAAAAGAGGGTTCAGGTTTGACTTAGGGGGCCATCGATTTATCACAAAAAGCAGGAAGATAGAACTGTTTGTAAAAGAGCTTTTAGGCGGAGAATTTTTGACTGTTTCGCGTAAAAGTAAGATTTTTATGCGAAAGAAGTTTTTTGATTATCCGCTGAGACCTTCAAATGTTCTTTTTGGACTTGGAATCCCAACTACTTTCAAAATAATTTTTGACTATAGCATAGAGAGGATTAAAAATTTATTTGTTTCACCCATTAATGTTTCACTTGAGGATTGGGTTGTTAATAATTTTGGTCGTACCATGTTTAACCTCTACTTTAAAGAATACAGTGAAAAGGTATGGGGAATAGGGTGTGAGAGCATCAGCAAAGAATGGGTAGAACAGAGAATAAAAGGACTTTCCCTCTGGGCAGCGATCAAGAATGCTTTTTTTAAATTCAGCGGTAAACATATAGATACTCTTGCTGATAAGTTTATCTATCCCATTAATGGGATAGGCCAGATATCTGTCCGGTTGAAAGAGGAAATAGATGAAAGAAACGCAGTTTTAACCGATACCAGGGTCATTCAGATAAATCATGAGGATTTTAGCGTCAGGGATGTAAATGTAATGAATAATAATCGTCTTTACAGTGCGAAAGGCGAAGCGTTTATCTCAAGTATTCCATTAACAGCCCTTATCCAGATGCTTCACCCTGCTGCCCCTGATGATATTGTCGAAGCTGCAGCTCACTTGAAATACAGGGATATTGTTATAGTAACTGTTATGCTGAACCGTGAAAAAGTTACGGATCTGACCTGGATGTACCTGCCTGAGAAGAATATACAACTTGGCAGGATCCATGAGCCGAGGAACTGGAGCCCAAGCATGGCACCTGAGGGAAAAACCAGTGTGGTCTCTGAATATTTCTGTTTTAAGGATGACAGGGTATGGAATTCAAGTGATGAAGAGCTGACAGCTATTACCGTGAAGCAGCTAGAGGAATTGGGCTTTATCAACGGGTCTGAAATTATTGACAGCTGTGTTATCAGACTGCCTAATGCATATCCTCTTTTTGAAATCGGTTATTCGGAACACTATAATAAGATTTTGGAATATTTAAAAAACTTCAAAAACCTCAATATCATAGGCAGGGGCGGGATGTTCCGATACTATAACATGGATCATGCGATGGAATCCGGGATTGAATTAGCTGAAAATATCCTGAGGAAACCACAATCAAAAAAAGAAAAAGATACATTGCTCATTAAAACATAGTTTTATGAAATGTAGTATTATAATTCCCTCCTGGATTCCTGAAGATATTTTTTCCACAAAAACCGCAAGCTCACAGATTAACTACTGGCAGCCCCTGGGAACTCTTTATATCATTTCTTCTATATTAAAAGCCGGCCATGATGTCAGGTTTTTAAATGGAGCGTTTATGACTGATTCTGAGATACTGAATGAAGTATCGGCCTATAAACCGGGATTTGTAGGTATTTATTCAACTACTTTTGGCTGGGATAAAGCTGTTCAAACAGCAGTAGATATTAAAAATATGCTTAAAAATGTATTTGTATCGGTTGGTGGTCCTTATCCGACAGCAGCTCAGGAGAAATGTCTGATGGATTCAAAAGATATTGATGCTGTAGTTGCCGGAGAAGGTGAGATAACTATCATCGAGATTCTGGAAAGGCTGACTCAGTCTCGTTCTCTTTCAGGAGTAGAGGGGGTAGTTTATAGAGAAGGAGAGAGACTTATAAAGAACTCCCCGAGACCGCTTATTACTGACCTTGATTCGATCGCGTTTCCGGCGAGAGAATTCTTAGGCGATGCAAATGAGTATATTCCTCCTCCGGCTACGTACAGAAGAAAACCGGTGGCTGTTCTTATTACGGCAAGAGGCTGTAACAGAAAATGTATATTCTGTTTTCAGATTGATAAACATAGAAAAAGCGGTGTGCGTTATCGCAGTGTAGAGAACGTTATTCAAGAGATAGAATTATGTCTAAAACAGGGGTACAGGGAGATAAAATTTATTGATGATACTCTTGCTGCGGATTATGACAGGGCCATGCAACTTGCAAAGGAAATAAAAAAACGACAGCTTGATTTTACCTGGTTTGCATCTGCATGTGTTAACCAGGTGGATAAACCTCTGCTCAGTGCATTTAAGGATGCAGGGTGCTGGGCAGTACTTTTTGGTGCTGAAAGCGGGGTACAGAAGAACCTGAATACTATTAGAAAGGGTATAACGCTTAATCAGACTCGCCGTGCTGTTAAGACAGCCCAGGAAGTTGGTTTGAAGGTTCATACCCCCTTTATTATCGGCATACCCGGCGAAACTGTTGAAGATGCTATGAAAACCATTGAATTTGCATGTGAACTAAACTCTGATATGGTAAGTTTCCATGCCCTTACACCGTTTCCGGGAACAGAGATTTACGATAATATTGACAGATATGGAAAAATATCTGATGAACTTGCGGATTTTACATATCAGGGTGCCGCTTTTATTCCGCACTCTATGACGAGAGAAGAAATTATAATGCTCAGGCAAATAGCGTACAGGAAGTTTTATTCAAGACCGCGTTTTATCCTGAAGAGAATAGCAGGACTCAGGAATATGCATGATTTAAACGTTGCTGTGAAAGGGTTTAAAAGCCTGTTCTGGCTTTTATTTAAGCGGGATGTTTTTCAGAGAGGAACGAAAGTCTGAAAACCGGCACAATTATGCTGTTTTTAGACAGACAGAGGAATGATAGATAAAATATATGGTTTCAGTGATAGCTTGAGAAGGATTGTTGAGTGCTGGAGCGCTTCAAGGAAGAACAGAATAATTTTGAGTGCTGGAATGATCCGTTCCGGAAGTACGTGGTTATTTAATGCGGCAAGACTTTTGTTACAGAATTCTTCAGATATTGATTTAATATCCGGATGGATCGATGATCTTGGGCCTTTAAAAAAATATAATGGAAAGACATTATTGATAAAATTACATGATTTTGACCCAATACTCGCAAAAAGCTCCGATATAATACTGTATTCATTTCGTGACATCAGGGATGTAGTTGCGAGCCATGAGAGAATAAATAAAATTTCTCCCACAATTGAATTATTCAGATATGTTGTCCTTGAAGACAAACAATGGAGAAAAGTATCGAAATTTATCATGCAATATGAGATAATGATCGATTCAAAAGCTGAGGTGTTGAATGGTTTAGCCAAAATCCTGGGTGTTTCAGATTACAGCCCGGACCTTATAATTCATGAGATTGATCAAATGAATTATTTCAGTACAGATAAAACCAATGAAACACATAATCTTGATAATATTATGCATAAGGAACATATTACAGATGGTAAGCATGGGAGCTGGAAGGGCCAATTGACTGATACTCTTGTAAAACAGGCTGAAGAGGAGTTTTCTGACTGGCTTGTGGAAAACAGGTACCCTGTTTATTTTAAAAACATATAGTAATTAATTTTAAAAGACGTTTTTTTGTGCCAAATCATATATCGCATATCTTATAATGTTTTTAAATATTATATAGAGTGTAAAAGGAGGGTGTATGTATAGAGAGCAGATTAAGGTGCTGGATTGTACGATTCGTGACGGAGGGCTTATAAATAAGCACGACTTTGATCACAGGTTTGTAAGGGAGGTGTATAAGGCTGTCTCTAAGGCAGGAGTTGACTACATGGAGGTAGGATATAAAAATTCTCAAAAGCTTTTTTCTGCCGAGGAATACGGCATATGGAAATTCTGTCACGATGATGACATAAGACAGGTTATTGACGGGATAGAATCGCAGACCAGGATCGCTGTTATGGTTGACGTGGGCAGGGTTAATCTGGACGATGTAAAACCTTCTGATGAGAGTCCTGTGGATATGATAAGGACGGCGGCATATGTCAAAGATATTGATAAAGCGATATTTATGGTGAACCATTTTGCTGAAAAAGGGTATGAAACAGCTATAAATATAATGGCAATTTCCAGGGATAAGGGCCCTGAACTGGATGAGGCACTGCAGCAGATCGAAAATGAGAGTAAAGCCGATATAGTAAATATTGTGGATAGTTTCGGTTCATTGTATCAGGAAAGTATTGAGCGCCTTGTGAAGAGGTTTAAGTCAGTGCTAAAGAAAAGAGAAGTGGGATTTCATGGGCATAACCCCCAGCAGCTTGCATTTTCCAATACCATTGAAGCGATTATTCATAATGCTAACTATCTTGATGCGACTGTGTATGGGATAGGGCGTGGTTCAGGTAATTGCCCGCTGGAACTGCTAATTGGGTTTTTAAAAAACCCTAAGTTTGATATACGTCCGATTTTGGATTTGATATCCAAGGAGTTTATCCCTTTGAGAGAAAAAATTGAGTGGGGTTATATTATTCCATATGCCATTTCAGGCATGCTGAATGAACATCCTAAGGCCGCCATGGCATTGCGTAATAGTGAAGACAAGGAAAACTATAGGGACTTTTATGAGAGCCTGGTTGATATAAATTAAAATCAGGAGGCAGATACATGGACGTAAACAGGTTCAGAGAATTACCCATATTGGGTATATTAAGGGGAGTGGAGGCGGATGAGATTGAGCCTGTTGTGGAGACAGTGGTTTCATCGGGGCTTAAAACTATTGAAATTACCATGAACACACCCGGTGCGCCTGTATTGATTCAAAAAATGGTAAAATCGGCGCGCAACCGTCTTGAGATAGGCGCCGGCACAGTTTTAAAAAAAGATGATCTGCATTCAGCCCTGGATGCAGGTGCAACGTTTATTGTAATGCCGGTACTGGTAGAGGACGTTGTGCAATACTGCGTAAAAAACTCAATTCCCGTATTCCCCGGTGCTTTGACGCCGCAGGAGATATACAACGCGTGGCGTGCTGGAGCAACAATGGTAAAAGTATTTCCAGCCAAGTTTTTCGGGCAAGATTATTTTAAAGAAATAAAAGGACCGTTTCAGAATATGGAACTTCTTGCCTGTGGTGGTGTCAGCCAGGATAATATTAGATCGTTTTTTTCCAGTGGTGCGTCTGCGGTTGCTTTTGGAGGAAGCGTGTTTAAAAAAGAATGGCTCAGGAAAAGAGACTTTTCAAGTATCGGCAACAGCATAAAAGCGCTTATAACAGCGTTCAAGAGTTAAATTCAAAGATTAAAGATTAAAGATCAAAGATCAAAGTTATGGAGATATTAATTTAAAAAGTTCCTTAATTTTGCATTTTACATTTTAATTTTACATTTTATGTTGATTCGCATCCCCCGGGTGTATTGGATGGTTTCCGGCAGCAGAGCTTTAAATATTCTTTTATTAATGATGGGTACATGAGCGGGTTAAAGAGTATATTTGTCATCATGTAGCACTCATGCGTGCAGTAACATTTAGTGTCCTGAATTGATTGAATTACTTCACGCGCCCGTTTTGTATTTATAAGTTTCTTCAGGTCATATTCATTGTCTTTTACATTGCCAATTTTAATATTAATATTAAATGACTCACAGGGATATAAATTTCCGGTCTCAGTAAGTACCAGATTCAACCTGCCTGCATAACAGGGGATTAATTGTCTGTTACTGATCATTGTTTTGTGGATCAGCCGGCGCTGAATAATGTCCTGCGCAGCCTTTAGCCCCGCCCCTTTAAAACGATATATGATGGATTCTCTGTTTCTCAGCTTTAATTCAAGTTTTTTAATTGTTTTGTAATATTTCCCGATATCTATATCCTTTGATTTTTTGTCTGATACTTCTCCCCTTATCATGGATATTGTGTGAGTCTTGATCTTATCCAGTTTGCTCACGAACTCAATAAGTTCGTCCATGTTGTCCTGATTTGCCGAACAGAATACCGTGTTTATCCCCAGCTCGAAATTCGGATATATTTCAAGCAAATTTCCAAGTGCATTGTAAGTCTCCATGGTTTTCTTAAAACTTCCTTTCGATCCTCTGATTGAGTCATGCAGCTTTTCTGAACCTTCAAGGGAGAGTTTTACTACAATAGTGCTCTTATTGCAGTTTTTCAGTATGGTCTCTATTTTTTCAGTTATGACTTTTGTCAGTAAACCGTTGGTTGGAAAAAGAATAATGGATGGCCGGTTTTTTTTATAGAATATCTGTGTTATTTCAACAATGTCGTCTCTAAGAAATATCTCTCCTCCTGAAAATGCGAGCCAGAGCAATTTGCCCAGTGAAGCGGAAATTTTATTAATCTCAGCCAGGGTCAATTCAGATGTATCTTTTTCAGGTTCAGAGGAAAGATAAAAACAAAAAGGACATTTTGCATTGCATCGTCTTGTAAGGAAAAAGGTAAGATGTATGGGAGTGTGTTTCCAGAGGACGGAGTCTATATGACGAAAGGGTGAATAGGTCATTTGACCCGCTTTTTTCTGAATATAAGATTTACTATTCCGGAAAACACGCCTGCTCCAACCGGCAAAGGATATATGATTGTGTAATATAGTGAAGCAGTCACTGCGAACAATATGCCCCTGGTTTTTTGAAAAGTTTTGAACAATTTCCTGCTCAGGAATATGTTTAAGAAGAAAAACAGGGCCGCTATATACAGAAAAGCTGTTTTTTGTAAGAGAATCCACAGAAACAGAAGCATAAGATTAAGAAAGTATAAAGCAACATTTACCTTAAGCTCCAGGGAAGCAGTACCAGAGTCTGCAAACATATCCCTGTTACTTATTGAATATATGGTCCAGAACCTGGCCTTTTTTAGAGCATTTTGTATTGATTTTAAGAGAGAAAAATTGAAAATATGCTGAACCTGTATATCAGGGTTTATAATCAGTCTGCAACCCGCTTTCCGTAACCTGTGACTGAACTCTACGTCTTCAAGAATTGGAAGAAAGTTTTCGGACAAGCCGTTATTTTTTTTAAAGATCTCTCGATCGATAATCATTGCATGAGTCGGAATGTAATCAGGATTCTCTATGTTTTTTGTTTCTGAATAGTTTATATATATAGATTGAAAAAGGCTGAAAAACTTTACATCATAGGGTATCTTTGTGTATGTACCGCCAATAACAGTCTCTGGGCCTGTACTGGAAAGAGTGTTGTTTGCAATTGAGAGGGCATCTTCCTTAAGAAGACAGTCAGCATCTGTAAAAAAGATGGTATTACTGTTACTGCAGGATACACCTGTGTTTCGTGCTATTGAGGCACCGGCATGTTTTTCAAGACAGATAAGTTTACACGGGAATTTTTCAATAATCTCAATTGAATTGTCTTTGGAGTGGTCATCAACAACGATGACCTCAAAATTTTCATATTTCGAGGAAAATGCTGCTTCAAGACATTTGCCTATCGTTGGAGCCATGTTATAATTTGCGATAACAATTGATATGTGTCTTTCTGAAGTCATTTGCAAAGCAGGAATTATATGAGTTTCCTGAATAATATTTTCTGATTTTATATTTTAGTCGTTTTCAGTGGCAGGGTCAATCAGTTGTATAAATATAAATGTTTATAACAAAAAGGTGATTTCGGTTTTGCGCCATACTTTTTTGTTTCCGGCCATGCTTTCTTAATTTAGCTGCTGTTGACTTTTGGCATATTTTTGATATATCTTAAAAAAATTAATTACACTTCATTTAAGGAATAATAATACAAAAACAGGAGGGTAAAATGGCTAAGAAAATCGCAGTACTTGTAAGAGACAGGAAGCACGAGGCTTTGAGAATGTCTGTTGGAGCAATACTCGCGGATGACGAGGTAAGTGTGTTTATTATGGATGATAAACTTGAGGCTGATGAAGAAATGGCTCTTAATCTTGAAACGCTTGGAGATTTTGATGTCAAACTGTTTTCTAATAATCCTGATAATCCGTATGAACAGAAAACTACTGAAGAAATTGCACGTTTACTGCCTGAGCATGATGTCGTAATTCCATATTGATAATACCTGAACATATTAATTTGTTTGACATAAGGAGTAATTGACTTAAAGGGTATTTTCAAGTTCTAATGGATAAAACAAAAGCCAATAAGGTTTTGAATTTAAAAGGCCTTATTTGTCCCAGACCCATGATATTGACAATGAGTGCGTTAAGGTCCATGGAAAAAGGGCAGGTGTTACAGGTTTTTTGTAATGATAGTACCACCAAGTACAGTATTCCGGGTTTCTGCGAAAGAAGTTCCTGCAAACTGTTAGAGATAAATGATGAGGACGGGATAATAAGTTTTATGATACAAAAATAGCCTGGGGACTTTGTCCCCATGCCCGTTAGCAACAAATAGTCGGTTGTCAGTGGTCAGTAGCAACGGACAACAAACGACTAACAACGGACAAATCACAACAATCAACAAACAATTCCCCATTACCCAATTAACTTTATTTGTCCACTTGCTTTTGCGTGCCGGGTTCTTTTTGAGGCTCTGTTATTGGAATAATCACGGTGAAGACAGACCCCTCTTTTTCTGAAGATTCTATCTCTATTCTTCCATTACAGTTTTTTACTATATTAAATGCTATGAAAAGGCCAAGGCCTGTCCCTTTTCCTACTGGTTTTGTTGTAAAGAACGGCTCAAATATTCGTTCTTTTATTTTTGCAGGAATCCCGGAACCGGTATCTTTTATTATTATATGTATGCCGTCGTTTGAGTCCAGGGTTCTTAATGTCAGCGTTCCGCCGTCCTGCATGGAATCTATAGCATTTACAATAAGGGCGAGCATGGTCTGTCTTATTTCCCCTTCATTGGCCTGAAGAGAGTTTGTACTGCATCTGAAATCCTCTATTACACGGATATTCTGGATTTTTATGGTATGGTCTAAAAGTGAGAGGATCTCTCCAAGCAGTGCATTAACGTCGATCATGCCTGTCTCAAACTGTTTCCTTGAAAAACGGAGCATTCCCCGTATTATATCCTTGCATCTGAAGGCCTCCCTGTAAATGATGTTAAGATACTCGTAGAAATACTCAAATTGAGAAATGTTTTTTATCTCGTCAGACTCAAGCTGGTCTATCAGGAGCTCGGCACAACCTGATATTGAAGCCATCGGATTATTGATCTCGTGTGCAAAACCGGCTGCCATCTGCCCCATTGAGACAAGTTTCTCGGTACTTATCATCTTGTGCCTGATATCATGGTATTCGGTTATGTCTTTTATAACGTAAACCGAACCTGTAATTTCATTTTCTTTTGCAATGAGTGGTGAGGATGTAACCATGAAATATCCTTCAAGATTTTTGTACCTTATTTCTTTTATGGAGGACTTCCCGGTTGTCAGGGTTTCATGAACAGGACATTCTTCCGGCGGACCGTTTTCAGCACAAAAGATTGTATAGCATTTTTTACCTGACAGTTCCTGATTTGTTATTGAAAGTTTCTCAAGCAGGACTTTGTTGGCCCTGACTATTTCATAGTGTTTATTTAATATTAAGACATAGTCAGTTAAGGAATTAAAAGTTCTGACCCATTCTTCCCTGGAATCAAACAATTCCCTTGTCCTTTTCATTACAGCATCTTCAAGTCCTGTTGTATAACTGTCCAGTGCTTTTTTCTGATCTTTTAATTTTTTTGTCATTTCGAGAAAATGTCTTCCTAGAACAGACACTTCATCTCCGCCTTTAAAAGTTTTTTCTTCGGGGAACTTGCCGCTCCCAACCTCTCCGGTAAGCCTGACAAGTTTATTAAGAGGGGAAGTTATAGTTCTTATAAGCAGGATTCCCAGAATTCCAGATACGATAATACTGCCAAGAGCCAGAACGAAAATAGTCCATTTGAGGCTTTTTAATGCGGAGGCCAGGTCCTTCTGCGAGAGAGCTATTATGAATGTGCCGATTTCCCCGTCATACATTGACTTCAGAGGTATGGCCTTAATTGAGTAACTGTTACCCTCTATCTCTATTTCTTTCCCTGAGATATTTAATGATGACAGCCCTTTATGTGTTGACAGTATAATGTTTTTCCCCTTGAGGATGAAAATATCATTACCGCTTATTTGTTTTATTGTATTTAGGTATTCTGAATCTATATTGGCGCCTATCTTGATATAACTTATAATATCCTCCGGGAATGGCGACTGCTTATAAGTCATAGTTCCCATAGCCGATATCTTTAATGTATTGTTGTGTATTTCAAAACCGGATATGTTTTTTTTGTCTGATAAGTGCAATAACTTTTCTATGTCCCCTTTTTCACCGTATTTTTTTTCCGGATTATCAATATCAACATACACTACCTCGTTGCCTTTTTCGTCGTAAAGTGCAAGGAGATTAAAATTAAAAGGTTTTATGATATCTCTTGCCAGTTGTTTCAGGGGTTCTTTATCTTTGTCCATCCTATTAGTTATATAAAGATATTCAGTGAGTGTCTTGTTTTCTTCAAATAGGCGGACTATCTTTTCAACATTCTTTAAATCATAGTAGAGGGCGTTAGCGGTAAGCTGAGCGGTTTTTTCAAGTATTTTATTGTGATCAGCAATAAGATTTTTTCTTGATGTGTTGTATATGAAAACGAGCCCTATAGCGGTCAGAAGGAAGACTATTGCTAAGAAAAGGATTATCTTTTTTTTGTATTTAAGATTTTCAAGCATTCCTTAATTTCTCAATTTTTGATATATTTTAACATACCGGTATACTGAATAAGTGCCTATAACCATTAACAGGAAGAACCATATATCCTAAAACTGTAACAAAAAGGTAATTATTTATGAAGGTTGTTTTTTTAATCATTGCTTTTCTTGTGTTGGGGTTTTTTTCTGTAAGATTTCTGGAGAGGAAAAATTTATATTTCCCCCTGCATATAATAGGAGCTAACCCCGGTGATATAAACCTGAACTATGAAGAAATCAGCTTTAACACAAAAGACGGGATCAGTCTTGCGGGCTGGTTTATTCCCTCTGAAACAAGCCGGGCCACTTTGATATTCTGCCATGGTAATGCCGGAAACATCAGCCACAGGCTTGATAAGATAAAACTATTTCATGAACTTGATCTCGATGTTCTTATATTTGATTATCGGGGCTACGGATTGAGCAAGGGGAAGCCCTCGGAGAACGGACTCTACATTGATGCAGAGGCTGTATACGACTACCTGGTGACTGAAAAAGCTGTTCCGCCTCAAAAAATCATTGCTTATGGTGAATCTTTAGGCGGTGCGATAGCTATTGATTTAGCTGGCAGGCATAAATTAGCAGGAGTAATTGTTGAAGGCTGCTTTACCTCTATCAGCGATGTGGCAAAGCAAATTTTCCCGTTTATACCGGCGTTTGTGTATAAAGCTAAATTCAACGCCCTGAAAAAAATAAAAAATATCAAGGCTCATAAACTGATATTCCATAGCATTGACGACAGAATTGTGCCTTTTAAACTTGGAGAAAAACTCTTTAATGCAGCGGCAGATCCAAAGGAACTTGTCAAACTTCAGGGAGGGCATAATGATGCCTTTTTTATTTCAAGAAATGTCTTTATCTCAAAGATAGATGAGTTTGTCAAAAAAACGGCTGAATAACCCCCCTTCTTTCTTGCGAAAGCAAGAAGGGGGGTTATTCAAACAGTTCCCTAAGAAGGTTTTCTACGGGGTTTTCGTTATTCTGTTTTTTTGCCTCTCCGTTATTTTTGTTTTCACTCTTTTCGAATAGGTCCTCTAAAATCTCTCCTGCTTTTTTCTCTATCATGCGTTTGCCAGCGGTTGTGACATCCAGGCTGTATGAGGGTTTTGAAAATGTTCCGGAAACCTTGAGGGGAATCTTTCCCCAGCCTTCTTCATCTTTTATATAAGAGACTATATTTGAGTTTAACATCGCTTTGTCAGTTAGTCCTGGAGAGAGGCTTAAATCAAAAGCAAGCGCAAGCGTTCCATCCAGACCTATATCTCCTGAGGGGTTCATTGAAATATCATCAGAAGAAAAGATACTGTCGAGCTTTACCATACCGTTTCCTGCTTTTATTGTCCCTTTTGCCTGTTTTAGATCTATGGTTCTTAGTTCTTCAATACCGAGGAATACTGCAAGTTTTTCGGACAATTTAGTGTTTGTTATTTTGCCGTCTTTGATCCTGAAATCTCCGTTAGCAATGAGGTTCTTTTTTATATTTTCCGGATGGGTGCCACCACCGCTTAATTTAAAATTAGCGTGGAGAATACCAAAAACAGTATCCCGGGCTTTTGGGAAAAACGAGTTTATAAGCTCATCTGCGTGCAGAGAATCAAGACTGAAGGAAAGGTTATAGGTGTATCCTGGTTTTGAAAGGTCAACAAGGCTTTTTAAATTAAATTCACCTTTTCCAATAAGTGCTTTCAATCCTGAAATTTCAAATCTGTTATTTATAAGTTGATACCGGGTATAAAAGTTATCCATATGCAGGCCTTTGTATACTGCAGAGTCTATTTTGATTTCGCCTTCAGCAGATAATCCGAGATCGAGGGGTTTTGCCTCTTCAGCCAGGTTTTTATTATGAGTGGACCCGGTTTTCCGTGCTGCAGGCTGAGTTTTCTCTCCGGTTGGCGGAATAAGCTCGCTCAAGAAGAGTTTTTTTGAATAGATGTCTAAATTTATCTTTCTGTTTTTAAAATAATTGCGGATAGATCCCTTTAACTCTAAAATATTTTTTTTGATTATGCTTTTAAGATTAATATAGATTAATTGTTCTTTAAAATTTAAATCTCCATCAAGTACGGCAGATGTATTGTTATAAGTAACCCCGACCTGTTTAAAATTAATCCTGCCATTAGTTTCTAAAGTATCAAGCTTCTCAGGCATTCCCTTAATCTTTAAATCTGCCATTATATCACCTGAAACGGCAAACCCTTCTGTATCAACAAAAGGTTTAACTGATTTCAGTATGTCCGCAGTTTTTACTGCCGGGATGGATAATGAGATATCTATTTCAGGAGTGGTCATAAGGTTTGTGATATCCCCTGCTAAAGAAGAGGATATTTCCTGGATTTTTATATCTGCTTTGTTAATCCGGATACGGTCTGTTTTCAGGTCTGCCGAAATTTCATACTTGAGCTTTAAGGATAAATCCTTAATATGTTTTATAGAGGGATTTTTTATTAAAATTTCATCCAGTATGAGGGTGATCTCCCCTTCAGAGAGTAGTCCGGTCTCCCCGTCACTTTCAATACCTGTCTCTATGTCAATAGAGCCTTTTAAATCTGGAAGCTCGTTTTTATGGTCTGTAAGAGAAAAACTTGCGTCCTTAAGAATGAGTTTGCTTATCAATAATGAGACAGGACGCCCTGAAGATTCTTTATCATCTTTTACCCTTTTGGTTTTTTGTTCTTTTTGTTTCCCTATATCTTTAAAATTAAATGTGCCGTTTTTATCACGTACAATCCTGACCTCAGGAGAAAGTATTATTAGTTCATCAATAATTATTTTTTTAGAAAGAAGCGGCAGGAGCTTGTATTTAAGGACGAAATTTTTGGATTTGAGAAAATCGGTTTTTCCATCAGCTTCTTTAATGGCAAAATCTTTTACCTGAATCCCTTTAAAAAGGCTTATCTTTACTTCTTTTATGCTTATCTTTCTGTTTAAAGTTTTTTCAGCTTCTGGAATCAGGAATGCTTTGACCCTTTCCGGAGTTAAATAAACTTTTATGATTATAGTAAGGGCGGCTACAATTACTATGATTAAAGCTGTAAATAAAAGTAGAACTTTTTTCATCATTTTATGCAGTAAACTCTATCAAATTTAAAACTTATGTGCAATTAAAATTATCTCGATACTCATCCCTGAGTGGGTTATCTGCAAGGATATCTTTTTACTGTTTTTTTGTTGACAGACAGATAGTTTCATGATAATTATTAATAGGCAGGCCCGGTATATGCAGGTGTCAGGGGCATGTTTTACAAAACCTGAAAAACTGCGCAAATTACGGAAAAACCTGTTTTTTTAAATAAGCAGCAACTCTGTTATGTTATGTTAGAATGGTTTAAGGGCCTTAGAAAAAAGAAAGCAAAATGAAAAAAATACTGTCTTTATTCATATTTATCCTGTTGTTTTTTGCGCCTGCCGGCGATGCAGGTTTTCTGGATGGCACAATAAAGGGCCTCGGCCTGTCATCAGAGCGGGAACTTGATGAAAATACCGTGATATCAGGACTTAAAGAGGTCCTTTCAGTAGGAACTGAGAAGGCTGTAAAAAATGTGTCGGCAATTGACGGTTATTTAACCAATCAGGATATAAAGATTCTCATGCCTGAAAAAATTCAGAGAGTAGCTGATGTTCTGAAAAAAGTCGGGTATCAGGAGCAGGTTAATGGTTTTATTACCAGTATGAACCGTGCGGCAGAAAAAGCTGCGCCTGAGGCTGCATCCTATTTTGTGGACGCAATAAAGGATATGACCTTTGATGATGCCAGAAAGATTTTTAATGGCGGAGACACAGCGGCAACTGATTATTTTAAGTCAAAAACAGCTGATAAGCTTTATGAAAAATTCAGGCCTATTATTTCAGCTAGTGTAAATGAGGTCGGGGTTACACGTAATTATAAAAAGATGATGGAAAAATATGCGTCGCTTCCTTTTATGAAGGCAAAGACATTTGACCTTGATCACTATGTAACAAATAAGTCTCTGGATGGACTTTTTTATATGGTAGCGGAGGAAGAAAAGAAGATCAGGACCGACCCTGCCGCGAGGGTTACTGACGTTCTTAAAAAAGTTTTTGGAAAATAAAATCCAGAAGCACTATATGATTAAAATCATAGTCTATATTGTTTAAATTTAGCATTATTCAGATAAATTTATAATCGGATATCCTGTAATAATCAAATAAAACAAAGGAGGAGACAGATGAAAAGTATCAAGATTTTTATTGCTGTAGCTGTTCTGGCCTTACTGTCATTTTTCGCTCAGGATGTGCTGGCTCAGATAAGAACCGGTTCTTATTCCCTGAGTCCATTTGCAGGTGAGTATGCCTTTGATAATTCGGAATTACTCGAGAACGGGCCTGTATACGGCCTTGGCTTAGGGTATAATTATACAGAGCACTTTGGTGTCGAAGCGGTTTTTGGCAGTATTGAAACTGAAATGGAAAGATTGGATGAAGACGTGGATAGCTATATATACCGTATTGACGGTCTCTATCATTTTATGCCGAAGAAAAAACTAGTCCCTTATTTAGCGCTTGGGGCAGGAGCAATTACCAAAGATCCTGATCATGGGGATAGTGACACAGATGCGCTGGTCAATTATGGGGCGGGAATTAAATATTTTTTAACCGATAACTTCGCTTTGCGCGGTGATGTTCGTCAAATTGTGCTTTTTGATGATGTCGGGGTTAATATGGCATATACGTTTGGTCTTACGTATCTTTTTGGCGGAAGGGCAGAGCCGGTGCCTGCACCCCCTCTTGACAGTGATGGCGACGGGGTAATTAATGATATGGACCAATGTCCGGGAACTCCCGCAGGTGTTCCTGTTGACAATGTTGGATGTCCAAAAGATTCAGACCGCGATGGAGTATATGATTATCTGGACAAATGCCCCGGCACTCCTGAAGGGATCAGGGTTGACAGCGTTGGCTGTCCTGTACCTATCAAGGAAAAAGTTTCTATTGAACTTCTGGTTGAATTTGATACTGATAAAGTTTATATCAGGACTAAGTATCATGACATTCTGAAGAAAGTGGCTAATTTCTTAAAAGCATATCCTGACACAAAGGCTGTAATTGAAGGTCATACTGACAGCAGGGCGCCGGATAAATATAATCTGAACCTGTCTGAAAGAAGAGCCAGGAGTGTTGTGCATTATCTGGTAAATACTTTTAATATTGAACAATCGAGGCTCAGTGCTATAGGTTATGGTGAATCAAGACCTGTTGCAGATAACAGCACCAGAGAAGGGCGGCAGAGAAATCGCCGTGTAGTCGCTGTTATATCTACTATTATTATCAAGTAGTGAATTAAAAAAAGACTGTAAAAAGCATGGTCAGATTTTTTGACCATGCTTTTTATTTATTAATGTTTTAACGTGTCCGGCTAAAGCTAACGGCCGTACATGAGAAGTTTTAAAAACAGAAATAATTAATTTTATCAGGTGAATTTATGGCTGAGGATATTATCTGGGAAAACAGCCTTAGCAGGGCACTGAAACTTGCAAAGGATGAAGATAAACTTGTTCTTGTTAAGTTTTTCTCTCCGACATGAGGCGCCTGCCTGAGAATGGAAACAGGTACGTTTCCAAAAGACAAGGTAAGCAACCAAATAAAAAAATATTTTATACCTCTTAGATACGAATCTTCCCGGGATTCCGAACAGTTCAGGAGGTTCGATGTCAGAGTCGTACCTGTATATATTGTTCTTGATCCAAAAGGTGATGAGATTTATCGGGCCGCAGGTTTTTTTAATGAGGATGATTTTATAGGGCAGCTTGAAATTGCAAGAAAGAATGCCCGGCCATATTTATTAAAAAATTGAACAATTACAGCATTGCAATGACTAATTAACTATTCTAAAGTCTTTCTGTTATTGTACGCTCTACTGATATGAACCAATGCTTTAACTGTTTCAGACGGTTCCTTAAACCGGCTTTAAAAATAGCTTTCTCACGTTTTTTTTGCTACTATTAACTAAAAGGAGGTGTTTAAAATGGATTATGACAGAAAATTGAAATCTCTTATGCCCTTAATGTTTTTTGCTTTTTTTTTATCTGTTATATTGGGCTGCACTGCTATGAAAACAGAGAGAAAAATAATTAAAAAAACAGAATCCCCCACTATACATCAGCGAGTTTCAATAAAACCCTCCCGTATCTATGAAGAGTGTGTGGAATTGCTTCCATCTCATTCCATGGAATATTCTTTTAAATCATCAAAACCTTTAACTTTTAATATTCATTATCATACTGAGGATGAAATTGTTTATCCGGTTTTAAAAAAATCAGTTTCTGAATGGAGAGGGACTCTGAATGTTGAGGACCAGCACTATTATGATAGTGACCAGGAATTTTTTTGTCTCATGTGGGAAAACACGCATTCAGTTAGTGTTAGCGTTGAGTTTGAATATACAATCAGGGAATAGTAAAAAACCTTTCTGATACATAATGTGATTATGTCGATAACTGAATTCCCCCAGTTCAGGGATGTGAATTTAACTTTTCTGGATATTATTAAGGATTTCTTAACGAGATCTCCGCGTGAAGCCTCAGAATATACCTTTACCAATATTTTTGCCTTCAGGTTTAAGTTGGTATATAATTTTAAAGTATCTCTGCTTAAAAGCAATCTTATACTGTTAAAGGATACTGAACCTGTTGCTGTATTCTGTCCTGTAGGGGATACTCAGGTTCCTGATACTCTATCCGAGATATTTGATTATCTTGGTAATTACAGTGACAGCCCGTATCTGGAAAGGGTGCCGGAAAGCTTCGCGAATGCTTACTTAAAAGACGATGAAAATTATATCTTGGAGGAAGACAGAGACCAGTTTGATTATATATATAATGTCAGAGAACTTATACAGCTTAAAGGTAATAAGTTTCATGACAAGAAGAATAAGGTCAATAAGTTTAGAAAACTTTACACATATGAATACTTACCCCTGACCCATGGTTTAATAGAGGAATGTCTGGCGTTTGAGGATTACTGGTGTAAGGTCAGGGCGTGCGAAGAGCACCCTGGACTAAAAAAAGAACAGTGTGCAATTCTGCAGATGCTGAAAAATTTCAGGATTCTCAATCTAAAAGGCGGGGCAATAAGAGTAGGAGGAAAAATAGCAGCACTTACTCTTGGAGAGAAATTCCTGAACGATACATTTGTTATCCATGTTGAAAAGGCAAATCCGGACATTTCGGGGCTTTACCAGGTTATTAATCAGGAATTTTTAATGTATGAGGCAGGTGACTGCATTTTTGTAAACTGGGAGCAGGATTTAGGAGAGCCGGGATTGCGAAAGGCTAAGACGTCTTATAACCCGGTTCGTTTTATTAAGAAATATAAAGTGCGCAGGAGAATAAAATGATGGATCGTTCTAACGAGGTTTACCACATTAGAACAAACCTGTATATATCAGACGAGGTGTAAAAATGCAAGATAAAGATCGTTTTTCTGTTTCAGGTGCAAAAGTTAAGCAGAATCTTTCTAACGTGGTTTACTTTAGTAAAATAAAAGAAGAAGAAGACAGCCAAATAAGATGTTTTGAGAATCTCTTAAGCGTTATTGACACTTATTTTTCCGGATTTAAGGAACATTCTTTTGTAGGCATCAAGATGACGATTGGAGATGCAAAAAGTACTGGATTTATCAAACCTGAGATTGTAAGGGTTTTGGTAGAGCGTCTTAAAGCCTGCGGGGCAAAACCTTTTGTATTTGATACAAACGTGATTTACACGGGGCAAAGGCAAAATTCCGTGGACCATTTGAACCTTGCGTATGATAAGGGATTTACCCCTGATAAGATTGGCTGTCCGTATATTATTGCAGACAGTGTATTCGGGACAGATTCCAGGATTATAAAAAAGAATTTCAAAAACATCAAAGAAATCAGGGTTCCTTCACTTATAGGAGTTCTTGAGGATCTGGTAGTCCTGACTCATATTACAGGCCACATCATGTCGGGATTTGCCGGCTCAATTAAAAATGTCGCAATGGGTATGGCTTCACGTGCGGGAAAGCAGATTCAGCATTCTTCGCTTAAGCCTGTTGTAAATGTTGAGAACTGTACAATGTGCGGCTGTTGTGCTCTAATTTGTCCCGTCTCCGCAATTTCTGAAAAAAAAGACAGAGCATTTATCGATTCAAGAACCTGTATCGGATGTTGCGAATGTATTTCGGCCTGCAAGTTTAAGGCTGTTAATATTAACTGGCAAGAAGATGTGAATGTTTTTATGGAAAGGATGGCGGAATATGCAAGTGGCATTCTTTCGAAGATCAAAAGAAAAGTTTTTATAAATTTTGCTTTTGATATAACTGAAGAATGTGATTGTATTTCAGGAGATGATCCCCGTATTGCACAAGACGCCGGGGTTTTTGCATCGAAGAATATCCTGGCAGTTGATAAAGCGGGTTTTGACAGGCTCTTAGAAGATAACGATATTTTTTCAAGAAACGGGAAGATAACAGCCCATCTTCATCAGTTTAAATATGCTGATAAAATCGGATTAGGAACACTAAACTATAAATTGATTGAAATATGAATCAATAATCAAAAAGGAGGCAATCGTGACAAACTGGAAAATAAAGGCTATGCTCGTAGCAGTTGTACTGTCATTTTTATTTTTTAGTAATTCTGTGTCAGGTGATACAAAAGAGTCTAAAGCTGTTGAATCGTCAATAGTCTGGCTTGCTCTTGTTGACAGCGGAAAATATTCCGAGAGCTGGGAAGAGGCAGCGGCCTATTTCAAATCTGCTATTTCCAAGGAGCAATGGCAGGCCGTAATCAAAGCTGTGAGACGTCCTCTTGGCAGAGTTATATCGAGAGAAATTAAATCAAAACAATTTACAGAGACTCTGCCGGGTACACCAGACGGACAATATGTTGTTATTCAATATAAGACATCATTTGAATACAAGAAGTCTGCTGTAGAGACTATTACACCCATGTTGGATAAAGACAGCAAGTGGCGGGTATCGGGTTATTATATTAGGTAAACCCTTCCTGAAAAAATAGGGATTTGGGGTTCCCGACTTCTCGGGATCTTCGCCCCGTTCGGGGCTACGACAGGCTCGCCTTGCTACAAATGGGGGGCGAGAATCAAGGATAAGCGTTTTTATCTTAACTCACAATCCGCCTCTGCCCCGTGACAAAGCTTTACGGGGTAACTCGTAACACGAAACGATAGCAAGGATTTTTACTGCCTGCCCCGTGTACTAATCCCGACATTTCGGAATTTACGGGGACACAGGCACTGAAAACTGACACTTATTATACCGGCACTGTTTTTTTACTGCTATGCCGCCTGTTAATAATTTTCAGCCAGAACTTCATAATATGGCTGTTTATGTTTGCATGCAGGGCATTCTTCCGGCGCTTCAGCGCCTTCATGAATATAGCCGCAGTTCCTGCAGTGCCATTTTGTATCTGTCTGTTTTTTGAAGACACTTTTATTTTGAACATTTGCTGATAATTTCCTGTACCTCGATTCATGAAACTTCTCAACCTTTGCAATCTGTCTGAATGATTCAGCAATTTCAGGAAATCCCTCCTCAGAGGCGATCTTTTCAAAATCAGCATAGATTGTTGTCCATTCGAGGTTCTCCCCGGCAGCAGCATGGTCAAGGTTCTCACGTGTGTTTTTGATTATCCCTGAGGGATAAGTAGCAGTGATTTCCAAATCACCGCCCTCAAGGTATTTAAAAAAGACCTTTGCATGTTCTTTTTCATTATTTGCTGTCTCCAGAAAGAACGCTGATATCTGTTCATAGCCTTCTTTTTTTGCAATGCTTGCAAAATAAGTGTACCTGTTTCTTGCCTGTGATTCTCCTGCAAATGACTTTAACAGGTTTTGCTCGGTTCTGGTGCCTTTGATTGATTTTGCCATACTATATTCTCCTAACCGGACATTTTTTCCATAGGCTGTCCGCAGCATACAAGCTCACCGCCGCCAGCCTTGGTAACTGTAACTTCATTTCCGCATATATTACATTTGTATTGTTCACCTACATCTTTAACGCCCATTTGACAACCTCCTTTTAAAGGGTTTGTAAAATGTGGTCATTCCGAAGCACTTTAAATAAGTATACTATAAATACTGTATTAATAAAATAGTTGACTTTGCGATTTCAAGTGGTAAAATTAGAAATTATATCCTGTTTTAATTGGAGTATATTTAGTACGAAAGGAGGGTGAGATATGGGCTGCGGAACGTGTAAACCTAAAAAAGCAAAAAAAACTGCTAAAACCAAAAAAACAAAGAAAACTAAAAAATCGAAAAAATAATCCCTTATGTATTTTTATTTTTGCCTGAACGTATTATAGCCTATCAGTTTTAACAGAGTTAATCTTTTCTGGTTGAGATCTTAAGAGGAAGGTACATAGGGCAGAACTCCACGGAGCTTGTCAGCAGGAATATTATCGCTATAATCCCGAGCACTATAGCAGCAGTTCCTGTAATCTGACCTGTAAAGTAAAGTACAGCGATGACGGCAGCAAGGATAACTCTGATAATACGGTCAACGGGTCCCATATTCTTCTTCATTTCCAAACCTCCTTTTGGTAAGGATTTAAAAATATGTTTTAATTAAAGTCACAATACCGTAAATTATACTTAAACAGATTAGACATATTAGGACAATTTTTAATAATTTCACTGTCTTAAGTTTAATCTTAGGCTTAAGATAAGATATTGTCAAGTTATGTTATTTAAACTATTTTAATCTCTAAAAGGAACAAAAAGGAGCGTGTATGACAGCTAAAAAAATATTTTGCTCAGATAAGGCACCGGAGCCAAAAGGACCTTATTCCCAGGCAGTGATTTACAGCGGGCTGTTATATCTCTCAGGTCAGATTCCGTTAAACCCTGAAACAGGTTTAGTAGTTGCAGGGGGCATTGAAGAGCAGGCTGAATCTGTGCTTAACAATATAAAAGTTATTGTTGAAGACGCCGGTGCAAGGATGGAAGATGTCCTGAAGGTAGCGTGTTATCTTGTAGACATTGCAGATTTTGAAAGATTTAATAATGTTTACAAAAAATATTTTACTCAAAACCCTCCTGCAAGAACCACAATTCAGGCTGCAAGGCTCCCGCTGGATGCTCAGATAGAAATAGATGCGATAGCAGCGTTACCTATTAAAAAAAGTAGCGAGTAATGAGCCTGCATGCCTACGGCATGTAAACCTGCAGGCAGGCAGAGAGAAAAATAAATCTCTCTACTTGCTACTTTATACTCTCTACTTTATTATTTAGTATGGATAAAATAGCTATAACAATGGGTGAACCCAGAGGTATCGGGCCCGAGATTATTGTCAAAGCTCTTTTCTGCAGTGAGATAAGGACTCTCTGTAACCCAATAGTAATCGGTGATCCATGGATAATAAAAAGGGCTGTTAAGCTTACCCGGTATTCCCTTAAGGTTGTTACCCTTGCCAGTCTGTCAGATTCTAAACCGGCTCTCGGTAAGATAGAAGTACTTGATGTGGGTGCCAACCTGTCAAAAAAACCGATTACCGACAGAGATTCCGGCAGAGTTGTCGTTAAATGTATTAGAAAGGCAGTAAAGCTTGCATTGCAAAAAGAGGTCAGGGCGATTGTGACCGCGCCCATTTCCAAGGAAACCATAAAGGCAGCGGGATATTCATGGCCGGGACATACAGAACTTTTAGCAGACATTACAAAGGCAAAAGATGCTTCCATGATGTTTGTAAGTGATGAATTAAAAATAATTTTAAGTACTATGCATTTGTCTATAAAAGACGTACCTGGGAAAATTAATCAGAAAAGGGTATTGAGGACTATTGAACTGGCCAAAAAAGGTGCTGATATGCTTCTTATAAGAGAACCCCGAATTGCCGTAGCAGGACTCAATCCTCATGCGGGTGAATCAGGGATTTTTGGAAAAGAGGATTTAGAATCGATATCCCCTGCTGTTCAAAAAGCACAGGAATCAGGAATAGACGTTTCAGGCCCTTATCCCCCAGATGTAATATTTTATAAGGCTTATAAGGGTGAGTTTGATATTGTTGTAAGCATGTATCACGACCAGGGACTGATTCCTTTTAAGATGCTTTCTTTTGATACAGGTGTAAATGTTACAGTAGGACTGCCCGTAATAAGGACATCACCTGACCATGGAACGGCATTTGATATTGCATGGAGAAATATGGCAAGCCCCTCAAGCATGCTTGAGGCAATAAAACTCGCGTCTAAGTTACAGTTATGAATAAATTCGAATATCGAAATCCGAAATACGAAACAATATCAAATCACCAAAACTCTAATGACAAAAGCAGCAAATACAATAGCGTAATATGTTTTGAATTTTGAATATTTGAACATTCTGATTTGTTTTGAATTTCGTGCTTCGGATTTAGAGTTTTAAACTATGGATATAGTCCTAGCTACAAGAAACAAAAAAAAGATTGCGGAAATCAAAAAGATTTTTAAGGCAACAGGGGCTGTTTTTAAGGTGCACACGCTGAACGATTTTTCTGAATGTCAGGATGTGGAAGAAGATGGTGATACATTTGAAGCGAATGCTATAAAAAAAGCGGTGTATATATCAAAATGTACCGGAATGACCGCAGTTGCCGACGATTCAGGTCTTGAGGTAGAAGCGCTTAATGGAGCACCCGGTGTTTTTTCTGCACGGTATTCCGGAATAGCTGCAGATGACAGATCGAACCTTGAAAAACTGCTGAAGGAAATGAGGGATGTACCATATGAAAAAAGGGGTGCTCGTTTTGTATGCTGTATTGCTATTGCAGTCGAAGATAATGTGAAAACATTTTTTGGATATGTCAGCGGTAGAATAGGGACGGTGCCAAAGGGTAAAAACGGTTTTGGTTATGACCCTGTTTTTTATCCTGAGAATCTGGAAGAGACTTTTGCTGAAATGAGTGATAATGAGAAGAACTCCATGAGCCATAGAGGCCGAGCTCTGAATGAATTACAGAAGTATATATCTGAGGGAACATGATATATTAAAAAACGTGATATTCTGTCTGAATTATTTATGACTGACGATAAAAAACAGATATGGAGGCATTTAAATGGATATAGATATTAGTATCGGTAATGAATTATTGACCCTTAAAATTGATAATCCGCACAAGTTTGATTTAAAGAGTGTGACAAACAATATAGTTGAATTTGGCACAAAGCTCGGGATTGACCTGACCGCGCTTAAAACTGATAAACTTATTGTGAGTATGATCAGAGGTGTTGCAGGATGTGAGGGGGGATGCCCGGCGAATGCAAAAAACCTTGTGAGGCAGGGGTTTGAAGATTTTGATCTCTCTTATACTGAGGGGGGAATTTTATCAGCAGTCCATACATTTGAAGATGGCAACTCACTGAATTTAAAGATATTTCCGGAATTTGAATAATATATCTTAAAAAAAACAGACTGCAGCAATTACTCTGAATTTCTTTTTATCTGTTAAAACCCCCATATTTTAAAAATTATTTTAATCGGCATAAAAAAATCGGTTGACATTAGGTGAAAACTATATACTATTTAAATATAGGGTCTCATGTAATTAAATACTTTTTAGAATAAAAGGAGGTCAGCGTGAAATTTAAAAAAATAGCATACTTAATAACCATTATTATGCCGTTATTAGTCAGTACCGGGGTGAGTGAGGCCAATGTATATGTAGCTAATACATCTGCAGGTACAGTTTCAGTGATTGACAATGTAAAAGACGCTGTTATAGCTACAATAGATGTTGGAAAATCACCTCTTGGCGTAGCGGTTGACCCTGTTACCATGATGGTGTATGTAGCTAATAAAGGGGATAGTACAGTTTCTGTGATTGATTCAAGAAAAAATTCGGTGGTAAGCACGATTCCGGTTGGTAAGTCTCCCTGGTATATATCGGTTGACTCTGTTAATGCCAGGGCTTATGTGAATAGTTCTGGTGATAATATGGTTACAGTAATTGATATTTCAAAAAATAGTGTAGTGGATCGGATTAAAACAACCGGTTCTGGCAAAGGTGCAAAAAAAGGAGCGTTTAATGTAGCAGCAGATCCTAAACTTAAAAAGGTATATGTAGCCAATTGCCTGACCACAACTCTTTCTGTTGTTGACAGCAGGACCAACAAGGTAGTGGGAATGATTGATACAGGCAAAGATCCACTGGGAGTCGCTGTGGATTCTTCTACGAGCACTGTATATGTGGTTAATAACGCTGACAACAATGTCACAGTGATCAATAGCGCAAAAGATACTATAATAGGTACTGTGCCTGTCGGCAAATCTCCCTGGTTTGTAGCAGTGAATCCGGTAGTTAATAAGGCCTTTGTAACTAACAGGGGAGACAATACTGTTTCTGTGATTAATACCAGGAGCAATACGATAGAAGCTACGATCAACGTTGGCGCAGAACCGCTTGCAGTAGCATTTGTCCGTAATAAGGCATATGTGACTAATTGTGCCGGTAATAGTCTTACAGTAATAAATATCAGAACAAATAAAGTTTTAGGTTCGATTTCTCTGCCCGGAGTAACGTCTGAGAGAGGGTTATGCCCCTGGGGTATTGCGGCTTTTTAGGGTAGTATTATATACAGAACATTTAACAATAAAACCAAGGGGATTATCCCCTTGGTTTTATTGTTTTTTTAGCCAGATTGGGCCGAATGTTTTTTCCTGATATGCCTTTATAATGCCAAGCCTTATAATCTCCAGCAGGGCAAGGAATGTTACGATAAGAGCGATCTTTGTGTAGTCTTCTCTGAAAAGGTCTTCAAATTTTGTATCTTCATCGCTTTCAAGTTTTTCTATTATAAAATTGATTTTGTCAGCAACAGTTAATCGCTCTCTTGTTATTTCTATAACCTCATCAGATGTTTGTGAAAGGATATTTTTAAACGATGACAGTAGATCAAAAAGACTTACTTCAAACAGAAGCGGCTCAGGGTCAGTATCAAAATGCTCATCATATTGGGGAGGTTTTCTGAAAATATTTCTCCAGATATTCTCCTTTTCCCTGAATGCAGAAGATGTTTCTTTAAACGCCTGATATTCAAGCAGTCTCTGTACGAGCTCTGCTCTCGGGTCTTCTTCAGGGTCCTCTGACTGTTCTTCAGCCGGAGGCAGAAGCAATTTAGATTTTATATGCACCAGAGTTGCCGCCATTACGAGAAATTCTCCAGCGATTTCGAGATTCAGATCCTTCATCAGTTCCAGGTAATCCACGTACTGCTTTGTTATGTGGGCTATGGGAATGTCATATATATCTATTTTGTTTTCTTTGATCAGATGAAGGAGAAGATCAAGGGGGCCTTCAAAGACAGGAAGCTTAAAATGAAGTTTATCCCATGATTGGGACGGGGATGAGTTTATTTCTGTTACCTCTGGCATCAGGTATCATTATAACATTTTTAAATAAGATCATCTAAAAAAAATTGAGATGATCCTAAGGGTTCAAGGATTCAAGGGGTCAAGTGATGAGATTAATTTTTAAATTTTTATTTCACTAGAATCCTAGAGTCCTCTGCCCCTTGAGCCTTTATTTAACTATTCTAATCTGTTTTTTATCTTTTAAAATTATCTCTGCTCTACCTTTATATATTTTAATCTTTCCCCTGACATCAACGGTTTTACCCCAGTAAAAGTCTGATGGATGCAAAGGGAAATTATCTATATCAGGTTTAAAAATTACGGCAGTAAAATTATCATGGTCATTAAAATTATTCTTACTGTTCAGGAATACGGTTTTGCCGCTGTCATAAGATTTCTTAATAAAGAATCTGATGGTTTTGTACTCACCGGCATGTTGAACAGCATTTTCAGGACAAATTGTTTCTGTATGTCCACAAGAATCAGCAAAAACCTTATTTTCCCTGACCTCTCTTCTCCACTTTTCCTGTTTTTTTCTGTTCCATAATCCCAGTTTTTTTTCTCTGGCATTTCGTTCATATTCCCTGAAATTTTCGAGATATTGAAACGGAAAACGGGTATATGCAAAGGCGTATCCCTGACTGATAAGTTCAGCGTTTATGAAAAAAGCGTTTTTATCCTGAGTATGTTCCTTTGAGGGGTATTTCCAGGCATATCTGAGCAACCTGCCATACTTATCTATATTTTGTGTTTTATCAATATCACCCTTGAGACAGACCGTTTCATTGTCAATCCATTCTTTAAGCTTTTTTGAAGCTTCTCTTGCAAACCACTGAACCGGTTTTCTAGGGTCAAGGGTCTCAGGGGTATCAATGCCTATCAGCCTGATCCGGTTACCATCATGTGTATCAAATGTATCTCCGTCAACTACTTTTGAGACTGTCTGGAAATTGCATTCAGATAATAAGGACTCGTCTTTTGACGTGGAAAGGGATGCTCCCATTGCATATAAGGAGACTGAGAGGACAAAAAGATAAGAGAGGAAGAGAATGAATGTGAATAAAAGGAGTTTTTTCAATATTTGTTCATTAAACACGTTACTCGTTACACGTAACGGATCACAGTCTTTAACGGCATGTGCTGCATGAAGACGTACTGCAGGAGGTACAGCCTGATCCTGAAGAAGATACTTTCTTTTCGACCCCGCTCATTCCAAATAGAGAAAACTTCTTTTTAATGTTTGTTGAGCTGCAGTGAGGGCATGAGACTTCAGGGTTTGAGCCTGAGACAATTTTTTCAAAATCTTTATTACAATCCTGACATGTATATTCAAAAATCGGCATTTTTATATAATATCAAAAATCAAAGATAAAAAAGCAAATATATGGAGTCATAATTATTAAATTTTAATTATTTATTTCCCTCATATTTCATTTTTGAAATTTAATATTTAATTTTTCTTTTAGCCATGCATAGCTTCATCAATAATCTCTATTATGTGTACTATATCTATATTAGCACCGGTTTCTTTTTTAATATCTTCAAGCTGTATCATACAGCCGGGGCAGGAAGTAACAAGTGTATCTGCCAATGTTTTACGGGCGGCATTAATTTTTTTCTCCCTGATATTTTTAGATATATCTTTGAAATTCATACTGAAGAAACCTCCGAAACCGCAGCATTCTTCAGCATTCTGCATTTCAACAAGGTTAATACCCTGAATATTCCTGAGAAGTTCCCTCGGTTCATTTACTACGCCAAGTCCGTACCGCAGGTGGCAAGGATCATGGTAGGTAACAACTCTCTGAACTGTTTTAATGTCCCGGAGGCTTTCGTCTTTACTGAAAAATTCGTTAATATCCATTATTTTTCCTATTGTATCCCCTGTTAAGAGTGGGTAGTGTTTTCTTATGGTCATTGTGCATGTCGGACACATACTGAGGACTGCTTCGACCCGCATTTTTTTAAATAGTTCAATATTTTTTTTAGCGATTACAACGGCTTCTTTTTCGAGTCCGAGCGATCTCATGGGCGCACCACAGCACATCTCGCCTTTAAGAACTATAACTTCATATCCCTTAGAGAGCAGGACACGTAGAAGTGCATCTCCAAGATGAGGGTAAAGGTAATTAACGCTGCACCCGGTAAATATGGATATCCTGCCGATTTTTTTTGTGTTTTTATAAACTTGAGCACTATTTTTAAAAGGGACCTTGGCTATCTCCGGCATGTAGCGGAGCCGGCCTGTCCTGTGGAGTAAGGGATAAACGGTTTTTTGCAGTCCTCTCATTATGGAAAATACCGGATCCATCCTTGACATGGAAAATTTTACAGCTTTTGTCAACAAACGTTTTCTTCTGAAGTAATTTTTTAATCGTGCACGTCCCTGATATATGGTTTCCGGGATGTTTATGCCTGTCGGACAGAGGCCGTTGCACGCTTCACACAATATGCAGCTGAAAATTTTGTCAGATATTCTTTTTGTAGGGGACAGTTCATTTTCAAGGAGCGCACCGAGAATAGCGATCCTTCCGCGGGCTCCCATTGTTTCATCAAGGGTGGATAAGTAGGTAGGGCAAAATGCTTTGCATGCGCCGCATTTTACACATTTTGAAAGCGTTTCAGAATATTGCAATTCGTTCATTTATGAAAACTCATCTGCCTCTACCTACAGCAGACAGAGGTTCAAGGGTTCCAGGAAATGCAATCCCGATATTTCAGAATTATTTTTAATCTTTATTTCTTTCATTTGAATCCCTGCCCCCCTTCCTGCTTTCGCAAGAAAGCATGGGGGCTTGACCCCTTGAATCTTTTGGTAAAAATTCATTCAGGCTGCCACTTCTAAAACCATGAAGATCTAGAGATATGTATTTGTAGCCGAGTGATTTGAGAAACGAAACTATCTCTTTTCTGCGGGTTTCGTCCATCAACAAGTGGAAGTCCTCCGGTAAAATTTCTATTCTTGCGGTTTCAGCATGATCTCTGACCCTAAGCTGCTTAACGCCAAATTTTTTTATAAAATCTTCTGCCCGGTTTACTCTCAAAAGCGCCTGTGATGTGATATTCTGTCCATACGGAAAGCGGGAAGAAAGACACGGTGTCGATGGTTTGTCCCAGGAAGGAAGTTTAAGGGTCCGTGATATATCCCGAATTTCCTGTTTACCAAGTCCGGCTTCAAGCAGTGGACTATGTACGTCTGTTTCAAGTGCTGCACGTGTTCCCGGACGCCAGTCCTTTATATCATCTGCATTTGTTCCGTCGAGTATAAAGGGAAAGCCTTCCTTAACCGCTATGTCCCTGAGTTTACCAAATAGCTCTTTTTTACAGTAGTAACACCGGTCAGGAGGGTTACTTGCATAGTTTTTATCTTTGAGTTCTTCTGTTTTTATTATTCTATGTTTTATATTTAGATCTGATGCTGTTTTTTTTGCGAAAAACAGTTCATCCCGGGGAAAGCTTTCAGAATCAGCAGTTACAGCGAGAATTTTTTTAAGACCTGATATAGAGGAAGCTTTTAAAAGCAGGGTGCTGTCAACACCTCCGGAATACGCAATAATAACCCGTTCCATCAGGCCCAGGCTTTCTTTCAGTCTGGTGAATTTGTCATTTAATGTCATTGGTTGAGAGAAAAGTTAAATCTGTTTAAACCGTTTAAGATAGTTAAAATGGTTACAAAATTTTTGCTTTACGGTTTGAACTGCTTAAACGGCTTGAGCAGTTTGAACAATATTTTAGAGCGGTACAACTTCGTAATATTCCTGATGATAATTTTTGTCAGCTTTTACAATACACTTATATCCGTTTGCCTTTTCAATTTCTTCAAGGCCGTCTCTTTCTTCTTCGTAAAGCAGATCTGTTATATGAGGATGGGCGGTTATTGCTACTTTTCCGTTTCTTCTGGCTGTACCGATCTTCCTGAGTTCTCTGAATATTTCGTAGCAAACAGTGGTAGCTGATTTTATAAATCCCCTGCCTTCACAGTATGCACAGGTTTCGCACAGAGTTCTTCCCAGGCTTTCACGTACTCTTTTTCTTGTCATCTGGATAAGGCCGAGCTCTGAAACCTGGAGTATGGTGCTTTTGACCCTGTCTTTGCTCATGACTTCCTGGAATGCATTGAAAAGTTTTTTTCTGTTTTCTTCTTTTTCCATATCGATAAAATCTATTATTATTATCCCACCGAGATTACGGAGCCTTATCTGGTAAGCAATTTCCTTAACAGCTTCAAGGTTGGTTTTTAAAAGAGTATCTTCCAGGTTTGCTTTACCTACAAATTTCCCGGTATTTACATCGATTGATGTTAATGCTTCTGTTTGATCTATGACAATATATCCGCCCGATTTAAGCCATACGCGTTTCCCCAGAGTTTTAGGTATCTCAAGTTCGATCCCGTATGCATCAAAGATGGATTCGTCTCCTTCATACAGTTCAATTTTTGAGTTAAGCTTTGGAAAATAAGCGTTAACAAACTCTACAATTTTTTCATATTCTTTTTCCGAATCAATGATAAGTTTACTGACCTCGTGTCCCAGGAGGTCCCTTACGCTTCTGAATGCAAGGTCAAGGTCACTGTAGAGCAGCTGGGGAGAGTTCACATTGTCTTTTTTGGACTGGATATTTTCCCACATAAGCATAAGAAAATCTATGTCTTTTTTGATTTCATTTTCCGTGCATCCTTCACTCGCTGTCCTTATGATAAGTCCGACATTCTCAGGTTTGAGTGTGCTTACAAGTTCTTTCAGCCTTATCCTCTCTTCTTCATCAAAAATTCTTCTTGAGATGCCTATATGCTCGACTCCCGGCATTAACACAAGGTATCTGCCGGGAATTGTTATGTAAGAGGTAACTCTTGCGCCCTTTGTGCCGATAGGGTCTTTTGAAACCTGAACCAGGACTTCCTGTCCTTCCTGTAAAAGCTCTTCAATCGGCAGGTGCATGGGAAATGTTTCTTCGATATCTTCACCAAAAGCTGAATAATCTAGACTTGAATATACATCTGCAACATGTAAAAAAGTGGCCTTTTCAAGTCCGATATCTACAAATGCCGACTGCATGCCGGGCAGAATTTTAACGACTTTACCTTTGTAAACGTCGCCTACCAGGCTGGTATCTTTTTTTCTCTCGATATAGAGTTCTGCAAGCTGGCCTGACTCAAGCAGGGCCGCTCTTGTTTCTTCCAGCGATGCGTTAATAATTATTTCAGTAGCCATATTTTTTCACCCTCCAAAGGGTCTGCCCATCCTTTTTCACCGTAACCGTAAAGTTGAACCCTTTTTTTTGGTATAGTTTGTATTTCATCAGCAGATTTTTGTAATAATTCCTTTAAAGTTTCATGAAGCCTTACTTTTGTGCCGTTTGTATCAACAAGAATAAGCTGTAAATATATATTATTTATTACTGCTTTTTCTACCATAGGCCTGATGTCTATCTCTTTTTTCCCCCTTGTTACCAGATACCTGGGTAGATTAAGGAATGACTTTATAGGGCTGGTTACGGTTTTGTCAATAGTTATTTCATATTCATATCGCGAAATAAAATTATCCAGTGATCTCCTGTTTCTGGTGACAGGGGATACGGCAAGTATTTTGAGTCCGTCCGGCAGATAATCATTAATGTTAAACAGTGCGGCGGACGGATTTATTGAGCCGGGCAGTTCGATATCAAAATACTCATTTTTCCCTTCAACCCCTACAGGCAGGGCGGGTCCAAATGAAATTTTTGGGTGGGGATGAAAGCCTTCAGAATAAATCAGGGGTATCCCGGCCCTATTCATAGCTCTCCTGAGAGTTGTCATTACCTCACGGTGGGAGAGATAACATAATTTGCCCGTTTTTGAAAACCTGACCCGCATTTTAATCGGTGATATGTTAGGGGTTACGAGCCTGCCTGGCCGGTAGGCAGGTTGCGAGTTACCCCGTAAAGCTTTGCCACGGGGCAGGCGGGTTGCGAGTTGCTGGCCAGCCTTGGCGGCAGGCAGGTCGATTCCGACCTGAACCCTGTCTTTACATTCAAGCCCGCATCCATGACAGATACGCCTGCAATCTTCAGTTATTTTTCCATCCAGAGCTTTTTTATACTCAGATTTAAGAAATTTATCTTTAATCCCTGTACTAACAAAATCCCACGGCAGTTTCTGATTTATATCTAATTTTTGAGAAGCATGCTGGTAAAGATTCATACCTGCTTTTTTTGAAGCAGATATCCATTTATCAAAATCAAAAGTTTCAGACCAGCTGTCAAAACGACAGCCTGCTTTCCATGCGGTCTCCAGTAATACGGCGCAGTCTCTGCCGCCTCTTGAGAATACGGCCTCCAGAAGACTCAGCTCAATATGCTGACCTTTAAAATTAATGCCTTTTTTCTTAAAAGCTTTTCTGAGGAAAGTCTGTTTTTTGCGAAGGTCTTCGTATGGCATCTGGCCAAACCATTGAAATGGTGTGTGTGGTTTTGGCACAAAGGCGGATATGCCAACATTTATATTTACGCGGCCGCCTGTAATTTTTCTGCCTTTACTAAGAGCTGTTTGTGTCATGCGTATTATTCCTTCAATATCCTCATGGGTCTCTGTGGGAAGTCCGATCATAAAGTAGAGTTTTATTTTCTGCCAGCCTTCCGTGAAAAGTTTTTCTAATGTGTTTTCGTATTCTTCTTCGGTAAAATCCTTATTTATAATATCTCTTATTCTTTTTGTGCCTGCCTCAGGTGCTATAGTAAATCCAGTTTTCCGTACACTTTTAATTTCTTTAAGCGTGTCTTGACTGACAGATCCTACCCTTAGTGACGGGAGTGAGATCGAAATATTGGAGCCGGAACACATGTTATTGAAAGTCCTTATTAGAGGGAGCAGGTTGCTATAGTCTCCAGTGCTCAGAGAGCTGAAAGAGATTTCTTCATAACCTGTATTTGAAATAGATTCCTGTGAAAGATTAAGAATATTTTCCAGGGACCTTTCGCGCAAAGGCCTGTAAATCATCCCGGCCTGACAGAAACGACAGCCTTTGGTGCATCCTCTTGATATCTCAATTGATACCCTGTCATGGACAGGCAGGGCAAAGGGCACTATAGGGTTTTTAGGAAAGTCAGCATTATCAATATCTTCAACAATTCTCTTATTAATCCTGTCCTTGTCTGTATCATGTATTGAAGGGACATAGACTCCTTCCAGTTTTGAGAGTTCTTTCAATAACATCTCCTTATTTCGGATTTCGGATTTCGGATTTCGAGATTTGATTTTTCTGTATATTTCTATAATCTCTTTTATGATTTCCTCTCCATCACCGATAACAAAAGCATCAATAAACGGTATCAGGGGTAAAGGATTTACAGCACAGGGACCGCCGGCGATAATGATTGGATAGTCTCCCCCTCTGTCTTCTGCCCTTACGGGGATTCCGCCTAAATCGAGCATGTTAAGAATGTTTGTATATGAAAGTTCATACTGAAGGGTAAAACCCACAACATCAAAGTCTTTTAGAGGTAAATCATTTTCAAGTGATTTGAGCAGCAACCCTTTTTCCCTGAGATAAGACTCGTAATCAATCCATGGAGCAAATACTCTTTCAGCGGAAGCACAGGGGATATTGTTTATTATTGAATAGAGGATTTTAAGCCCCATATGTGACATCCCGATTTCATATGTATCAGGGAAACAGAGGGCCATTTTTATATCACTTTTTTTACGTACAATGTTGACTTCATTGCCGATATATCTGCTCGGTTTTTGAAAAAATGCGAGATTTAAGGACATTTTTAATTATCGCACAGAGAAATATTTAAAAGCAATTTTAAATGGGTTCAAACCTTCAAAATTCAAATGATTTGATATGTCTGAGGCATTGTTTATAACCTGCCGGGTTACCGATATCAAATACAGTTCCAGGCAGGCGGCAGCCGAGCAGTCCTTTTTCTTTTTGGATAAGGCCTTTTACAGGTACATCAGTGAATTCCTTTTCTTTAATACGGCTTCTCAGTCTGTTTATGTATTCAAAGATATAAGGACCTGATATACTGATTCCGCATGTGCGCAGTTCGCCTTTATGACGCGGTATAAAGCAGCCTTTGCCTTTTGGGAGTAATTTTTCGATTTTAAAAACCGAGTCTTTTACATGTTGAATATCAACTCTTCCTGAATTGCTTATCCCGGGTGCGTTCTTTGCCGTTACTTCCATAAGTGCGATAATGTCTGTTTTATACTGCCTGAAAACGGATTTCAGGCGATTAAGGGCTCCGGAAACCGGAGATTCGTTTTGGACAGGGGTATAAATGTTATCTGGATATATTATGGCAGTGCAGTGGCTGCCAACAATGTCTCCGGCAAGGCCTATGGCATCGGCCTCACCCGAAGGTTTGTCCTGGTAAAGAAAGGTTATCGAGCATTCCTTATTGATACGCTCAATACTTTCTGCAGCAAGAGGGTACTTATTCTTCCTGAATTCTTTATCTTCGAAATACTTTCTGATTATTTCTTTTTGCCTGTTTATAACAATAACAATATCTTTAATTCCGGCATAGAAACCTTCTTCAAGAGCGTGCTGGATAGCCGGTCTGTTTCCAACCGGGAGCATCTCTTTTGGCAGTTCAGCATTGAAATTACGCATCCTTGTGCCGAGTCCTGCCGCAGGGATGATCAGATAACGGGGTTCGTTTTCCATTGTTATATCCTAAAAGTAGAATGCAGATATTTTTTTTACAACCTGAATAAGTATTTGCTATAATCATGAAGTTTGAATCAGGTTATATTATGTTATCAGATTTCAATATTATATCAGGAGGGTGTTATGAGAGTGTTTAAAATTGGTTTAAGTATGGTTTTGATATTTCTGTTTACTGCCGCCGCTTATTCTGAGACAAGGCATAAAAAATTTACCAAAGAGGAGATAAAGAAAATGGCTGATACTAAGGCAGTTATTGAGACAAAATTTGGGAATATTGAACTTAAATTTTTCCCTGATACAGCGCCGAATCATGTAAATAATTTCATTGAACTTTCAAAAAAAGGATTTTATGACGGTACAGTTTTTCATCGCGTGATCCCCGGTTTTATGATACAGGGCGGTGATCCAAACTCAAAAAATCCTGACAAATCAAAACATGGTTTAGGAAATCCCGGGCATTCTATTAAGGCCGAGTTCAATGACAAACCTCATAAGAGGGGTATTCTTTCCATGGCAAGGTCTGCGAACCCTGATAGCGCGGGATCGCAGTTTTTTATCTGTATGGCAGACGCATTTTTTCTGGATAAAAAATATACTGTATTTGGCGAGGTTGTCTCAGGCATGGAAGCGGCAGATAAAATAGTTGCTCAGCCAAGAGACAAAAGGGATAATCCTGAGGAGAGGGTTGAGATGAAGGTTAAAATCATAGAGAAATAGCTTTGTTTAAATCTTAAGCTGTTTTTTGTCTGATAATTCTGTGATATTTAATATGGAAGATTTATTGACATAAGAAAAAGTTTATATTAGAATCTACGGAAATAATATGTTTTCCTATGATTTTATGTTAAAAAAATTAAAAAGGAGTGAAAATGAGAAAATTTTTTTTATTAGTTGTTGTTTTAAGTTTCAGCCTGTTTATTGCTGGACTGTCTTTTGCAGCAGCGCCTCCGTTTCTGCCGTTTAACAGCACCGGAGACCTTTATGTGCTTGAGCATGGCAGCGGAGACATTATTCGTATAACACCTGGAGGTGGTATATCAGTAGCAGTTAGTGCTGCACAGATAATGGCGGCTACAGGTGGAGCAAGTGTAAGTTTTACTGATAACGGCATTGCTATTGATGCAAACGGAAATATATTTTTTACAGATGGCACAACTGAATCGATTTTAAGAAAAAATGCTGGAGGACCTGTAACCATGATTACCTCAGCAGCTGCCATATCAGCAGCTGGAGGTACCGCCGAAATAAATCTTTTAGTGCAGCGTATAGCATTTGGTTCTGACGGAATGTTGTATGTATCTGAAGAAGGCGGCGGCGATCTCCTGCAGGTAAATCCTGCAACAGGGGCAGTTACTGAGTATGTTGATGGGGCAGCTTTTGCAGCGTGCTGCGGACTTGGCAGTTGGAATTTTTCAGGAGATATTGTTGCTACAGAAGGGGGACTTCTTTACGTATCTTCTGATGGCGGTGATGATATTGTTACGGTTACACTCGGTACACCGCCTACACTTGCTCTTTTGTCAAATAGCGCTTCTTTTAGCGATCTTGATGTATTCAGTACCAGGGCGTCAAACGGTGATCTTATAATTTCTGATGACGCTGGCGGTGATACAATCTGGCGTGTGACCCCGGCAGGAGCGGTCAGTACTTTCCTGTCAGAAGCAGCGTTAGAAGGTGCAGGCTGTGTTAATGCGGATGTTGATTTAGAGGGCGGTATCGCTTTTGACAGCGCGGGTAACTTTTATCTGGCTGAAGAGAATAGTGATAATATTTACAGGTTTGATGCAGGTCTTAACTGCTCTCTCTGGATAAGCAGCGCTCAAATGCAGGCAGTAACAGGTGTTATCCCTGATCTTGACGGCGGCATAGCTTTTGCTGTCAGATCTCTTCCTGCTCCCACAATGACAGATTGGGGAATGATAGTGTTTATGGTGCTTGCGGGCCTTGGATCTGTTGTATATTTAAGGAAACAGCATAGAGTTTAAGTAATTACATCATAAGTTATAAAAAGGCGGGGTTTTATCCCCCGCCTTTTTTAGTTCTTACTCGCCTTTGCCAGAAAGCCCCGTCATTTATGGCGGGAATGAATGGCAGGACGAGCCTCGCCGAAGTTCTGCAAAGCAGAACGAAGGCGGGCTTATCAGGCTTCGGCGCAGTTTCGCCTTCCCATAGGAAGCCCCGTGATTTATCATGGGGAGGCTTCACTGTTTTTGTTTGTATGTTTTAATGATAAATATCTGATATGTAGCTTTACACTTTCCATGGTTTTTTAAGAACCAGACATCCATAGCATTAATTCGTGATCTTGTTAATATAGCCGGCCTTAAAGTAAGACCCCCGGTTGTGCCTGTATTTTTAATGTGACTTAATAGCTGGAGAGTTGAACTATAATTTCGGATGATCTTTATTTCATTGAGTTCGACAGATTTGTATGAATCGGCAAATAATGATATTAAGCTCTTCTTATCCGGAAAACTCTCTGCAGGCAGTGAAACCTGTTTGCCTGATACATGCCTAAGAGCAAGGCCTAACTCATAAAGGGTTTGAGGACCAAAAACAGAGCAGACAAATAATCCGCGGTCTGATAGCGAATCAGATATTTTTTTTACAGATTCCCTTAGACTTGAAAACCACTGAAGTGTGGCATTAGAAGTAACAAGATCAAACGGCTTGTTTGACTTTTTAAGAAAGTCTTCTGCATCCGCACATATAAACCGGACATTTTTATGTCCGGACAGTTTGGATTCAGCGGTTTTTATCATTGTTTCTGAAAAATCGATCGAGGTAATCGAGGAGTGAGGGAACCTGTCAGCCAGCATCAATGTATAATTGCCTGTGGCACAACCAATTTCAAGAATAGATCCAGGCCTGTATTGACTGCCATAAGCCATGAGTCTTTCAGCTGATTCTTTCTGAACATCCGCATGAGCATCATATGTGCGGGCTGAACGTGAAAAAGCCTTTTTTATGCTATGTTTTCTTAGTACCATAATAATTGTATTATATTTATATCATTTTATTTTCAAATGTACAATTAAGACGATTTTTAGCATTTACTATTTTTTGTACTTTTTTATTCATTGGAGGTCTATTTGGCTCTTAATCTCATATTCCTTTCAGGCTGGGCTAATCCTGCAGAATCGCTGAGTATTTTATCAGATAGATTGGCTGATAAATTTAAAGTGTACACACTGTCTGTGCATGATCTAACCGGCTTTGCCGCTGAATACAGTTATTCTGCATCTAAGACCGTAAAAGCAAATACAGGCTCATTTCCGCTTTCACTCTATGCACAGGGCCTGATATGTTTTATTGAAAAAATTAATAATCCATGTGTGTTAATCGGTTTTTCAGCAGGCGGACTGGCAGCACTGGAGGCAGCCTCCAGTTGCCATGGAATGATTAAAGGATTGATACTGATAAACACTACAGCCAGATTTTGTTCAGATTCAGATTACCGTTTCGGTCTTTCTCCCTCAAGGCTCCGCGCTGTTGCCCGGGGACTGCGTAAAGACACTAAAAATGTCCTGACGGAGTTTTTTAAAGATGCTTCAGCCCCTTTTAAAGAGGAACCTCTCGCACTTGAGACAAAAGCGGAAGGGGCGGTCTTAATCGGTATAGATAAATTGCTGGACGGACTTCAATATCTGCGGTCAACTGATCTGCGTAACTCATTGGAACGTATTTTTGTGCCGTCTCTCGTATTACACGGGAAAGAAGATATTATTATTCCCTGGCAGGCGGGCAAATATATTGCAGAAAAGATTCAAAACAATGAGTGGGTTTTACTTCAGGATATAGGACATGATTTACCGTTTCGATGTCCGAAGTTTGTTGGAGACAGGATACTTAAATTAATTAACGGACAAAATGGACAAATAATTCAAGTGTGTTTATAATAAATATTCTATAAATCACAAAAAAATACAAGGTTTTTTTGTTTTGAAAGGAAGGAGAGGGGAAAAATGAAATTAAGATTAATAGCTGTTATAGGTCTTATATTTTTGTTCAGTCAGGCTGATGCTGGAGAGGACATTGTCTTAAAAAATAAGAAGGACAAGACCAGTTACACTATCGGTATGGATATTGGCAAGAACCTGAAGGGCATGTCAGATGTTAATCCTGATATGCTGACCAGGGGGATAAATGATGCATTTTCAGGAAGTAAGCCTTTATTGACCGAGCAGGAAATGAGCGGGATAATGAAGGAAGTAAAGCAGGAAATAATGGCAAAACAGCGTGAGCTTGCAAAAGAAGCTGTAAAGAATAATAAAAAAGAGGGAGAGGCGTTCCTTGCGCTAAACAAGAAGAAGAAGGGGGTTGTAACTCTCCCTAGCGGTTTGCAGTATAAAGTTATAAAGGCCGGAACAGGTGAAACTCCAAAGCTGACCGATACAGTAAAGACAAATTATCAGGGGACCCTGATTAATGGAACTGAATTTGACAGTTCATATAAGAGGGGACAGCCTGTAACTTTTCCTGTTAACGGTGTAATTCGCGGCTGGACCGAGGCATTACAGTTGATGAAAGCCGGTTCAAAATGGGAGCTGTTTATTCCTTCTGATCTGGCCTATGGTGAGCGCGGGGCAGGCCGTGCGATTGGACCGCATAGCGCGTTGGTTTTTGAGATTGAACTTATCTCGATTGTGAAAGAAGAGAAGCCCTGATAATAGTATCAGTGATTTAACCCGTGAAACGTAATGCGTGAAGAGTGAAGAGTAAAGACTTTCATCTTTTAACTGATTACCCGTTACTAGTCACTTGTCACTGCTTTTTATGAATATCCCGATTGTCAAGGAACATGGCTCATGGGTTGTGTTCATTTTTTCCTGTTTTGCCGGCATTATAACCGGACTGCTTACACATCCGTGGGATACCGGAAGAGATTTTTCTTCTCTTGTACTGTATACAACGGCAGGTCTTGTGTTTGCTGTAAACTCTAAAAGTCCTCTCGTCTCTTTTTTAAGGACAGGTTCAGGCAAACAGCGCAGAGAGCACCTATTATGGTTTATTTTTTTTAGTACAGGCAGTTTTATTCTACTGATTCCGTTTCTGTATACAGGCATAAAACAGTTTTTGATTTTTTCTCCGGTTATTTTGATCTATGCAATATTCCTTTTCCGCGGCAGGGAACATTATCTCTTTGCTGAATTGACCGGTTTTGCCTTATTAACACTATCTGCCCCTGTTATTTATTTTACGATTACAGGTAATGTCTCTCTGAAGCTGTATCTTGCTGTTTTTATATTTTTTGCAGCTGGTGTTTTTAAAGTAAGGGTGAGAATAAAAAAGACTATAGCCTACAGAAGGTTAATGGTTTTATATTGCGCGGCCTCTGTAATCTTTTTTTATAGCCTGTATATACCGGTTATTATTCTCCTGCCTTTTGTGGAAAATATCATCTCGGTCATAATGATGAGAGATGAAAAACTCAGGACAACCGGTAATATTGAACTGATAAAAGGTATTATTTTTACAGGGTTACTCGGATTTTTCTGGTAAAATTATATGCGGTTAAAATCAGGGTTTGATATATTTAACATACTGAACCTGGGGGGTATTAGAAGTTTTAGCTGTCAAAACATAATGACGTCTAACCCCCTATTGACAAAAACAAAATTCCCTGATAAACTCTTTAAGTTTCCCCTAGAAGGTATAGATTTCATATCATCAAGGAAATTCCGAATTTATTTTAATATGGAGAAGAAATGCCGACAATAGCACAGCTTGTAAAACATGGCAGAAAAAGGGTGCTCAATAAAACAAAGAGCCCCGCACTGAAGAATTGTCCTCAGAAACGGGGAGTATGCACAAGGGTTTATACGACTACTCCGAAGAAACCCAATTCAGCACTGAGAAAAGTTGCAAGAGTAAGACTGACTAACGGGATGGAAGTTACCTCCTATATCCCAGGTGTCGGCCATAACCTTCAGGAGCATTCAATCGTTATTATAAGAGGCGGCAGGGTAAAAGACCTTCCAGGCGTTCGATACCATATAGTAAGGGGCGTTCTCGATACCCTTGGCGTAGCTGACCGCAGACAGAGCAGGTCGAAGTACGGCGCCAAGAGGCCTAAATAACTAAGGAATATAAAAGATGGCTAGAAAAAGAGTAATTGAAAAAAGAGAAATATTGCCTGATTCCAAGTACAACAGCAAACTTATCAGCAAATTTATTAATACAATAATGAAAGCAGGCGAAAAATCCATAGCAGAAAAGATATGCTATGACGCTTTTGAAATTATAAAATCAAAAACAGGGAATGATCCTGTTAAGATTTTTAAAACTGCCATGGAAAATGTCAAACCTGCTGTTGAAGTTAAGTCAAGGCGGGTTGGAGGAGCTACTTATCAGGTGCCTGTTGATATAAGAACCCAAAGAAGGATAGCTCTGGCTTTCAGATGGATTCTGGGTTTTTCTAAAAAAAGAGGCGAGAAGTCAATGAAGGAAAAACTTGCTGCTGAAATTCTGGAAGCGTCAAATAAAACCGGGGCATCTGTCAAAAAGAGAGAAGATACTCATAGGATGGCAGACGCGAATAAAGCTTTTGCCCATTACAGATGGTAAGAACAGGAAAAAACATTTGTGAAAACTACACTTCAAAACACAAGAAATATTGGTATTATGGCTCACATAGATGCAGGGAAAACTACGACTACAGAGCGTATTCTTTACTATACAGGGGTAACGTATAAAATGGGCGAGGTTCATGAAGGGACTGCTGTTATGGACTGGATGCCTCAGGAGCAGGAAAGAGGCATTACTATAACATCTGCCGCTACTACGTGTTTCTGGAACAACAACAGAATAAATATAATCGATACTCCCGGACATGTTGATTTTACCATAGAAGTCGAACGTTCTTTGAGAGTGCTTGATGGTGCGGTGGCGGTTTTTGATGCTGTTGCAGGGGTAGAACCGCAGTCAGAGACTGTCTGGAGACAGGCTGATAAGTACGATGTCCCTAGAATAGCCCTGATAAATAAAATGGACAGGATGGGAGCAGACTTTTTCATGTGTGTTAATTCCATGATTGAGCGGCTTGGAGCCGTACCGGTTCCCGTACAGATTCCAATAGGCAGAGAGAGCGCTTTTAGAGGCCCTGTGAACCTTATTAATATGAAGGCCTATCTTTATGATGATGATTCATTGGGGGCAGAGTTTGTTGAGGCTGATATACCTGATGATATTCTTCCGCAGGCACTTGAATACAGGGAAAAGATGATTGAAATGCTGTCTGATTTTGACGAGGGGATAATGAACAAATATCTCTCAGGCGAAGACGTAGAACCTGAGACCATACAAGCTGCACTCAGAAAAGGGACCATTGAACTGAAGATCACACCTGTTTTGTGCGGGTCTGCTTTTAAGAATAAAGGGGTGCAGCAGATTCTTGATGCAATTGTTGATTTTCTGCCCTGTCCTACAGATGTTCCGCCCATAAAGGGGATTGACCCTGGTACTGGTAAGGAAGTTGTAAGAAAAGTCTCTGATAGTGAACCTTTCTCAGCGCTTGCTTTTAAAATAATGACTGACCCTTTTGTGGGACAGCTTTCATTTATGAGGGTTTATTCCGGAGTGATAACGAAAGGTTCTTATATCTATAACTCAACAAAAGATGTAAAAGAGCGTGTCGGCAGGCTCGTAAAGATGCATTCAAATAAAAGAGAAGAAATAGATAAGATACATGCCGGAGATATTGTTGCTGCTGTAGGGCTGAAGAGTACTCTCACAGGTGATACGCTTTGCAGTGCGGAAGATCCGGTAATACTTGAAGCAATTGAATTTCCTGTTCCGGTAATATCGGTTGCTATTGAGCCAAAGACAAAGGAAGATCAGGAAAGACTCTCTATTTCTCTTGCAAAGCTGTCAAAAGAAGACCCTTCATTTAAAGTCTCTTATAACGAGGAGACCGGACAGACAATAATATCAGGTATGGGTGAACTTCACCTGGAGATTATAGTAGATCGCCTTCTTAGAGAGTTTAAGGTAGGCGCTAATGTCGGTAAACCCCAGGTTGCTTACAGGGAGACGATAAAACAGAAAGTGGAGCAGGAAAACAAATATGTCAGACAGTCGGGAGGCCGCGGTCAGTACGGACATGTTCAAATAGAAATTGAACCACTCGAAGTCGGGAAAAATTTTGAGTTTGTGAATAAAATTGTCGGCGGCTCAATCCCTAAAGAATATATTCCAGCGGTTGAAAAAGGGATTATTGAAGCGCTCGAAGACGGTGTTCTCGCGGGCTATCCGGTCGTAGACGTCAAGGTTACATTACTTGATGGTTCATATCATGATGTTGATTCTTCAGAGATGGCTTTTAAGATAGCCGCCTCCATGGCATTTAAAAGCGCTGCTAAAAAGGCTAAACCCGTATTACTTGAACCGATCATGAGTATAGAGGTTGTTACACCAGAGGAATATATGGGAGATGTTATAGGTGATTTAAATTCAAGAAGGGGTAAGATTCAGACAATGACACAGAGGACAAAGGTTCAGATAATATCTGCACGGGTCCCGCTCGCTTTAATGTTTGGTTATGCAACCGATCTTAGATCAAAGACTCAGGGCAGGGCAAATTATACAATGCAGTTTGCAAATTATGAAGAGATCCCAAAAGGGATTTCGGATGAAATTGTAATAAAGGTTAAAGGAGAATAATAACTACAGTTAAAAGTTATTAATTATAAGTTAATAGATAAGGCGCAGAAGGATTTGCAGATCCGGAAGGATTAACGAAAAACAGGCAACGAAAAAAAGAGG
>VAPA010767717.1_pt1 | contig 45845 bp, 42 predicted proteins | sample 3395041 | NCBI WGS metagenome assembly VAPA01 (sample SAMN08290432, study PRJNA428436) | hydrothermal vent metagenome | isolation source: Deep-sea hydrothermal vent chimney | place: Indian Ocean: Southwest Indian Ridge | depth 1973 m m
ACTCCTGTGTTCCACCATTCCATTACTCGATGTCACCATCATTACAAAGACCCTTTGGATTTCTGTTTGAGTAATGGCATTATCTGACATCATTGGGATGGAATCCCTCCTTCAGATCTGGCTTCTTCTTTCTGCACTGATGTCGAGATATCACCCTCGACGACAGAGAGGATTTCCACAGTTCTTCCCACAGCTTGATCGTCATCACTCAACTCAGTGTTGTCACCAATACTGAGAAGGTCCATTTGGACAGTGTGAACAGCTGCGGACTCCCCAGAATGTGATTCATTCTTTGATGGGAGTAAGGACTTCCCTCGAGATTTTCTCCCTTGGGCTTTCGGTCCTGAACCTACTGCACGATTCGCAGCACATGTCCAGAAACCTAGTCCTCTCACAGAGTGTAATGACTTTGTGAGCGTGATTTGGCGTCCAGCGATGTTTATAGCTCCATTCTGGTCAGCATTGCATTTGTTTCCACATGTAGGACAAATGAAGAGGTTCTGTCGTGGTCTTGTACCCTTTCTCCCACATTTCCAGCACATGATAGATGTCCAAGCCTCAGGTACAGCTTGGTATCTGACATCCTTACCATCTGTTCGCCAACCGGCTTGAGCCAGTTGGTGTCTTAGACTCTCTGATATTCTAGAGAACGCCCAAGAATGAATCAATCTTCGGAATTTTCGTCCTTTCCAATTTCCTCTTCGAGCAAGATTCCGAATATTACTCAGTTTTCCAATTGCAACATGGAGTGTATATCTCTCTGCAAAGCTATCTATGTAATCAAGAAGTTGCCTAACTAGGACTCTATCATATTCCTTAGCGAGGTTCTCCCTACTGGTTCGCATTGACTTGAGCTTTCGTGATAGATTGTCATATCGTGCTCCATTGTTTCGTCTATTACTCATAGCTCTTTGAAGAGAAGCAACTTGGTCATCATATTTTCGAAGGAGGTTTGCCTTATCCTCTTGTTTGAAGAACCGTATTTCACGGACCTTTTCTGGTGTGACAAGTGCAGTACAGGCTGCTTTGTTTATCCCTAAATCTATCCCAAGAACTGCAGGGGGGAGGTTTGTGTCAGAAACACCTGTTTCATTAAGACGAACTGCAACAGTCACCCACCACTTTCCGAGTCTATCTCGAAAAATATGCGCTGCTTTCACATCACCCCTGCTCAATTGATTTTCGTGAAAAGGTGAAACCTTCAATGGGAGCAAGAGCCTATCATGCTTGACCTTTCCATCTCTAACTGAGTCAAGTGAATTCCTAAGATTCATCCACCATCTAGCAGTTAAGGTTTTACTCTCGATGAGTTTGAACACCCGAGGAGAAAAGATCCATCGAGGAACTCGTTTCGAGTGCGAATGTAAACAAGGGCGGGACGCTTTTCTTCCCCTTTTGGCTCGGTTAGTGAGATAGCTCCCATATAGACGCACAGCTGTTTGTCGACATTCTGTGAATTCATTTTGAGAGGTCCTCGGGAACTTGGCTTTCATGTCATGTTCTACAGACAGTCTCTTTGATTTTGAACGAGTGGCAGTCAGAGTAAGGGCATGTAGTTTGCTCTCGTCAATCCGATTCTTCCTTTTACCTGTTAAGAGAGATTTTTCGTGTGCTTGGATTATTCCAAGGTATGCTTTGATGATTCTTGTGTCCCTCCCAACAATCTGCCGAAGATTCTGTCTAGTACTTCTAGTCATCTTGTCCCATGCTATGGGAATTTTGACACCGATTGTTGTTCCTTGGGAGCGACCCATCGCTAATCACCTAGTGTATTTAAAGTCCGACCTGTTAGGTCAGTCAGAGTTCACTCCCCTTTCTATTCGGAAAGGGATGTTTTGAACTCCTATATTCGTATGTACTAATGTATTTAAAGTACTAAGAGTAGGTTAATTCATATAATAATGCATTTTAACGCTCATTTATTACAATAGAAGATTATGAGAATAGATAGATACTTAGAGTGTCTTATAAGTACTGACGAAGATTCAACAACAATGAAATCCCCTCGTGCAGTCATTAGAAGACCAGGTCAGAAAATGGCGGTTGCGAAAAGAACTGGCCTTGTTTCTCTTCTCGAGATGATAAAACGTGGTAAAGATCAATATCCTGGAATCTATAAACGATCTTTGAAGATATGGCGAGAAGCGTGGGCAGAAAGTCAACGAAGAAAGAAACAGGGTGACTTTGATTACTTCATCCCAATTTGCAGAGTAGAGAGGTACCTTCGTAAGAACCACCACAATATGATTTTCAATACTACGGCCCTCTTTGGCAATACTGAAACTAAGCGAGTATATTCTTGGGATGAAGGACCTATCGGTCCCATAAATGCCCTGTTGAATCTGGCAGGAGCAAGACTAAGGTTTCTCGGGATGTCAAGATATCCATTTCCGACACCCACCAAACTGAATTATGATTACACATTGAAGAATGGGTCAACTAAGAGATCAAGTGGTTACGGATATCCTAGCAGCTCACGTAACATAAAGGTCATACTCGCGCACCCAACTCTACAACCTCTTGACTTTGTAGATATGATTCGTGCATTAGTCAATGAGCTCTGTCGTCAATGCTTCATCAATTCTGTACCAAACCGAGTGGCTTCGATTTACATCAATCTACTAATCTTCAGATTACGCTCTTTTCTAGACCATATTTACGCAGGGAAGAAAACTGGACTAGGCAAGAAAATCGGGACTGGTGACTTCATCAAAAAGAGTGCAAAGATACTCGATCAGGTTCTCCAGTATATTCAGGTTGAATACGGGAACAGAAATGGTCGGCCTCAGCGATTAACACAGCGGGTCAGTAACGAAGAATCTTCTGCAAAAGAGTCACTGACCTTGGATGATATCAAACCACTGACTGGTGCTCGCAGTATCTATAAAAATTTGAAATCTAAATATGGTGAACATATCGACCAAAGAGATCTCAAGAAAATGGCAGAAAATATTCTTAGAGATTCATCAGCAAGGGGGACACGGTTGCATAAGAGAATATCATGGGGTTTGACACATCCTTCGACTGAGCGAACCATCATTCTCGGGGGAGACTATTATGCTGACGATAAAAGTGGGTATCTTCTTGCTGCTGATGTTCCTGTTCTCTCAGGCTATGGACGAGTCGACCTAGTTCTCTATGTCAGACAAAGCATAGCTGTACCCACAGACAATGAACGTTCAATTGGGATTTGGCGTCCTGTAATGATTCTCGATGTAAAAACAAAGAAGGCCTTCGAATGTGGATTCGTGGGTCGTCTGGTAAAGGGGACCAAAAAGATTGTTGCAGAAACAACAAGTAGAAAGCGAGTGATGTCTGACACGGAATGGCAACAAGCAATTGACAACACTCCGTCTCGTTCAGAGAAACTTCAGGTCGAGCTATATTCAAACGGACTGATTGCAGACTATCAAAGATTGACGAATGACGAGTCAATTGCTGGATCAACCATTGTTTCTGGAATCTTGTTGGTTGATGAAACGACATATCCCTCATTTGTGCGAAAACATCTTGTCGATTTCGTAATCTCATCGTATGAACGAATCAAGGAGGATTTAGTTACAAGCTCAAGAAGACATAATTCAAAGAGTGTATTTCATATTGATACTGACAACCGAAAGCTTCAGCACATTGCCATTGTAATATTTCCTTTTGAGATACCCTCCGGAATACAGGTCTATGAAGCAATGCCTTATCCTAGCATAGTCGACAACTTACACAAGTCAGATCCGTTTAGGAACGGAATCAAGGATGGTCGGAACTTCATCTTGTATACATCAGGAGGAGGTCATGGAGCAGGTGAGATAGCATCATGGATTGCACGATACTGGCAAGGTATAGATTATGCACGTCTATTGACAAAGAAGGAAAAACGAAAGAAAGTACTCTGGCTGGATCTGGCTAATGAATTCTCAAATCCAATAATACTAAAATCTTTCATTCGCAGGACCCCTCCTGGTGAATTTACCTCAAATTATCTGCCGTTTAGCTGGAAGAAAGATCGGAATCAGCGTCGGTACCTCCGCGAATTTCTCAATTCAGAGTCAGTCGATTTTCATGATTTATCACACGAGATTCATGCAGCACTCTTTGATGGCAAAGAACCATTGCCAGATGACGAACTTGCGAATTTGGTTTCCGGTTATGACATGTTTGTCATCAGTGGCATGGACACACTTTGGAAAATGGTGCCACAGTATTTGAGAGGGGTTCTACTCGAACAGAGTATTCGTCTAGCAGAAGCCACCAATATTCCCAACACAACCACACTCTGGTTTGATAATGCAATACCAACACCAGAAACTTCCGAGATCTATAAATCACATCGTTTCTCATTGATTGCACATAATTCACCACTTCAAGCATATCTGGATAAAATCATTCTAAATGTACCAGTCCCACCATTTCCTGGCATAGGTGAGTCATCTTTTGCTGACGAGATGCGGCAAATAGTCGAGCTTGAACCGGATAAGATTGGAACCCCACGTTGCGTAGAGATTCCACCACTACGAGGTTGGTCAGAACGATTCAGATCTGAAGCTAGAATTGAAACGGGACCGAGGGGATACTTCCAGAAACTCCCTGTTTCATCCACTCCATCTGTACAATCTGTAGAAGGACTTGTACAATCTCTGGATTCTAATGCACTTCTTGATTTGATATCTACGAGAATTATTCGAGGATTGGCAAGGATAGAATTGGAGAGGGTCACAGAATCTGTTTCTGTTACAAAGCAAAAAATGAGGAAACCTCGAAGCTCGGGGTATAAGGGAGTATTAAGCAGAATTAGACTCTCTGATGACCTCTGCAATCCAGCAGTCATCAAGACAATCAGTAAAAGGAAAGAACAGAGATATCATGACATCAGTTTGATTAACTCGCGGCGAAAGTACTGGTCTCCTAAGTTGCATCTCGAATCACTTGATTCAGTCAGCTTACCCCCCTATGAATTTCAACTAGCAATAACGAAAGTGAATTTCGGACGGGCTGCTAGCATAGAAATTGAACGCATCTTGGAAGTAGTTAGTGTACTCAGCCGAGTATCAAAATCCAGATTCCCTTTGCTCAATGATTTTCTAACGGGAATCGTATCCGAAGTCAACAGACTTCAACTGGAAACTAGCGGTTCAGACTTGGCAATAGTTCGTGAACTTCCCAAGTTCTTCGATAGGATTGGATACTCTAAGTCAGTCTGGAAGACCCTATCATACTATAGAACTGATTTACACTCTTGGAATTTACCACTTGGTTTGAATGTTGAACTAAGAAAAGTTCAGGCTCAGAATCGAGATACTCTGCTCCGATTCGGTAACTACTTTGTTATGATGATTTCTGCCTTGTTAGAGTTCTCTCCTAGAATCCTTACTCATTATAGATTGCAACAAATCTGGAATTCTGTTCGACCCTGGGTACTCATTCAATTAGGTGCAAATCAATCTGAGAAGACCAAACCCGATTCGACGTTCAACATGAAAGAGATCTTCACACAGCTCCTCACCAAGATTAAACGCATACCTGATACTCCCAATCCATACAATCCAGTCTTCGACGAAATCAGATATGGCATTGCAGTAGACTCTCACACTCAAGAGGATTACCCTGGACTAGTAAACACATGGTATGTCTTTGAAAGAACACCTTATAGTGAGGATTTTGTTTCTGGTTGTTTTGTTGAAAAATCGAGTACAGCTATCATTCCCCTGGATGAGCAGGCTGAGATTGCTGAAACATGTGAATCAAGTGGATTGATTCGTCCAATTTTAATTGGCAAGACTTCTGGAATCAATGTCCTCTACTCACATATGGATGAATATCCTTACGTCAACCCTGACACATTTGACTACACAGAAGTTGATTGGACTGCTCGTGGACATCTTCGTTATGGTACGCGTCAAGTCGGTGCTCTAGCACGACTTAAGTGGTTGAGCACAAAATACTATGGTGAATTCCCAATTCTTGCTGTTGGTAGGCTTCCACGCCGACCAGAATCACTTACTCAGAGAATGTTGGATCATGTAGAAGACATCGATAAAAGTATGAGTTCGATCAGTCGCGTCAAGTGTGAACTCACGGGTAATGATGAGGAAGGTCAAATCAGTTTTCGAGAATTGGACAGGACTCTGATTGGAGAGCTGAATTACACCAACACCCAGAGAGCCATTGAGATTCTCAGAGGTCCATATGATGTTGGAATTCCAATTGGCATGAATCGAAAACTACTAACTTGGCACCCTGTGAATGATGTGTCATACTCGAAAGATGCATCAAAGATTCGAACTGGTGTTGTCAAATATATAGACATGTAACGCTCTAGCTCTTGGACCTATTTCAGTCCGGCTATGACCTTGTCAGCGGTCAATTCGCCCACTCTTATTTGAGCTTCTTTTGTAGAAGACGCTAAATGTGGTGTGGCCACAAGTCGAGGATGTTTGACAAGTTCCCACGCAAGAGGTGGTTCTTTCTCAAAGACATCTAGAGCAGCACCTGCAATCTCACCATCATTGAGCGCATTGAGTAGAGCTTTCTCATCAACGACGCCACCACGAGCAGTATTTACTAAGAAAGCGGTCTTCTTCATTAGCGCGAATTCTTTTGAACCAATCATCCCCTTTGTCTGAGGAAGTAAAGGTACATGCAGCGAGATATAATCAGAATTCTCAATCAAATCATTGAGATTGGATCTCTTTACGCCCATTTGGTTACATAGCTCATCGATGTCTATTACATCGTAAACCAAGACCCCCATATCAAAAGCTTTGGCTCTTTTTGCCACTTCACAGCCAATCCTACCAAAGCCAATTATTCCCAAGGTCTTATTCCAAAGCTCTGTGCCAGTGTATTTTTTCTTCTCCCAACGCTCGTCTTTCATAGAACAGTCAGCTTGAGTGACATTTCTAGCCATCGAAAACATGAGTGAGAAAACCATCTCTGCGACGGATACTGTCGGTGCCTCAGGAGTGTTCTGAACTACAACTCCTTTATTCTTTGCAGCTTCCTGATCGACATTATCTAATCCAACACCTGCTCTGACTACGAGTTTCAATTTATCAGCGGCCTCTATGACATCTCTTGTTATTTTAGTGGCACTTCTGACGACGACACAATCAAAGCCTTTGATCTGTTCTTCAATCGGTTCATCTATCTCCTTATTTCTAATTACTACTTCCAGTCCTGCGGCCTTTATCTTAGCCACAGCAGACTCTGCAATTGCATCAGCTATAAGTACGCGTCCCATTGATATTACCCTCTTGGTGCTTTGAGCTGTGCGCGTTCCGCATCTTCTTAAATCATGCGACTCCGACATAACCTGTTTCTAGCTACAACAGCAAGAAACTTCTGTGTTCCGCCCCTCTCTTGCCAGTGTCACCACCTCTCGAGATCCAATGGACATCAAGATTAGCAGGAGCATTGTCAACTATCATCAGGATGGGATCCCTCCTGAAGACCTGGCCTCTTTCTTCTGCCCTAAACTGTATCATCACTCACAGCGACAGTTAGATTTTCCACAGTTCTTGCCACGGCAGGGTCATCATCACTCTCACCAGTCTCATCACTGATACTGGCAAGGTCCGACTGGACAAAGTGAACGGCCGCGGACTCTCTAGAACCTGATGACTGTTCTTTTTCAGAGAGTAAGGACTTCCCTTTGGAAGACTTCCTTCGGGCTTTCGGTGGCGCACGTCGAACCTTGTCCAAGGTCCTAGTCCACATACCTAGTCCTATCATAATATTCAATATTGATACGAGCATATGAACTCATACAATTGGTTTGTTTGGGCTGTATGAAAGAGTGTTAGAGTAGTAGATTTGCCGTAGCGTGAACATTCTTCATGTAGTGAACATATGATAGTGTGTTTCAATCTCGTTGCGGAATGAATTCAAAATCATTTTCTTGACCCGACATTTTCTTAACAGGGCGCGTTAGCAGAATCTGTATGAAACGATTAATGAATCCCTCAACATCGTTGGCACCCTGTCCTGTTGTTCTGTTGAGTGTCGCGGGAGAGGATAGACCGAATATAATCACTTTGTCTTGGGTAGCAAATGTATGCAGTAATCCGCCGACAATCGTTGCGGGAATAAGACCTGAACGTCATAGCTACGAACTTGTCAAGAAAGCCAAAGAGTTTGTTCTCAATATTCCATCGATTAATGAACTCGAAGGAACAGAATTTGCAGGTACAAAGTCTGGAAGGGATTATGACAAATTTGCTGAGTGTGGTTTTACTCCTGAGCCAGCCTCAAAGGTCAATGCGCCTATGATTAAGGAGTGTCCAATCAATATCGAATGCAAGACCACACAGGTCGTTCCCTTAGGTGCACATCATCTTTTCATAGCAGAAGTTGTTGCAGTTCACATAGATGAATCTGCTCTAAATGAGAGAGGTCGTTTCGACCCCACAAAGGTATCTCTGTTTACCTACTTACCCTTGAACGGACAATATTGGTCACTTGGTAAACATATTCCCTAATTCAACTATGGGCTCTGAACTGGTATTTCAATAGATTCTTCCTCTTCATCAAATGGAATCGGTGGTTTGAGGTATTTCACTGAAAAGTTTTGATCAGATTCGCGAATGATCCAGGCACCTAGTGGCACATGAGATTCTTTCAGGAAGATATCAAAAGTGATCCCTGGGAACTCTACTACAATGGGTTGATGACCGAGTAGAATGAATAATCCAGTTGCTTCAAAGGCCTCTTCTAATGTTTCCATTTTTGCCAAGACCGGGACCCAATCTTCACCATCCCATTTGAGGAATGGCCAAGCTTTTTTCGGGGGCCACTCCCCTTTACTGACCAGAATATACTCGTTGTCGTAGCGTTTGTAAATAGTGGGGAAATGGCGGCATCTTACAAGAAATATTCCTGCTTCTTTAGCATCAATCAAGGTTGTGAAAATCTCCAATTATATCACCCTAGTAGTCTTCTTTCCAATACTACGTGGGGATAACATCTGAGAGCACACACTACAAATGCATTGCTTGAGAAGAACCTAAAACATGATGAAACAACATCAATAGAGTGATTTGATGGAGCTCAGATATTACGAGCATAAAAGGCAACGACTTGTACAGAAACCATCATTACACTACTTGGAACCCTTTGCACTCACGATTTTTATGACATCTCGGTCCTTTAACTCGTGTTTGTCAGAGATTCGCATCTTGGTTCGAGCATCTATCCCATGAATAAATGACTCCATCAAGTCAGTATGAATATGTCCTGCAAATTCCTTAGCATTTGTTCCCTCTGGAATAAGATATACATCTGGAAGTACATTGCCATCACTATCAGTGAGAGAATTTGCGTCATGAACAGGATACACTGTAATCATCTGCAGAAAATCAAATACAGCTCTGTTCAGTATGTTTTGAACTCCCGCACCTCCAAACTTCTTCAGAATGTGCTCTCTTATCTTCTCCAATTGAGATAGTTCATTCTCATTCAGACTATCTGGGGTGAGAATTCGAAAATCATCATCCCCAGGAATGTATTTGATCACTCCTTTTTGCTCCAGGTCTTTCAGAACCTGCTCAGCAAGAGCACTCACAGGTACAACAAGATAGTCTGGAAACTCTTCCTTCAGACGTTTCAAATTGTCCTCTGCGTTAGGTCTATCTATTTTATTTGCTGCAATTATGATGGGTTTTGCAATCTTTTGCAAGGTCTGTACGAAGGCTCTCGTTTCCTCATCAGTCCATTTGTCAACAGATTCCGCCTTGAGATCTGAGGCTCTGATTGCCTTGAGAATATGGACTCTTGTTATCTTCAGACCTGACAACTTTTCCAAAAGCAGTTCCTCAAGTTTCGCTCCCTCTGACCTAACCCGCCCTGTAATCCGTCGCCAGTCTTTCTGGATTAGTCCAAGCATCCACTCAACTAGTTCTTCCTCAAGAAACCTCACGTCATCGACAGGGTCATAACTTCCTGCATCAACTTCTTGCCCTTCTGCATCAAGAGCTCCACTAGCATCAACAATATGGATGAGAACATCTGCTTGTCTGAGTTCATCAAGGAACTGATTTCCCATTCCTTTACCTTCATGAGCTCCAGGAACCAATCCTGCTACATCAATCAATTTTATTGGTACCAGACGAACTCGTTCAATACAAATTGAGTTCTGTGGATTGTCTTCCACATCGAAATCTGCGCAAGCACACGCGGTCCGGACGTGCGTCACACCTACGTTGGCTTCGATTGTTGTGAAGGGATAACTTCCCACCTTGAAATCGGTCATACATGCCGCGTTTGTAAACGAAGTCTTTCCACACGATGGCTTACCAACAATCCCAACACTAAATCCCATGGTATGTCACTTCCTGAAACCTAGTTTCTTTTGTTCCTCACCTAAAGATAAAACTTCACTCCAACCTATATCTATCCAAAAAGATTCAGTGAAATTATTTAACAAACGTAATAAGAAAGCTCACCAATATATATGTGGGGATATAATTGCATAGACGAAGAAGAGGAGGCCGTGGTAGGTTCCCAATCCAACCAAGAATCCGGCGTAAACCCTTAGCCGAAAGCATGACCCCTGAACCACGAAGTGTACGTGAACCTATCTACATTGATCTGGCGGAAGCTGAAGCATTGAGGTTAGTGGACTTGGAAGGCATGTATCAGGAGCAGGCAGGTGTTTCGATGCAGGTGAGCCGAGGAACGATTTGGCGTCTACTAGCCAGCGCCAGAGAAAAGGTGACACGGTCAATATTCGAGGGTCGATCTCTGGTGGTCGGCCTTCAAAATGAAAATGAGACCTGACAGTCCAACGAGTCAGAAATTTACAAACGGCCATGCATGATGGATGACCGTTTGTTAAGTATGTGAAATGCTGTCTAGCATCCCTCCCCTTCCACTGCACCGTCTTCCAGTTCTAGGTATTACTAACAATTTAGAATGGCAAAAGAGTCCATGAGAATAAGCCCTCTGGGACATCGTCATACGCGATGCCCGCTTATATAGAGAATATGGAATCAACTACATGGAGAGGATTACGATTCAACTGGACATGCCTACCCGGATTGAACCTATCGGTAACTACGTGATCAGACGCCCTGGTATCCCCAAATGGTGGGACCCCGTGGCCCGACCACACGTTGCAGTGATTATGAGGGATCCCATTAATGGCGGAGATATCAAGTACTTCCTCTCAAAATGTGGTGAGAAAGACAGTAAAGGACGCACGGCTCTTGATGTGGCTGATATCGATAGTCTCCCTAAAGGAACACTCCTTGAGGTAAAGTACAGTGCTATCAAGGCCAACCTATACAAAATGGAGATGGTTGGAGCCGTACCCTGTTGGCGATGGATTAACCGTATTCAGGGCCTTCAAAGCTTTGAGTCTGAGTCACTTGACTGGAACTACCGCGTTGACAGTTCTCTTGAACAGAACGGTTATGCGTTAGCCTAAGTTTGGACAATCTCCTCACATAGTAAGTGAGATACCATCTACTCATATATTGGCTCTCCTTTTTATGCTAGATACACATCGTCTAACTAGAGGAAGATGTGATGGAACCATTTGAACTTATGAAAGGTGTATATTGGGTTGGCGCATTAGACTATCACATTCGAAACTTTCACGGTTTTAGTTATACAACACACCATGGCACAACCTACAACGCATATCTAGTAGTTGGAAAGAAAGTGGCATTGGTTGATTCCGTGATGGGATCTTTTAGAGATGAAATGCTTACGAGAATTTCCAGCGTTATCGCCCCGCAAAAAATCGATTACATGATATCAAACCACACAGAGATGGACCACTCAGGTACAACACCTGAAATTCTCAAAATGGCTCCAGATGCTAAACTAATCTGTACGCCCAAAGCTGTTGACCAACTCAAGAAGCACTATGACGATGGTTGGAACATTCAAACAGTAAAGACTGGTGACGAATTAGATCTGGGAGGAAAGACGCTCCGATTCTATGAAGCTCCGATGCTTCATTGGCCTGAGTCTATGTTCACGTATTATGTAGAAGAACAGCTCTTGCTACCAAACGATGCCTTTGGCCAACACTTCGCCACAGAACAACGCTTTGCAGACGAAGTTGATCAATATGTTCTCTGGCGGGAAGCTGAGAAATACTACGCAAACATTCTCTGGCCACTGAGCAGGATGGTCCGCAAGAAGATTGAAGAGGTTGTTGAACTGGGTCTTCCAATCAAGATGATAGCACCTTCACACGGTCTGATTTGGCGTAAAGACCCGCTTCAGATTGTTACTCGATATCTTGAATGGGCCAAGGGTGAGAGAATCCAAGATAAAGTGATAATCACCTGGGACACAATGTGGGAAAGCACTACAAAGATGGCACGTGCAATAGCAGAAGGTGTTCACAGCGAGGGGTTGGAACCTATCTTGAAACTCATTCCCCATAGTGACCGCTATGACATCATGGCGGACCTTTTAGAGGCAAGGGGAATTCTCATTGGAAGTTCTACCATGCATAATGATATTCTACCCAATGTGGCATCGATTCTCTCTGACCTTGAGATGCTGAAGCCTGTTGGGAAGAAGTGTGCGGCTTTTGGTTCCTACGGATGGGGCGGAGGAGCTGTCAAGAAGATTCAGGAGTCCATGGAAAAGGGGAAAATGGACATAGTCATGGAACCGTTCACGGTGAAGTGGGTACCAGATTCAGAAGAGTTAGAGCAAGCCTTCAAATTTGGAAAAGAGTTCGCTCGAAAGGTGAAGTAAGCCAGTCCTACGAATAACTTTAAAACTCGGCCCAGCAAATCTAGCTTTGCAATAGCGGGTTGGGGAAGCCAGGCCTATCCCGCGGGGCTCATAAAAGCGGAAACGCTTGAGTTCCGTCTTCGGGAAACCCCGAGATCGGATGTTCAAATCATCCACCCGCTACCACTTCTTCTCTTCTGAAGCTTCATTCGCGTTGAACGCTACCTTAAGATAACAACGAGATTATCACAGGCATATGGCTCATAAAGGCGTAGGAGACCCGCAGATACAAGAGATTGCACCCGGAGTCTTCGTTGTCACCAAACTTGTTCACTTTTTTGCTAAGATTGGAGTGAATGCAGGGATTATCCAAACTCCTGAGTCTATCATTTTCATCGATTCTGGAATGTCAGCACACTCAGGAAAGTACCTTTGGGATTTTGCGAAGGAAAGGATGAACGGTACCGAAGATCTGTATCTAATTCTCACCCACAAAGACACTGACCACTGTTTCGGAATGAATGAGATCAAAAAGCATGGCGCTACTGTGATTGCTCACGAGCATACGGCTGAAATTCTGCATTCAGAACGTGACCTCTCCAAGAATGCCATTGCAAAGAGAGCAAGAAAACAGTACCATCCAGAGGATGTATTGGGAAACGTAGTGTTGAGCAGACCAGAACAGACCATTATCCGAGATACTACAATCAATCTAGGAGAAGAGATTCAGCTTCTATCTATTCCTGGACACACTCCAGGGGATATCGCGGTCTATCATCCCAGGTCTAAGGTTCTCTTTACAGGTGATGCAATCTTGGAGGTGATGGATCCGTACGTGCGTCCAGATTCCATCAACCTCAAGACATGGATTAGGAATCTGGAACGGTTAAGAGAACTAGACATTGAGTGGATTCTCCCTGGTCATGGGGTTTTGTCCAAACTGGAAATCATCGATTCCAATATTCTGTATCTGATGAGAGAACAACACTAACGGTCAATCTGCATATGAGCTGAAAAGGAGAAACTCAACCACAATCATGTGACACACACACATTGTTGTGTGATTCAAAATGGAGTAACTACACAATGATGTTACAAGTGGCACTTCTCGTGGGAATCTATGCTATTTGGATTGTCCTTCTCGTGAATGCAATGGTTTCAAGTGAGGAGATTTCGTTGACGGTGGCCACGTTACCATTCATTGTGACATTCCCTATTGCGCTAATCATTGCTGCATGGATAGAGATCTACGTCCCAGGAGTTTTCCTTGCAGATATAGTGCTCACAATGATAATTGGTGTTCTGTTATTTGTTAGGTGGGTAATGGCTATTGTTGGTGAATGACCAACTACTTACTCCTGCGTTTGAATTCGGTGTATCCACAACGACCACATGCAAAACGATCGCTGTGTTCAGCCATGAAGGTGCCCTTCTCACAACGGGGGCAGGTCTTCTTAGTCCGAGTGATATTCCCTGATTTGTCAACCTTGTACATGTCTTGCGCCTTTGTCATCTAAGACTCACCCTCTGGCTTTTCCTCAGATTTCTTCTCTGGTTTTTCCGCAGACTTTTTCTCTGGCTTTTCCTCAGATTTCTTCTCTGGTTTTTCCTCAGACTTGTGTCTCTTGATAATATGGTCAAGCTCTATTCGTTTCATCTGTTCGGAATCAGTGTAGATTCTGGCTGATCCCTCGGTTATTCCAGCGCCGAACTTGGTGTCAAGACTCTTGATTACCACATTGTCTTTCTCTGAATCAAACTGTGCAACAATCTTCGCACGGATATCAGCCCGACTTGGAGTGCCTGCTCCAGAATGGTCAACCCTAAAGTCGACTTCCTTTCTCGCAAGAGGTTTGTTCTCCTGTTCTCTTAGAATTTCGATTTTCATTGGTATCACTTACCGAAAGTCAGACCGTATCCGGCTTGGGTCAACCGTTCGACTTGAGGTGGTCTAATAAAGCTTTCACCACTGACACGAAAATACCTAGCGCACCTTCAGTGCATATTTCCCAGGCTTGTCAATATTGAGTCGTGAAGCAACATAAGATGAATTTCTAGGGTCTTCACGTTTATTCCGACCTGGAAGAATCACAACAATTCCGGTGTACGAAGTAGAGAGATTTGTACTCTTGCAATTAGGGCACATATTCTCTATAGTGAGGAAATGACAGGCTCGACAGGCTTTAGGTTTGGCTATCAGTATCCACTCCTTTACTATTTCCTCTTCTTCTTCTTATCTTTCTTAGTTTCCCCACGGGCAGCCTTCACATCATCCTCAATCCATGAGCGACTAGGTCCGATTTTGCCTAGAAATGGCTGTCTCATTGTGAGGCCGAGTTTTCCAGACTTGTTACCGGATTCAAAGCTTATCGACGTGACTCTAGCTCGAACCATATCTCCTTCCGCCAGAGTTCTTCCAGTTTCTTTTCCTAATAGTGTATTTCCTTTCGAGTCCTGGGTAATGAAGTCGTCACAGATCTGACTGACGTGACAGAGTCCATCAAGGGGTCCCATTCGAATGAAAGCTCCAAAATCCATGAGTTCGACAACATTGCCCTCAACGAGTTCGTGTCGCAGTGGCTTGAACACAAGCACGCGATAGGAAACTGCATGATAAGTTGCACCATCGCCTGGCATCAGACGTCCATGACCAATCTCATCAATCCCGATGACTGCAATCATCAGACCTATATCCCTGTCCAGAACATTCTCGTGCTGCTTTCGCAGGTGCAACAAGGCAGCATCTTCTATTGGGGAACCAAACTGAGCTGGTGGAATTCGCACTACATCTTTTACTGTCACTATGCTGTACAACTATTGACACTCCTTGTCTAGCAGGACGAGTTTCTTCAGAACAATCAGACTCGGGAACTATTCTGAGGTCTAAACCCGACGGCTCAGCGCAGATTCGCTTTGTAAAACATAAAAACGTTGTGACACGGTTCAAAATACAGAACCTTCGAGTGCGAGGTACTTTTTACCTCTGAGTAATAGAACTGGCATTCCTTGCGAAGTTGCTCTCTCTCTAAGTTCTCGGTCATTTGTTGCCAGAACACCATTCACAGATTTGGTATATTTCAAGAGCTGGTCATCTACAGGAGTGCCTTTCAGTGATGAGTCAGTCCTTACAATTGTGCATCTTTCTGCTAAATCTAGTGCAACTCTGAATATACGCGCCTCTGTTCTACTCGCCCTCTCAAGCTTTGATTTGATCTCTTCTATAACCGAATCTAACAGAACAAACTCCACTCTTCTTTCCAGAACTCGCTCTGCCTCAGAAAAGACATCCACTCCGAATTGTGCTGGGACTGTGAGGAAGTTTGTATCGAGTATCAACGGAATTGGCATAGTTTTCACCGAGAGTGGTCGTCTAAATCTCAGCATGGCCTATTAATCGCCACTTGTTTTCCACTCTGCGTCCTATAGCAATTCGCTGACCTTTTTCAGCAACCACGGGTCGTTTGAGAGTCAATTCAATCTCGTCACCATGAAGTCTGGTGATAACACCTACTGTTGGAGCAGTTCCCAACACAAGCATCATAGGTTCGTTAAGACGGAGGTTCTCTACTTGCTTCTTTGATTCAATTCCAACAACACGCTGCATGAGAGTGGGTTTGATCATAAGTTTATCAAAGATCTTAGGCATTTTTCCAACTTTGCCAACTACATTGCCAACAAGCCGATCTGCACGTGTTGACGCAGGATCAAGGGCAGTTCCCACACCGATGAGCCCTCCGGGATAAGCTTCTTGAAGTGAGTTACCACTACCAGACAAGAGGCTTACAACCTTCGCCTTGATAGGTTTGAATCCTTTCTCACCTTTCGCACCGGGAGATATCTCAATCTCATCCCCGAGGCTTAGTTTTCCTTGAACAATAGAACCACCTACAACACCACCCTGCATATCATCTGGTAATGTACCGGGTCTGTTTATGTCAAAAGAACGGGCAACGAACATTTTGGGTACAGCTTCATCATCTCTTTCTGGAGTCGGAATTATTTCCTCAATTGTCTGAATGAGTTGATCCGTATTGGCTCCAAATATTGCGGAAACTGGAACAATTGGTGCATCCTCTGCAGTTGTCCCCTTGACAAAGTCCTTGATCTGTTGATAGTGCTCTAATGCTTGTTCTTTGGTCACAAGCTCAATCTTGTTCTGAACAATGATGATGTTCTTCACACCTATAATCTCAAGCGCCCGTAGATGCTCAGAGGTCTGAGGCATCGGACAAGGTTCATTAGCAGCAATCACCAGAATTGCTCCATCCATCAGACTAGCTCCACTTAGACAAGTTGCCATCAGTGATTCGTGACCAGGACTGTCGACAAATGAGATTTCCCTAAGAATCTCCAATTCTCCTTTACACTTACTACACTTACCCTCTTTTGCCAGGTGTGATGTAGTATATGCTTCGGGTTCTGGACATTTCTTACATTTCATCAGAGTGGTTGCAGCATATCCAAGTCTAATCGAAATACCTCTTCTTATCTCATCAGAGTGGCGATCGGTCCATTCCCCTGTGAGATAGGAAACAAGTGTAGTCTTGCCATGGTCGACATGACCCAGTGTTCCTATGCTGATTTCTGACTGTCCCTCGTACTTTCTGGTCACGTAATCTTCACTTCCAGCCTCTAGGGTGTTAGTCACTCTCTTCACGTTGCACATATGAAGGCTATGGTTTGTTCGACCCATTAACTACGATCCGGGAGAAGATGACCCTTATGTGGCCTTCATAATGAGTTCTTCGAGGGGTGTAGTACCTTTTTCCTCTATTCTCATATTAACCTGTGATATATCAGGGCTGAGTTCTCTACCGCGGACCGTCTTTCTTTTTGCAGTCCCTTTTCTCTGGGGTCTAAAGCCAGGAGTACCATGTATCAAAACACGTTTCTTACCACTTCCATGAACATCAGGTCGAATTGGGAATCCAGAAGTATCGCTTCCTCCAGTGATCTTCAACTTGTATCCAGGAAGGCCTAGAACATCTCCCTCAACAATTTCGCCAACAGTTTTGCCCGCAAGAGCATTTGTCTTGGCATCATCTAACTCATACTGGATGGCTTTTCCAGTTTCTGGATCTGATATCACAAGTTTGTATGGCAATTATTGCTTCGCCTGCCTGGAATGGTGGTATGGGTCCCATAGGACTCCAGCAGTAGCGAAATTGACTCACTTTATGAGGATTGCGGTCGGACCTCGGCACTTCGTGACAATGGACGCTCGTTATGCTTTTACCTCGTACATAAGCATTATAACACGTATACCTCATCTGCGCGCTACAGACCCCTCGGATTGACATTTTATGGATCCATTGACTGCATTTGCACTCATCGGTATAATCTGGCTTGTGATATATTTCATTGCACAGTATATCGGTGTGGAAAAGCTCCAGAAGAGGGGTATAGACGCTGGTATGCCATTCTTCTTCATGTGGCGGACTCAACGTCTGAATGCATTTCTAACAAGGATGGGCAAGAAGTTTCCTCGCGTTTTCTTCAATATCGGTATTGTTGTAGGCTTTGGAGGAATGATTTTTGCCTTCTGGATGTTTGGTGATAACCTCATCAAATTCTTTGTGGAACCTGCAGCTGCTGGAGGAGTTGTGCCAATAATCCCTGGTATAACAATCACAGGACTTCCCCTAGTCTACCTGTTAATTGCCTTGGCAGTCACCCTCCTCACCCACGAATTCGCTCATGGTCTAGCCTCTTCTAAAGATAACATCACGATAAAGAGCTCAGGACTGTTAGCCTTCTTGGTCTTATTTGGAGCCTTCGTTGAACCTGAAGAAGAGGAATTCGAGAAGGCAACTCCTCAAGCTAGAATGCGGCTGCTCGCTGCCGGATCCTTTTCGAACTTTGCGTGGGGCTTTGTATTTTTCATTATCCTGCTTAATTTCAATCCAATGGTATCAATTGCCTATAATCCCCCCAGTGGTGCATTCATCTATGATCTTCAAGCTGGGAGCCCAGCTGCTGAAGCTCTTGATGTGGGTGCCGTTATCATTGGACTCAATGATACAACAATTTCAAACTGGACTGCTGTCAGTGTATTCATGGCCGATGCTTCAGCAGGTTCTCAATTGGCAATACATACTCTCGAAGGGGATGTAACTATAATATTAGCAGCCAGCGAACTCAATGCGTCAAAGGGATATATGGGCGTGTTCGGAGCTGATTACTGGGAACCCAAACCCGGCTGGGATCTATTCCTCACACCTATGTTCGTATTCCATCTAAATCAAGTAATCTTCTGGTGTTACCTAATCCTACTATCAGTCGCCCTGTTCAACCTACTTCCAATACCTCCACTTGATGGAGACAAGCTACTATCCAATGGTCTCAGTCTTATCATTAAGGATGAGAAGAAAATCAAGTACATCATGTGGCCTTTGCGAATCGCTGCACTTGTAATTGTGGTACTTAGTATAGTTTTGAGCCTATGGATGGGTAAGGGACTCTTCGGATGACCATTTTTGGTTCTTGTGGGACCTAAAAAGGTATGAACTTGCATGATAATCCGATGAAAGATGATGACCCATCAGATTGGAACAAAACAAGAGGTAAGAGAAAGAGCCAGAAAGGCACTAGCAGATTACCTAACGATGTTTATTCCTGGTTCATGGAAAGAACCTCTCTCCAAGCTGAAGCTACTACTTCAAGCAAATGGTGATGTGGACTGGGAGGCACTCAAGGGTTATGCCCTGATGATTTTCGACGAACAGCGTCTGTCAGAAGACAGAGTCGAATGTCTAGCTAGAGTAGAACGCCTTAGTGAAACATTCAAGGAAATTCATAGCATTTTATCTCCTGCAGAATGGCACAAGACAGTTGATGATATCATTCATGCCGCTAATTTCAGGACTAGTAAGGCAGCTCTTCATTTCAAACGAGTCCCGGTTATCGATGATCTCAAAGGGAAAGAGAAGAAGGATGTCAAAACTAAGACTTGAATCACATATGAAAGGTGCATGTGAATATCTTTAACTGAAATCTAGTTGATTGACGTCTTGGAGTTGCCGAGATGCAATCCGGATGTTCGAAATGTGGTAAACCTGCAATATATCTTCGAAGATATACTTCAGAAAGATTGTGCGATTCATGCTTAGTCCAGACCACGTTAGATAGAGTCCGAAGGACAATCAATCGTCACAAGATGCTTGAAGATGAGGATAGGATTGCTGTTGCTATATCTGGCGGGAAAGATAGTGCAGTCCTTCTTGATATCCTTCGTAAAATAGAGAGTAATTTCCCCAAATCTGAAATCATTCCTGTGATCATTGATGAGGGAATTCATGGATATAGGAATGAGGCTCTAGAAGCAGCTCGAGAACTGACTAAGTCCTTTGACCTCGATCTTGAGATATTCTCATTCAATGATTTAATCGGTCACTCGCTAGATGAAATAGTAGAAATGCGGAATGAGAGGTCTCTGGGTGCGTGCTCATACTGCGGAGTCTTTCGAAGACGTGCACTGAATGCGGCGGCACAGCAACTCGAGGCTGATGTGGTAGCAATTGGTCATAATCTCGATGATGAGGCTCAGACAGTCTTGATGAACATCATGCGAGGAGATAGCCGGAGGATTGCAAGAACAAATGTTCCGCGCAGTAGGTCTTTAGAGGGCCTTGTCCCACGAATCAAACCAATAGCCGAGATTTCGGAGAGAGATATCGTAGCATACGCACATCATCTTGAATTAGTTTATCATGATGCTCCATGTCCATATGCAGGAGAGGCTTATCGAAACGACTTGAGATTGTTTTTGAATGAAATGGAACACAAGCGACCTGGTACTCTTCTTGCAGTTCTACGTTCAGCTGAAACCATGACTGCTGCATTTCTAGACAGTCCTTCTACTTGGAAACCGATGACGTGTGAGAGTTGCACCATGCCTTCTTCAACCAAATTGTGTAAAGCATGTGAAATGCTTGAAGAGTTAGGGGGATGAACCTAGAGTGGCCAAGAAACCCGAAATGCTACATGATCTCAGGCAAGTCCAATATGATCAGGATCATTGGAACCATCTAAGTGCTTTGAGAACCAATGCGCTTGAAATAGTCAATTCAATCAAATCGATAGCTGTTAACCCGTATGTGTATGGATCTGTTGCTCGAGGTGACATCAGCAAGTCCTCTGATATTGATATCATTGTACCTCGCCAAGTGTCAAGCTACAAGTTAGAGCTCGTATTGGGGCACCCCCTGAAGAGAGAGCTAGTCCAAGCCACACCATCAATGGTACTCAAGGGTCATATTCATCTACCTGAGAACATAGTTGTGACATTTCCACTGTTCAAAATGATGTCAAGGGAAGAAGAGTTCTACCGCTGGGGTGGAATAATCGATAACATTGGTTTGGAGAACAATGTACGAGTACTTGGTGTTGACAAACGTTTAATTCTCATAGAGCCAACAGATGATGGACATAGTGAGTACGGAGTCATAGGACACGAATCTGAAATAGTCAAGAGGCTCGATGTTAGTATTGGAATTGCTGAGGAACGTGTGAGAGTTTTATCGCGTCGTGATAGTGTTGGAAGAACAGGTGTCTACCTTACAAGAACACTCAACGAGGATGAGAGTTTTGAGGAAGTAGCAAAGAAACTCCAAGATAGCGACCCAGCACTACGACGTACGATTGAACGTCGAGAGGGTAAGAGGTGACGTATTGAATCGTAAAATCACCGAGCTTGAGTGCGACTCACTCCTCATTGGTGAACTCCCTGATGGTTGCAGACTCTGTGCAAAGGGGTCTAAGATGGTTTTATTCGTAACGGGTCTTTGTGACAGTTCATGTTACTATTGTCCCATATCACAGAATAAGGCTGGACATGATGTTGTTTTCGCTAACGAAATGCCTGTATCTGACGAAACTGACATTATTTTTGAAACAAATGCAATTCAGGGTGAGGGCGCTGGGATAAGTGGTGGTGATCCGCTCTGCAAATTGGAACGAACTTTGGAGTACATACAGTTGTTGAAGAGAGAACATGGACCGAATTTTCACATTCATCTCTATACAAGTCAGACAGATATCAGTGAAGTTGATCTTCAGCGACTGAAAACTGCAGGGCTCGATGAGATACGGTTCCACCCGCAGACAAGTGATTGGTCTGGAATTCAACGAGCGATTCAGGTAGGATTTGTGGTGGGAATTGAGGTTCCTAGTTTACCGGGAAAACATGATGATCTTATTGAGTTGACCAGAAGGGCCGAAGAGATGGGAGTTTCCTTTCTTAACATCAACGAACTAGAAGCCAGTGAAACCAATTTTGACAAATTGGTATCACTAGGAATGAGACTGACCAACATGGATGGTGCACGCATAAAGGGAAGTGCATCTACAGCACGGAAGGTCCTAGAATGGTCCAAAGACAATCTTCGGAATCTCTCTGTGCACTTCTGTTCAGCCCGTTTCAAAGACTCAGTTCAAATGAGAAACAGGCTTGAACGCAGACTTGAACAAACTATACGTGAGTTAGAAGAACGTGATGATTCTGATCCCCTATTGATACTTGGTATTGTAAGAGCACCTCATGGAAGTCTGCTATCATCATCTGAGCTGGAATCTATATACCAAATATTGGAAACTCAATTTAGTGTTCCCATTAACCTTCTCAATCTAGATGAAGAACGAAAACGGATCGAAATAGCTCCATGGGTGTTAGAAGAAATTGCAGAAACGCTCAGAAACACCATTACAAACATCGTTGAGATTGGTATCGCTTTCGAGTATCCAACCTGGGATCGTCTGCAGACTATGTTCAATCCGCTCTGATTATTGAGTAATCCTGAATCGTAATATCGCCCCTATACCTCCGAGGCGATGCAATTGATCCCCAGCGGGATGGTCAGTAGAAACCACGTGAAACTTACCTCTGGTCTTCTCAGTCTTTCTGATCAACGCATCCATCCAACGACGTGCTCCATCGGTACCCTCTCTGAGTTTCTTATCAGTAATCAAGAGTTCTTCTACTGCTCCATAGTCCACAGCATTTGAAACCTCATCATTCCCATATGCACCAAGACCATCATCCTTTGAAATATGCTCAATCAGCTTTTCGACAAGTTGGGTTTCAGTTTCTACTTTCAGCTTGATTACTGCCTTTGAGATGATGCCACGAAAGAGAATTTCCTTTGCTCCAGGAAGTCCTATAGAATTAGCACTCTCTACTACAACTGGAGGTAAATCCTTGAGTTTGGCTGCAACTAAATAATCTCGGAAGTGATCCTTTACAAATCCTGGTCCTGCGATGACAATCAATCCAAATTCATGTTGTTCAATCTGAGAACGAAGAGCAAGAACTGTGTCTGAGAAGAACTCCTTCATAGTGGCATCGTATGACTTCTGATCTCCCCTTTTTCTGGATATGCTTGTGCGAATGCGTACAGCTTCTCGAATCCCAAAATCCGCAGCTAGAAACATTTCCGTAGTCCCATCCTCTATAGTGACTATTAGGCACATGGGCCGTAGTTGTGTCTTGGATGCTTCCTTGAGTCTATCTAGCATAAAACCAGGCCAGTGCTCTTTGACCACTGTCAGAGTGTCACCCGTTTCGACATTTATTGTGTGATAAGAACCGATGTTGACCAAATCGCTAGGACCCTCGAGAATTTTTCCCTTTATCCGCACTCTGTTTGAAAATGTGTGAAAAGAAACATCCTCAACCTCGAGTTTCAGAATCATAACTTTTCTGACACTATCCTGTTTTCTCCTATCTTCATCACCCACCCTTACTCGACGAGAGGTTCGTGAGATGATGATATCGCTAGGTCCAACTACATTGTAAAGATGCCAAAGATCATCTAGAATTTCAATTTTTAGCACAATCTTGCCTTCTTTGAGGACCCGCTTTACGATTTTCAAGATGCCACCTTCGGTCTGCAGTGTGTGTCAGAAGAAATAGTCTCTGCTAATCGATGACTCAGATGATTTTTGTCCAAGATAGTATGGATTTTCATCATTGATACCTTTGCTCAGAACATTTGCTCGCTGTACATGGTCTGGCATAACGAGGTCGTGGTTATCCTGTACTGCTAGGTCTCCTGCAATCCTTATGAGACCGCCTAATTCGCGCAACCGCAAGGTGAAGGAGTCCCTCTTATTGTCAAGTTGAAATGCCATCTCTTCCGCTACGTCTAGGACAATTCTAACCGATTCTGCAGTCAAGTGAGGAATCCTGCCATCTTCTTCCACAGTCTGTGATACAAATCTCACTATTCCATTAGTGGTCTTTGGACTCTTTTCAGTCCAAGAAGCCAACATCACCTCGTAACCATATCCACGAATCCGCGATCGTATAGGTGAAAGGATATTCACGAGATTCTCAACATTACACGAAGCAAACAGGATAAAATCGCAAGGAATATCATCTACGCGAACTGCAGCTCCAGAGCTGAGTGGATTATGTCCTGAAATAGAGTATACGCGGTCCTGCATCGCCGTGAGCAAATGGTTCTGATAACTTCCCAGAGCAGCAATCTCATCAATATAGAGAATCCCCTCATGCGCTTCATGTATTGCCCCTGGAACGACTCGATGATGCGCTGCTAATCCAAGTGATTCCGCACTTCCGTATGGGTCGTGTTTCACGTCTCCTAGCAGCTCAACTGGACTGGCTCCACTAACCCTGATAAAACGATTAGAATCTAATGGAACAAGCACGCGTTCTTGCTTGTTTGTGTCATCCAGCGGATGTTCCTGTTGCATACTCGCCCCCTTTCTGGTGACCATAATTTCACCCTGTTCCGTACGCTCATACGTGACTTGATAGGACTTACCGGAAATATCTTCCAGGTTCGTTATTGTTCTAAGCGCGGGTTCTCTCACTACGTCTAACATTCTAAATAGACCATGATATGATTCCCCTTGTGCCCAATCGAATCGTTTCTCAGCCCCACAGTTGATACATGAGTTCTCATCTGGTGTGGAAATACTACTGCACGCTGGGCATCTGAATCCCATTTTGATAGATATGTCAAATGGAAGTCTATCTGGCGTAACATAGAGAGTATCGTGGATGCTGATGACTTTGGATTCCGACTCTACATCTTTCTGAGAAGAGCGTTTGATCACGATATCTGGTCGGTCTGGTTGAGAAGGATTGTATCGAAGTCGTATCTCTTCACTTGGTGCTTCAAGGAGTGAATATGCGGCCTTTGCAATCATCGACTTCCCTATTCCTGGCACACCACAGAGTAAGACATGTCTATGTTGTTTTACAGCCGAACGAACTAGAGAAACGATATGCTCCTGTCCTATTATTCTCTGGAATGGATCTGATGGGATTTCCACCTGTGCAGTTGTTTCTAATCCATCCAAGATTGATGTCACATTGAAGAGCCTCACTTCTGCTCCGTATGTTAAATTCATGAGGCAACGAGATAATTGTGAGTATTACTCATTTGCTAAAAAAAAGAGGATTGTGAAGCTCCGAGGAGCCTCACTATTGACCTAAATCGTCAAATGTAAAAATCTTCATGCTATCAGATTTACTCTCGATGTCTGCGACAGCTGCTCCAATCAAGATCTCTGTCTTCTTCTTGCTGGCAATGTCCACAAGGCGTTGTGTTATCACACCGTCAAAAACTATTGCAGGAACTGTTTCTTGAGCCTCCAAGGTCTTTGCCAGTTCGGCCACTCCGCACTCCACAAGAACCTTCTTGTTTTTGTCAAACAAGATAGCTTTGAACGCTTCTTTGATTTCACCAATTTTTTCAATGTAGGCTTCATCAACTGTTATGGGCTCCCTTCGTGAAGGTCTCCGAGCAGGCGGAGCTCGACGTTCAATTCGTTTTGGCGCTCTCGTTGTTCTCTTTGGTTCTCTTTTGGTACGAATGGGTTTCTTTTCTACACGTTTTTGTATCCTTGGACGTGTCCTTCTTCCTTTGACTAAAGCAAGTGCCTGAGCAGCTGGAATTTGAGTTTGGAGTGCTTTCGTCACCTCGCGTCTAGTGAGATCTTCAACCTCTTTACCTTCGGGGGCTCGGGCAATGTAGTCTATTTTTGCTACTTGCATAAGTTCCCTAAATATCAAGTCTCCACCTCTGTCGCCATCGAGAAAAGCAATCACCTTCTTACCCCTCTTCTTTGTGAGGTCAGCAATGCTTTTCGGAACGTGAGTTCCCTCCACAGCAACAGTGTTGGTAATTCCACACTTAATCAGGTTAATGACATCAGCCCTACCTTCTACAATGATGATCTCTTTGCTTTTAGCTACATCTGAGCCAGCTGGAAGTTTGTCCGGTCCGAACTTGGACACAGGGACTTTACTTCCTCTTGTGACGGCAGTCCTTATCTCATCAGTGCCTGGTGAGATATCCTCCTCCCATCCTTTCAAGATGCTAATTGCTCTGCTGACGACTTTCCTTCTCTTTGCACCGCGAATGTCTTCTAGTTTCTCAAGAATGACCTTTGCTGCGCAAGGACCTACTCTATCAACAGTTTCTAGAGCTGCAGCAAGTATTGCCGTGGCAGTCTTGTTGAGTGAAACTGGAATTACAATCTCTCCAGTACTCTTTCCACCTGATGATCTGATAGCAATCTGAATTCTTCCTATACGACCAGTGCGCTGAAGTTCACGCAGATCAAGATCCTCTCCGAGTAACCCTTCAGTCTGACCAAATACCGCACCAACAACATCGTGCTTGTCAATTACGCCGTCAATTTCGATTCTTGCGCGGATGACGTACTTGGCTGCACTCTGGTCGAAGTCTGTTCCTATTTCTATACACGTCTCCTATGTTATGCTACCACGTTTCCTCGCGTATAGACCGAGGTGATTCCTTCCTGCGTCTTGTCACGGACTGACTGGCTTATGCTTCTTGACTGTGTTTGGAATGAAACCTCTTTTGATACTCCTCTAACCCATGCCCGAACATATGCTATGATACTCGTGATGATAATCCTGTGAATGATAATCGTCCGAAGACTTTGCGCAGTGTCCTCACCGACTCATTATTGGTCTAGAGCCAGGGTCCACGTGGCGCTGTGATATGATGATTTGCAGAGCACGGTTGGACTATATCCACCATGCTGTACACGGGGGCTGTTTCCCCAGTGTATTTGAAGATGTCGTTATCACCATATAATCTGTGTCCTAATGTCCTAAACAATCACAGAAAATGACAGATTCGCGCCAAGTGACAATCCTAATAACGAAATAGATTCAGTTTCTCTTGTTCAGGAGCATTTTGTCCCGTTCTCGAGGGCGCACTGAGGTTATGCCCATGAGGTGTTGCGCATAGGGCGGGTCACATCCTGAATGTTTGCCTGCCAAACACCAATAGGATGAGCCAAAACGGACTCGCTTGATAGGGATGATTGTCCTTTAGATGAACAGCGGGTCACCCTGGTTTCGTACATTGGCGGGCCGGTTGATGCCAAAATACCCGACACGAGACAGCTCAGTGGAGCCAGAGGCAATCTCTGATGCTGTGATGCTGGGAGTTAGTGTGCAGGGTAACAGGCATCGACCACCTTATTGAACTTGATCTCAGTTGATTCTCCAGGTTTGATGATGATCACTTTTGTATCTGGATTTGTTTCAGATACTAAGTGCTTGAACTTGTCAGGATTTGCTTCAATCACCGGGAACATGTCATAATGCATTGGAATCACATTTTTTGGTTTGAGAAGCTTTACTGCCAAGGCGGCTTGGTGTATATTTATGACGAGGATGATAGCAAGAATCTAAGAACAGTCACAACAGGAGGTGTTCGAGCACCTTTTAGGTAGTATTGAGCGTTTAATGGAGATAATTGGGGCTTCTAAATCCAAGATTAATCGAGTAAAAGATGCTATGAAATCTGGATTCAAAAGCGGTGTCAAAGAAATGGGTAGGATTGTACTAATGGAACTCCTTCTGAAAGTAACAGGAATCAGATAGACCAAATCGAGGAACTAAGAACAATTAACACTCATCCAGATGTGGTCCTTATCAATCTCCATCAGTACATACTCTCGGTGTACAAGTTGTGTGAAACAATCGTACAAAAATTAATATCCGATGATGAAAGCAAACGGATTATTCACAAATCCAAGACAGAAACTCTTTCTCCCCGTGATCAAGAAACATTCCGATTATATTTTGATGAAGGATTGAGTCACGATGAAGTAGCTAAGAAGCTTAGAATATCAAAATCCACAACAAATCGGACTTTCAAGAAACATGGATGGAAAGGACGCGTAGGCCGTCAATCAGTCACTGAACATGATGAAGATATCCACAAAATATACTTCCAAGACGGACTGTTAATCAGAGAAGTCTCCGACCGCCTTGGCGTATCTTATGCATTGATTGCTCACGCCTTTGAAAGAAACGGGTGGAAGGCCCGACCATCAAAGAGTTACAAACCAATCAACGAAGAGAAAGCGTACAAGTTATACTATGAAGATGGTCTTTCTCTGAAAGAAGTAAGCAAACGACTCAATGTTCCAGAATGCTCTGTAAAGCATGCATTTGGCGTATTAGGATGGGAGCGTAGAACAGGAGGAGGTCATGGAAGACACGCAATGGTACAAGTAGGAATGGAATTTCCTCTCATCCATGGTATCAGAGTTACAAATGAGGAACAGCTTGATGAACTCATAAACACACAGTTTCCCCAAATTAGACAAAACCCGAGTTTTCCTGAGCTTCTAGAACGTACAAAATTGCGTTTACAATTTGCTCAAAACATTGTAGATCGTGAAAAGGTGAGTACAGAAGTCCTTTCAAAATTTACAAAATCAACTGGAGTATCAGAGTGCTCTGTTCGTGACTGGACAATCAGAAACGTGTTTACTCGGCTGGAGAATATCCTTATGGATGCGTATTCTATTCAGGAGGCTAAGAAGTGGCTAGAGGAGATGAATCAGAAACTCAGTGGAGTCACAAATATCCAGATAATGGACCAAAGGCTGAATCAACTTTATCTTGGGGTTGAGATTCGAAACCTGCCGGGATACAAGCAACGAGTACTGAATGCAAAGAACTTCTTTCAGTTCCTCGATATAATGTCAGAGGGAGGGTCAGTGACCACTTTTGCGGAAGACCTTGGAGTAAACGCATCGAGTATTTCACGTTGGTTGAAACAAAACAGGATTCCCAAACTTATTCGAATGGCTATGCAAGTACCATTGGAAGAAACAAGACTTGGATGGAAATGGCTACCACTTACAATGGGAAACGGTCGTAAGATGAGTCGGTTCATTCAGGTTCCTGAGAAGATTTCAACTTATCAGAAATTGAGGGATGTCCTATCTCAAATCTCACCAATTGACAGATCAAACATGCATTCTTGGGAAAAACGATTAGGACCAATTTCACAGGAAGATGCTTTGATGTATGTTGTTGGTCTTGCACTTTCTGATGGTACATTTCGAACGAAGAAAATCTCCAACAGATTAACAATCTCATTAGGTAGAAAATACAACTGGAGTTTGCTCGTGCTTAATGCAACGAGATACTACTTTGGATTACTCGGAGTCAATACTAATGACATTGTGGAAATTGACCGACCATACAAATATGGAGAAGAGACACGCATATCACATCAATATCTACTCAGATTTTCATCTCCATTTGTTACTTGGATGAGAAAATCACTTCTGGGTGTCAGAAAGGATCAGGTAAAGAGCCGTGATGGAATTGATGCTGATTGGGTTCTTAGAATGCCTGAACACTTGAGAGTTTCCTTTCTTCAAGGAATCGCCGATGGTGATGGCTATGCATCAAGTGGAGGAGAAATAATTGGAATATCTACTAAAAATCACCAACATTTCTACAATTCACTTCTTCATTCACTTGGCATTCATTCAACAATACAAAAGCATTCAGTGGATATCAGAAGAAAGAATTCGATATTCAGATGCTCAGAATTAGGATTCTTCAGATATGCGTCGACTAGAGAAAATGAGGTAGAATCTCTTGCACAAATGAAGAAATCTCTAAGAGCTGGAATTATGGGCGATAAGGAAAAGGAACTCATCGTTTGTCTTCATAGAGAAGGTAAATCGTGGATTGATATCAGACTTGAGCTCTGGCGACAAATGGGAATATCTCGGAGTCCGAGAGTAATAAAACAGAGTGCAGAAACCTATAGATTGGTTTGACTCACGATTCCTCCATGAAAACGTTGTCCCTTAGAATGTGAGATCGATGCTATCACCAGGTTCTAGAATCTCAACACGTACTCCAGGACTTGAAGTTTCAACCATGCCCTTGAACTTCTCAGGGTTGGCCTCTATCACAGGAAATGTATTGTAATGCATAGGGATTACAACTTTAGGTTTCAGCAGTCTCACCGCATATTCCATTTGATGTATACCTCCTGTGAAGTAGGATCCTATAGGTAAAAACACCAAATCCATTGGGTACAATTCTCCCAGTAATTCCATGGATGAAAAGACACCTGTATCACCAGCATGGTAGAACGAACTACTTGGAAATCTGACCACAAAACCAGTCGGTGCTCCGGTACCTGCAGAATGAAATGCTTGAACAAGGGTCACCATAACTCCTCCGATATTCACACTACCTCCAATATTGAGTGTGTGAATATTCTCAACACCCTGTTCTCCTGCTTTATTTGCCAGCTCATTGAGCGCTACAAAATAGGCTCCAGTCTTTTTGCATATCTCCCGGCCTTCAACAAACCCATGGTCGGTATGGTCGTGTGTGACTAGTACAATATCGGCTTTGTCAACATCATCTATTGTGATTGGTGATGTTGGACCAGTGAGCCAAGGGTCAACATATACAATCTGTCCATCTTCTTCTATTTTGAACGATGCATGACCTAGAAACGTGACTTTCATAATCCAGTGTCTCCAACCTTATCCTACTCTTACTTACTTCTATGTTTTGTGCTACACAGGACCAAACCTACCCAATATGAAAGTTAATACATCATGGATGAAACGATTGAGATAGTGACAATCCATGGTAAAACCTCACCCCGACTTCATGAAATCTGGAAAAATCACAGCCCGGGTACTGAGTCTAGTTAGTAGTGAGGTTCGACCAGGAGTGAAAATCCTAAAAATGTGTCAGCTAGCCGAGAAGAAAATACTCGAATTTGGTGCAAGTGGGATTGCTTTTCCGTGTAATATATCGATCAATAACGAGGCTGCGCACTATACTAGTCCCCATGGAGATACCAAGCAGTTTCCTGACAAAGGCCTCGTAAAGATTGACATAGGTGCTCATGTGAATGGTCACATCTCTGACACCGCAATTACTGTGGACCTAGATGGGTCCTATGAGAACTTTGTAGAGGCTGCGAAAAGAGCCCTGGATGCAGCTATCGAAGCAGTGGTTCCAGATGTTTCACTTGGTGCTGTCGGCAAAGAAATTGAACGTACCATCAAAGGATTTGGTCTGAAACCTGTTCATCAGCTCACAGGACATCAGCTAAAACCTTGGAACCTTCATGCAGGAAAGAATGTTCCAAACATAGGAATGAAACTGACTGGAAAGATGCGCCTTGGAGAAACCTTTGCAATTGAACCATTTGCCACTAATGGGAATGGTACTATCAAGAGTGGACCAAAAACGTACATCTTCTCGAATGACGTAAGGAACAAGAAGAAGCTTGATAGTCAAACTCTTCGAGTCCGTAATATTGCTCGCAAGAGATTCGGAAACCTCCCATGGGCTTCAAGATGGGTCCATTCAAAGAGTGGAGATATTGATGTAGATGCAGCAATCAAAAAGCTTCAGAAATCAGGAGCAATTCATGGTTATGCTGTCCTATATGAGGGAAAGGATGGAATTGTATCTCAATTCGAGCACAGTTTATTTGTCGGTGAGAATGGGGCGATTGTTTCTACAAGACGTGGTGATGAAACTTCTTAGCGTGCATGGAACCGCTTAAGAGCACCTACTGGTTTTTTGTATTAGGTGATTCAGTGCCTAAAGGTCCAAGTCCTTCAGCCATTAAATCGGGAAAAATTGCTGCACGTGTGTTGAGTGAGATACGTACGGAAATTGAACCCGGAAAGAGAATCATCAAGATCTGTGCCCTTGCAGAGAGCAAGATCAAAGAGTACGGTGGTCGACCCGCATTCCCACTAAATGTTTCGATAAATCACATTGCAGCCCATAGTACATCCCCACGTGGTGATAAGAGTGAAATTCCAGAGTTTGGACTTGTGAAACTGGATGTGGGTGTGGTTGTTGATGGCTATATTACAGATACAGCGTCGACCGTGGACATTGATGGAACCTTAGAAGGATTTGTTGCTTCTACTGTAGATGCGTTAGCAGAAGCTACGGAATTGATGCAACCTGGAACCAATTTGGGAGAAATTGGAATACAGATAGAGCGAGTAATCAAAGATTATGGTCTTAGACCTATCAAGAATCTGTCTGGTCACAATCTCCAAAGAAACAGATTACACGCTGGGAAAAATGTTCCCAATGTAAAAACAAGAACTACTGATATCGTAGAGGTCGGAGAATACTATGCTATCGAACCCTTTGCCACAAGTGGTGCAGGAACTGTAATTAATAGCGAGTATGTCTACATCTTTGCGAACACTGGACTTGATGAACCACTTGAAGGAACAACAGAAAAGCTCAGAAAGTATCTACGCGACCAATATGGCCCCTTTCCTTTTGCTTTGCGTTGGATTGGTACTGGTGACAATGCTATAGACATCATCAAAGAAATTAAAATTCTGCTCAAGGAGACAGCAATTCGTGGTTTTCCAATACAAATCGAGAAAAAGAACCGTCCTGTGAGTCAGTCTGAACACACAGTCTTCATTTCAGAGAACGGTCCCATTGTCCTGACAAAACAAGACTAGATGTTGTACTTTTCATCCGGCTCTTCTCGAACAATGTATATGCCTTCAATAGTCATAGCACTCTGACATTTAGGACAAGTAACCTCGACTGGTTTCAAGATGTATTCTCCTTTTTGGAAGTCACGAATCTCTTTGAAATCACAGCTGTTACATCTGATTTCTGTGACTGTTGGTGGTGGAGGTTTCTTTTCCCTCTGCTTACTTCTTGATGTCAGCATTGCAAAGCCCATTGCCATCACGAACATCCCTACAAATGACCAGACAATAGATAACGAATCATTTGTTCCAATACCGACCCAGAGAATGAAGAATCCCGCTGCAGCAATGGCAAGTCCAATAATTCTACTAGCTAATCCCATCAACAACACCTCATAGACCGATACCTATTGTGTTTCCAATCCCCGCGAGAATCACACTGTCGCCGGGTTTAGTACGTTTGAGTATTGATGCCTTAATACGCTCAATCACTTCTGGCACTGAATCTAAGACACGTTTGTCCATCACACCTACGGCTGCAGCCTCATCCTCCTTGATGACAATGGCCTCAATGCCGATTCCGCGTTCTGTTGCTGATTGTTCCATTGCGTGTTTTTCAGGTCCTAGATCACCTATGGCGGCACCAGTTCCCTCTGAAACACGTCCCATCTCTTCACCTTCGAGTTTCAATGCAGCATCAATTGTGATTATTCGGGTCACTTTATCGCCATATTTGTCTACGAGCTTCTTTACACCTAATCCGGGTTTTCCCACTGTGCCTCCTGGACCGGTCGCTCTCATTGCATAGACAGTTCTTCCCTCGGCTTCAACCTTGTAGTATCCAACTTCACGGGCAATCTCTTGGTTGTAACTCTCGGGAGTTGCACCGTATTCTCTAGCAAACTTAGTAACAATAAGTGGGCCAATTCCATCTCCTATCGGCTTACCCTTTGAGAATGCGTCCAGAGCATCATAGTATGCTTTTGCCAGTCTCAGTAAATCTGGCAGTTGCATCTGAATCTGCATAATCATAATCTGGCTACCAGTCTTCTTTCCAAGTATGTAGAAGTGTCTGACAACTCTGTAGATGAGCCCAAGAACCTGAGTGACCTCCAATGTGTTCTCTAGGTTCTGATTCATTCCTTCACCAGACTCTGGAGCCACTTCTTCTACAAACTCTTGGAACCTATCTCTGCGTTCGTCAAGAAGGTGATCGAGTCTCTTGAGAATTCCTGCTGGATCTAGACTAACAGGCATGATTGTAAAGTAATCCATCCATCTATCAAGATCCTTTGCTACTTCCTCCTCTGACCTACCAAATTCTTTGAATGTGTCAATAGCAATCTGTCTCGATTCAATGAACATTCGCTTGAACTCGTGCAGTCCTGCTTCAATCTGCTTCAGGTACTGCCAGATTTGGAACTTTGCTCCATAGAGACTGAATAGTATTATGAATGCGAAGAAACCGATGTTGAGTAGAACACCTAATTCGCTTGTTTCACCGAGCTGCATCTATATCAAGCTCGGTGTCGTTTGTTAGTCTTTTAATGACTTCTATCTCTACATTTTTTATGAGATATCGAAGAAGAAGAATGTGGCAGCTCATGGGCTTGTCACGCGCTCGCGCAGCGCACATTTCCCATGACGGAAGTCGCCTTAACTTCTGAGTTCGGCTGAGATCAGGTGTTACCCGACTCCCTATGGCCGCCATCAAGACGATGGGTTTCCATGTTTGGTTTTAAGCATTACTCTTTGACAAACCATTAATGAGTTCATTCGAATGTTTCCAAGAATGTGCATCTTTATTGACAAGGTTAAACATTTTAGAATTACTTTCACAAGATTAAGGGTTATATTTGACCAAGATCGCAACAAAAAAAAACAAGGTCGTCCCATATGTGGGACGATATAGTCTTTAAATTACAGTCTATGACTGATAATTTGAATGATGTTTCATTAACGGAACCAAGGTTCTGGTTCGCCTACTCTATCATTGGGTGTCATTGTTTTATCACTATTATATTGTGACAAGCAAACACCTAATCTTACTACCAGAACATTGATTGATTAGTCAGATATCAAGTAATGAATAAAACTATCAAAACATACAATCGACATGAATTCAATTTGGTGCCCTTTATTTGGCAAAATCACAACATCTTGTGTAATTAGCATCCAAATTCAAGAGCTGGAAACACTATATCTGACGAAAGGTTCATATCGATTCCGTCATTTGCGCACCCGCTGGTCATCAGAAATCAACACCGGGGACGTGGCCTAGTCAGGTATGGTAACGGGCTCCAGATCTGGGCTCAATTCGAGTCCTGAAGACACGGGGTCAATATCTACCCGTTGCACGAAGACACTCGTCGATCGGGAGTTCAAAAAGTAATGTGCATTCGCACATAACTGGAAACTCTCCCCGTCCCCACCATCTCTCATATTCATGTATTTATGACCAACAAATCATTTGGACTAGCTATCGCTCATCCGCCATGCCCAGTTTTTCAAAATGGCCTCTTCAGACCCATTGAATCACGATGATACTTTCCAAATTCTGTGATTTCTTCTAATTGGTTTCCTGTGTATACAGGTCCATCGACACAGACCAGTGTTCCTGTTGAATCCATCGCACACGTTCCACAAATACCATTACCACACTTCATAAACCGTTCAAGAGACACTTGAAACTTCACATCAAGACTTTTGAGAATCTCATAGAGACCTGACATCATAAGCTCAGGACCACACGTATACACAGTGTCATAATCCTGAATGTCCAAATCCTCAGTCACCGCGTTTGTCGCAAATCCCTTGAATCCTGAGGAACCATCATCTGTTGATGTCTTGAGAGTGAATCTTCTTTCTGACAATTTGGAAAACTCTTCAAGAAATACGAGTTCCTGCTTACTCTTAGCTGCAATCAACAGGGTCACATCGACACCTTTCTCACGTAATTTATAGACCAACGGTCTCAATGGAGCCATTCCAATACCGCCACCCACAACCAGGGCTCTCTCTGATTCTAATGTGAATGCTGATCCAAAAGGCCCTCTGATACCAATCCAATCATTCGATTGTAGAGAAGACAATGATGTTGTTGCCTTACCGATCGGGAGAACTGTAATCCCGACATTTGGCGGATTCCACAATGAAACACTCATAGGTATTTCATCAACTCCGGGAATCCAGACCATCAAGAACTGTCCTGGTGCCACTTTGAAATCAATATTAGGTATTTTGAATAGAATTGTACGTACTGTATCAGTTTCCATGATTATCTTAGAAACCTGTACAGAACCTTGATTGCCCATCAGCCTGTCAACAGTCATCTGTTGGACCTCCAAGCCATACCCACAATCTCAGATGTGTTGGAATAGTTCATCTCTTTCAGATAGTTGTTCACACCAACCTTGATTTTTGAGAAAACATCAAGCCCCTCAATCAATGCGCTACCAACCTGTATAGCACTAGCCCCTGCAAGATGCATCTCTACAGCATCCTGCCAGTTCGAAACACCTCCCACACCGATAATAGGGATACTTAGTGTTTGACTCAGATCGTACACACATCTGACCGCAACAGGAAAGATCGGAGCACCAGATAACCCCCCGACCTTATTGCCTAAGATCGGGCGCATCTGATTGATATCTATCTTCATTCCTCGAACGGTGTTTATTGCAACCACTGCATCTGCACCAGCTTCCTCTGCAGCCTTGCCAACTGCCACAATATCCGCAGCATTTGGGGTGAGTTTAGCATAGACTGGGCAATCCACGATTTCTTTGACAGCACTCACAAATTTATGAGTCAGCTCTGGATTGTGTGCTATCTGACTAATCTCTGCATGGGGACAGGAGAGATTCAGCTCTATAGCCTGTGGTTTCATAACCTCGCCTTTTCTTGCTACTTCAGAGATCTCTTGGATTGTGTTTCCAAAGATACTGAGTACTACTGGTACATTCTTTCTTCTCAACAAGTCCATCTCATCACTAAAAGCATCAATTCCTGGATTGGTAAGACCCACAGCATTTAGGAGTCCCCCATGAGAAGATGTTAGCACAGGTCCCGGATGGCCTTTTCTGGGGCTTGGTCCTATTGATTTCGTGACCACTGCATCAGCACCGGACTCAATCACACGGGCCATTGTGGATGCTGTGACTCCTAAGACTCCTGATGCAAGCCAGTAACCCTGAATCTTCAATTATTCACCTTGTTCGAACTAAATGACAATCAGTAATAAGCTAAATGGAACCATGTCAACAGATTTCTGACCTGTTTCTTAGATTTCGGTATATGTGAACCTCAAAAACAAGAAACCTCTGTGTTCCACCCTTCTCCTGCCAGCGTCACCACCTCTCGAAATCCAAGAGATATCAAGATTAGCAAGAGCATTGTCTGACATCATTGAGATGGAATCCCTCCCTCAGACCTGGTTTCTTTCTCCTGTTCTTTGACTGGAGCATCATTTCCAGCCACAGAGAGCTTTTCCACAGTTCTTACCACAGCGGGGTCATTATCACCCTCACTAGTTTCATCACTGAAACTTGCGAGATTCGATCCGACAAAGTGAACAGCCGCGGACTCTCCGGAATCTGATATGAATCCTTTCTTGGAGAGTGAGGACTTCCCTTTGGAAGATTTCCTTCAGGCTTTCGGTCGCACACTTTGAACCATGTCCATGGTTCTAGTCCACTCACCTAGTCCTATCATAATGCTCTATAATGATGCAAGCATATGAACTCATACAATTGATATTCCATGAGTTGTAAGGAAGGGTATTAGAGAGGAAAAGCTCATCAAGAGAGATTTTGTGTATCCTTCAGTTAACCTTATCCGATATTCAACATTTTCAGGTAACAGAGTTCACTAGGAAGGATTCAAGGTGTCAACATATCTCTCGCTTACTGTGTTCGGAGTTTTTGTTCTTGATGACAAAGGCAAAGTGACTACGAAACACCTGTTCTATCCAGATGCAGACGTTGCAGCAACTAGTTTGATGGCTGTAAATGATGAGGTGACTACTGACCTATTAGAAGCAGTTGCGAAAAGCGTTCTGGGAGCTGATGTAGTAGTTGAAGATCCCATGTTCGCAAGAGCATTGTCACAAGTCAAAGACCTAAAGATTCGCGTAGAGGCAGGTGCTGCACCGCGATGGTTCAGAGATGGTCAAGATGACTATCTGATCAAGGAAGGGATAGTTCCTTCAACGGATGATATCGCAACATTCAGACGTGATGTTTCAATCAGGTTGGCAAAGAGCAAAGTACGCTCGGCAAGTGAGGAAAAGGACCTCCTTGTGAAAAATGCCATTGATGCAGTGGATGAAGTTGACAAGTCGATAAACGTGCTCATCATGCGTCTTCGTGAGTGGTACTCTTTACATCATCCATCTTTGACTCGGTTAATTGAGGACCAAGAGCAGTATGCAAGTATATTGAACAATTGCACCGGGAAAACAAAAACCACCAAAGAATGCCTTGAATCAGTAGGTGTTCCTCCAGGTGTGGCAGAGCAGATTATGAGCGCACTTACAGGTGATATCGGTGCTGAATTCGCTGAATCTGACCTTTCAGTGATTGGCGGTCTCGCAAAGACTGTCGATGATCTCTATCTAATGAGAACTGATCTTGAGGAGTACATTACATCAATGATGTCCACCATAGCACCAAATCTCAGTGCCCTTGCTGGTCCATTGATTGGGGCACGATTGATTAGTCTGGCTGGGTCTCTAAAAGGACTCGCACAAAAACCATCTAGTACAGTCCAAGTGTTTGGGGCTGAAAAAGCGCTCTTCAGGAGCATAAAAACAGGTTCGGATCCACCAAAACATGGAATCATCTATAGAGTCGCTGAAGTCCATACTGCCCCATATTGGCAGAGAGGGAAAATCGCAAGATCATTAGCAGGAAAGTTATCTATTGCCTCACGCGTTGACGCGTATTCTGACAAGAATATGGGTGAGAAACTACGTGAGGAATTCCTTACAAGAGTTGAGGAAATTAAACGACAAAATCCTGAGGCTCCACCACCAAAACCCAGACCTAAGCCCGCACCAAAGAAGCAGTATGGGAGAGGAAGCGGACGTCCCGACAGAAGACGTGGAGGAGGTCGTCAACGATGAATGTGTCTCAATACAAATTCCAAGGAGTCTATTCACTCAAAGACAAGGACCGCACTTCGCTTTGCACACAATCACTAACACCAGGAATACGTGTCTATGGTGAGAAATTAATCACTCTGGATGACAATGAATATCGGATATGGTCCACTAGAAGATCAAAACTTTCTGCGGCGATAAAAAGTGGGCTCTCAGAGATGCCAATCCAACCTGGTTCAAAGATTCTCTACCTTGGAGCTGCATCAGGTACAACTGTCAGTCATTGTTCTGATATTGTAGGTGATAAGGGTACAATCTACGCTGTTGAATTCTCAGAACGAACTGCACGTGACCTCATTCATTTAGCTGCAGCTCGCAGCAACATCATGCCCATTGTTGAAGATGCTAGACACCCTACAAGATATGCTTCTGTAGTTGCTGGACCGATTGAGGTGGTCTATCAGGATGTTGCACAACCCAACCAGGCAGATATTTTGTACGAGAACCTCAAAACCTTTTGTTCCTTCGGAGCTTGGGGTATGTTGGCAATCAAAGCTCGAAGTATTGATTCCACATCAAGTCTTGATGAGATCTACAGCAAAGAAATCGCAACATTGGATAATTTGGGTCTGCAGATTGTGGACAACATAGACCTCAATCCCCTTGAGAAAGACCATCGATTCATTGTGTGCAGAGTTTCGGAGGACCTGAAGTGAGTCCCTTCATCGAAAAGATGATTGAACGAGATATCGATACTCTCAATGACCATCTTCCCGAATCAAGACATCCCTTGTCAGAGTTACTTGAAACTGACTCGCCCCAATTTAGAACGCGAGATAGCAATGTATCGGTATTCAGAAAAGATGAGCTTGAAGAACTAGCAGCAGAGGTTCCCTCAAGGTTCCATGATGATGTTCGTCTTCCTATTGTCTTACTGCGAAGGTTGGACTACGGAGTAGGAATATATACCATAGCTGGCAACAAAGTAGAACTGTTTATGATTTTTCGAATTATAGGATATGTTGACCTAGAATGGGAAAATATTGAGAACTGGAAACCTGTTGAGAGACTAGCGAAACCACAAGTCCAAGTGTTGAGACGGAAACTGCCCTCTACGACCAGTATTGGTATTGCGATGTCCACAAAAGAAAATGAAATACCAAATACCAGAATTTGAGCGATTTTCGTTATTAGATAGGCTGAAAAAGGTTCAAGACTGAAAAGTAATTGGCGTCTAAGTTGACAAAAGCACGTTCCCAGCTAACTCAAGAACTGGTTTCTCAGTTAGAGGATGCTGGGTTTAGGCTCTCATCTAAATGTGATGTGAGACCTAGCTGCTTTGATCTGGTTGCCCGGAAAGGTGAAAAACTGATTCTTGTCAAGGTCTTGGCAAACATCGATGTACTCACGAGCCAAGACGCGATGGCTTTACAGCTCATTGCTCATTTCTTTAATGCAACACCTCTTGTCATTGGACAAAAAACAAGGAAGGGAAAATTAGATTCTGGTGTTGTGTATAAGAGGTATGGAGTATCCACCATCGCCCCTCCTAGTTTTCAGAGTATGATTGCAGAAGAAAGAATGCCTAGAGAGTTCAGTCAGAAAGGAGGTCGTTTTGTCGCGATTGATGGAGACAAGCTTCGACAAGCAAGACTCGAACACAAAATGACTACGGGCGAGCTGGCTGAATGTGTGCAAGTTTCCGCTAGAGCTGTTTTGGCGTATGAAAATGATTACGAACACATAGGCGTTAGCACTGATACTGCTGAAAGACTGGAGAAGGTACTTGAAACGGACTTGATAATTCCTATTGATTTGTTACATGAACGTGTTGCTGAAAAGACTCTGCAGAAAACAGGTCAGTCACAGGATATTCCAGATTTAGAAGTCCGTGTGAACCACTTTTTTGAGAGGTTGGGTATGCGTGTCCTTTGGACTGATAGAGCCCCATTTCATGTTGCAGCAAAGAAAGAAGGACCTCCTCTGATGTCTGGAGTTGGATCGATTACGAGTTGGTCTTTGAAGAAACGTGTGGAGATATTGAAGAGTGTATCAAAAGTCACTGAATCAAACGCAGTGATTATAGTTGAAGAAGGCCAAGCTGATGAAAGCGTATCAGATATTCCTGTAATTAGACAGCTTGAACTGGCTCAGATAGAAAAACCTCGCGAGCTCAAGAAAATAATTGAGGAGTGATCAAATCAATAGTTCAAACCGAGTCAAGTGTGGATTGTTCTACAGACTCACGAATCTTTCTAACAGAATCCCAGCTTTTTCGGATGATGGGAGGTAACTTGCGGCTATTCTGGATTAGATCTCTCACAAATCCAATGGTTTTTGGATCAGAGGGATAACCGGATCCAAAATCACCAAACTCTTGATGCATTTCATCAATGATTCGGTCTCGCTCAACCTTAGCGAGAATTGATGCGGCAGATACAATGGGGTACTTTGAGTCCGCTTTATGTTCTGATACAATTACGGAACCTCTCGCGGCAAGACCGCTTAGTTCACCGATTTTGTTTCCAAAACGCTCTGCGTTGACATCAGCAGCGTCAAGGTATACTTCCCGCGGGTTCAACGACTTGACCACTGAAACGAATTCTGCCACCTCGATTTCATTCAGCGTAGTACGCTTTCTGAGTCGGTCAATATCCTCAGCAGAAACAGACCTAATTTCAATCTTATCAGCTAGTTTCTCAATTTTCTTACTCAAAGATAGACGTCGTGAAGGTGACAATCTCTTCGAGTCCTTTGCACCAATTTCCTCCAACCTAGGAATCACATCTGGATCTAGCAACACTCCACAAATGACCATAGGACCAATCATCGGACCTCTACCTGCCTCATCTACTCCAGCAATCCCATAGAGGTGATTCCTTCTGGTCATGATTCACTTGTGGTGCTGGTGACTTATTATCATACGGTCAATCCAGTCAAACTTGAACAACGAATGCCTTGTGACAAGAGGGACATATCAACACCATCTCCCCACTTGGTGAAATTGTGAGTCCCGGCATCGTCAAGAGGTTTCCATCGCGTACAGTTCCTTAGAACTGCCGTTTGACATAATTTGTATACCAAAATCATGTATCGATTAGCATTGAAAAAAACTCACGAACTCCATAATTACGCGCATTCGGTCTTATTAAGGTCCTATACATAGTCATGGCTCAGGGGCTTATCCGAAAGTATTGTTTTTCAATTATAGGGGCGTATATTGACAATCGCTGTAACCAGTAATGCTTAGAATTTCTAGCCTTCTGAACACATGGACTGGACACGATTCTGATGACCTACAGAACGACACGAACCTATGACATCAACCAGCTCGATTATCTAATTGACTTTGATTCTCTAGTAGATAATGCACTAACCGTGCTTACTGACTTTGCATCTAAGAATCATATTGATGGGTTTGTAAGCTGCACTTTGGATCTAGTCTATCCTGATTTGAACATGCTAGAAGACACCAACTATCGATGGAATCATCATGCGGAGAAATTGACAGAAAAGATACACAAACGGTTCAGCGATACTGAATGGACTATCACGAATCCCAGGTCTAACATGTTCAATATTCTAGATTTTGCTTATAGTACATTACCTCATAGAATCACAACAACGGTACAATCGGGGAAAAATCAGTTTCTTCAGTCAATTGAGGTATCTATTCCATGTCGGGAGTCTTTCAAGTCCACGATGATAGTACTACGAGTTCTTCTCAAGATGATCACACCTGATTGGTTTCAATATGCTGAAAGTGCTAGTCTGACCACATGGGCAACCGTTCCCCCAAATCCCAAAGATGTAATAGTCCATCGAGGACTGGGTGAGAAAGTCCCATGGAAACAATGGTTGCGAAAAGAAAATCGAGCTGAAGCCGTTGAATACTTCCACACCCCTGGTGTTGCTGAACTACTGGTTGAAGAATGCAAGGGTTTCTACATGATGGCGGACAAAGCACAACGGGGAGAAAAAACAGTCAGGCGCTATCTTTACGATAAAGGTTCAAAGAAGCATCTGTCGGTTGACAAACCCTCCGATATCATCAACCTTGTTGAAGAGAAGGAATTCTATGCTTTCTACAGCTCCTGTGAAACCAAGAAAGGTGAAGTCGGAAAAGTATGTATCGACCTTGATGCTCGATGGATGCTACAATCTCTACTGGGTCCTGAAACTACATGGTCCCTAGAGTGTGCTCTTGTTGACGCAGTCCTACAACTGGGGGCTCAGCTTCAATGGCCCTCTCCCGCAATCAAATTTAGTGGATTGCACGGAATTCATGTGTATTGGCTTGTGGAAGAAGGAGCTGTGGGTAGTGAATGGATTGAGATAGAACCTTACCGAGAAACTGTATTCAAGATGGACAAAACAATCATCAAGAAGAAGACCACAGGATCATTCCTACGCCCTTTTATCGGTTTCAAGACTCTTATGCAAGCAATGGTACTTCGAGCGAAACAACAGTACATGGATTGGTCGAATGTTCCAATATCCGATTCAATCTTTCAGGTTCTCGGGATTGAAGACCCTGGACAGCTCGTAACTTTAGGTACGTTAGAAGACCAAATCATAACCAAACTAGGTGTTGACGTCATCTCCCATCCAAAGGGAGTGTTTCGAACTGTTCTATCCCCTCATTTCAAATCGGGTCTTGTGAGCAGGAATATCCGGAATCAGCTTGGACAAATCGGGTCTGAATATCGAATCTGGAGATACATGAGAAAACTTGCCGAGCAACAACAGGTGATAGATGAACTTCTCCAAGATTACAAAACCATGAAACCAAATCCAGGCATATTGAAGAAGGAGCATCTCGAATCACTAGCAGAACGAGTGGTTGGTGATGTTTCAATTCTGTTGAAAATCTCCCCTGCTGCGGCATCAAATCTTACACCTGAAACATACCAACGTTATCAGTCACAGTACTCAGAAAAGAAGGCACGGAAACCATGGAGACCGTGGAACGTTGAGGAACAATATACTCAGACGTATTGAGTTAGAAATGAAAAAAGTAGAATTTGATAGAATACCTACTTCTTAACGCCGATAGTCTGCCCCTGGATAACTCTCTTCATATAATTCCTCTTGTTACGTACGCGAGGAATTGGTGAGTGACGTTCACGACTATGTACTTTTGGTGTGGACTCGCGAACTTTACCCGCTTTTGTGAGTGAACCGTGTGAACCAGGCATCTTAATTTCTCCTATCTGGGCTCTATCAGTGAGTCGGAAATGTTCTCATAAAAAGCTATCCAATTGACACTCCTGCCTGTACGACCTTATTAACCCCCAACGACACCGGATTACATGAACCAGCCACAGCTGCGCCTTCTATCTACGCCTTCCCATATCGAAAACCATTCCCCTCTTTATGTCGATGTTGATAGTGCGCGTCTGTGGAATTTGGTCACCGATGCAACAGTCCATCTAATTCTTAGGAAACCTGCTTTACAGGAACTAGCTCGTAGAAGGGATCCTCACCTCATGGACTACTGTGAGAATCTACTAGGGTCAGATGATTACGAGAACTGGCTCACAGCCATTAGCACTTTAGTTGCCTTGGGTACAACCGAGGCTGTGGACCGACTGATTCTGGTTTATGTACAGTCACTTAATGATGATAGGAAACTCGTACTCTCCATGGTTGCGAAAGTACTCACGGCAGAACACGTCAAACCATTCAGCATAATGGTACGAGAAGTGGCTGTTCCTGGGGAACTCGATGTTTCTGGTTGGACTAAGACAGCCACATCTACATTACATGATGTTTGTAAACGATTTGGAATTGAAGTTCACGGAGTATCTGTTGGCGCGAAAGAAGAAATGGGGACTGCAACTTCTGAAACCCAAGATCTGGACGAAATCACTACTATTCCAGATAAGTAGGCTAGACCGCATTCTATTAATCTGGAAGTTTTGTTAGACACAGTCATGATCACACCAGACGACGATTATCAAGTTCATAGGGAGATAATCGATGCATTACTGAGTTCAAGTGAACCTCTAGAGCGGAAGGTGATCAATCGTATCAAGAACAAAGTCTGTGCTAAATACAAACGTGCAAAGACTCCCACAAATGCTGATATTCTTCAGGCAGCTATTCCAGAAGAAGCTGAAATTCTCCGACCATTTTTACGGAAACGACCTGTGCGAACGATTTCTGGAGTTGCTGTTGTGGCAACAATGACAACCCCACATGAATGTCCTCATGGGAAATGTGCATATTGTCCAGGGGGTCCTGATCTTGGGGTTCCACAGAGTTACACCGGTCATGAGCCCGCTACTATGCGGGGTCTTCAGAACGATTTCGACCCGTATCGCCAAGTGGAAAGCCGCCTAATCCAATTGGAAACAATCGGGCACAGTATTAACAAAGTGGAACTCATTGTGATGGGTGGTGATTGGTGCTCAAAACCGCACGAGTATCAAGAATTCTTCGTCAAAGGATGTCTTGATGCTATGAACAGATCAATCAGTGATACTTTGGAAGGAGCGAAGAAGCTCAATGAATCAACCAGAATTCGTAATGTGGGACTAACATTTGAAACCCGTCCTGACTGGATTACTCAAGAGAACGTTGACAACATGCTTGATTTAGGTGCTACAAGGGTTGAGATAGGTGTTCAGACACTGTCTGACAAAATCCTTGAGAAAGTCGAGAGAGGTCATGGTGTCACTGAAACTGCACAAGCATCAAAGATGCTGCGCGATAGTGGTCTCAAGGTTTGTTATCATATCATGCCAGGTCTGCCTGGAACAACACTTGAGAGTGATCTGGAGACCTTCAACCTGTTATTCTCAGATGAACGATTTCATCCAGACATGCTGAAGATATACCCAACGATCGTAGTGAAGAACACGAAACTCTATGACTGGTGGGTAGCAGGTGAATATAGTCCTTATACAACAAACCAGGTCGTATCACTAGTTTCTGAGGCAGTCAGCAGAATTCCCGAATATGTCAGAATTCAACGAATACAGAGAGACATTCCCCTTCATCAGATCGAGGCCGGTCTCGATAAGGGTCATCTCCGAGAACTTGTTCACAAGAAAATGCTCACAGATGGTTTGAGAAATCCAACAATCAGATTCAGAGAGATTGGCCATTTTAATATGAGGTCTTCACAGAAGGTAGATTTCAGTGCAATCCAACCTGTCCGTCGAAACTACACAGCATCTGGCGGAAAAGAGGTCTTCTTGTCTTTCGAGATACCTGATCTTGATGTCATTTTTGCATTCCTGCGTCTTAGACTGCCCAGTGGTGAGGCTCACAGAACAGAGAT